>ERZ808037.983-NODE-983-length-21573-cov-8.046102_pt1 | contig 21573 bp, 20 predicted proteins | sample MGYA00380190_ERZ808037 | MGnify/ENA primary metagenome ERZ808037 (study PRJEB31490, sample SAMN06133399) | mouse gut metagenome | isolation source: J9 | host: mice | place: China: Chengdu | collected 2015-05 ... | reverse complement strand
GCAACAGCGTTGCAGGGATCAAGCTGTTGGAGCGGTTAAGCGGAGAACTGCACCTGAGCATCTTCTGAGCGGCATATAAGCGCTGAACCGCTGATGGCCTTCTCTGTCTGCAAACATTCATCATAGGTGCCGTTGCCGGTGACCTCATACTGGTCAGGCAGGGAGTAACTGGCGGGAGACGCCACAGCCTGCTCGTAGTTGGCGAAGCCGTCGGCGCGGGACAGGTAGGTGACCTCGCCCCGGGCGTAATCGAACTGGTTGACGGCGGGGACCTTGTCGTCGGAGCGCTGGTTGCTCTGGTCGTACACGATGTCGGAGCCCACGGTGTGGGTGCGGGAGTCGAGGACGGTGTGGGAGTCGGAGTTGAGGCTGATGACATAGTCCCCGGCCTCCAGCACATAGCAGCCCCGGCCCCGGTCGTCGTAGGAGGCCATGCTCTCCTCGGTGAAGGTCAGCGTCAGGGTCTGGGACTGGCCGGGCTCAAGCAGCTCGGTCTTGCCGAAGGCAATCAGGTTGGCGCTGGCCTTCTCAATGCCGCCGTTGGTGTAGGGCGGGTCGTAGTAGAGCTGGGCCACGTCCTTACCGGGGACGCTGCCGGTGTTGGTGACGGTGACATCCACAGAGATGGCGCCGTTGGATACTTTCAAGTCGCCCATGGCCTGGGAGAAGGTGGTGTAGCTCAGGCCGTAGCCGAAGGGGTACTGCACAGTGCTGTCGTAGTCGATGAGGCCCTCCGCCGCCGCTGTCTCATAGAAGCGGTAGCCCACATAGATGCTCTCCACGTAGTTGACAAAGGACACCACGCCGTCCGCCCGCTCCCAATGCGCCTTGGCGGCGGAGGTCACATCCTCCACGTTGTCATAGGCGAAGTGGCCGATGTTACGGTAACTGGGGGCGCTGGTCTGGTCGTACAGCCAGGTGTCCACCGTCCGACCGGAGGGGTCGATCTCGCCGCTGAGCACCTTGCCCAGGGCGTTGAAGCCGGTGGCTCCCACGCCGGGGCAGACCAGCAGGGACTTGATCTGGGGGTAGTCCTCCACCCAGCCCATCTCCAGGGGGCTCGCGCCGTTGTAGACTACGATGACCTTGTCAAAGTTGGAGGTGACCAGGCCCACCAGAAGCACGATGAGCGGGACTTTGATGATGTTGAGCACGCTGAATACGTCTTCCCATGCTACTTGGATGCCGGTCATACAGCAGTTCCTCCTCTTTCATTCCGTTTAGCGGATGCGTTGTCCGCCTTGCTGAAGAAACTGTAGCATAAAAAAAGGACCTCAAACAAAATTTGCGAAAATCGGTAGCGTGAGCGCAAAAATCGGCAGGAAAACGGTTTTCAGTCAGGCGTTTTTCACGATCCGTCCTGCTCCTTTTTGTGAAAAATGCAAAACAGCCGCTCCAAGGCGGCTGTTTCGTCATGTACGGCTCTTGTTATGTTGTGGCCCTTTGGAGTGGCAACAAAATAGCCAGGCAGAACGTCCCATCCGCCGCCTGCATCAGCGCCTCCCCATGGTATCGCTCCACTAGATAGCGGATACTGCGTACTCCGAAACCGTGGGCGGTCTTGTCCTCCTTGTCGGTGAGGGGCAGGCCGTCCTGAAACTCCGGCGGGCGGCTGCACCGATTTTCCAAGTGGAGGAGCACCATATCTCCCGCCCGCTTAATGAACAGGCTGACCAATCGTTCCTCCTCCGGCTCCTTGGACACCCGCTCCAGGGCGTTGTCCAGGGCGTTGCCCATCAGGGCGTAGATATCCGCCGGGTCCATGAACGCGATAGCCCCGCCGTCCACCATGCAGCTGAAGGTAACATGGTGCCGCCCTGCCAACAGCGCCTTTTCCCGCAGTACGTAGTCCAGCGCCTCACAGCCGGTGTGGTAGTCTGCATCGTAGATGGACACCGCTTGCTGGACCTCGGCTACGTACCTGGACCGGGCAGCGGTGTCGTCCATGGCGGCCAGCGCCTGGATCTGGTGTTTCAAATCGTGACACTTCATGTTGATGATGTCGATGGTCTCCTGGGAAGTCCTGCGCTGAGCGTTGGCCACCTGGAGTAGCTGATCCATGACCTCCCGCTCCCGCTCCATCCGATTCTCCCGCAGGACGTAGAACTCCATCAGCAGCACCAGCGTACAGCACAGCATCCCGTATAACGGGCACACCACCTCGCTGGCCACGGTGCCCTGTTCCATGAACGCATCGTAAGAATAAAACACGCTGAGGACGATGGCCGCCATCAACATCACCAGGGCCAGCAGAGCAATACGGCCATCCCCAGGCTTGAAGTCCCCCTTGCCCCGGTTGGGACGGATCAGGGAAACATACATCAGGCCGGATATCAGCACGTAGATCAGGGATCGGAATAAAATGGTGTGCAGGAACACCCCCAAGCTCTCCTCGCTCCACCCCCCGGCATACTGGAGGATCTTCCCCAAAGCGAAAGCGATGTGCTCCGTGGCGTAACCCCCTGTGCCCACGAACAGCAATTCAGTGGGCGCCAGATCGAAGCAAAACCAGATCCCGCCCAGAGTGAAGGCAAACAGCCCCGCCCACAGCAGAATCCGTGCAGGGAGCGGGCCCCCGGGCAAGGCTTTGACCAGCTCGTTCCAGAAAAACGCGCAGACGAAATGTGCCGCCAGCGCCCCGGCCAGCCGCCAGCTGAACTGCTTCCGCCGGGGACGGCCCGTCAGGAACGCGGCCTCGCAGATCATCAGCTGGAGGGAAAAACGCACGCAAGATATGAACATCAGCTCGTCCATCATACACCACCTCCCATATAGCTGATATAGCTATGGGTGAAATCCTTTTTCATGCGGCGGGATAAAGGGAGCTTCTCGCCTTTGAGGTAAATATGCTCCTGCCCGATCCGCTGGACTCGCTCCAAATTCACCAGACAGCCGGAGGTGCATTCCTCAAAGGGCAGCCCCTGGAACTGTTCCCGTTCTGCTTTTAGGGTGCCACGCTTACGAAACACGCCTTGCCCCGTATGGTAAACCAAGTGATCCCGGTCCTTTTCGATGTACCAGATATTGGAGGCGGACAAGCGGACCACGCCGTCCTCATCACAAAGCAAAATCGTGCGCTGTTCCCGCTTTCGCAAATATCGTACTGCTCGCTCCAGTTTCCGGGCAAAATTGAAGTAGCCGACAGGCTTGACCATGAAGTCGATGGCATCTACCTCATAGCCGTGGATAGCATACTGTGCCATGTTGGTGATGAACACGATTGCCAGGGAGGTGTCCCTCTTCCGGATGATTCGAGCTGCCGTCATCCCGTCCATGTGGGGCATCTCAATATCCAGGAACACGATATCCAGACTGCCATCATAGTCATCCACAAAGCTCATCCCATCTAAAAACTCGGTTGTTTGAAAGCGAACCTCTGCCTCCCTTTCATATTGCACTAAAAAGGAGCGCAACAGCTTGGTATGCTCCCGATCATCGTCTACCAAACCGACTCGAATCACGCACCTGCCCCCTCTCTAACTCCTCAAGTTTCACATTAATCATAGCATGATTTTTTCATCCTGTAAACAAACATTGATCTATTTAGCGGGAATATACTTTTCTCAGGCATTTTTCATCGATACATTGAGATGGTATCTATCCCGCCGGACACCGAAACGGAACAGAAATTGCTCCTGTTTTCACTTGCTTTTATAGGTGATTCCCTCCTTGAACAAAAAAATAAGCCCCGGAAGGATCGAAGTCCTTCCGGGGCTGGGGTGATGGGACAATCTTGCTGTCAGGCTCTAAGGCGGCACCGCCAGAGGTTGGAGCAGATAGGGATCTGTCACTGGCCGCTGCCCCCTTCCGAACCGGGCAGGGCGAAGTACGTCTGAAACTGCGTCCGCTGGGCAGGAGTGAGAGAGGCGAAGTGTTCCCCCTCAAAACCGCACAGCAGAAAGGTTCCGCAGATACGATCCTGCGGGTTGGCGGGATTGGGGCGGTTGGGCGGCAGGCCCGTGTTCTTCCCCTCGCCGTTGCAGACCAGCATTACCCGCTGGGGCAGGTAGCAGCCCACATCGATGGGCCCGCCCACAATCTGCTGGAGCGATTCCAGGCTGTCCCTCACAGTGGATCGGTGGGGTGCCTTCCCCGGCTCCACGATCAGGATGTCAATTTTCTGACCCATGCTGATAGTCCTCCTTTTCGAGTTGCTTATGACCATGGGGCCGCTATGTGCCCCCAAAGCCCTGGGCCATGTCGTGGCTGACTTGCGCGGCGTAATACTGGCTCATGGTGGTGGGCGCATTGTAGAGCGCCGCCAGGGTATAGGCACGGATATTGACAACTTGGGTAGTGTTCTGCCGCAGGCTGTCCATGACGTAGCGGATATGCTCCCCGTCCAGCGTCAGCATACGGCTTTTTACCAGCGCGACGGGCATATCCTCCCCGTTGACCCGGATATATGCCCGCCTGCTGGCACAGGTTTCCGCCATCAGCTCCACATCGTAGTTTTCACCAACGTAATCATAGACCATCAGTTCACCTGTACGATAGTAGTCATCCAAGCATTCCGCAACCAGCAGCGCCGCACGGGCGAAGTTGTGCAGAAGGCTTTCGCTGATATAGAACTCCGTCATTTTCGAGGGCGGCTTTTTCTTGCACTTCTCAATTTCATCTTGAGTATTTTGGTTGAGAAGTAGTAGGGCTTCTGACACATTGAAGGCAGCAAAATCTACCTTTCTCAGCTGCTCCACCACAATTGTATCAAGCATCTCAAAGCCATCGTCGCTGTCCCTCATCATGATACCCCAAGCACCCATTTTGACCTCCTGTGCAATCCAAAAAATTTGTCCTTTAAGTGCAGCCCTGGTTTTTCATCCCCCTCCGCAGGCCCTGTTTCAGGGCCTTTTTTAGTGGAAAAAGAATAAGGACAAACCAGCTAACCCGTTGCGCCGCAAGGGTTTTCCGATTTGTCCTTATTATGCCATAAGGGCATACGTTCGCAACCTTAGCCATCCAGCAGGGGATAGACGCCAAAACGGTCTCCAGCATCCTGGGCCACTACAGCGCAAGGTTCACCCTTGACACCTACACCCACGTCACGGGCGAAATGCAGCGAGAAGCCGCCCAGCGGATGGGCACATTCATGGCCCAGGCAGTCTAAAAAGCCCAGAAAAACAACGCAGGAGCACCGAGCCAAGAGGCTGGCACTTCCGCGAAATTTTCTGGTATGGGTCTTGTCAGGGTCAGAATGAAAACACGCAAAATTCAAGCGAACAAGTCCGAATAAAAAGCAAGCAAAATCTCCTGATTTAGCCAGGAATCAGGAGATTTATGGCAGAGGCGAACACTTTAGATGCCGGGTGCTTAGGCCTGCGGCCCGAACCGGGTTTTAAAATGCCGCCCGCAGGGCGGCCCCACCCGGGAGCTAAGCGAAGCGGGTCTCGGGCGGAAGCGAAGAAATGCTCACAATCGTTTTTTTAGGATTCGCCCAAAAATTTGCTTGGAAGGGGGCGTCCACCACCGAATGTGACTCATACATCTTCGCCTGTTTGGAAAGGGCCTCGTCGATGGCACGGGCGCCGCAATGCCGTTGGAATCTGGTTTATTTGACAGCGATGGCCACGATCTCAAACAGCGCCCCCTTGGGCAGGGCCGCCGCCTGCACACAGAAGCGGGCCGGCGCCTCACCGGGGAAGCAACCGGCATAGGTGGCGTGAAAGCTTTGAATAAAACCAAATAGTTTCTCCTCTCTTCGGAATAGGAATTGTAATATCCTACAATCTGTGCTATCATAAAATTAGCAGGATTCAGCTATATGTCAATGACAAAGGAGGGCAAACCGATGAGCAAACAGGTGGGGAAGAACGCGGCTCGGGTGGACGCCTACGACAAAGTCACGGGCCGGGCCAAGTATACGGATGATCTCTGTGACCGCGGCGCGCTGGTGGTGAAGGTCTGCCGTTCCACCATCGCCCACGGCTTTGTGAAGGCCATCGACACATCGGAGGCGGAGGCCGTCCCCGGCGTGGTGAAGGTTCTGACCTGCTTCGACGTGCCGGATATCGAATTTCCCACCGCCGGCCACCCCTGGTCCACCGACCCCGCCCACCAGGACGTGGCGGATCGGAAGCTGCTGAACCAGCACGTGCGCTACTATGGCGACGACGTGGCGGCGGTCATCGCCGAGGACGAGGTGGCGGCGGCCCAGGCCCTCCGGGCCATCCGGGTGGAATACGAGGAGCTTCCCTTCGTCCTGGACGCCCAGGAGGCCATGAGGGAGGGCGCGCCTCAGATCCAGGAGCGGTACAAGAACAACATTCTGGCCCACTCCGATGTGCGGCGGGGGGACTATGAGACGGCCCGGCAGGAGCCTGGACTGATTAAGGTGGAGGGCTGGTACGACACCCCCACCGTCCAGCACTGCCACATCGAGAACCATGGCTGCTTCGCCTATCAGGAGGCGGGCCGGGTGGTGGTGGTCAGCTCCACCCAGATCCCCCACATCGTCCGCCGGGTGGTGGCCCAGGCCCTGGGTCTCCCTTGGGGCAAGGTGCGGATCATCAAGCCCTACATCGGCGGCGGCTTCGGCAACAAGCAGGACGCTCTGTATGAGCCCCTGTGCGCCTGGTGTTCCACTCAAGTGGGGGGCCGGTTGGTGAAGCTGGAGTGCAGCCGGGAGGAGACCTTTGTGTCCAACCGGGTTCGCCACGCCATCCGCACCCACATCATCTCCTACGTCCGGCCCGACGGCACGCTGGCCGCCCGGAAGCTGGAGGCGTTCTCCAACCAGGGGGCCTACGCCTCCCACGGCCACGGTGTGGTGGCCAAGGGCATGAACGCCTTCCCCCAGCTCTACCCCTGTCCCAACGTGGAGTGCGACAGCTGGACGGTGTACACCAACCGCCCCGCCGCCGGGGCCATGCGGGGCTACGGCATTCCCCAGGCCATGTTTGCCGGGGAGAGCCACATCGACGATATCTGTAAAGCGATCGGAATGTCCCCCCTGGAGTTCCGGCGGAAAAACCTGATGCCGGTGGGCTATGTGGACGGATTCTCCAAGAATGAGCTTTACTCCGATTCCTTCAACCAGTGCATGGACAAGGGGATGGAGCTGCTGGACTACCGGCGGAAGTATCAGGAGTATCAGAACCAGACCGGCCCCGTCCGGCGGGGCGTGGGCCTGGCGGTGTTCTGGTACAACACCGCCGTGTGGCCCATCTCCCTGGAGTCCTCCTCCTGCCGGATGGTGCTGAACCAGGACGGCTCCCTCCAGTTCCAGACTGGCGAGACGGAGATCGGCCAGGGCTGTGACACCGTCTATTCCCAGATGGTGGCGGACGCCGTGGGCATCCCCCTGGAGGACGTCCATGTGGTGTCCATCCAGGACACCGACGTCACCCCCTTCGGCACCGGGGCCTATGCCTCCCGGCAGACCTACATCGGCGGGTTCTCCATCGCGCAGACGGCCCAGGCCCTGCGGGAGCGGATCCTGAACATCGCCCACGAGCAGACCAGGATGCCGGTCTCCAACCTGGATCTGGTGGACGGGCAGATTGTCCGCAAGAGCGATGGGCGGGTGTTGAAATCCTTGGGGGATCTGGCCACGGAGAGTCTCTATTCTTTGGGGAATAGCCAACATATCACCGCCGAGACCACCGCCCAGATCAAAAGCAACGCCTACTCCTTCGGCTGCTCCTTTGCTGAGGTGGAGGTGGATATCCCCATGTGCAAGGTGACGCTGCTGCGGCTGGTGAACGTCCATGACTGCGGCAGGCTCATCAACCCCGCCCTGGCGGAGGCCCAGGTCCACGGCGGTATGTCTATGGCCATCGGCTACGGGCTGAGCGAGGAGCTGAAATTTGACCCCAAGACCGGGAGGGTGCTGAACGACAACCTGCTGGACTATAAGCTGTCCACCTTCATGGACCACCCCGCCCTGGAGGCTGCCTTTGTGGAGAATCCGGAGCCCACGTCCCCCTACGGCACCAAGGCTTTGGGCGAGCCCCCGGCCTGCTCCCCCGCCCCGGCCATCCGCAACGCCATTTTGAACGCCACCGGCGTGGCCATCGACAGCTGCCCCATCACCCCCCACGTCCTTTACCGGAAGTTCCGGGAGGCGGGGCTCATCCAGGAGTAAAGGAGGACTGAGCGTATGTATGATATGAAGGCCCTGTACCAGGCCAAGAGCGTGGCCGACGCCGTGGCCCTGCGGCTGGCCCACCCCGAGGCCCAGATCATCGCCGGGGGTTCCGACGTGCTGGTTCAGATGCGGGAGGGCAAGCGGGCGGGGAAAGAGCTCATCTCCATCCAAACCCTGGACGAGATCCGGGGCGTCTCCATGGATTCGGATGGGACCCTTCGCATCGGCTCACTGACCAGCTTTTCCCACATCACCCGGGATCCCCTGATCCAGAAGTACATCAACGTCCTGGGCCAGGCTGTGGACCAGGTGGGCGGCCCCCAGATCCGCAACATCGGCACCATCGGTGGCAACACCTGCAACGGCGTGACCTCGGCGGACTCGGCGTCCACCCTCCACGCCTGGGACGCCGTCGTCGAGCTCACCGGCCCGGTTGGCGTCCGCCGCCAGCCCATCCAGGAGTTCTACATCAAGGCGGGGGTGGTGGACATCCGGGAGGGGGAGGTGCAAACCGCCATCCTCATTCCCAAGGAGAGCTATGAGAACTGCTTTGGCCACTACATCAAATACGCCATGCGCAGCGCCATGGACATCGCCACCCTGGGCACCTCCGTCAACGTCCGCCTGTCTGCCGACAAAAAGACGGTGGAGCGGGCCAGGGTCGCCTTCGGCGTGGCGGGTCCGGTGCCCCTGCGGGCCGTCCACGCCGAGGAGCTGGCCGCGGGGCAGCCCGTCAGCCTTGAGCTGGCGGAGCGGTTCGCCCAGGCGGTGAAGGAGGACATCAACCCCCGGGACTCCTGGCGGGCGGCGAAAGACTTCCGCATCCACATCGCCGTGGAGAGCGCCAAGCGGGCCTTTATCGAGTCGGTGAAACTGGCGGGAGGTGACCTGTGATGGAGAAGCATCCGATCCAATATGAGACGGTTCGGTTTAACCTCAACGGCAGGGATGTGGAGCGGACGGTGGACGTCCGGGCCAGCCTAACGGATATGCTGCGCAGCGATTTTCGCATGACCTCCGTCAAGAAGGGCTGTGAGGTGGGAGAGTGCGGCGCCTGCACCGTGCTCATCGACGGCGAGACCTTCAACTCCTGCATTTACCTGGCGGTGTGGGCCCAGGGGAAGCACATCCGCACCCTGGAGGGCGTGCTGGGTTCCGACGGCCAGCTCAGCGACGTGCAGCAGGCCTTCGTGGAGGAGGCCGCCATCCAGTGCGGGTTCTGCACCCCGGGCTTCGTGCTGACGGCGGAGGAGATTCTGGAGGCCGGCCAGGAGTACACCGACGAGCAGCTGCGCAAGCTCCTTTCCGGCCATCTGTGCCGCTGCACCGGCTATGAAAACATCCTCCGGGCGGTGAAGAAGGCCATGTACCGCCGCCTGGGCAAGGAGCCGCCCCAATAAAAACAACCAGGCCCTCTCCCCCGACCGAGACGGGGAGAGGGCCGCGCCAAGGAAAGGAGCGATGTTATGCAGCAGGATTCCTTTGTCATCCGAGGGGATATTTGCTACAGCGAGACGCCCCAATCCCTGAGGCTCTGCCCCGACAGCTGGCTGGTCTGCCTGGAAGGGCATTCCGCCGGGGTATTTCCTGCCCTGCCGGAGCAGTACGCGAACCTGCCTGTTCTGGACTGCGCCGGCTCCCTGGTGACGCCGGGGCTGACGGATCTCCACGTCCACGCGCCCCAGTACGCCCTTCGGGGCCAGGGGATGGATCTGGAGCTGCTGGACTGGCTGAACCGATACATATTTCCGGAGGAGAGCCGCTATGCCAGCCTGGACTACGCCGATCAGGCTTACCGGCGCTTTGTGGAGGAGGTCCGGCGGGGGCCCAATACCCGGGTTTGCGTGTTCGCCACCGTCCACCCCGAGGCCACCATACGCCTGATGGATCTGCTGGAGGAGTCCGGCCTGTGCGCCATGGCGGGGAAGGTCAATATGGATCGCAACTGCCCGGACACCATCCGGGAAGCCTCCGCCGCCGCGTCCGCCCAGGGCACAAGGGACTGGCTGGAGCGGATCGAGGGCCGCTACCGCCGCACCCGCCCCATTTTGACCCCCCGCTTCATCCCCTCCTGCACCGATGAGCTGATGGGGGAGCTGGGCAAGATCCAGCGGCAGTACGGGCTGCCCGTCCAGTCCCACCTGTCGGAGAACCGGGGCGAGATCGCCTGGGTGCGGGAGCTGTGCCCCGGCGCCAAACACTACGGTGACGCCTACCACGCCTTCGGCCTGTTCGGCGGCCCGGCCTGCCCCACCATCATGGCCCACTGCGTCTACTCTGAAGGGGAGGAGGCCGAGCTTCTAAAGAAGCAGAACGTGTTCATCGCCCACTGCCCCGCTTCCAACGCCAACCTGTCCTCCGGTATCGCTCCTGTCCGCCGCTTTTTGCAAGACGGCCTGCGGGTGGGTCTGGGCAGCGATGTGGCGGGAGGGACGCATACGTCTATTTTCAAGGCCATGGCGGACGCCATTCAGGCGTCCAAGCTGCGGTGGCGGCTGGTGGACCAGTCCCTGGCCCCGCTGACGGTGAGGGAGGCCTTTTATCTGGGTACCTTGGGCGGCGGGGCCTTTTTTGGAACGGTGGGCTCCTTTGCCCCCGGCTATGAGTTCGACGCCCTGGTAATCGATGACGCCCGCTATACGCCCCAGGGGCGGATGGAATTGGAGACCCGTCTGGAGCGGACGGTCTATCTCTCCGATGAGCGGGATATCCGGCACAAATTTGTACAGGGCAGAAAAATTGTTTGAAAGGGAGAAGATACCTATGCAGGAGCTGAAGAACCGCATCGTCAAGGAGGGCAAGGTGCTGCCCGGCAACATCATCAAGGTGGACGGCTTCTTGAACCACCGCGTGGACACCGGCCTGATGGATCGCATCGCCGAGGAGTTCGGCCGCCATTTCAACATGGACGAGGTCACCGTGATCCTCACCGCCGAGGCCAGCGGCATCGCCCTGTCCGCCGTGGTGGCCCGCCGCTTCCACAAGCCCATGATCTTCGCCAAGAAGGCCAAGAGCGACAACATCGAGGGTGGACTGTACCAGAGCGACATCTACTCTTATACCTATAAGAAGAAAGTCACGCTGCTGGTGAGCAAGGAGTGGCTCTCCGCCGATGACAAGGTGCTCATTATCGACGACTTCATGGCCAACGGCGAGGCTGTGCGGGGCCTTTGCGACATCGTGGAGAAGGCCGGGGCCGCCTTGGTGGGCGTCGGCTGCGCCGTGGAGAAGGGCTTCCAGGGCGGCGGTGACCGCCTGCGTGCCGCCGGGGTAAACCTGAAGTCCCTGGCCATCATTGAGAGCGCCGAGCCTGGCAGCATTGTCTTCCGGGAGGAGTAATTCTTCGATAGTCTATACAGCCCAGGTATTCCATGCTCCAAAAAGTCAGATCTGCACTGACGGAGAAGCAGTACCGCCGTTTGCGTAAATACTTTCTGGAAGGAATGACTGAGGCTGAGATAGCAAAGATAGAAGGGGTAGGGCAGCGCCGTATTTCTACATCTATCTCCAGTGGGATCGCGTTACTCAAAAATTTTTTGAAAAATTTTTGAGTAACAGGGGCTAAAATCGCCCCTTTTGTTGTGAAACCAGAAGTTTCTTTGCATAAAGGATATAGGACGGATTTGTTATTTGGCGATCAGTCTCTCAACTTCATGGCACGCAGCTTTTCGGCAATCATTCTTTTTGGCGCCTTTTGTACTTCATGTGATGCATTGGGATCGACAACTGTATACTTCACTTTTGGGTGCGCTTGCTTCATTCCATACCTCCTCGCTTGATTTGATGGTTGACAGCAGGATATACAGTGCTGCATTCCTGTTTTATGATAGTCATAAGATGAATAGAACGTTTCAAAAATAAAGATATCCCTAATAAAAAGCCCTCTCTTTGCGCTCAAGAATCGCGCAAAGGGAGGGCTTTTGTTACACAGGGGAGGGAACTTGCCAGACTTCGGCTGGCGGCTTGCCGGACGGCCACAAGGCAGATCCGGCTCAACGGGTCATCTGGCGGGCTGACACCAATCAGTTCCAATAGCTGTGCCCACCATAGAGCAGACGGAACAGGGCCTCCACATAATAGTAGTCCCCCCAGATGGTGCTCTCATCCACCCCCCGATTATGGGGGATGGAGTACACCCCGTGGAGCAGCAGGCCGTCGGCCCGGGGCAGCTCCCGGGTGGTATAGTCCCGGGCCAGGGAGCCCATCATCCGGTTCAGCGCCCGCCCATAGTCTCCGCGCTTTGGGTGGGTCAGCGGGAGGTGGCGCAGCAGCTCCTGAATCCCGCAGCAGACAATGGCGGCGGCGGAGCTGTCCCTGGGCTGATCCCCCTGGGTAAAGCACAGATCCCAATAGCACACCCCGTCCTCCGGCAGATGGGCCAGGAAATAGTCCAGCAGGCGGCAGGCGGTGTCCAGGAAGCTCCGATCCCCGGTGTGGGCATAGCTCAGGGCAAAGCCGTAAATCCCCCAGGCCTGCCCCCGCGCCCAGCAGGAGCTGTCGCTGTACCCCTGGGCGGTGGAGCCAAACCGGGGCGCGCCGGTCTCCACATCCATATAGAACGTATGGTAGGTGGAGTTATCGGGCCGAACCAGATACCGCTGGGCCTGTCTCGCGTGGCTGAGGGCCATCTCATAGCAGCTCCGATCCCCCGTCATGCGGGCCGCCTGATAGAGGAGGGGCAGGTTGAGCAGGCAGTCCACGATCATCCGCCCCCGGTTCTCCGGGTCGTTCAAATCCCCCCACGCCTGGATGATTCCCGCCTGGGGAAGGTAGCGGGCCTTCAGGTAATCCGCCGCCTTCAGGAAGCAGGCCCGGGCCCGCCCGTTGCCCCGCAGCACCGCCGCGGGGTAGCAGGACAGGCTGTAGAGAAACCCCAGATCGTGGAGATCCACATACCCCGGCTTCTCTACCCGCTCATAGAAGGACTCCAGATGGCGATCCAGGACGTCCAGATATCCGTCCTCCCCCGTATGCTCGTAAAGCAGCCATAGCATTCCTGAGAAAAAGGAGGTTGTCCACTCAATATTTTCCTGTTCGGCGGGATAGACCAGTCCCTCCGTGTTCGCCCCGGGGAAGCAACCCCGGAACCGGGGCAGCATGGCGTCCACCTTTTCCCGGCAGAAGTCCAGCTCCCGGCGCGCGAACTCCCGCGTCAGCGTGAAAGCGCTCCCGTTCATACCACTCATCCTTTCAAGCCGCTGGTGGCGATGCCCTGGACGAACTGCTTCTGGAAGATGAGGAACACGATGATCACCGGGATCAGGGACACCACGCTGGCGGCCATAATCAGGCCGTACTCGGTGGAGTACTGGCCCATGAACATCCGGATGCCCAGCTGCACCGTCTTCAGCTCGGTGCTGTTCAGGTAGATCATGGGCCCCATGAAGTCGTTCCAGTTGCTGACGAAGGTGAAAATCACCAGAGTGGCGATGGACGGCCCCATCTGGGGCAGCACGATCCGCCGGTAGATACCGTACTCGCTGAGCCCGTCGATGCGGGCGGCCTCCAGCAGCTCATTGGGTATGCCCATGCAGAACTGCCGCAGGAGGAACACCCCGAAGGCGTCGAAGGAGTGGAGCAGGATGAGCACCGCGTGGGTGTCCACCATGTGGAACACGTTGTTCATCATGGTGTACTGGGGCAGCATATACACCTGCCAGGGCACGGCGATGGTGGCCACATAGAGCAGGAACAGCAGGTTGCGCCCCTTGAACTGGCACTTGGCGAAGCCGTAGGCGGCGAAGGAGCAGGTGAACACCTGGATGATGGTGGTGATGATGGTGACCTTGAAGGTGTTGAAGGTGAAGCGGAGCATGGGCACCTGCTCCCAAATGCGCTGGTAGTTGCTCCAGGCCGGGTCGCTGGGAATCCACTCGATGGGGATGCGGAACACGTCCTTGTCCAGCTTCAGCGAGGCGCTGAGCATCCACACCAGGGGCAGCAGGGTGACGGCGCAGATCAGGATCAGCACCGCGTACAGCAGCACCTTTCTCCAGGTGGGTATCTTGTTTAGCATAAGGCTCCCCCTCCCTTATTCGGAGAATTTCTTTTCCAGCCGGAACTGGAACAGGGTGATCACCGCCACAATGGCGAACAGCACCATGGCCGCCGCGCTGGCCCGGCCATAGTCCCAGGAGACGAAGGACTGGTTATAGATGTACTGGGACAGCAGGGTGGTGGCGGTGCCCGGCCCGCCCTCCGTGAGGGCGTAGATCAGGTCGAAGGACTTGAAGCTGTTGATGGTGAGCATCATGGCCACAAAGAAGGTGGCGTTGCGCAGCAGGGGCCACTTGATGCGCCAGAACCGCTGCCAGGCGTTGGCCCCGTCGATCATCCCAGCCTCCACCAGGGAGGTGGGGATGTCCTGGAGGGCGGCCAGGTAGATGATCATGTAGTAGCCCATGTTCTTCCAGATGTTCACCACGATCACCGCGGGCAGGGCCCACTTGGTGGAGGCGAACCAGCCCGGGGGATCGGCCACCCCTAAAGCCCGAAGGATCTCATTGATGAGGCCCATGTCCTTCTGGAACAGCATCTGCCACACGGCGGCCACCGCCACCACCGAGGCCACGTAGGGGAAAAAGATGGCGGTGCGGAAGATGCCGATGCCCTTGAGCTTCTGGTTGATGAGCACCGCCAGCCCCAGGGAGAGCAGCATGGTGATCCCCACGGAGAACACGGTGAAGATCACGGTCTTGATCACCGCCTGCTGGAATACCTTGTGGGTGAAGATATACTTGAAGTTGTCCAGCCCCACGAACTCCATGGGGTTGTAGCCGTCCCACTTGTTGAAGCACAGCAGTAGGGCAAACAGGATGGGAATGAGGTTGAGCACAAAGAAGCCGACAAAGTTGGGGGTGATGAAGGACAGGCCCACCAGCGTCCGCCGCCGTCTCAGGGTCATGCCGCCGCCCTTGGGGGCGGCGGGGGCCTTCCGGGCCGTCTTTTCCTTGACCGCCATAGGGTTTACCTCCTATTCTTTGAATATGGCGAAGGGGCAGAACCGGCGTCCTGCCCCTTCGCACAGTAAGCAAATGGGTTATCCCTGGATGGACTTGGACTGCTCGCCCATGTCGGCCAGGACGGTGTCCAGGTCGCTCTCGCCCAGCATGATGAGGCTGTGCTGCTCGCCCAGCATCTGGTTGACCTCGGAGACCTTGTCGGCAACGGGGCGGTCACGGACAATGTTCTTCACCTGGAGGGCCTCCAGCGCGCCCTCGGGGTAGCCGTCCACGCTGGTGAGGGCCTTGAGGGTGTCGTTATCCAGCAGGGCGGGGACGCCGCCCTGGGCGGCCACCGCGGCCGCGCCCTCAGCGCCGCACACGAACTTCACGAACTCCCAGGCCAGATCCTGGTTGGGGCTGGCGGCGTTGATGCAGATGGGGGTGGTGGCGCCCACGGTGTAGCCGGCCTCTACGTTATCGGGGTGGGGCAGGGTGGCGATGCCCCAGTTGACGGAGCTCTCGCCCTTGTTGATCTTGTCGATCATGGTGGCTGCAAACCAGGTGCCCATGGGCATCAGGGCCACGGAGCCGTCGGAGAACACGCCGCTGTAGTGGAGGTTGGCGGTCTTGACGGTGCCGTAATCCATGCAGGTCTTGTCGTCGTTCTGCATCCGCAGCACCATCTCATAGTAGGGCTTGAAGAAGCTGTAGTCGGTGGCCATGATGGTGTGCTGCCCGTCCTGGACGGCCCAGTTCTGGATGCAGGCCTGCCAGGTGTGGAAGAACGCGCCGTACTTCTTGTCCACGCCTTCGCCCATGGTCACCTTCTTGGCCAGCTCCTCGAACTCGGCCCAGGTCATGTCGTTGGAGGGATAGTCCACGCCGGCGGCATCAAAGATGTCCTTGTTGTAGAACAGGACGTAGTAGTCGGTGCGGAAGGGCATCCCGATCTGCTTGCCGTCGATGTTGAAGTCCTCGGCCTGGCCGTTGTAAATGCCCAGATCCAGGCCGTCCCGGCTGATGTAGCTGCTCATGTCCGCCATCTGGCCCCGGTTGGCGATGGGGTAGATGGTGTCGGCGTCCTTCACCCAGAACACGTCCACGTCGCTGCCGCCATTGAGCATCACGGACAGCTTGGTGCCGTAGTCGGCGGAGGGGATGTCGATGGGCTCGATGGTGACGCCAGGGTTGGCGTCCTCAAAGGCCTTGATGACGGAGGAGAAGATGGCGTCGGCCGTCAGATCCCACATGGACACCTTCAGGGTGCCGGTGAGCTCCTGGGGCTCGTCGGGGGCGTCAGTCTGGGTGGTCGGAGGGTCGGTCTTGGCGGGGGCGGGGGGATCGGTTTCGGTGGGCTTGCCGCTGGTGCAGCCGGCCAGCAGGCCCAGGCACAGGGCGCCCGCCAGGACAAGAGCAAGAATCTTTTTCATCAAAATCAACTCCTATACCGAACTGTAATTTTTCGCAGGGATGCCTCCCTTGGCTGTATTGTAGCCCATCGCGGGGGAGGTGTAAAAGGCCAAATCTACACAAATACCAATACGAATCTTTACCAATGGCTCTTTATCGGGCTGAAAAATTCTCGAAAGTTATATTATTCTACAAATCGAATTGCGCGGCCCAAAAAAATGCGGTATACTTAATTAAGAGAATGGGGGCGGACGGGGTGGAGAAAAAGCGCTACTGGGGCATCCGCGCCAAGATCATCCTGTGCACGGTGCTGTGCGTGGTGGCCGTGGGGGTGGGGAGCAGCCTGTACCTCTACCAGTCCATGCAGCGGATCATCTCCGACAAGATCGCCCAGATCGACCGGCTCAACGCCGGCACCATCGCCGCCCGGCTGGACGACTGCCTGGCCCAGGTGCAGACCCTCCAGGCCTACTGCGGCAGCTCCGGGCGGGTGAGCAGCGCCCTGAACCAGACCCCCGGCACCCCCCGGGCGGTGGCCGCCGCCCTCGGCGCTCAGAACGCCATCAACGTCTACCTGCGCACCTCGTCCATCGACAGCTACATCAACCGCCTGCTGGTGTTCAACGAGGAGGGCGTGTACGTCAGCGCCGTCACCGTCTACGACGGCAGCCTGCGGGATCTGTCCAACCTGCTGGACTCGGAGCAGTTCCGGGACTGGAAGGCGTCCGGTTCGTCCGGCTTCCGGCGGCTCTACCCCTCCCTGAACCCCCACCGGGCGGACTGCTTCGCCCTGTTCGTCCCGGTGTACGGCTATGCCTCCAACCGGCTGGGCTACGTCTACATCGAGCTGAGCCCCAAGATCATCACCGACGTGCTGGCCCCATACAACGATCTGAACCTCTTTTTTGTCCAGACGGCGGCGGGGGATCGCCTCACCACGGGGGGCGCCCTCCCGCTGGTGGAGGCCGTGCCCGCCCAGGCCGCCCAGGGGGACGAGTTCACGTACGGCGACGTGGTGTACGCCCTACAGAACCACGCCCTGGAAGCCCAGGAGCTGGTGCTGTCCAGCTGCGTCAACCTGACCCGGCTCCAGGCCGACAACCACGATATCCTGTTTTCCGCGGTGACGGTGATCCTGATGATTGTCCTCATCGCCGTGTTTATCCTCAGCCTGCTCACCCACTACATTACCACCCCCATCCGCCGCATCACGGAGAAGATCAACCGCATCGCCCTGAACGACTACTCCTTCGACCCGGAGCTGGAGCGGCCCCGCAGCGAGATGGGGGAGATCGGCGCCCGGCTCAACGAGCTGGGCCTGGGCTTCCAGCAGCTCTTGTCGGAAACCATCGCCCTGCATGACGAGCGGGCCAGGATCGAGATGGACCTGCTCCAGTCCCAGGTCAACCCCCACTTCCTCTACAACACGCTGAACTCCGTCCACTGGATGGCAGTGGTACAGAAGAACACCGGCATCGAGAAGCTGGTCAAGAGCCTGGTGAACCTGCTGCGCAACATCAGCAAAGGGGTGTCGGACAAGATCCCCCTGGAGGAGGAGCTGGCCCTGCTGGACGATTACGTCAGCATCCAGTCCATTCGATACATGGGCTCCTTCGAGTACGTGTGCACCGTGCCCCAGGAGCTGCGCCGGTATAAGGTCATCAAGTTCACTCTCCAGCCCCTGGTGGAGAACGCCATCTTCCACGGCATCGTGCCCAAGGGCTCCTTCGGCACCATCACGGTGAACGCCTTCGAGGAGGGGGAGATGCTGGTGCTCACCATCACCGACGACGGCGTGGGCATGACCGACGGCCAGGCCCGGGCGGCGCTCCAGCCCGGGGACGGGCCGGATCAGGCCTCCATGACGGGCATCGGCCTGGGCAATGTGAATCGGCGTCTAAAGCTGGCCTACGGCAAGCGGGCGGGCGTGCGCATCGAGAGCGTGGCGGGGGAATATACCAAAGTCTATGTCCGTGTCAATAAGGAAGCCTGAGAGAACAGGAGGGTGCCTATGTACCGCGTCCTATTGGCCGACGATGAGCCCATCATCCTGTCCGGCCTGCAATCCATGCTGGACTGGGAGCGGTTGGGCTGCGCTGTCTGCGGCGCCGCCCGGGACGGGCAGCAGGCCCTGGAGCTGGTGGAGAGCCGCCGCCCGGACATCGTGATCTGCGACATCAAAATGCCCCGGCTCACCGGCCTGGAGCTGCTGGAGGCCTGCGCCCAGCGGTATCCGGAGCTCGTATTCATCATGCTCACCAACCACCAGGACTTCCACATGGCCCAGCAGTCCCTGCGGGGCCGGGCGGTGGACTACCTGCTGAAGATCGACCTGGACGAGGAGAAGCTGGCCCACTCCCTGCGGCTGGCTATGGACGAGTGTGAAAAACGGCGCAGGCTCTGCGCCCCCTCCCTCCCCCGGCAGGCGGGCACCCTGGCGGAGGCTGCCGCCCGCCACGCCGCCGCCCTGCTCTCACCGGAGGGCGGATACGGGGCGGAGCGGGCCATCGCCGCGCTGGAGGGGCTGGGGGCGGCCGACCGCTGTGCCGCCGCCCTGCTGATTCTGGAGCCCTCCGCCATCCCGGACATCGGCTCCTTCACCCGGGAGGAGCAGCAGCGCCTGTTCCGCTTCCACCTGAATCTGGCCGTGGATGTGGCGGAGAAGGTGTTCCGGGGCACCGGCTTCACCCTTCTTCCCCCGGAATCGGAAAACGGCACGGCGGCGTTTTTCCTCTGGGGGCTGGAGGACACCACGCCCATTGCCCAGTACCAGGCCCGGCTCGCCGCCGCCTTCCGGGACATCTCCCAAATGCGGCTGAGCGTGCTGGCTACCGGGATCCTGTCTGGACGGGGGCTGGGTGAGCTGCGCGTTCAGGCGGAGCTGCTCAAACGGGAGCACGCCCTCTCCCCCCGGCCCTTCCTGAGCTGGTCACAGTCCATGGGCAGGACGGACTACGTGGCCGCCGCCAAGCGCTACGTGGATTCCCACATCCTGGAGCGGGTGCTGGTACAGGACGTGGCCGCCGCCATCGGCATCACCCCCAACTATTTGTCCAGCCTGTTCAAACGGCAGCTGGGGCAGAATTTTATGGATTACGTCAACGCCACCAAGGTGAAATACGCCTGCGCCCTCCTCCAGGACGGGGCCCATATGGTGTACGAGGTGTCCCATATGCTGGGCTACGACAACGCCTACTACTTCACCAAGGTGTTTAAGCGGTACATGAACATGACGCCAACGGAATACCAGGCTCGCGCTGCGGCGCAGGGGGACAGCTCCCAACGCTGAGTCCCTGCCGCGCCGTACAGAAACACCATGCCGTTGGCGATGTTCCAGGTGCGCGTGCCCTCCCCGGCGAGAAAGGCGGTGCTGTGCTGTGATCGATAAGCTGTTTGAGGATCTGTGCGCGCTGGATGAGGTGGAGGCCCTTGCCCTGGGTGGTTCCCGTGCCGGGGAGCGGTTTGACGAGGCATCCGACTATGACGTGTACCTCTATTGCCGGGGGCCGGTGCCGGCAGAGGCCCGCAGGGCGATCCTCTCCAGGTATTGTTCCATCATGGAGATCGGCAACCATTTTGAGGAGAATCTGGAGAAGCTGTTTCAAGCTCTGTACCACGCACCGGAGCGGGTAGCAGCGGACATACAGGCGATCATCCGGGAACTGGAGAGAATTTGCGGGCGGCAGCATAAAACCAGATCGTCAGCGGAAGATGGGTACGATGCAGGACAGTCCCCGCCGTGACCGAGCTTTGCCGGTGGCAGTGTCTGCAGACATATTCCCGGCGTCCGCGCAGCCGGTAGCAGCCTGTTCCATAACGCCATCTGGCCAGCGCTGCTCAAACAAATAGGCCTCGCAGGCCTCCTCCGTTTGGAACCGCTGCCGGAACTCTTTGAAGTTCATCCCTTTTTGCTGGCTCATCTTCCCCGCCACCCTTCTTTGGTGCGGTTATACTATTATTCCTGTTGTCCCATTATCCGGCACGATATCTTGGGCCTTGTTGACTTATCACGATAGCCACGTATGGATATGATCCGGGCATGCTTGTACCTCAATAATTTCTACACCTTTCTGCTCACCCAGTTTTCTCAATATAAATCCGATATCCTTTTTGATTTCCCCGTATATCGCCATCCTCCGATACTTCGGTACAAACACAATATGGTATTGACATCTCCACCTCGTATGTTCTAAACTATTTATATTTTTCTCCATTTGAAAAGCCTCCTTGATTAATTGATGTTGGTCGGCAAACCTTTAAACAAGGAGTCTTTTTGTCCATAGCTAAAGCTTTTTCTTGTCACTGGCAGAGCCAGTGGTTGTCTACCAACGCGAAAAGAGGCCGTCCCGCATACACGGGACGGCCTCTTTGTCAGTCTTGCACCTCTACGGCCCCGGGCTTGTCCAGTCCGTCCCGCAGGGCCCGGAGCTGATCGGCGGAATAGCGGTACACCTTGTCGCAGAACTGACAGGTCAGCTCCGCGCCGCCCTGCTCCCGGATCAGCTTGTCCAGCTCGTCCTTCCCCAGGCTGATCAACGCCCGGGATACCCGCTCCTCCGAGCAGTAGCAGCGGTATTCGATGGGGGCGGTCTCCAGCACCTCCAGCTCAAAGTCGGCCAGTATCTCCCGCAGCAGCTCCAGAGGGGCCATCCCCCCGTCCAGCCGGGCGCTCACCGCGCCTAAACGGGCCACGCCCCGTTCCACTGCGGAGATCACCGCGTCGTCCGCCCCGGGCAGCAGCTGGATCAGGTAGCCCCCGGCGGCCTGCACCGTCTGATCCGGGGCAATCAGCACCCCCAAGGCGCAGGCAGTGGGCACCTGCTCGCTCTCCACGAAGTAGGCGGCGATGTCCTCCGCGATCTCGCCCCCCACCAGCTGCACCGAGCCGATGTAGGGCTCTTTCATCCCCAGATCCCGGATGACGGTGAGATCGCCGTCGCAGCCCACGGCGGCCCCCACGTCCAGCTTGCCCTTGGCCTTCCGGGGCACGTCCACGGCGGGGTTCTGCACATAGCCCCGGACGTTTCCGGAGCTGTCCGATACGGCGGTGAGGGAGCCAAGCGGCCCCCCGCCCCGCACCCGCAGGGTGACGGAGCCCTCCTCCCCCTTCATGACGGCGCCCATCATGGACGC
>ERZ808037.978-NODE-978-length-21743-cov-16.613357_pt1 | contig 21743 bp, 20 predicted proteins | sample MGYA00380190_ERZ808037 | MGnify/ENA primary metagenome ERZ808037 (study PRJEB31490, sample SAMN06133399) | mouse gut metagenome | isolation source: J9 | host: mice | place: China: Chengdu | collected 2015-05 ... | reverse complement strand
ACCGCTTAGCTGATTCAGCTCTTTTATGTGCTTGTCTTTAATGCGTAGTTTGAGGGTTTTCATGCCTTTAGTATGGCGAGGTTAATTTTAACTTACAACCTTTCAAGTGCTTTTCACGACAGTATATGTCGCTTTATATCCACTCCCTGAAGTGGGTGGTTTTACGGCGACTGGTGATAAACGTTGCCAGTTACTGGTTGCAGTAATCTTAATCACCAGCTGCGTACTCATATCATTAGTCTTAGCAGAGTTAGGATAAATCACCATGCTGTAAGGTTTTTAGCTTTAAAACCAGTTCAGCTACTTTCGGATCATCTGGAGTATCTTGATTCATAAAGTAATTTAGAAGATCGGGATCCTCATAAGTTAACAGCTTAGAGAAAGTGGCCTGCTCTTGCTCATCAGCGGTTAAATAGTACTGCTTAACGTAAGGATCAATATAAAAATCCAGCTCTTTTAAACCACGACGGGCCTGATAGATAACCCTACGCTGCTCATTGGTCGGTTCTGGTTGTGTCATTTTAAAACTACTCCTAGATGTCATATAAATTAAAATAAAAGATTCGGTTAATACGCTTATAAGGTTTATTTATTGGCTATTGCTAACCTTCAAACTCACTATTCACCGAGCTATTAAGCTAATTAGCTAGCTTAGCCATTAAGCTGTTGCCATAGAGCAAGTCCCTGCAGGGTCAATCCCACATTGTGAGTGCGCACGATACTCGCGCCTTGCTGAAAAGCCAATAAAGCAGCTGCCATACCCACCCCATCTCTATCAGTGGCTTGATGCTCACTAAAGGCAGGCAGTTCAGTACGGTTAAGCACCTCTCCCAAGAAGCGCTTACGAGAGATACCAAATAAAATAGGCAATTGTAATTGATGTAGCTCAGTGAGCTGATTTAATAAAACCTTATGATGCTCATAGTCTTTAGCAAAGCCAAACCCAGGGTCAATAATAATATGGCTACGTTTGACACCCGCTTGCTCAGCACAGTCAATACGCTGCTTTAGCTCAGCAATCACTTCTTGCAAGACGTCTTGATATTGGGCTTTGGCATTCATGGTAGTCGGCTCGCCACGCATGTGCATTAATACCACGGGGATACCTAACTTTGCCGCCATCTCCGGGGCGCCTTCTCGGCTCAATGCTCGAACATCATTCCAGATATCTGCCCCCGCTTGTACCGCTTGCTCTATTACCTTTGGTGAGCTGGTATCGATAGACAACCACACTTCTTCACCAAACTTTTGGCGAATCGCTTCTACCACAGGCACCACGCGCGCGCACTCTTCCTCTTCTGTCACTGGGCTGGCATTAGGACGGGTAGATTCACCCCCAATATCAATAATGGTCGCCCCTTCGTTTAACATCTGCTCGCAGTGGGTTAAAGCTGTATTTATAGTATTAAACTTTCCGCCATCTGAGAATGAATCAGGTGTCACATTTAAGATGCCCATAATATGTGGCTGAGATAAATCTAATTGTTTAGATTGTCCCGTTATTGCTTGGGTCTCAATAATCGTATCGGGAAAAGGATGTAGTTGCATAATAGTAATTATTCTTTTGTTTTTCAGGTTTCAAGTTAAGTTATAGGCCAGTTGGCAGTCTTTTTATTATGACTGCTCTTGCCTTGATAGCTGACCTATTTTAGCAGATATACAGGGTAATAGTGGTGCAATACTAGCCCCTGCTTTGTTAGATAAACACAAAAAAAGGCACCTTCAATGGAAGATGCCTTTTTTATTAAGTCTGGTTGTCACCCTTACATGGCTGGTAAAGGAGGAGGTGTAGGCCCTGAAGGTGAATCTGAAGAATCTGTCTCTTCTTTTTTAGGGGTCACATCCTTTTCTTGTTGATAATCACGAGGTTCACGAGGATCGTTACCAGCTAAGATATCTTGTAGTTGATCACGATCAATCGTTTCCCACTTCATCAAGGCTTCAACCATCGCATGCATTTTGTCTTTATTTGCTTCGATGATTTCGCGGGCAATATCATATTGCTCTTCTAGGATACGACGAATTTCTTCATCCACTTTTTGCTGTGTGGCTTCAGAGATAGTACGAGTCATACCACCAAAGTAACCTTGAGAGCTATCATCTTCTTCATACACCATGATGCCTAGCGCATCTGACATACCATACTTGGTTACCATTGCTCGTGCCATTTTAGTGGCTCGCTCGAAGTCGTTAGAAGCCCCTGTGGTTTTTTGATTCACAAACACTTCTTCTGCAATACGACCACCAAATAAGATGGCAATGTCGTTTAGCATTTTAGACTTATCTAAGCTAGTTTGGTCAAACTCTGGCAGCTGCCAAGTAACCCCTAGCGCCCAACCACGTGGCATAATAGTTACTTTATGCACAGGATCAGTACCGGGAAGCATCTCTGCTACTAAAGCATGGCCCGCTTCATGATAAGCAGTCGCACGACGCTCTTCTTCACGCAGTACCATAGACTTACGCTCAGGACCCATAAACAGTTTGTCTTTGGCGTCTTCGAAGTCATTCATATCGACACTGGTTTTATTACGGCGCGCCGCAAATAAAGCTGCCTCGTTAACCAAGTTAGCAATCTGAGCACCACTAAAGCCAGGCGTACCGCGAGCCAGTGCATTCACATCAACACCAACCGTTGAAGGCAGTTTGCGTAAATGCACTTTTAAGATCTCTTCACGACCTTTGATGTCTGGCAAGCCTACGTGCACTTGACGGTCAAAACGACCTGGGCGCAATAACGCTTTATCCAGTACATCAGCACGGTTGGTTGCGGCAATCACAATAATACCGTCGTTGCCTTCAAAACCATCCATCTCAACAAGCAATTGGTTAAGGGTCTGTTCACGCTCGTCATTACCGCCGCCCATACCGGTACCACGGCTGCGACCTACCGCATCAATCTCATCAATAAAGATAATACAAGGCGCATTCTTCTTAGCTTGTTCGAACATATCGCGGACACGAGAAGCACCCACACCGACGAACATCTCTACGAAATCAGAACCTGAGATTGAGAAGAAAGGTACTTTCGCCTCACCTGCAATGGCTTTAGCAAGTAACGTTTTACCAGTACCTGGAGGACCTACCATCAAAATACCGCGAGGAATAGTAGCACCAAGCTTGGTAAATTTGTCGGGATCTTTTAGGAAATCAACAACTTCAACCACTTCTTCTTTGGCTTCTTCAGCGCCTGCGACATCACTAAAGTTAACTTTAATCTGATCTTCGCCCAACATCTTCGCTTTAGATTTACCAAAGCTCATAGGTCCGCCGGCTTTACCACCTGCGCCCCCTTGCATGTTACGCATGAAGAATAAGAAGATACCGATAATAAGCAGAACAGGGAAGCTTGCAATTAATAACTGCAGCATAATGCTTTGGCGCTCAGGGGCTGCGCCCTGCACCTCAACGTTATGCTTACGTAATGTAGGCATTAATTCATCGTCAGCCACGGCAGGTACAACGGTCTCGAATTCCGAGCCGTTAACTTTTTCGCCGGTGATTTGTTCACCATCGATCTTGACGCTTTTAATCTGGTCTTCAGTGACTTGAGTTACAAACTCAGAGTAATTGAGCGTATCAGGCTCATTACTGCTATCAAAGTTGCTAAATACCAGCACTAATACGCCGATAACAACTAGCCACAATAAGGTATTTTTTACCATGTCGCTCACAAGCTATACCATCCCTTACTTGTTGATGTATTCAAAATTCTGCCTAATCTTGCATTATAGCATGAGACAAAAAAACAATTATGGCTCGTCACCGTGTTAATACACGTATTGATGATTCTGTCATTAATTTTTTATAATATTTCCAGCTGAGCTTAGAGCCCTTAAAAATACAATTTTAACGAACCATTGCTGATACTTATCTTTATTAGGCCAGTGTACTTATTTATCAAGGATAAAGCAGATAATAATATCCAAATTATAGATTAACTTATTTAACTCACCTTCAATACTGCCTTATCAGCACTATTCAATTAGGTTTAAGTGTCTACCTTGGATTACTATACCTGCTTGATACCTTACTTTACTTGGTGGCTACCCAAAATACCTCTTTTGAGCGAGGACGAGAGGCGGCAGGCTTAATAGTACGTACCTTAGAGAACTGAGGCTGTAACTGCTGGCGTAACTGCTGCTCCCCTTCCCCTTGGAACACCTTCATTACCAGCGATCCCCCTTTAGGAAGCACTCTAAGAGCGAAGTCTACGGCCAACTCACACAGATATATCATGCGTGGCTGATCTACGGCGGTGTGACCAGAAGTATTAGGCGCCATATCTGACAACACCACATCTACCTGTCTATCACCCACCTCACTCATCAGCTGATCAAATACTTCTTCTTCTCTAAAATCACCTTGAATGAAAGTAACGTTTTCCAACGCATCCATAGGCAAGATATCAGAAGCAATCAATATGCCACTGTCCCCTACCAACCTGCCAGCGACTTGAGACCAACTGCCTGGCGCACTACCCAAATCAACGACCGTCATCCCTTTTTTAATTAGGTTGGTCTTCTCATTAATTTCTAATAACTTGTAGGCAGCACGAGCGCGATAGCCCTCTTTTTGAGCCAACTGCACATAATGGTCATCAAGATGCTCTTTCATCCAAGCTTTACTGCTTTTAGATAATGTCTTATTAGTAATCCGGGTTGCCAAAATATCCTCACTGTATATATAAAGACGGGGTAACTATTAATTAAAACCAATTCTAACATTATTTAAACTATTAAGCTTAGGGCCTAACAAAGGTTTGTTATCCACCTAAATGCCTCAGACTTAGTCCTAAGAACAATCTAAATGTAAATAACCAAAAAAAATTTAGCCAGCATTACAAACTCATCATGCAATAGACCATAACTTTCTTTATAATGCCCCTGTGACTCTGATTCGCTTTATAAACTCTATAGCTACATAGAGATTAAGCGAAAGATTCCGCTTAGGTAGCGTCTTATCGACCCTATCTAATATTTTTCTTTCCAAGGCTGGTTAAGTTAGGCCTAATAATTAATACTGAGATAATATGAGTACTGCAAAAAACAAACGTCCTGCATTGGACAATACTGAATTACGCCGCCTTAAAGGCATTGGTCATGAACTAAAACCTGTCGTTACTATCGGCAACAAAGGCTTGAGCGATTCAGTAGTAGAAGAGTTAGATCGTGCTTTAAACGATCATGAGCTGATTAAGATTAAAACACCACCAGGTACTAAAGAAGAACGCGAAGTATTTAGTAGTGATTTGGCTGAAAAAACAGGTGCCCAGCTTATTCATACCATTGGTCGCATGGCTTTATTATTACGCCGCAACCCAAATGCTAACCCTAAGCTATCTAACTTAAGTCGTTATAGCGATTAATCATTCTTGCTAGAGACTTTAAAAATAGATATTTAAAACCAACTATTTAAAATAAAGGCCGCTATCAGCGGCCTTTATTGTTTTTATCCAAGTATTATTTTTATCCAAGCTTGCTTAAATTAAGAATCAAAAAAAATCTCATTTATATCTAAACTTATTAGATAAATGAGATCTTTTTGTACTACTAGCGACTAAGCCTGTAACTAACAGTTAGACTATTAATCATTCATCGCTAAGTAAGTACCTTGGTTCGTCGCATCTAAGTAACGACCATCACGCCATACGCTATAACCGTTATGGGTGCTGTATGGGCTGAACTTGTTTTGTCTAAAGTCTGATACCCATTGTGAACCATCATAAATTTGAATGTGGCCATGTGGGTTTCTAGAAGAGCGGTTAAATACGGCAACATCACCAACTTGTGGCTGATAGTTATCATTGCTAAGCTTAACAAAGCCTGCTTGTGCTAACGTACCACGGGTTGCGTATTGATAAGCTGAAGGATTAGGCGTGAACTCATAACCTGCAGATTGTAACGCTTGACGAACATAGCGTGCACATAGGCCAATGGTTCTAGAGTGTGCAGCACGAGCGGCACGAGCAGCAGCCAAAGCAGGAGGCGCTGAGCTGGTCAAACGACCAGAAGAGAAGTTAGGGTTGTTTGCAGAGGTAGCAAACGAGGTTGAAGTACTGTATTTACTTTCTAACTGCTTAGCCAGTTGGGCTAATTCGTCATTCTTCTGTTGTGCTTGACTGTTTAAGTATTCGATATTCTGAACACGTTCAGTGGTATTAGAAGTAATGTTAGAGAAATTGTTTACTACTTTATATGTTCTTACCGGTGTGCTTGGCGTAATAGAAGCATTACTAACTGAAGCTAATGAAGAGCTTGCAGCTGGCTCAAAGGTTTGTTGAACCGATGCATTTACTTGTGTGGCACTTAGCCCCATTAACGACAAAATAATAAGTGACTTTTTCATAACGCTCCCAGAATTAACCTTTTCTATGTACTATTCAACCTACCTGTCAAATAGCCTCTTAATCTTCATTTAACAAACAAACGACCTATCGAAACAGCCTATATTTAGACTTAGCAACCGTTTATGCTATCTATATACTCAGTGATAACTTCATCTATAAATTAAGCTTGAGGCCTGCAATGCAAAACCCATTAAAACCTAATCATCTAGCAAAGCGTATTGATCATCAAAAGTCTGCAGCGTCTTCCTTGCCAAAGTCTTTAAGTGAGAAATGCTCTGAGCTGAACCAACTAACCCAAGAGATGAAAGCTTTATTAGGAAGAGGACTACCAGAAGAGATTCTAAAATCACTGTGGGTAGTCAAGTATGAAGAAGGTTTGTTAGTGCTTTCTGTGCAGTCTCAAACTGCGGCAAACCATCTTCGATACCAATCAAACAACCTAATTAATATACTAAAAGAACAATCTCTTACATTCAGCGTACTAAAAAATATAGATGTAATCGTTACTTACCCTGCTTCGATTGACCACTTAAATGAAAATCAGGATTACTCAAATTTGCATTCAAATCAATCGAACTTAGCTCTTAGTAAGGGTGGAAGCCATGATAAACGTGGCCTCACCGAAACAACGAAAAGAACTATAACACACACATTAGAGCATGTCATTAAAGATGAGCGCCTAAAAGCTTCGCTAAAACGCCTGATTAAACCTAACTAGAAACTTTCTATAATGTTTTATTATGTAACTAATCGTGGTATTATTGGTTGTGAACGTTTGTTTTTTAAAACCCAGTCATAAGTAAAATGTGAATTCATACCTTATTAGTGCACTATTTTTATGCCCTGCACAGCTTATAAGTATTGAAAATGTTTGGATTGTGCAAGCAATGATAAAATTTTGATAAAAAAAAGCGAAACCTAAGTTTCGCTTTTTTCTATATTTCCACAATGTTGCTTTAAACTAGAAAATAACTTAAAAAATCGAAGAAATATTTTCAATTTCCCCTTGATTTTTATAATTTATAGTCAATTACAAAATGAATTGTGTCATAAATTGTTACAATTTCAAAGTTTTCAGGGTCACTATACACGGCTCTAACCAATTTATTGTTTAAATCATGCCCTGATTTATAGGCTGAGAACTTACCAATTAGTGGATATTTTGCCAAATATAGGTCGCCAATGGCATCTAAAATCTTATGGCGTACGAATTCTTCCTTATGACGCAGCCCTTCTTTATTAACTATACCTTCATCATTAAGCACAATAGCGTTATCTAAACTACCGCCTAGAGCTAGGTTGTTTTTTTGGAGATATTCAATATCGCGCATAAAACCAAAGGTTCTGGCATTACCCACATTCTCAATATAATTGCTAGAAGAGAACTCAAACTGGTAATGCTGAGTATCTTGAGGAATACCAGGATGATCAAATTCGATTTGGAAATCTAAACAAAAACCGGCATAAGGCTCTAATTGTGCAGACTTATCTCCCTCTTCTACCCTTACTGTCTTTAATATCTTTAAAAACTTCTTGGGGGCTGACTGCTCCTCAATCCCTGCTTGTAATACCAGTTCTACATAATTTGCTGCACTCCCATCCATGATAGGAATCTCAGCATCGGAAACTTTGACCAGCAAGTTATCTATACCTAGGCCCGCTAAGGCACTTAATAAATGCTCAACAGTGCCAATCTTAACTCCGTCCACTACTAAGTTTGAGGACATGACGGTATCAGTAACTAAAAATGCATCTGCAGCAATTAAAGGAGCATTGTCTATATCGGTACGTAGAAAATGTATGCCTGTATTGATATCTGCAGGCTCCAATATAAGCGTGACATCCTGTCCACTGTGTAAGCCCACACCGACTACTTCAATAGGTTGCTTTAAAGTCCGTTGTTTCATAAAGTTGATACTCTTATTACTTAACTATTAGTTACTGTGCTCGGCACGGATAACTTCAATAAGGGAATTTTAACACAGTAGCTCGTTAAGATAGCTTATAAGGCTTAATATTTACCTTAGTCCTTAATATTTACACAAAAAAAAGCCAAGCTTAAGCTTGGCTTTTTACTATTACAGACTTTTTTAGCGTTTAAAGCGATTAACGATTCTGTTGACGCTTTAAGTAATCTTGAATGCTGTTCGTCTTAGTCGCTGCAGGCTGTGCAGTCGTAGTGGTAGTTGCTGGACCTGCTGGCTGACTTTGAGGCTGTGGCTGCGATTTTTGCTGTGCGTTGAAAGCACTTGTATGCGTTGAACGATCCACAGTGTGAGCACTGGTCGCTGAAGGCATTGGCTCATTCGCTGGGCTCTGATCTAAGGTTAAGCCCGTAGCGATGACGGTTACGTGTAAGTCTTCGCCTAGCTTTTCATCAATCACAGTACCAATAAAGATGTTGGCTTCTTCAATATCTGTAATGTCGTTTACTACTTCAGTAATTTCGTTTAGCTCAGCTAGCGTTACTGATTCAGACGACACTACGTTTACGATTAGGCCTTTGGCATTTTCTAATACTAAATCGTCTAATAAAGGTGAGCGAATCGCTTTTTCAGTAGCTTGACGCGCACGGTCTTCACCGCTAGCGCGACCAATACCCATCATCGCGTGACCTTTAGCTGTCATAGCAGTGCGGATATCGTTGAAGTCAATGTTGATCACACCTTCGCTTGAGATGGTCTGAGCAATACCTTGTACCGCATGCATCAATACGTCATCTGCTTTTTTGAAAGCTTCTTGCATTGAGATGTTGCCGTATACTTTTAATAGCTTATCGTTTGGAATAGTAATGATAGAGTCTACGAAGTTTGATAAAGCATCGATACCTGCTTTAGCAGCTTTAATTCGCTTACCACCTTCAAATTTGAAAGGAGTGGTAACAACACCCACAGTCAAAATTTCCATTTCTTTAGCAATACGAGCTACCACAGGCGCTGCACCTGTACCCGTACCACCACCCATACCGGCAGTGATAAATACCATGTCTGAGTCTTTAAGCAGCTCACGGATAGCGTCTTCATCTTGTTCTGCAGCTTCACGACCCACTTCAGGGTTTGCTCCAGCACCAAGACCACGGTTAGTTTGTGCACCAAGTTGTAGCTTATTATCAGCAGTTAGTCTATCTAAAGCTTGTTTATCGGTATTGGCACAAACAAAGGTCACGCCTTTAACGCCTTGCTGAACCATGTGTTCAACAGCGTTACCACCGCCACCGCCTACACCGAAAACTGTGAAACGCGCCTGACCATTGTTTAAATCGTGGCCATTGCTAGCCATTGTGTACTTAGACATTATCACTCCTTGAGGCCATCTATTTAGTCAGTTTACTTATTCATAAGTGAGAACTAAATAATGACTGTGAAATATGAAAATTAAAATATAGAGAAATTATATTATGCTTTTGAAAAAATTACTCAAATTGTGTTTGAAGGTGCTAAATTTATTAGGCTTATTGATCTCTAGTGCTTCTGGTGAACTCTTTTCACTGTGCTTAAACTGTTCGCTTTGACTATATAACAAGGCACCATAAGCGGTTTGTAAGGCACGCTGACTTACCCTCAAATTCAACTCTTTAACCTTATCATCATCACCAAAGTGAGTGTAAGCTGTAATGGCATCATGCGGATTACTCATTACCACAGGTATCTCTAGCAAGCGCTTTGAAAAACGTACCATTCCACGAACCTGACTGCCACCGCCTGTTAGAATAACACCACGCTGTAAGTAGTCCATCAAGCCTTCATCAGCTAGCTTCTGGAAAATAATCCGGTAAATTTCAATATAGCGAGCTTCAATAATTTGAGCCAACTGTAACATGCTGATAGTTGCTTCATCAGCCATACCTACTCTTGGGAATGTTTCAAACCTAGTAGGATCTACATCACGAGTATCTACTGTCCCTCTCTGGATTTTCAGCTTTTCAGCCTCCATCATCGTGAGGTTCAAGTCAGCAGATATATCCATAGTTACCTTATTGCCACCTTCTGGAATACAGTGAGTAAATATAAGTTTGTTTTCACGATAAACACAAACACTGGTACTGCTTGCGCCAATATCAATTAAACAGACTCCTTGCTCACGTTCTTCGGGCATTAGGCTATATTCGGCGCTTGATACGGCATCGAACAGCATATGATCAATACTGATATCACAGGCCTGAATCAACTTTTGGATATTTTGTCTACTAGACACTGGCATCATCATTAAGTGATACATGACAGTGACTTTATTGGCATACATGCCAATGGCATCATCTACCATCTGCTCTTTATTATCTAAAAAGATACCTTGCTGGCAGTGATGCATAAGATAATGAGTATTGGGTAAGACACTGGCCTTGGCCAAACTCAAAGCTTTCACAATATGTTGGGTTTCTACCACACCTTGCTCTATATCCACTGCTCCAAAGCCATTACTGCTTAGAAGTTCAGGGGTTGATAAAGTTAGCCACACACTGTGAATACGACAGTTTGCCATTTCTTCAGCTTGAATAATGGCTTGACGAATAGAGCTTTTTAAGCGATCAAAATGCTTAATCTGACCTTGCTGAAAATCTTCAGTAGGAATCTCGCCAACACCCTTAATACGTATATCTGTTGCAGAAACAACATTGCCCACCACGACATATACTGCAGTGGCGCTTAAATGAATGACGGCGAGAAGATTTTCAGATTTACTCATAAAGTTTAAAACATATATGTGCGTACTGTGCGGGTCTACTAGTATAAAACTATACTAATAAGCCCTAAATAAAACAGTAAGGTTAAATTAGGGTTTTTCTAAATATCGCTATAAGCCTATCCAACATACTAGCTAAATACCAGGAGCTCTAAAAAACAAACCTTACCTGTTTATGACCTATCTTAGCTAATAATTTTCAAGTTCAAATTACTAAATAAAACCGCTTCAAATCAACTTTGAGGCGGCTTTAAATTAAAGTGGTATCTCACTTTCTTCAGCACTTGCTTCCTGCGCTGCTGTTCCCGTTACTTTTTCTTCTACTATATTTTCTTTACTGGGGGGCTGCGATTTTGCCTCATCATTTGTTGAAGAGCTGGGGGTTGTCTCTTCTATATTCGCCTTCCAATCAATAACAAAGCCATTTTTATAACGTAAATCTGTAGAGGCGATATTATCTTTTTTATCTGCCAACTGGTTTTGTAATAATTGGCTTAAGTTCATTAGCTTTTGGGAAGTATGCTCATTATCTACAATAATACGCATCCCGTTATCGAACTTGATAGCCCAAGTCATACGAGGCGTCAGCACCAAATCCTCTACTTGCATCTCTAGCGGAGCAAACCACTGATTGACCTGTTGCATTTGCTGCATAATCAAAGTGGACTGATCAGCATCCCCTTGCAACATTATCAGTCCAGGCTGAAGCAATTCAGATTCAGTGACAGGTTTATAAACCTTCCCTTGTGAATCAATTAAATGCTCACTGCCAAATCGTGCTATCGCTTCTCGTGGTAAGGCTGTGATAACAATGCCTTCTCCCCACTTACGCTCAATATCAACTTGGCTGATCCAGTCCTGCTCCATCACTTGATCTTTCAGCTCAGGCAATACAGCTGTAAAGAAGCTACCTGCTTCTTTTTTGCCCATCACCTTATCTAAGGTTTCGTACTGAGCAGCATCCAGATTTTTAGTGTTCACAACCACTTTTGCAGGCTGCGAGTTATAAATTCTATTTGATACCACGAAAAAAATAGCAACAAATAAAACTACCGTAATAGTAATCCACATTTTAGCGGATAGAAATTTACTTGGGTTCAGCGCAGTTTTATTCACAGAAGCAGCCGTAGTATCCATTTTGTCTAATAACTCATAATTGTAACGTATTTGCTCAAGCAGCGATAGCGGCTATGTTTAGTGAGCATGTATCAATTTATGACAGAACAAGCGATATGAGAAATAAAAGAGTTACTCATGTCGCTGTTATGACTAAAACGATTGCTCATAACCCGTATTAAGGACAGTTTGAAGACAAGAAGCTTTGAATATGAACTGCTTACTTGTCTTCTCTATCCTATTGCAAACTATAAAGTTTGAGCCAGAATGTGCCAGCAAAGTTGCTCAAAGTCCATACCGCGTGCTTTAGCCGCCATAGGCACTAAGCTGTGGCTGGTCATACCAGGTACGGTATTGATTTCTAATAACCAGAAGTTACCCTCTTCATCCTGCATGGCATCGACTCGTCCCCACCCTTTAGCATTCACGGCTCTAAAGGCGGCTAAGCTTAACTCTTGTAAATGAGTCTCTTCTTCTTCGGTTAAGCCACATGGGATGTGGTACATCGTATCATTGCGATTGTACTTAGCTTCATAATCATAGAAGTTAGAAACATCTGCAGGTTGCAAACGAATCACCGGGTAGGCTTCATCATCAATAATGACGATAGTGAATTCACGGCCTGTGATCCACTTTTCGGCCATAACCACATCTCCACACCCTGAAGCTAATTCAAATGCTTTTGGCAGCTCATCTAGAGTATTCACTTTACTCATACCAATACTTGAGCCTTCATGCACAGGCTTCACCATTAATGGTAAACCTAAAGCACTGACTACTTGCTGCCAATCGGTGTCTTGATTTAGAACCGCAAAAGGAGCGGTTGATAGACCACAACCCTGCCACAACTGTTTCGTACGAACCTTGTCCATACCAATAGCAGAAGCTAAGACACCTGAGCCTGTTTGTGGAATCTGTAACCAGTCAAGTAGCCCTTGTAGCTGACCATCTTCTCCCCCACGACCATGCAAAACGTTAAAGACACGATCATAGTTTTTTAGCTCAGTAACGTCCTGATCTTTTGGATCAAAATGCGTGGCATCAATGCCCTGTGACTGTAAAGCTTTTAATACCGCACTGCCACTGTCTAAGGAGACAGCACGCTCGTTACTGTTACCACCATAGACAACAGCAACCTTACCAAAAACACTAGGGTCCTTAGTGGCTGCATTGGCTTGAGTAGAATCATTATTTGAATTTGAGTTGGCAACAGATTGAGTCATAGTTATAGGCATCTTAAACAGTTAGAGTTGTGGCAAATAATAATCAGTGTGGACGGATACAAAGAGCGCATGCAGACCACTTTTAAATAGTATAGGTAAAATTAGCTTTAAAGCCTAATAATAATAGTTACAAATTAAATATAAAGGTCGTTGGCCGCCAACTCTTGGCAAAGCTGACCCACATTACCCGCCCCTTGGGTAATTAACATATCGCCTGCCTTTAAGACTCGCTGCATGGCTGGTGCCAACTCGTCTTTATCAACGATCATTGGCTCGACCTCACCACGTAAGCGAATACTGCGTGCTAGTGACTTAGTATCAGCACCGACAATAGGTGTCTCACCTGCACTATAAACGTCTAATAGCATGAGCTCATCTACTTGCGATAATACAGCCACAAAATCATCATAACAGTCGCGAGTACGGCTATAACGGTGTGGCTGGAACAACATAACTAAGCGGCGCTCTGGATAACTTTCACGTGCAGCTTTAATAGTGGCGGCAACCTCAACTGGGTGATGGCCATAATCATCAATTAATAGCACATCGCCATCGTCTTTTTTGACACAAGCTTGCTGCTCAAAACGGCGACCTACGCCAGCAAATTTAGCCAATGCGCGTTTAATAGCTTCGTCATCAACGCCTTCATCTGTTGCCATCGTAATTGCAGCTAGGGCATTCAATACGTTGTGCTGACCTGGAATATTTAGCGTCAGTTGTAGCGGTTCATGGTCTTTACGTAATACGGTAAAGTGGGTCTTAATTCCTTCCACGCGTACATCTGTGGCTTGAATATTATTGTGTGGTTCAAATCCAAAAGTCAATACAGGTCGACCGATATCATCGATCATAGCGTAAAGCTCTTTGTCATCACCGCAGACCACAGCTAAACCATAAAATGGCATGTTTTGTAAAAACTGGATATAGGCAGCTTTTAGCTTATCAAAGCTATTGCCATAAGTTTCCATGTGATCTTGGTCAATATTAGTGACAATCGCTGCCATTGGGTGTAGCGTTAAAAACGAAGCATCTGACTCATCCGCTTCTGCAATTAAATAACGGCTCTCGCCTAACGAAGCATTCTTACCAGAAGCATTAAGTTTACCGCCAATCACATAAGTAGGGTCTAGACCTGCTTCTGTCATCATCATGGTTAACAAACTAGTGGTTGTGGTTTTGCCATGCGCACCAGCAACGGCAATACCATGACGATAACGCATCAGCTCACCCAGCATATCTGCACGACGTACCACAGGGAGCTGAGCCTTCAGGGCAGCTTGAATCTCAGGGTTTTCGCGATCAATCGCTGAAGACACCACGATGACATCTGCGTTTGCGATATTCTTGGAATCATGGCCGATAAAGACGTGAATGCCTAAACTTTGCAGTCTTTTCGTGACCGCACTTTCTTTGATATCTGAGCCACTGACCTCATAGCCTTGGTTTTTCATTACCTCGGCGATTCCACACATCCCTGCCCCGCCAATGCCGATAAAGTGAATACACTTAATACGACGCATTTCAGGAATCTCAATTAATCTTTTACGCAGATGTGTTTTTGACATATAGATCTCTTTTTTCTAATAGATAAAACGAATTTTGGGCTGTGGCCATCCACAGGCTCATTTAATTTTTTTCAGTCAGCCTACAAAAGATAGGCTTATTTGGTAATTTGATTCCAGATAAAGTCAGCTGTCATGACCGTAGACCCAGGGTTGGCTAAAGCCTTACCTTTTTCAGCCATTTTTTTACACTTCTCTCGATCCAAATCTAGCAAAGTCTGAGCTAAATAATCTGGTGTTAGTTTACTTTGTGGTATCAGATAAGCCGCATCTTCAATGGCCAAAGACCGTGCGTTGGCCGTTTGATGGTCATCTACCGCATGAGGTAGAGGTACAAAAATAGCCGCTAATCCCACATTTTGTACTTCAGTAACGGTCAAAGCCCCTGCTCGGCACACTATCACATCGGCCCAAGCATAGGCATCAGCCATATCATCGATAAAAGGCTTAACCGTAACATTATGCACGGTTCTGTCTACTGGGCCATAATTGTTTTGAGTGCTTGCTAAGTTATTGCGGCCACACTGATGATAGACAGCAATCGGCTTGTCTATCTGTGCTAAAGCTGCCGGTACCGTTTTATTTAAAGCTTCTGCCCCTAGTGAGCCGCCGACTACCAAAAGTTTTAGCGGGCTATCATCACTTAAGTCATAACGCTCTTCGGGTGCAGGTATTTTGCAGATAGCATCACGTACTGGGTTGCCCACAGTTTCAAGCTTAGGGTTCTCTGGACTTTCACTATCCCCAAAAGTATTAGGAAATGCTTGCAACACTTTGGTAGCCAATTTAGCTAAGTAGCGATTACTCATTCCCGCAATGGCATTTTGCTCATGAATAATAAGCGGAGTTCCAGTTGCCTTTGCCGCCAAGCCACCTGGCGCACTAACATAGCCCCCGAAGCCCACGACAGCATCTATATTATTTCTTTTGATAATTCGGATACTGGCTAACATGGCTTGAGATAGAGTAAAAGGCATTTTTAAAATTCTACCAATTCCTTTTCCACGCAGGCCTTGCATATCGATGGTGTGAAACGTATAGCCTACTGGGCGAACCAAGTCATTTTCCATACCTTGAGGAGTGCCAAGCCAGTGTACCTTAGCACCTCGCTTGGTAAGCTCTTCTGCTACTGCCAATGCTGGAAATACATGTCCGCCTGTACCTGCCGCCATCATCAATATATTTGGAGCGATATTTGCCGCCTTAGCAGCCACGCTATTTTCAGGCGTATTGTTTACAGCAGAGGTCTCAGACACAGCAAAATCTCCTAGATTTTTTAGATAAAATAGGTCTATACGAAAACTGAAAAAATCATAGCATAAATAATGAGCTTAGGCGATGACGCGCATTTCACAAAGCACTTTATTTTACACCAATCCCTCAGGCTTTTATTCAAGCTTTTACTCAAACTTTTAATAAAGCTCTTAATGAAAATAGCGGTTATTTTACTGAGAACATCCTCTAGCAAAATCGCATAAAAACAAAAAACCAAGCCACGAATGAATCGCAGCTTGGCTAAAATTTTGGGTCAAAACTTGGGGGTATCAAATTTAGAGATTTGCTCAGTTATGACGGTAAAAAAACACATATTACGATACTCTATCACTATCTAGCTAACAGAAATTTTTACTGAAAAAATAAAACAACGCATACCCATTACTAAGCCTTTAACGCTAAGCAAACCTATCCTAACGGCGTTTTAATGTACGAGTTTTGCCTATGAAGGAGATACCTTTATAGCCTCGTAACTTTAAGGTATTACCATTTAACTCAGCTTTACCTGAGAAGGTCATACCTGTTTCAGGCTCAATACCTTTACCACCCGCATATTTATTAGGGTTTTTTGGATCTGCTTTAAGATCCCAAAGTACCGTCGCTCCGGTTAGAGGTTTGTTCTTAAACTTACCTTTACAGGTATCACAAACAGACTTATTGGCTGCACGAGGATCTAGTACTTCTACAATTTTTGCAGAAAGCTTGCCGTTGCTTTCACTAAACTGAATCACCGCATCCGGTTTACCATTGTCATTATAAGTAGTCCATTTGGTGTTGTTTAGTTGGTCAGCAGCACTGGCACTAAAACCAAATGCTAAACCAGCAGTTAGTAAAAGAGATTTTGCAAAAGTGTTCCTAATACTTCCTTGTATCAAACTAATTGAAAAGCTAATGGCGCTACTATTAACAATCACTCTAGACAAAGGCTAAGCCTGTCGCTCACAGCTCATAATAGTAGCAATCATAGAGAACTGTAACAAAAAATCAATGTGTATGTCGCTAGAAATTTAACTTAATTGTTACATAAACTTAATCTTATATTGCTACATTATTTCTACTGAGGTTTTTCGCAAAACTACTTAAGACTGTAACCCTATGATTTTAACTTGTTTTCAATGGCAATAATTAAGTCGGTAGCGATATCAGTACCACATTGATCATTAATTTCACGAATACAAGTTGGACTAGTCACATTAATTTCAGTAATTTTTCCGCCGATAACATCTAGACCGACAAACATCAGCCCTTTTTCTTTAACGATAGGGGCCACTTGTTTTGCCACTGCCATTTCTTGTTCTGTTACTTTCATAGCAACGCCTTCGCCACCAGCGGCCAAGTTACCTCGAGTCTCCCCTTTGGTTGGGATACGAGCCAAGCTAAAGGGAACAATCTCACCATCAACAATCAAAATACGCTTGTCGCCCTCTTTAATCTCAGGCAAATAACGCTGAGCCATGATTGGCAGTGTCTCAAGCTCCGTTAGCATTTCAAGTGTGGCACCAATGTTTGGGCTATCGGCTGTTAGTCTAAAGATACCGGTACCGCCCATACCATCTAAAGGTTTAACGATGACATCTTGTTGTTCAGCGATAAACTTACGAATATGAGATTGTTTGCTGGTCACAATGGTAGGACTCATTAAATCACTAAACCAAGTAGCAAATAGTTTTTCATTACAGTCACGAATAGCTTGCGGATCATTAACCACCAACACGCCAGCATTTTTTGCATGATCAAGCATATAAGTGCTGTATAAAAAGCGCATATTAAATGGCGGATCCTTGCGCATTAAAATCACATCATAGTCAGTAATGGGCTGCGTAACTTTCTCTTCAAGACTATAAAAGTCTTCTGGATCACGACGAACAGTTACTTTTTGAGCATCTACTTTAAGCTCACCTCTATCCAACCACATATCATGAATTTGGCAGTAGCCTAAATCATGGCCACGATCACTGGCAGACCACATCATTGCCAGACTTGAATCCTTTTTATAGTTAACAGTTTCAATAGGATCCATGACCACTAAAATATTCAGTGGCTTATTGTTTGATTGTTGACTCATGATAAGTTACTCCGATTAGACTGCCTATGACAGATAAATAATTATAGTTATATTATGGCTAGCTATAATAAAGCTGCCAACCTAAGATTGACAGCTTGGGTATAAAAAATTGACAAAAAATGATATTAGCGATACAAAACCAAGGTTTTGCTAATCCACTTTTGTTAATCGGCTATTGGCTTAAACGCCGTATTGCTCACGGTAGTGACGCATTTTAGCCAACTGATTAGGCTCACCATGTTTGGCCACATAATCAATGATATCGTCTATATCTACTAAGGCTTGAACGGGGACTTCCAAGCTTTGCGCCAATTCTTGAATGGCAGATTGCTCATTTTGACCACGCTCTTTACGGTCTAATGCCACAATGATACCAGCGACAGTTGCGCCCGCTGCACTAAGAATTTCTACCACTTCTCGCATTGCCGTACCGGCAGTAATTACGTCATCTAAGACCCACACTGCTTTGCCACTGACATCGGCTCCGACTAGATTTCCGCCTTCACCGTGATCTTTGGCTTCTTTACGGTTATAACCCCAACGCGCATTGATACCATGGTTATTCCACAGAGCCTGAGCGGTCGCTGCCACAAAAGGAATACCTTTATAAGCGGCGCCAAATATAACTAATTCATCACTCTCAGACTGCTTTACTTGCTCTGCTAAAGCTTGAGCATAGCCATTGGCTAATAATGAAAGTGTCTCGCCTGTTGCCAATAGACCTGCATTAAAAAAGTAGGGGCTAATACGACCTGATTTAAGGACATACTCACCAAACTTCAAAACCTCGTTTGATAAAGCCAGTTGAATGAAGTCACTGCTACTAAATGTGCTAGTTGAAGGAGGAACTGCCATGAATAATCCTATGAAACCAATGAAAATTTATATTAACTTTTAGCTTAATAAGCTCTTATTAAACCAAAGCCCTGACCACAAAATCAGTTGAATAAAGGCCGGTATTATAGCCCTTATGCTGTGTTAATGCAGGTATTGATAAAGCTATTTATGACCAACCATTAATATAATAACTACTCAGGTTGGGGTATCGGATAAATAAGGAGGATTGAGAGGAGACAGTGATATAAATTGCCTGTCCTAAATTGCCGCTAGTCTCTCCTTTATTATTCACAGTAGAAGCTGATGAATGCTTGCTAGCATGAACAACATTGAGACCTAAATAACTGGCCGCTACCACAACGTGACCCTCAAACAATCTAATTTGTCGGTACTGTTTTTCAAACTGTGGATGCTCGTTACATTGGCTTAGAACGTAACTGCGCATGTGCTGACATATCTGCTTTGCGGTTAAACTGCGATTGATACTTTGACGCGTCTGACACTGCTTTAAGATATGTACCGCTGTACTACAAGCCCATATATCAGTGGTTAAACTGTCCACTTCATTATCAAAACGCTCAGGATATAAGATTGTCTCCCAACTGGGGGCAAACAAGTCATTTATCATCTCTGGCATAACTTGAGATAAGTGGCTAGCACTACCATCACTGGCCATTTCAGGCTTAGTATCCACTAGCTTTTGAGTCTCACTATTATTTTTAAAGCCATAACGAGTCAAAGTTGGATATTTTGCACAAACTTGGTAGATATCAGAAATATCTAATAAAGACATCTCTGTCAAAGGAGATAAAAGCTTCGCCTCACAGTTGGGCTTAGGCTCAAAAAACTGAGTCGGCAAATTAATTAGCCCACCCAGCTGCAGTAAATCTAAATGTGAAGCAAGCTCAGGTGAGGCAATTAGCTGCCACATAGAGGCTTCATCGAGATTTTTTTGTTTAGGAGAAGTATTGTACAGCGACAATAACTTACCCAATTTTTGTTGATAGCGAGGGGCAGGCTCGGGGATATCAGTCAAAGGGCGATCGGGATTTACAGTGGCCATAGATGAATGAAAATTAGGATGTCTCATTCCGGAATACTCAATTTGATTTTGTAAGAAAGACTGAGCAATCAAGTCTTCGTTATCAGTATTGTTTAAACTATCCGTTCGCAAGTTACCCTCATTATTATATATATTCCCCACCTATAATACGTACTTTTTAGGCAATGGTATATTGGGAATTAAAGCCACTAGAATTTATCAAAATAAACGGCTATCTTACCGCCCTCTATTTAGATTGTAAAATATGACTATAGCCACTTTGCCAATCAGGAAACTGTAGCCAGTCACGGGGTATATTGCTATGCAGACGCTTACCAGTGGGTTGAGTCTCCGTAGTATTACCAGGCTTAATACTGGGCGCAGTACTATTTAATTGTGTAGCCAACCAAGTAGTTAACTCAAAAGAGGTTACTGGAGCATAATCGGTGGCCAGATATATAGGCTTTAGCTCTTCAGACTTAGATAAAGTCAAAATCCGAGTAATAATAGTTACTAAGTCGCTGTCCATAATTCTATTGGTCCAGGCATAGCGAGGCATCGGCTGTTTTTCAGCTTCTTTTGCTTTACGCACCCGCATTAGGCGCTGCTTGCCATAAATACCACTGGGACGAATAATTATGGCACGATTACCGTAAGCTTGCTGCAGCACCTGCTCAGCTCGCAGGATATATTGGGAGGCTTCACGCTTGGGTAGCTGTGGCTCAACCGTTTCATCTATCCACTCTCCATTGTCTTGTCCATACACTCCGGTTGAAGATATGAACACCACCCTTGTTAGTTGCGGCAATTGGCTTTGCAGTTCAGCAATGTGCTGTGCAATGCCTAAATAAGTATTTTTATAGTTATCTGCCTCATAAGTGTCGGGGGTAACTATTATTGCGATATGAGTAAAATCTTTAATCTGATCTGCAGTTAACTTTAGCGCATCGGCTTGAATATAGTGAGCCCGTTGATGTAAATCATAGGCGTGCTTCTCTCCTCTAGCCAAGCCAGTGACCTTAACTTGTTGCTCAGCCAATCTATTGGTTACTGCTAAGCCTATGTCGCCTTGACCAATAATTAATAAGTTGGGCTCTTTGAGGTTATCGGAGCTTACCGTTGAAAAATGACTCACTATCGACTCCTTTTTTAATATTATAGGGCTTTAATTCTATTTCAGGGTAGCATAATTAGATTGGGTCATTTTTGTAACTAATACCTCAGTTTTTGCGACTTTGGCTACAAAAAAATTGTTACAAGTATCTAAACAGTTGTTGATCATCTTTAAATCACACACTATAATTGATGCTATCAAAGATAGTCTATATCTTGGTGGTGGTTCAAAAAGTAGGCTAACATTAGACATACCCATGATTGATGTAAAAGAAAGCTAAATCAAAGGCTTTAAAGTGATTTTCCAGTTTTTTAGAAAAATTACAACTTCGCCTAAATGCTCGCCTTACTCGATGTCTGATAGTGCAATTATTACCTTCAATGCCGACCGTGAAAAACTTGCCAATGACTTGGGTAAAGCCCTTAAAACCGGTAACAAAGCTATCCCAGGTATCACTAGCGATTTTAGCACAACTTACGC
>ERZ808037.977-NODE-977-length-21748-cov-7.104333_pt1 | contig 21748 bp, 20 predicted proteins | sample MGYA00380190_ERZ808037 | MGnify/ENA primary metagenome ERZ808037 (study PRJEB31490, sample SAMN06133399) | mouse gut metagenome | isolation source: J9 | host: mice | place: China: Chengdu | collected 2015-05 ... | reverse complement strand
ATAGAGGAACTGCTCCGCCTGATCCTTGAGGAACTGAAAAACAATCAGGGCGGCGGTGACGGATCAGGCGGCGGTGACGTAAACGTTGACATTGACTTAAGCACCACAAACGGCATTCTTTCCAAGATACTGGCAAAAGTCACCCAGATATCTGAAAAGATATCCGCACCGGCGGGACAGTTTGTGACAGACGTGGTGAACAGTATAGAGAAACTGGGGGAAATGTTAAAGAAATACCTTGACCGGATCACGGGCGATCTGGGCGACATAAAGGATCAGCTTGAACAGATGACCGAAGCGGAGTTTGAGGAAAAAGCGGATTCCTTTTTAAACGAAACCGCCGGTTCCTTTTCAGAGATCGGGGAGGTGGCAAAAGGAAAATTCCCTTTTTCGATCCCCAATGACATGCGGACGCTTTTAGAGCTTCTTTCCGTCCCGCCCCCTGCACCGGAAACCGCCGCACTGTACTCTGCCGGATCAGCAGGAATACAGCCCCTTTCCGGAGACCATGGCGGCGACGGAGCCACACGTCCTCCCACCGGCGGCACCGGCTCCGGCGACCACGGCGGCGGCGGGAGCACACGTCCCCCCACCGGCGGCATTGCATCCGTCGAACAGGGAAGCGGCGGGGGAAGTTTCGGCATATCGGAAAGCGGCGCCCCCGTGATCCGGTGTCCCATCGTTATAAAACGGCTGGGCATTGATTACTCGGTTAAAATCGACCTTTCGGATTTTGATAAGGTGGCCGCCCTCTCCCGCGCCTTTCTGACCCTCCTGTTTATATACGGCCTTTATAACCTGACCTTTAAAGTCATCGGATTGTGGGGTGATCTGGCAGAATGATGAACTTAATTAAAATACTGTTAATAAAGATACTCGGGCTTTTCCCAGACTCGCCCTTTACCGGCCAGACGGCAGACATCGACCTGATCTATATATATTACCTGAACTGGTTTCTGCCCGTTGATGTCTGTCTGAACCTGTTTCTTGTATGGGTAAACTGTATGCTTCTGGTGCTGGTGCTGAAACTTCTGTTCAAACTGTTCTGGGACACGCTTATAACAAAACTTATGTCTTTTATCCCGTTCCCGTGATGATCCGTGCATGACATGAAACGGCACGGAAAAACACGCACCGTTCCGGACGTCCGGAAAAGAAAGGAGATTACACATGATCTTTTTTGTAAAAGGCCGGCCGGGGGCTGGCAAGTCCCTGCTTATGGCAGAAAAAATCTACAGGGAATTAAAGCGCGGAAAAAACGTGATCGCCAACTTTGAGATCAACACGGATTATTTCAGCAGATGCCGCCATCCGGAGAAGCTGGGAAAGTTTATATATGTTTCCAACGATGAACTGACCACCCAGTCCTATCTTAATATCGACCCGAAGGTAAAACAGTTCAGTTACATAAACGGTCTCTGGGGTTTTGCGCGTAACTTCCATCTTAACAACAGAAGGAAAGACGGATCAGTAAAGGAAGGACAGACACTTCTTGTTCTTGATGAGTGTGCCGGTCTTTTCAACTCCCGTACCTTTAACGCCCGTGACCGCCTTGCGTGGCTGGACTTCTTCACCCAGCACAGGAAACTGGGGTATACCGTCTACATGATCGCGCAGGACGAGTCCCAGATCGACAAACAGATACGCGAACAGTTTCATAAAGAGATCGAGTGCAGATGTGTCACAAGTATAAAGCTGTTCGGGAAAATCCTCGCCCTTCTGTGCGGCGGAAACCTTTTTGTGTGCATCCGGCGGGACTATACGCTCATGAAACCCATGCGGAAAAAGGAAAGCAGGGAGTATGCCAGATATTACACCGGAAAAAGGTTTTATAAATTCTATGACAGTTATAAGCTGTTCGGGGACATGGTGTCCGTACAGGAAAGCGCGCCACGGACGGGCTGACGGCACGGGGAGCCTTCTGGCGACGACGGGGCGGCGGGACGCCCGCGGCGGCCCCTTACTTGACAATAGCAATATTTCAGAACCACATTTTGAAAAAAAATAAAATAAAGCTGAAAAGGGGTAATCATGGAATATAACTGCCGTGTGTATGATTATCCGGCGGGACAGCACGTCACTATTTACAAACGGACTATCACACGGTCAGATGATACAGGGAATGACGATACGGAGGATTTAGAGGTGGAAGCGGATATGAATGTAGATATGAACGTGAATTTCACAAAAACATACAAAAACGAAGACAGGACAAAGGAAGAAGAGGAACACTGCAAAAAGGTAAGCCTGTCAGGAACAAAAAACAGAATATATAACATATCCCGCTCCAATGTCTGGGAATGGTTCATAACCCTTACATTTGATCGCGAAAAAACGGATTCCAGTGATTATGACTTAATTGTCCGCCGGTTAAAAATCTTTTTAAACCATCTGCAACAGAGGAAGTGTCCGGACTTGAAATACCTGATAGTCCCTGAGTTTCACGCAGATAACGAGCACTATCATTTCCACGGCCTGCTGTCCGGTTGTGAGGGTCTCCGTTTTAAGTACAGCGGCCACGACACAAAGGAGGGTCAGCCGGTCTATCATGTGCTTAACTGGACATGGGGTTTCACCACCGCCACAAGGGTATATGATACGGAGCGGGTATCAAGCTATATAACAAAGTATATCACAAAAGATACAGGGTATTTTCTGAAAGGAAAACACCGCTACTATGCCAGCCGGAATATCAGCCGCGCAAAGCCGCAGTACTTTGTAGTCGACGAAGAGGACTTTTTAAAGGTCTACGGCAAGAGCATTACATACTGCAAATCGGTGACCATCCCCGAAGCACACCAGCAGATTAATTATTATGAAATCAGATGATTTTCCGGACGTCCGGAAAAAGAAAACTGCTGTATTCTGTACTATGGCAACGGTAAAAGAATATATGTCACTCAGGTACTTCACAAAAAGGAACGAAATCCGACAGATGTGTCGCCATCTATCGGGTTTCTTCTTCTTTTACGGAGAAGTTCCGTTACGCCCGACAAAAACACACAATCTTTACTATTTTCCGGACGTCCGGAAAAAACCGGCACAAACCAGTTTCCCCTTTGAAAAAGGGGAAAGGAAGGCTTGCAAGGCGGTTATCCCCGCGCAACACAATGATTTTTACCCATAGGGTGTTTAAAAATCATGTATGGAGCCATTACACCCCAAGGGGTAGGAGCCTTGCGTTTAAGCCCTACAGCGGAAACACATACAGGAAGAAACACGGAAATTTTCCCCCTCGGGGGTGCAGGGGGATTTTTTCAGAAAAGGGCGTGCCCTTTAACCTTTTCCCCGCCCAGCAGGAAAGCCCTGTGCAGTCAACAACTACTTTGTAAACAGATTGCTTGTTGACGGCGCAGGGCTTTCCTGCTAGGCTCGTGTATACCCTGCTCGGGTATACTCTGGGAAAAAAGGGGCATATATCATGGGAAAACATCTGACATATGAGGAAAGGTTCTATATCGAAAAGGCATTGAAAAGCGGCGCGTCTCCAATACTGATAGCCGGGACTCTCGGCAAACATTTCACGACAATCTATAAAGAGATAGAAAAGGGCACTGTTACCTTTCTTAATAATGACTACAGTACCCGCAAAGAATACTGCGCGGACGTGGCACAGCGCAAAACCATAGAGCGCGGGCACAACAAAGGCATCCAGTACAAACTGACAGGCGACCAGCTTTTGCTGTCCCGTATTGCAACGCTCATAAAAGAAAAGCGTTACAGCCCTTACGCTGTTTTGCAGACCCTCAGAAAAGAAACGCCGGACGCGCTTACCATGTGTGAAACAACCCTCTACAAGTACATCCATCTGGGATTCATCCCTGATGTATCGGACAGGGATTTATACATTAAAGCTAACAAAAAGAAGAAGAAAAAGAAGGAAGCGGATCAACGCCCCTGTTACCGCAAACCGCCGGAAAAATCCATCATCCACCGTCCGGCAGAAATAAAAAGCAGGAGCATATACGGGCACTGGGAGATCGACACGGTATACAGCGGCCAGTGCTGTAAAAGCAAAACCGCTCTTCTGGTACTGACAGAGCGGAAGACCTTGGAAGAATACTATATCAGCATAGCAGACCGTACATTGAAAAGTGTCATAACCGCTCTTGACGATCTGGAAAAAGGCATGGGGCTTGAATCATTTAAGAAAAAGTTTCACACAATAACAGCTGACAATGGCGTTGAATTTGGAGACGGTTCCCAGATCGAGCGGAGCATAACCGATCCGGACAGGAACCGCACAAAGGTATATTTCTGTCATCCGTACAGCAGTTGGGAGCGCGGGCAGAATGAAAACCAGAACCGGTTTGTGAGACGGTGGGTAAAGAAAGGCGGCGACCTTTCGGCCTACACGGCAGAAGAATGGGAACAGATCACGGAATGGGTGAACAATTACCCCCGCCGGAAATTCAATGGCATGAGCGCAAAAGAATACAAAAAAAGTCTGGGCATTACCTGACTTTCCGGACGTCCGGAAAAACGTAAAGGAAGCCACCCTTTCAGACCGCCGCAAGGAGGTCTGAAAGTCGCGGTAAAATATACAAAATGCACAATAACTCTTTGTCTTGTATAGCAAAAACTTGTGTAAAACGTAAAAACGTACATTAAACCAAAGAATTTTTAGAAATTAGATTGACATTTGCCATCATGTGGAAATTGCCTGCTTCTTAACTGCCTTCTCAGACGCTGCCCTGCCGGTACCCTTCTCCCATCTTCGCGATGATTTCATCGTACTGCCTGTACATCTTCTGCACTTCGTTCTCCAGAATATAATAATGGCGGACATAAGGAACCAGCAGCACGAGAAACGCCGCCACCACAAAAAACCAGCTTTCCGCGCCTTCCGTCCCCTGCGCCATCAGCAGGAAGGCCATTCCCACGGACAGCACGGCAAACAGCGCGAAGATCACCGTGACAATCAGATGCACCAGCCTCTCATGCTGGAAAAATCCCACCTGCACAAGATGCTCCGTCCGGATCTTTTCCCAGTCTGCGTCTTCCTTTAGAAGCAGTTCATCCATATATTTTCGATATGTCAGTATACGCTTCTCCATCTTTTCCTCTCCCGAAGCGATCTGCGCCTGAAAGCGCTGCGACGCATCCGTCCGCCGTTCTCAGTCGTACAGCACCCGCACCGCCTTAAAGGGCGAACGGTAAGACACGTTGGAAATTTTGATGCCGGTTTTGGGACTGCTGGCATGTACCACCTGTCCGTTTCCGATATAAATTGCCACATGGTTGATGGTTTTGCCCTTCGCATAGAAGATCAGGTCGCCCGGCTTCGCCTCCGACACTTTGATGGTGGTGCCGCAGTTCGCCTGCGCCCTGGAGTTCCGGGGAAGTTTCACGCCATACTTCTGAAAGACCTTCATCACAAAGCCCGAGCAGTCCGCCCCCTTCGTCAGACTGGTGCCTCCCCACACATAAGGATTCCCGATAAATTCCTTCGCATACTGGCAGATATCCACCCGCACATCCGAAATACCCTGCCCGTAGAGCAGTTCCTGCATGGTAACCGCCGTGGCAAGCTGTGCGCTGACTTCCACATACTCCGCAGACACAAAGACCTCGTCGTCGTCCAAAAGCACCTTGACCCAGTCGCCCTCCACGGCCGCCACTTCCAGCTCCTCGCCCTGTGCCACCAGCGTGATCACCTCGGACTCCGTATTCGCCTCCGCCCTGACGTTGAGGCCGTCCGTGGCCACCTTTGCCACGGTAACCGCCAGCTCCTCGGCCTTAAATTTCGCGGGCACGCCCGTCAGAAGATACTCCAAGCTGACGTACCCCTCCACGCTGCCGGACTTGATATGAGCCCATGTATCGTCCGTGTCAAGCACTTCGCAGGCCGCATTTCTGGGAAGCTTCCCTACAAGCCTGCCGTCCTCCGCGGCGATGGCGCGGATATTCAGATTGTCGCTCACATCCGCGATCCCCAGATTCGTATAGCCCCAGTTGGCATTCTTCGCCCGCTCGTAGGCAAGCTCGTAATCCTCCGCCGTCTTGTCGGAAATCAGGATCTCGCCCGATCCGATGGCCTCTCCGTTGAGTACATCCTGCGCCGTCTCCGCCTTTTCCTGTGCACTTGTATCTCTCTCCGCGCTGTTGCCGCTGATCTGTCCGGCTTCTTCTGCGAACGACTCATCCAGCTTCAACTGCCCGATCGGCAAAAGATCCGGTACAGGCGTGGATGCCTGTACCGCAAATGGTGTTTGTATTAACATAGCACACGTTATTATAGTTAAAACCTTCCGTCTCCTCATCCGGAACCAATTCCTCTCCCTGTTATCTGCCGTATTTTCTAGTTCGGCTCAAAATAGCTGTTTGCAAAAGCAATATTCGTAGCGTGATCCGCCACTCTCTCAAGCCCCGACACGATATCCGAGAACATCGCGCCCGCCTCGGGCGTACACTCGTTGTTGGAAAGCCGGTCAATATGACGCTGCTGCAGCTCCTTCTCCTTCTCGTCGATGGCCTCCTCCAGATTTCTGATATCCTCCACATGCTCCTCCGTGCTCTTGACAAACATTTCAAAAGAGAAGCGCAGAAGCGTGTTGACCATGTCTATCATTTCGCCCAGCTCACGCTGCGCCGCCTTGGAAAAAACCACACCGGTCTTTTCTCTCTGTACCGCCGCATCCACAATATTCTCCGCATGGTCGCCGATCCGCTCGATGTCGTTGACCACATGGAACAGCGCGCCAATGCTCTTCAAGTCCTCTATCGGAAGGGTTGTCTGGTTAATCTTCACCAGATAGTTCGTGATGGCGTGGCTTAGGAAGTCGATGTTCTTCTCCACCTCGTACACCTCTCCGATCTCCTCATCATCCAGTGTAATCAGCGCGTTCATGGCGCGGTTTAAGTTCTCGTTCGCAAGGGAGCCCATACGGTCAAGCTCTTTAATCACTTCCACCACCGCTGTGGCAGGATTTAAGACCACCTTCTCGCCGATATACTTAAGCTGGTAGCTGTCCCGGTAACCGATCTTCTTGTCGTCGCCGGGCACAAGCACATAAGTCAGCTTCACAATCTGCCTGATAAACGGCATCAGCAGGACAACCTGAAAAATTTTAATGGAAATATGCGCATAAGCCACCACCCTGCCCGGATTATTGCCGGTAAACGCCATAAGCGCTGCCGCAAACGTATCCACCGTCGCCAAAAGGACAAGGAATACAATAACCGTTCCAATTACATTGAAAATAAGATGAATTGCCGCCGCCCGCTTCGCATCTTTCTTTCCGCTTAACGAAGCTATCATGGCAGTTGCACAGGAACCGATGTTACAACCGAGAATGGTAAACATGCAGATATCTATTCCCATCATCCCCTGATTGGCAAGAAGCACCAGTATACTGACCGTCACGGACGAACTCTGGATTACCGCCGTTAAGACAGTTCCCAGCAGCACCGCCATGAGAGGCGACTGCAGGGACGCAAACATATGTAAAATTTCCGGAGAATCCTTCATACCGGCCATCGCTCCCGACATCGAACTCAGTCCCATGAAAAGAACACCAAAGCCGATAATTGCCTCTCCCCATCTGGAAATCTTCTGTTTCTTAACAAACATGAGAATCAACACGCCCGCAAGCAGAATCACAGGCGCCGCTTTCTCCAGCTTAAAGGAAACAAGGAGCGCCGTTACCGTCGTACCTACATTGGCGCCAAGAATGACGCCAGCCGCCTGCGTAAGCGTCATCAGCCCGGAGTTGACAAAGCTGACCACCATGACCGTACATGCAGAAGAAGACTGGACCACCGCCGTGAAAAACACGCCCACTAAAATAGCCATAAAACGGTTGGTCGTCAACCGTTCCAGTATCCCTCTCAGCTTCGCGCCCGCAACCTTCTCGATGCTGTCGCTCATAATGCGCATACCATACAGGAACAGCCCAAGGCCGCCCGCCATGGAAAGAATGATCGATATACTCATTTTAGTTTAACTATCCTTCCTTTGTTCTTTTCCCCATTGAAAAGCTATACGGTTCTATTGTATCGAAAAAAAAATCCTCTTACAACCCCTTACGACAAAAAAAGACTGATTCAAACTTTCTTCCCGCCTCCACATCGGCCCCGATCTGTTTCCGCAGCGCCTCCACGTTCTCAAAAGCCTGCTCTGCCCTGCGGAATGCCAGAAGCTCCACCGTCATGTCCCTGTCGTAAATCTCCCCCGTAAAGTCATAGAGGTAGGTTTCCACCCCCATTACTTTCTCCTCCGAGACGGTGGGCTTATATCCCACGTTAGAAATGCTGCGGTAAATCTTATCGCCAAGCTTTGCCTGCGAATAGTAGACCCCGTTGGGCGGCAGAAGCTTTCTCTCATCCGGCAGAAGGTTCGCCGTCGGCATACCGAGCTGCCTCCCGAGCTGTCTGCCGTGCACGACTTTCCCGCTCACCCGGTAAGGTGCGCCAAGCATGGCCGAAACCTTCTCCATCTCCCCCGCCCGGACCGCCCGCCGCACTCTGGTGGAGCTGACCTCCTCCCCGTCCACGCGGACTTTGTCGATCAGTTCTACGTGATACCCGTAAGTTCCGGCATATGCGGCGAGAAGCGCATAGTCCCCCGCACCGCCACTTCCGAAGGAAAGATCCGGCCCTGCGCAGAGATACTCCGTGCGCATCTGTCCTGCCAGATAACGGGCCACAAAATCCGCCGGTTCCGTGGCCGCCGTCTCCCTGTTTAAAGGAAATTCGATCAGCACATCTACCCCGAGCCGGGAAAAGGCTTTCCTTTTCTCCTCTCTCGTAGACAATTCCTTCGAATCCCCGCCAAAAAAGGACGCCACCGGGGTATCAAAGGTAAAAACCACGGCCTGCAGTCCCTTCTTTTTCTGCTCCATCACCCGCTCCAGAAGGCGGCGGTGTCCCAGATGGATCCCGTCAAACTTCCCCAGCGCAACGGCGCTCTTTCTTTCCAGATAAAATTCTGTCGTGTTTTCTATAATCTGCATGTGATCTGTCCCACTTCCATCGTCTGCTCCGGTTCATTCTGTATCCTGTCATACACCGTCTGCTCCGGTTCATCCCATGTCCTGTCACGGGCCGTCCCGTTCTGCCCATTCATTGTTATTCCGGCAGAAACATTTTCACGGGCCTTGCCTCTTTCGCGTCTGCGTGATACTCATAAATGCCGTAAAACCGTCCCTCTTCGTCGTACATCCGCAGCCGCTCCTGCGCCTTGGGCAAAGCGCGGTCCGCAAACATCCCGGACGGAATTTTATTCCCGTTCTCCAAAAGCCTGCGCCCCGCAGACGTCACCCGCACTTCCCTGCACGCCGGGAATACGGCGTCGGGCGAAATGATAACGCTTGATATTTTATCTTCATCGCGCAGTTTCTCTATCTCTGTAAGCCGCAGCGCCCCCTCCAGCCCGAACATCCCCACCCGGCTTCGTGTCAGAGACGCCATCGCGCCGCCGCATCCGAGTTTCTCTCCGATATCATGGCAGAGTGTCCGGATGTATGTACCCTTCGAGCAGACCACCCGAAACCGGACCGTGGGCAGATTCATTTCCAGAATCTCCAGTTCCGTAATCTGTACCGTGCGGGGCTTACGCTCCACCTCTTTTCCCGCTCTCGCCAGCTCATACAGCTTTTTTCCGTTCACCTTGAGAGCCGAGTACATCGGCGGAATCTGTTCGTAGTCCCCAGGGAAGCTCAGGATGCACTCCCGCACCTGCTCTTTAGAAAGCGCCGCAAGCCTCTCTTCCTCCACTTGAAATAACACCTGTCCCGATAAGTCCTGCGTGTCCGTCACCACTCCCAGACGAAGCGCCGCGATATATTCCTTATCCCAGTCTGTAAGCATATCACACAATTTCGTACCCGAACCAAAACATACAGGAAGCACGCCGACCGCATCCGGATCGAGTGTCCCTGTATGCCCTATTTTTTTCTGTTTACAGATACCGCGGAGTTTCGCCACCACGTCGTGCGACGTAAACCCCGCCTCCTTATAAACATTCATGATCCCGTTATACACTACTCTTCGTCTCTCTCTTCCATCTGGGCCGCAATCTCACGCGACAGGTTGTTAATATTGTCATGATATGTACCGTTCATCGTGCATCCCGCAGCGCGCACATGACCGCCGCCGCCGAACCGCATGGCCACCTCCGCCACATTGACAAGACCGTTTGAACGCAGACTCACCTTGTATTCCAGCGTGCCGGTCTCGTACATAAAGATCGCGCAGTCCACGCCTTTTACGCCCTGAAGCTGGTTGACTATGCCGTCCAGATCCTTCGGGCCTACACAGTAAAACTCCATCATGCGCCGGCTCACCATGCTGACGATGCATCTGTCGTTCATAAAGCGCACGCTCCCCAGAATCGCCCTGCCCATGATCTGCGTCTGGAAATAGGTCTTCTCGTAAAAGGTTTCTTCTATCAAAGCAGAAAAATCAAATCCAAATTTAAGTAATTCCGCCGCAATCTGCATCGTGCGGGGGGAGGTATTGGAATAGCGGAACACGCCCGTATCGTGGGCGATGCCAAGATAAACTGCCTTCGCAACCTCCACGTCCACAAATTCCGGCTCCATCAGCTCGTAGAGCAGCTCCGCCGTAGAGCTTTTCTCCGGCTCTATGATATTCACATCCCCACATCCCGTATTGCTGATGTGATGGTCAATATTGACGCGCTTTCTGGCCCGTCTGAATATGGGCAGCGCCTCTCCCAGCCGCTCGTCATTGCAGTCCAGCGCAAAGAAAATGTCATAGACCTCTTCATTGTTAAATTCCGATTTAATATCTTCAATTCCTTTTAACACATGGAAAGGTGCGGGCGGTTCCTCCAGATAAATGTCGATCTTAGCCTCCGGCAATTCGTTTTTCAGGTAAAGGTACAGCGCCAGACCGGAGCAGACACAATCCCCGTCAGGTCTCATGTGTCCGCCTATCGCCACTGTCTTTACATCTTTTAACTCATCAATCCTCTTCATTGTCATTCCTCTTATCAGACGCTGCGGCCTTTCGGTCCGAAGCCACCACTTCTTCAATTCTCTTAGACATATTCACCCCATAGGCAATGGACTGGTCCATAATGAAGTGAATCCGGGGCGTGTTGCGCAGATTAATGGTTCTCGCAATCTGTCCACGTATATACCCTTCCGCGCTCCGAAGCCCTGCCAGCGTATCCGCCTGCGCCTTCTCATCGCCGAGCACGCTGATCCACGCCTTGCAGGTCTTTAAGTCCGGGGCAACCTCCACAGCCACCACCGAAGTCATCGGCGCAATCCGCGGATCCTTGATCTCCCCACGGATAATCCGGGCCAGCACACGCTGCACCTCCCCGTTGATACGGGTATTTTTAACACTGTTTTTACGCATCGCTTCCTCCATACAGCCCCGGCTTTGTATATTTCACAAAGCCGCGTCTCTGTTTTGCCGGGACGGTTATCGCGGCACTTCCACCATAATGTAAGCTTCCACGATGTCCAGTTCTTCCATCTTGTCAAAGCCTTCAAACACAAGACCGCACTCAAAACCGGCCTTCACTTCCTTCACATCATCCTTGAAGCGTTTCAGGGATGCAAGCTCACCCTCGTAAATCTGCTCGTCGCCCCTGCGGATGCGGATCTTACAGCCCCTCTGGAACTCGCCGTCAAGCACATAGGAACCCGCGATGTTGCCGATTGCGGACGCTTTGAAGATCTGGCGCACCTCCGCGTGTCCGATCACCTTTTCCTCGAAGACCGGATCTAACATACCCTTCATGGCCGCCTCGATATCCTCGATGGCCTGATAGATCACCTTGTAGAGCCGCACGTCCACGCCCTCGCGCTCCGCCACGGCTTTCGCCTGCGCATCCGGCCTTACATTGAAGCCGATGATGATTGCCGAGGATGCGGAAGCCAGAGACACATCCGACTCGTTGATGGCGCCCACGCCACCATGGATACATTTCACCACGACCTCCTCGTTGGTCAGCTTCATCAGACTCTGCTTCACGGCCTCCACGCTGCCCTGCACATCCGCCTTGACGATCAGATTCAGCTCCTTTAAATTGCCCTCCTGAATCTGGTTGAACAGATCGTCGAGAGACATCTTCGTCTTAGTATCTGCAAGCATTTCTTCCTTATGCTGCGCCATGTAGGTTTCCGCATAAGATTTCGCGCTCTTGTCGTTTTCGTGGACAACAAACACCTCTCCGGCGCTTGGCACGTCGGACAAACCGAGAATTTCCACTGGTGTGGAGGGTTTCGCCTCCTTCACGCGCCTGCCCTTATCGTCGATCATCGCCCGCACTTTGCCGTGGCTTGCGCCCGCGGAGATAAAGTCGCCCACATGGAGCGTACCCTTCTGCACAAGCACCGTAGCCACAGGGCCTCTGCCCTTGTCAAGCTCCGCCTCGATCACCAGACCTCTCGCGTTTCTGTCCGGATTCGCCTTAAGCTCCAGAATCTCCGCCGTGAGCAGGATCGTCTCTAAAAGGTTCTCAATGCCCTCTCCCGACTTCGCGGAAACCGGCACAAACTCCGTCGATCCGCCCCAATCCACCGGGATCAGCTCGTACTCTGTCATTTCCTGCTTCACGCGGTCTATATTCGCGTTTGGTTTATCAATCTTATTGACGGCAACGATGATCTCGATTCCCGCCGCCTTCGCATGGTTGATGGCCTCCACCGTCTGGGGCATAACGCCGTCGTCGGCCGCCACCACCAGCACCGCAATGTCTGTGGAATTGGCGCCGCGCATACGCATAGCCGTAAACGCCTCATGTCCCGGCGTATCTAAGAAGGTAATGCTCTGCCCCTTCGCGCTCACCGTGTACGCACCGATGGCCTGCGTGATGCCGCCTGCCTCCTTATCCGTCACATTGGTCTTGCGGATCGCGTCAAGCAGGGAGGTTTTGCCGTGGTCTACATGACCCATGACACAGATAACCGGGGGACGCGCCACCATCGTGGAGGCGTCCTCTTCCTCCTCGCGCAGAAGCTCTTCGATCACGTCGACCTTGACTTCCTTCTCACAGATGATCTCATACTCAATGGCGATATTCTCTGCCTCTTCAAAACTGATATCCGAATTTAAGGTCACAATCTGACCCTGTAAAAAGAGCTTTTTAATAATCGCGGAGGGCTGGATCTTCATCTTATCCGCCAGTTCCTTAATGGTCAGCGTATCCGGAACCGTGATCACTTTGATCTGCTCTTCCTTGGACTCCTCGGCCTTTTTCTCCGGCTTAATGAAGCGGCCCGCCTTGTTGCGGTTCTTTACCGCAGCGTCGTCCTCTTCATAGATATGATCCTTCTTCGAGCGCTTATCCCTGTCCTGATTTACCCTGCGTTTTTCGTCGTCCCTGTGCTTCTCCGCATCCTTAGCGGACGTTTCAGCGACAAAGTCCTTCGGACCGTTATTTTTCTTAAATCGATTGTCCGGCCCGCCATTTCCTCTCTGAGGGCGGTCACCACCGCCACCGTTCCTGTTGCCAGAGAATGGAGCGCCGCCACGGCTGCGATCACCCTGACCCCCGTTATAATTCGGCCTGCCCTGACCTTCAGGTCTGCGATTTTCTCCTGCACTTTCCACTCTCCCCTGTCCGTGCGCCTGCTTGTTTCCGGCCGCCATGTTCCTGGTGTTATCCCGTTTTTCCTGCTGCTGTTTCTGCTCCAGGCGTTTCTCCTGCTGTCTCTGCTCTAAACGTCTCTCCTGCTGCTGTTTCTGCCTCACCTCGTAAGGCTCCGCCGTCACAGGAATGGGCTTCTGCGTGGGACGTATGATCTTATGGGGCGTATTCTGGGGCTGCACCGGACGCCCGCCGCTAACCGTGGGCCTGCCGTTTCCGTTCCCCCTGTTCTGTCCGTTTCCACCGCCCTGAGACTGCCTGCCGCCCATCTTGGAATTGTGGGGGTTGCTCACGAAGATGATACGTTTCTTCCTGGGCGCTTCGCCCTTGCCGTCTCTCTTTTCGCTCTCCGCTGCGGGCCTTTCGGGCGCGGATTTCGCTGGCGCTGCCTTTTCCTTCACGGAAGGCTCCTCACTGCGCGGCTTTTCTTCCGCTCCCGGCTTCTTTTCTTCCCCGGCGGCCTTCACTGCCTTGTCTTTCGAAGAAGAAAATTCCTTCCTCACCAGCGCGATCGCATCCTCCTCAATCGAACTCTGCGCCACCTTCACCTCATATCCCTTAGCCTGCAAAAAGTCAATCAGTTCCTTACTCTTCCTGTCTAACTCTTTTGCAAGCTCATGTACTTTCATCTTCGCCATACTTACTACCTCCAACTATTCCGAATCTCCTAAATGCTTCCGTATCGAATTTGCAAATCCCTCATCTGTCACCGCAAGAACCGATCTCCCGTCCTTACCCATGGAATGTCCGAGCACATCCTTCGTCCCATGGAACGCATAGGGAACCTCATAAAAATCACACATGTTACTATACTTTTTTCTGGTATTACCCGACGCATCCTCAGCTATGATGACCAGAGCTGCCGTACCGCCCTTGACAGCCGCTTCCGTTGCAAATCCGCCACTGACAACATTTCTGGAGCGTGCGGCGAGTCCCAGCATAGATAATACCTTATCCTTGCCCGGTATCTGCTTCATGCCTGCCCTCCTCAAACTCCTTCTCCAGATTTTCGTATATTTCATCCGGTATGCGCATCTTAAACGACCGTTCCAGACCCTTATTCTTCATGGCCTTCGACAGGCACGCACCGTTTTTACAAAGGTAAGCGCCCCGGCCATTCTTTCTCCCGGTCATATCCAGAGAGACAATCCCCTCCGCACTCTTAAGCACGCGCATCATCTCTTTCTTATCCTTCATCTCACCGCAGCCCACACACTGGCGCAGGGATACTTTTTTTGCCATACTGCCCCTCACTTATCACTTGCCCGGATCCAGCCCTATTCCTCCAGGCTGCTCTCTCCGTCGTATGCCTCTTCCTCATAAGCCTCGCCGCTGCTCTCCTCAGAGTATCCTTCTTCATTGTACTCTTCTTCGCTGTACTCTTCTTCGTCATACTCCTCATCGTCGTAGACATAATCCTCGTAGCGGAAACCGGGTGCGTCCTTGGCCTGTGTCTCACTCTTAATGTCGATCTTATACCCTGTCAGTCTGGCCGCCAGCCTCGCGTTTTGTCCCTCCTTACCGATGGCAAGGGAAAGCTGGTAATCCGGCACCACCACCTTGGCCGTCTTCTCGTCGGGATCGGCGAATACCGCCACAATCTTGGCCGGAGACAGCGCGTTCTGGATCAGATTGCCCGGGTTCTCATCCCAGTTTACGATATCAATCTTCTCCCCGCAAAGCTCATCCACAATGGAATTTACCCTCGCGCCGTTGATGCCCACACAGGCGCCCACCGCGTCCACGTTTGGATTGTTGGAGCGCACCGCAATCTTCGTGCGGCTTCCCGCCTCTCTGGCAATGCTCATGATCTCCACCGTTCCGTCTTTGATCTCCGTCACCTCGGACTCAAAAAGACGTTTCACCAGCTCCGGATGGGTGCGGCTCACCAGAATCCGCGGCCCCTTGGGTGTGTTTCTCACCTCCAGAATGTAGACCTTAATTCTCTCCGTCGGGCGGAAATGCTCGGTGCGCACCTGCTCGTTCTCATTCAGGATCGCATCCGCCTTGCCCAGATTAATGGAAATGTTCTTGCCCATGTAACGCTGGACGATGCCCGTCACCACATCCTTCTCCTTCTCGAAATACTGGTTGTAGATAACGCTTCTCTCCTCCTCGCGGATTTTTTGCAGGATCACGCTCTTGGCATTCTGGGTGGCAATGCGTCCAAACTCCTTGGAGCGGATCTCCACGCGGACGATATCGCCTTCCTTCGCGGCCGGATCAATCTCCTTCGCTTCCTCAGGAGATATCTGCATCACCGGATCCTCCACTTCCTCCGCAACCTCCTTCTCCGCATAACAGTAGTAATCGCATGTCTCTCTGTCGATTTCCACTTTCACGTTGTCCGCCTTGCCGAAATGATTCTTGTACGCGGTAATCAGCGAATTTTCTATCGCCTCAAAGAGGGTTTCCTTGCTGATCTCCTTTTCCCTCTCCAGAATCTCCAGCGCCTCCATTAATTCCTTATTCATTTTCCATTGTCCTCCTATGTTTCCTGTAATCAGCGAGAGCGCGGCACATGCGCCGCCTGAGCGGCATACTTCCTCTGCATGGGCCTGCGCATAATAATTTAAATGTCCAATGCCAGTCTGACCGTTGCGATATCAGATCTTTCAAATGTACGCGCTGCACCGTCTGTCAAAATGGTAACCGTCCGGTCGTCAAACGCCTGCAAAATCCCGGAAAACTCTTTCTGCCCGTCTATGGGCTTATAGGCTTTCAATTCCACCGTCTCTCCAAGACTCCGCTCCATATGCCGGTCTTTCTTTAAGACCCTGCCAAGTCCCGGGCTGCTGACTTCCAGAATATAAGCATCCGGTATAAAATCCTCCGCGTCGAGCGCATCAGACAGGGCGCGGCTCACATTCTCACAATCCTGAATGTTTACGCCCTCTGTCTTGTCGATATAAGCCCGCAGATAGTAGTCCTTTCCCTCCTTCACATACTCCACATCATAAATTTCCACGCCATACTGCTCCACAATGGGAGCCAGAAGGCTCTCTGTCTTCTCTTCGTATGTCTCTCGTTTTGACATGACCCTCTCCATTCCGGAGTGTGATTTTTTACACTACACTCCTGCACGGAAAAGAGCGGACTCGCAAGTCCACTCTTTATCTCAGTAACTATTCTTAATTCTATTGTATTATAACACCCTTTTTCTTCCATTGCAAGTGTTTTCGGACGGCTGCCTGTTTGCCTGTCCGGTTACCTATTTGACAGAGCGCCGGATATCCTTTACTCTATAAATAGTTTTCAATACGATGGGGGAAAAATACCATGACCAACAAACCTGACCGACTCTTACTGCTGCACCTGTTCCAGAGCTTTGTCACCACATGGGCGCTGATGAAAGCGTCCCGCATGGAGCCTGGCAATATTCTTACCTTCGTCTTCTATCTTCTGGTATTTTTCTTCTACCGGCATGTGAACCGCAGGATGGATCTTTTACAGGTCTCCAACCGCATAGCCCTGCTCACCGCGGTTGTCTTTACTTCTTTATATATGCTGGTGGATTATCCTCATTATGTGGAGCTGCTCACAAGCCGGCTCTACCGTTTCGTCATTCTGACCGTTATCTTTATGGGCTTCGTATGCCTGTTTTACTATCTGCTGCACTTTTTATATTCCTATGCCTGTGACAGAAAACGGCTGTACCGCGTTCTGCTCACCCGATATCAGGATATGCCCTACACTTATGAAGGCGGCCGTCCTCTGGCTTCCGCATGGTTTTCGGCATTAGCGAATCTGGTCCGCAGCCATACGGCTCTGTGCGCTTTTCTGTGCTGTCTGCTCTGCTGGCTCCCCTACTATCTCTACCAGTATCCGGGCATTATGACCCCCGACAGCATCAACCAGTTGGAACAGATTCTGGGCGTAGTCCCTTTCTCCAACCACCACCCCTGGGTTCACACGCTGGTTTTCGGCTTATTCTACCGCATCGGTTACGCGCTGACAAAAAATATGGTGATCGCTGTGTCCGTCTACACCTTTTTTCAGATGTGTCTGCTCGCGGGCAGCGTCGCCTATTTTATTTCCACGCTGCGCTCTCATAAAATCCGGCCTTTCGTGCTGTTAATAATTATGGCGTTCTATGCACTGATCCCCTATCACGCGGTCTTTTCCGTCACGGTCTGGAAAGATATTCCCTTCGCGGCGGCCGTGCTGCTTTTCAGCTGCGCCATTTTCCGCCTGTCCATCCGGAACAGCGTCTGTGCCGGAAATCTCCTCGTGTTTATGATATCAGGTGTTATGATATGTCTCTTCCGCTCTAACGGCTGGTACGCCTTTCTTCTGGCCCTGCCCTTTTTGCTGTTCGGCTTCCGCAAGAAAGCAAAAGCCGTATACCCGCCGCTTTTCGCCGCGCTCCTTCTGGCCGTAATCGTCAAATATCCGGTTATGAACGCCTTTCATGTGCGGCAGCCCGATTTTATCGAATCCGTCAGCATTCCCATGCAGCAAATTACGGCTGTTATTTGCAATGACAGATACCTCTCCGGGGAAGAACTCGCCCTGATAGAGGAGGTGGTGGACCTGACCTATATTCATGACCTCTACAATCCCACCTTTGCGGACAACATCAAAGAACTCGTCCGGGCGGGCAATCAGGACTATCTGGTGGCGCACAAAAAAGAGTTCCTGAAACTCTGGATCGACTTAGGTCTGCGCTACCCGGGCGACTACCTGACCGCCTACACAGACCAGACCTACGGTTACTGGTATCCGGACTCTTTCTATCTGGTGGCGGAGGCGGAGGGCGTCAGCGCCACGGATCTGGGCGTATCGCACACCCCGCTGATCGGCGGCCCGTTAGTCATCAAGGCCAAAGAAATCGCCGTCAAGCTGGGCAGCATGGTTCCCATCTACGGCACACTCTGGAGTATGGGCGTGGCCTGCTGGGTTCTGCTTTTCAGCGTCAGCGTTACTCTCATCCGCCGGGACTTCCACAGACTGATCTGCTATCTGCCCGGACTGTCCCTGCTTCTGTCCGTACTCGTCGCCACGCCGGTGGCCACAGAGTTTCGCTATGTCTACTTCCTGGTGCTCTGTCTGCCCTTTTATCTGATCACGGCGATTCTGCCGGAGGAGGCGGACGCGCCGCGCTGAGCCGGACGGTCTGGATGGCGGCTGCCGGACAGCCCGGACGGCATCAGGAAAGAAACATACAGTCCCCCGTCTTCAAGTGCGTGTAAACCGTACCGACTGCTCCAGCGGCCATCCTCTCCTGCGCCCCGTCTCCGGTGCAGTGGTTAAAGCCCGCCATGCCAATTCCCATTTCTCTGAATATTTTCATGGTTTCCGCAATCCGCGCCTCGTCCGCCTCCACCAGATGAGAACCGCCAAAGACCGCATACACCGGCCGTCCGAAACGTTCTCTCACACTCTCAATCATATTTAAGATGCCCGGGTGACTGCATCCCGCTATAACGATCAGCCCTTTGGGGGCTTCGATCACCAGACAGACCTCGTCCGGGAACTCGTCCTGCGCCATGCCAGCCGCCGTCTGCCGCACAAAACGGGCAGGCGGTTTCTCAAACGCATATTTTCTCCCGAAACCGCCCACCACATGACAGCCGGTAAAGAGCGTAAGCGTCCCCTCGCAGACAAGATGCCGTATCTCATTCTTTTCCAGAAATTCCGGCCCGAAGCCGCATCCCAGATAGGTGTATTTTTCGCCGTCGCGGGCATACTTTTCCTCAAAGAACCGGGGACCCGTCACAAGCGGCGCGTGCACCCCGTGGGACACCATATCCGGATAACCTGCCGCGTGATCGTAGTGGCTGTGGCTTAAAATCACATAATCCGCATCCACTAAAGACACATGCATTTTCTCCGCGTTTTTTCGCGCCGCTTTCCCGCCGCTGCAGTCAAACAAAATCTTTTTGTCACCCGTCTCCACCAGAAAGGACAGCCCGTGCTCCGCCACAAGCGACCTGTTTCCGGAAAGATTGTTTTCCAATAATGTGCGCAGAATAACCATCGTATCCTCTTCCTTCTTTTCTTCCCTTTTTTTCTTTCCTTCTCTGTTTCCCATTCTCCCATTGCCGTCCGCACAGCGGATCTCAGCGTCTGATCAGAAGTACCGTCACATCATTTACATTGGTGCCCGTCGCTCCTGTAAAAATCAGCCCGTCCGCCTTTGCCAGCGCATGGTAAGCGTCATTGTCCAGAAGCGCCTCATAGACGGACACCCCCTCTGCCGCCAGCCTGTCCTTCGTATCGGGATCACAGTAACCGCCCGCCGCGTCCGTCGGGCCGTCCGCGCCGTCGCTTCCGAAACTGAACACCGCCGTACCTGTAAGGCCTGCAATTTCCTCTGCCGCAGCCAGCGCAATCTCCTGATTCCTGCCGCCTTTTCCCCTGCCGGTCAGATGCACCACCGTCTCGCCGCCCGCCAGAAAAGCAAGACTCTTTTCCGTATGCTGATATGTCTTCGCAATCGCGCCAAGAAATCTGCCCGCCTCTCTGGCCTCACAGGCAAGCCGGTCCGTCAGAATCTGCGGCTCATACCCAAGCGCACTGCAGGCGAGAGCCGCCGCCCGGCACAGGCCGGACACACTGCCCGTAATCTGTGTCTCCACATTGGAGAGCATCTTCGGCGTTTCCTTTTTCAAAAGCGTCCACGCCTCATCCGTGAGTTTCAGTTTATATTTCCCGGCTATCCTCACCGCCTCCGCGCAGGTGGAAGCGTCCGCATACGCCGGTCCGGAAGCGATCATATCCAGCGGATCGCCCAGAATATCGCTCAACACAATACTGAACACCCGGGCCGGTTCACAGGCAAGGGCGAACCGCCCGCCCTTCACCGCCGACAGCCGCTTGCGGATCGTATTTATCTCCACAATATCCGCCCCGCAGGCCAGAAGCTGTTCTGTAATGTCCTTAAGCTCCTCTCCTGTCACCAGCGGTTTCTCGAAGAGGGCGGAACCGCCGCCGGACAGAAGAAAAATCACCTCGTCCCCATCCCTGGCCTCAGCCGCCAGATCAAGCGCCGCCTGCGCCGCCAAAAAGGAGTTTTCGTCCGGAACCGGATGCCCCGCCTCGAAGCACCTTGTCCTTGGAATTTCACCTTTCACATGGTCATACTTCGTCACAACCACCCCCGCCTCCAGCCTGTCTCCCAGAAGATCCGCCGCAGCCTTGGCCATCTGCCAGCCCGCCTTCCCGACTGACACCATATAGAGCTTTCCCCGCCCGTATTTTCTTCCTGCTAAAGCCTTCCGCACCGCCTCATCCGGCAGCACCGCCTGTATTGACTTCCTGACAATCTGTTCCGCGTCTTCCCGTAATGTCATACGCACCCCCCATATCAGATGAACACCGCTGTTTTCTTTTAATATACTACATCTATACCCCCTTTGTATATCACATAGACTTTCCTTCCCTCCTGTGCTATACTCTATCTACCGGAGAGAACCATTGATGTCATTCAAAACAACATAATATTTGTGCTGTCATCCTATGCACGAAAGGAGATCTGATATGACAGACAGTCAAAAGCTCGATCTGCTTCTTTCTGAGGTGAAAGAAGTCAAAACAGATGTATGTCTCTTAAAAGAGGATGTCCATCACCTAAAGACGGACACCCAGACGCTAAAAGACAACATGCAGAAGTTAAATGAGAAAACAGAAGCCCTCGAAAACAGGATGATCCATACGGAACTGATGCTGGAAAATGAAATCCGCATCAATATCCAACGGGTAGCCGAAGGGCATCTCGATCTGTCCCGAATTTTCCATGAAGCAATGGAGCCTGACTCCGAAGTCGAAATGCTCGCGCTCAGAGTCGGCATGCTTGAATCAGATATGCGGAAAGGCAAAGCAAAATTGGCTTAACCCTGCACAGAACAGAAGCGCCAGCGGCATCTGTTCATCCGCTGGCGCTTTTTTTGCAACAAAGCTCTGCGCACCGTTTGAAACCGGATATATCCTACCCTTCTCCTGCGCCTCAAAATAAGCTTCTCTCTTATCTCACTTCATCATAATATGACCACATACGAGCAACCTTTATTGTTCCATCAGAGGTTCCCTCACATTTTTCATCCCCTGGCAGTCATCCTTTTTCAGCAAATAAAAAATACCGCAAACCGCATCATTTGCAGTTTCCGGCATCCTTTAGGGTTGGGCTGTTCTAAAACAGTCAACAGCTCGTAGGGGAATCGAACCCCTGTTTCCGCC
>ERZ808037.975-NODE-975-length-21762-cov-32.943233_pt1 | contig 21762 bp, 19 predicted proteins | sample MGYA00380190_ERZ808037 | MGnify/ENA primary metagenome ERZ808037 (study PRJEB31490, sample SAMN06133399) | mouse gut metagenome | isolation source: J9 | host: mice | place: China: Chengdu | collected 2015-05 ... | reverse complement strand
TTTACAAAAAGCAAGCCCAACTTCTGCCGTTCAGGAAGTTGGACTCGCCTTTTTATGGTTTAGCGGACAGTAATAATAGAAAATCCAACTCTTGAACTTCCTCAAAAAAATCCTTGTGCCTAATTGCCAGGGAATTAGCTTACTGTAAGGCTTCAACGTAAGTTGTTTTCATGATATTATAGCGAGCGGTTCAAAAATTGCACGCGTCACAATTTCAATGTTCCCCATAGTTTTCATCGCAGTCTATTTTAGGCTGCAAACTTATGAAATTAAGTCAATTGACATTCTGTATTGAATAAAATATAAATAATCTATAAAATATAGATTATCTATTCAGGATAGATGCGCAAAGTGACCATTTGTCCGACCATCCCGAATTATTTTATTCCAACGGCTTGATAAACTTACTAAGCTCTGATCCACTGATTGTTAAGTACACTAAAAGGGACCCCTATTGGAGTCCCTTCAGTGATCCGGCCGCGACTCGAACGCGGGACCGTCTGCTTAGAAGGCAGATGCTCTATCCAGCTGAGCTACCGGACCATCATTCCGCTACTGTGTTTGCTTGCCATGTTTGCAGGCTTGCATGAACGGATGTGCAAAGTTAGTGCTTTTCTGTGTCCTGTACAAGTATCGGGAGGATGTTTTTATATCATAAATTTGAAGAAAATTCAAATTTTTACGCATATGTGACGTCTGTCAGGGCGATGGATATGCCCCTGTCGCGCTTGTCGGGATATTTATAATCGCGGAATGTGTCTATATTTCACCGATTATATCGTTGATGTCGTCGATGCCGTGGCGTGTGCAGTAGTCCTTCATAAAGTCGATGACTTTCATTGTTACGGCGGGATCTATGAAGTTTGCTGTGCCGATTTCTACGGCAGTCGCTCCTGCGAGCATGAATTCTATCGCGTCGCGACCATTCATGATACCTCCGAGTCCTATCACCGGGATTTTTACAGCTTTTGCCACTTGCCATACCATCCTTACCGCTACTGGGCGCACAGCTGGTCCGGAAAGTCCGCCTGTTACGGTGGACAGGTGCGGACGGCGACGCTCCACATCTATAGACATGCCCATGAGGGTATTGATCAGTGACACGGAGTCAGCTCCCTCAGCTTCGACTGCCTTGGCGATATCGGCAATTGAGGTGACGTTGGGTGACAGTTTCACAATTAGTGTCTTGGGATATACAGCGCGTATGGCGCTCGTGACTTCGGCCGCACCTGTGGCAGTTGTGCCGAACGCCATGCCGCCTTCCTTAACGTTGGGACATGAGATGTTTACCTCGATTGCACTGACATTTTCGAGAGGGGCGAGCCTCCTTGCAGTCTCCGCATAATCCTCGATCCTTGCTCCCGACACATTGACGATGAGACGTGAATCGAAGTCTTTTATGCGCGGATAAATGTTCTCGATGAAATAGTCGACACCTTTGTTCTGCAGACCTACGGCATTGAGCATTCCCGAGGGTGTTTCCACCATACGCGGGTATGGATTGCCTTCGCGGTGTTCGAGTGTAGTGCCTTTTATTATGTATCCTCCGAGACGGCTGAGGTCAATGAATGGGGCGAATTCCTCACCGTAGCCAAATGTCCCTGAGGCTGTGAGTACTGGGTTTTTGAGTGAGAGGTCGCCTATGTTTACTGAAAGTTTAGCCATTTGTGTTACCAGTTGAGCAGATTGATGTTGAATACTGGGCCTTCGGTGCATACGCACACGTTGCCTCTTACGGTGTTCTCCACGCAGCATAGACAGGCTCCGAGCCCGCATGCCATCATGTTCTCCAGAGACACTTCACACTCTATGTCCCGGTCCTTTGCTATGCGGGCCACGGCCTTCATCATGGGTGCCGGTCCGCAGCAGTATATGCGGTCTATGTCGCTGTTGAGTGCCGAATGGCAGGTCACAAGACCTTTCTCGCCCATCGAGCCGTCCTCGGTGGAGATGTGTACCCTGCCTATTTTCTCGAACAGTTCCAATTCAAGGACATCCGCCCCTGAGCGAGCACCGAGCAGGAATTCCACTTCGTGGCCTGTCTCTTTGAGTTTCCTTCCGAGATAAAGCAGCGGCGCGACTCCAACGCCTCCACCTATCAGCATCAGTCTTGACGACGGGGAGGCTGAAGTGGTGAATCCGTTGCCGAGGGGCAGCAGTATGTTTACTATGTCGTTCTCTTTCATAGATATCAGTGATGCAGTGCCTTTGCCGGCTTTGCGTATCAGGAGATCTATGGTGTTTTTGTCATAGTCGACATCGTTGATGGATATGGGTCTGCGCAGGAATACTCCCGGGGTCTCGACAGCTACCTGAACAAACTGTCCCGGGTGTATCTCGGGCAGTTTTGATCCGTCGGCAGGAGCGAGGGTCAGACGCGAGTACATCTCGTTGTATCGCGTGGCTTGTATGATAATGAAATCAAGTACTTGTTTCACAGTATATTGTTTTTTGATTATTAGTTCATGTTGACAAATTCTTTAGGAGTCATGCCCATTCTGCGCTTGAAGAAGCGTATGAAGTGCTGAGGATATTGGAAACCTAATGAATATGCTACCTGGCTCACGTTGCCTTCTCCGTGGAGCAGACGCATTTTGGCTTGGTTCAGCACTTTTTCATGGATGTAATCCTGTGCCGTCACACCTGTCTCCCGTTTTACGAGATCGCCGAAGTAGTTGGGGGAAAGTGCGACTTTATCAGCGAAATATTTTACACTCGGTATCCCTTTGTCGGCACTTTTGCCGTCAGATAGATAGCTTTCGAGGAGGTTGTCAAATTTGGCTATTATGCCGTAGTTCATTTTTTCCCTGACTATGAATTGCCGGCTGTAGTATCGCAGACAATAGTCAAGCAGGAGCTCGATGTTGGATATTATGAGACTTTTGGAGAAGCGGTCGATCGGGTGGTCGATCTCTGTGCGTATACGCTCGATGGTATCGACGATTGTCTGACGTTCGTCCACGGATAGGTGCAGTGCCTCAGTGGAGTCATACGAGAAAAAGGAGTATTTCTTAATCCCCTGAGCCAGCGGGGTGCGAAACAGGAAGTCAGGGTGTATCAGCACTGCTTTTCCGCTTGGTGTGGATAGTCCGTCCCTTATCTCGATGCTTGTGAGTTGTCCTGGCGCAAAACATACTATCGACATGTCGTCGTAGTCATATCGGGTTCTGCCGTAATTTATCTCGCAGCATTTGGTGTCCTTGAGCATTATTGCGTATAATCCCCATTTAGCTGAGTATGACTGTGGCTCGGTGATGCTTTCAAAGTCGACTACGGCTACAAGCGGGTGTTTTACCGGGATATTGTAGCAATCGCAGTAAGCCTGTATGGAATCGAAATTGTAATTTGTTTTTTCCATATGTAGTGGGGAGTGATGAAGGTTCTGTGTGTGGGGCCGGGTAAGTAGTATGTGTATCGGAAGGCTCATTCCTGTGCCGGCTATTTATTGATGAATTCTCTGGCGCGAGCCGGGTCGACACCGAGTTTTATGGCTTTTTCCGCATCTTTCCTTGCGTCATCCGGACGGAAGTGCATCTTATTGAGTGCCGCGCGATATAAGTAAAGTTCGCCATCATCCGGAGCGAGCTCAAGAGCCCGGGCAATGTCCTCGGCCGCAGCCTGAAGATCGCCCGTCACAAGGTAGCAGTATGCACGTGCTCCGTAATATTCCGGTTCTTTTATTTTACGGAGTATCTCTGTGTAGAGGGGTATCGCTTCTTTGTATTCCCCGGTGAGACTGTGCATGGCAGCTTCCCCGATAAGAGCCTCGTCGGATGCAGGATAGTGTTTCTTCAGATATTCAAAATCTTCCTTGGCTACGTCAAACATCCTGTGGCGCATTGCTATTAACCCATGGTTGAAGCGTGCTGTCACATAGGTGGAGTCAAGCAGCATTATGCGGCTGTAATCATTGAATGCTTCCTGTTCGAGCCCCATTGCCGTGTAGACTTTTGCCCGGTTGGCTATTATCGTGACGCTTGACGGAGCTATGTCGAGCGCGCGGTTGAAAGTCTCTATGGCGAGAGAGTCAAGCCCGAGGTTATAGCGCACCATCCCGAGGTTGCTTAGCAGAAGCACGTTGCCGGGGTTGTCAGGCTCCTCCTTTATGGCATCCTGAAGAGCCCTCGCCGCCTCATCCCACTTGCCTTCGGCGCATGCTTTGTCGGCTTTGTCGACAAGCTCCATGTATGGAGTGTCGGCAAGGGATGGCAAGGCAGATGCGAGTATAAGTGATAAGGTTATGATGATGCGGTGTAAGGGGTTCATATGTCGGAGAGTTTGGCTCGGTAGTCTCGTGGTGACATTCCAGTGAGGTGCTTGAAGTATTTTCCAAAGAACGACTGGTTGGCAAAGTTGAGCTGGGTGCTTATTTCCTGTACATTCAGTCCGGTGGAGCGCAACAGCAGTTTCGCTTCGAGGATCACCCGCAGGTCTATCCATTCACCGGCTGTCTTTTCGCTGATTTCCTTGAGTACAGCCGACAGGTGTTTTGGTGTGACACATAGCTTGTCGGCATAGAATGTCACTGAGCGTTCGGTCCTGAAATTGTCCTCAAGGATCTGTATGAATTTTATCAGTAGATCCTCTTTGCGCGATTTGTGCACCGAAGTCTTAAGCCTTGAGGCATATATGCCCAGAGTGTTGAAGAAAAGCACTTCGCACATGGCTCCCAGAGCCATGTTATGGTAAGGGCGGGGTGCTGATGACAGCTGCTTACTGAGCATGCTGTAGATCAGTGTCAGCGATTCAAGTTCCTCGTCAGTGATGTGGATTATCGGATTGTCGTAGAAAAAAAGACTGTAAGGCACCACGTATCTAAGTGACGGGAGCAGCTGATTGATCTTCTCCTGGGTAGCTGTGATGAAGAACCCTGAGAAATTTTCGTCCGTGGAGCATTTGGTGATCATATGTCCCGGACGCAGCACAAGAATGTCGTTGGGCCCGACAGTTCTTGATTCCATATCGACATAAGCTGAGATATGTCCTGATATGCACACCACGAGCAGCATTCTCTCGAGGCGTGTGGGAAACGTGATATATGGTATTTCAGTCAGCGACTGAAATACCGATATATCACGTTGAGAGTATTTTAATGGGGTTGTAAGCTCCATTAAGGGTCTGGTTTAGTTCGACATTTCCGGAGTATTAGTCCTGGAATTCAATCAGGGGGGTGTCGGTGTTGACAACCTCGCCTTCCGTTACAAGTACACGCTTGATCACAGCGTCTTTGCCTGCTTCGACATCATTCTCCATCTTCATTGCCTCGTAAACAAGTATAAGGTCGCCTTTCTTTACGGGCTGTCCGTTCTTGACATTGATGGATATGATGCGGCCTCCCATCGGGGCAACAAGTGTCGGGCCGGTTATAGGCTCTGTGGCAGCGGCCGGTGCAGCCTCTTCTACCGCAGCCGGAGCTGCCTCGACAGTCTCTTCAGCCTTGCGTGCCTTGTACTCCTCGGTGCGACGCTTGCGGAGGAATCCGTTGGCAACGGACGGGAGGAGCTCGAGAAGGAGCATCTCTTCCTTGTTGGAAGCGAGAGGCATGCCGCCCATGTCATCGAGGGTCGGGTTCTCGGGCTTCTTGTAGGATGATACGTCGTAGGCCTTTTCCACGGGTGATCCTGTGATCTTTTCGCGGAATGCGGGATCAACGGGCACAGGGGTCTTGCCGTATTCGCCTTTGACGAGCGAGATAAACTGGTTGTTGGTAGTGGTGTAGTCGGGTTTGCCATTCTTGCGGTCAAGAGCCACGAGTACAGCCTGGCTGCCTACAATCTGGCTGGTGGGTGTCACAAGAGGTATCAGACCGGCGTCGCGGCGTACCATCGGGATGAGTCTCATAGCATCTTCAAGCAGGTCTTCGCTCTTGAGCTGCTTGAGCTGTGCCACCATGTTGGAGTACATGCCGCCGGGCACTTCGGCTGTCTTGACCAGTTCGTTGGGCTTGGGGAAGTGGAAGTATGCCTCGATCTTGTGGCATGTGTCAAGGAGTCCGGCTTCGTCGCCTGCAAGGGCAAAGCTTATTGCAGTGTCAAACAGTGCTGCCACTTCTGCCGGCAGTGTGTCGTTGAGAGGATCGAAGTCGATGGGCATCTTGTCGCGGTTGAGGTCGAAATCGGCAAGAGCCTTACGTGCGTTGAAGAGCTCCTTGCGGATACGGCCTACGGCTTCCATGTTTACTTCAACCTCTACTCCCAGACGCTGGCAGAAGATGTATATCAGTTCGATGGCAGGTGCGGCGGATCCTCCTCCGAACCACCATATGTTGGTGTCAAGGATGTCAACTCCGTTGATGATCGCCATGAGGGCCGAAGCAAGGCCGTAGCCCGGAGTGCAGTGGGTGTGGAAGTCTACGGGAACTTTGACATTTGATTTGAGTGCGGATATGATCGAAGCTGCTCTCGAAGGATTCACGAGTCCTGCCATATCCTTGAGTGTGATGATCTTGGCACCGAGAGCTTCCATCGCTTTTGCTTTCTCTACGAAGTAGCTGTCGGTAAATATCTTTTCGGGCTCTGCCGGCTTGCTCCCGAACATTGACTTGAGTTTGCCCATGAATCCGCGTGGCTCTTCCTTTGCTTCGGGCTTGGGATCGACGGTGTAGCATACGGCACCGTCGGCAATTCCGCCGAGAGAGTTGATGAGACGGATAGACTCCTTTACGTTGTCGATGTCATTGAGCGCGTCAAAGATACGCATGACATTGAGACCATTTTCGATGGCTTCCTTATAGAAACCTTCGAGCACGGAGTTGGGATAGGGGACATAGCCGAAGAGGTTACGTCCGCGGGAGAGTGCCGAGAGGAGCGATTTCGGGTGCTCGCTCTTGGAGTCCATGGCTTTGGATACGATACGCAGGCGGTCCCATGGCGACTCGTCGAGATAGCGCATCACGGAGTCGGGTACCGCACCGCCCCATACTTCCATTATATAGAAGTGGGCGTCCTCATAGTAGGGGAGAAGTTTGTCGATTGTGGCCTGGTTCATACGGGTCGCGAAGAGAGACTGCTGTCCGTCGCGAAGAGTCAAGTCACGGATTTTCAGAATTGGACGTGTAATTTTTGCCATATTAATGAGGTGTGATGTATGAAACGTATCGCAAAGATAAGTGGAATTTTTCAATTAATGAAATTTTTCTTTAATTGATATACGGATTAGATGAAATTTCTTTTCCTACAGTGGTCTCGGGCCCGTGGCCGGGGAGTATTACAGTCTCAGGCGGGAGTGTCAGTATGCGTCGGCGTATTGAATTTATGAGTGTCCCGTAGTCGCCTTTTGGCAGATCGGTGCGACCTATTGATCCTTGGAAGAGAGCGTCGCCTGTGATCACGAATCCTGATTCCGGACAGTAAAGGGCGATGCTTCCGGGTGAATGGCCCGGGACACACAGGATATCAATGGGCTCCTTTCCGAGATATAGACGGTCATTGTCGTTCAAGGGGATGTCGATGCCGTGGTCAGTGACGTCAGCCGGCAGATGGAACCGTTTCGTCTGTTCCGACAATGTTTTGCCAAGGAATTCGTCAGCCTTGTGAGCCTTTATGTCGAGTCCGTAGCGGTCCTTGATATATAAGTTGCCGAATATGTGGTCGAGATGCATGTGGGTATTGATGAGATGCCTGGGCGACAGGTGCTCGCGTTCAATGAACGAGTCGACAGCCTTGAATTCGTCCGGATCGGTCATGCCCGGGTCAATGATAGCAGCCTCAAGGCTTGCAGGGTCCCACATCACGTAGGTGTTCACTCCGAACGGATTGACTATGAAGCGGCTTATTTTCATAACTCTACGTATATCAGGTGCTTTTCAGAAAAATAATCCTGCGGGAAGTAATCGCTTAGAGGTACATCTATGAGCGGATGTTTTTCCCGTCCGAGTTCGGCCCGCAGGTCGCCCCCTTTGAGGCATATGAGTCCGTTGGGTATTTTATTGAAGGATTTGGATGATATGTTGCGCCTTATCAGTTTTACAAGTTCGTCGAGCTGCATCACCGCGCGTGACACCACGAAGTCGAATTTTTCGTGACATTCGCCGCTGTCGCCGTGCTGGAATGTGACGTTGGTTAGCCCTATGGCTTCGGCTATTGATTGCGCCACCTTGATTTTCTTGCCTATTCTGTCAATCAGATGGAATGAGCATCCGGGCCAGAGTATGGCAAGGGGTATGCCCGGGAATCCGCCTCCCGTGCCGAGATCGAGAAATCGTGTCCCGTCCGCAGGTGTGATGAATTTGCCAATTGAAAGGGAGTGCAGTATGTGGTGAACATAAAGATTGTCTATGTCTTTGCGGGATATGACATTGATCTTTTGGTTCCATTCGGGATACAGGGTGCCGAGCATTGTCAGCTGTTCGGTCTGCCGGGGTGTCAGGGATGGGAAGTATCGGAGTATTTCGTCCATGTGTCAGAATATGAATGCGTGCGGCTGGATTATTGTCGTAGAGTGTGACAACCGCTATGATAAAATGGATTACTACTGCAAAAGTAGCCTTTATATGTGAATTTTTGACTACTTTTGTCCAAAACTTTTACATGATGGTAAAAATAGGAAAATATAATAAGCTGAGGGTCGTGAAAAATGTCGACTTCGGAGCTTATCTTGATGGCGGTGACGGTGTGGAGATTCTGTTGCCGTCGCGATATATCGACACCCCTTTGCATGTTGATGACGAGATCGAGGTATTCATATATAAAGATAATGAGGGCCGGCTTATAGCCACGACCGAGCATCCGTATGCTCAGGTTGGAGAGTTCGCATTTCTCCAGGTCAATGATGTCAACCGCATGGGGGCGTTTCTTGACTGGGGCCTCATGAAGCAGTTGCTTGTCCCTTTCAGCGAGCAGCGCATGAAGTTGTCAAGGGGGATGGTGGTGCCGGTGTACGTTTATCTTGATGACGCGTCGCAACGGGTGGTGGCATCAGCCAAGATTGATAAGTTCCTTGGCAACAGGATGCCGTCATACCGTCTCGGCGAACAGGTCAACGCTCTGGTGTACAAACATACTGACATTGGCTATAAGGCTATTGTCGACAACCTGTATCATGGCATGTTCTACGAAAATGAGCTTTACCGTCCCCTGGAGATTGGTGAGTCGGTGACAGCCTATGTGAAGAATGTGAGGGAAGACGGCAAGATAGACCTTTTGGCGCATGGCGGCAAGGACGGCCGCATCGAGTCGCTGGTAGAGGCCATAAAGGAAAGGCTCGACCGGTCTCCGGAAAGGTTTATCCCTGTGGGAGACAGTTCGAGCCCTGAGCTTATCAGAAACATGTTCAGTTGTTCCAAGAAGGATTTCAAGAAAGCCATAGGCAATCTTTACCGCGACAGGATCATAGAGATCACCCCTGACGGCATAAGACTTGTGTGACAGGTTTTATGCCGGTCTTCGGCGGTATGTAGCCGGTTCAGCGGTTCTTGTACATGTCGTCGTAGTAACGTTCGTAGTCGCCTGATGTGATGTTGTCCATCCAGGACTGATTGTCAAGATACCAGCGGACGGTCTTTTCAATCCCTTCCTCAAACTGCAGCGAGGGTTCCCATCCGAGTTCTCTCTGAAGTTTTCGGGAGTCTATCGCATAGCGCAGGTCATGTCCGGCACGGTCGGTCACATAGGTTATCAACTCGTCGGAATATCCTTCGGGATTGCCGAGCAGACGGTCGACAGTCTTGATCACGACCTTGATGATGTCGATGTTCTTCCATTCGTTGAAGCCACCTATATTATATGTTTCGGCAATCTTGCCCTCATGGAATATAAGGTCGATGGCCCGTGCGTGGTCAACGACGTATAGCCAGTCGCGCACGTTCTCTCCCTTGCCGTAGACGGGGAGTGGCTTGCGGTGTCGTATATTGTTGATGAACAGGGGGATCAGTTTCTCAGGGAATTGATATGGCCCGTAATTGTTGGAGCAGTTTGTCACGATGGTCGGCATTCCGTATGTGTCATGGTAGGCGCGAACGAAATGGTCGCTTGATGCCTTGGATGCGCTGTAAGGGGAATGTGGATTGTATTTCGTGGTCTCCAGAAAGAATTCTGTGCCGTAGGCATGATGGTGGTCCTTGGACGAGGCTGCGGTTGTGAATGGTGATTGTATGCCTTCGGGATCGGTAAGTTCGAGTGCTCCGTACACTTCATCGGTCGATATGTGATAGAAGCGTTTCCCCTCATATTTTTCGGGAAGGGATTCCCAGTACACTTTAGCAGCCTGGAGAAGCGAGAGTGTGCCCATCACGTTGGTGCGTGCGAATGTGAACGGATCCTTTATAGAACGGTCCACATGGCTTTCGGCGGCAAGATGTATTATACCGTCAACGTTGTGTTCCCTGATCAGCCCGAGCATCATGTCGAAGTCGCATATGTCGGCCTTGACGAATGTGTAGTTGGGCTTGCCCTCTATGTCGGAGAGATTGGCGAGATTGCCCGCATATGTCAGCTTGTCGACATTGATTATATGGTATTCTGGGTATTTGTTGACAAAAAGTCTTACCACATGTGAACCGATAAAGCCGGCTCCTCCTGTTATGATGATATTACGCTTCATGGGCTTTGATGTTATTGATGCATTTTCTGAGTGAATCGGTCCAATACGGGATTCTGATCCCGAAAGTCTCCTTGACTTTGGTCTTGTCAAGCACAGAGTAGGATGGACGTTTTACTTTGGATGGGAATTCGTCGGAGTGGCACGGCTGTATGTCGCAAGTGTCGTTTCCGGCCATTGCGGCTATCATTTTTGTGAAGTCATACCATGAGCATACGCCTTCATTAGAGTAATGGTAGGTACCTTCGTTGCCATTATACTGCCGCTTCTCTATTATATCGAAGATTGTGTCGGCAAGATCCTGGGCATATGTCGGTGTCCCGGTCTGATCGAATACAACTTTGAGCGACGGCTTTGATGATGTCAGTCCGAGCATCGTTTTTACGAAGTTCTTGCCGTATTCCGAATATAGCCATGCTGTGCGGAATATCAAGGCTTTGGCTCCGCTTGCAGCTATCGCCTGTTCGCCATGGAGTTTTGTAAGCCCGTACACGCCTGTCGGGGTGCCGGTCTGGTCTTCCCTGCAGGGCACATTGTACGGCTCTTTCCCGAACACATAGTCGGTGGATATGTGTATCAGTGTGCCGTCATTGTCTTTGATGGCATCCGCAAGATTGCGGACGGCTGTCGAATTAAGTGTCTCGGCAAAGGCGGCGTCCTCCTCGGCTTTGTCGACATTGGTGTAAGCGGCACAGTTTATTATGATTCCGATCTTATTGTCAGCGACCATGCGTCTGACCGCTGTAGGATCGGTGATGTCAAGCTCTGCCACATCCGTGAATATGTAATTGTCCTTGGAGCCTCGCTGGAAACAATTGCGGAAGCAATTGCCGAGCTGGCCGTTGGCTCCTGTCACTAATATGTTCATAGGTTATAAAGATCGGTGTTGAAATCAAACGGAGAGTCGAATTCTGCAAGAAGAGGATGCCTCGTGTCCTTCTCCGACAATATCGCCTCGGCCGGATCTATGCGCCAGTCTATTCCGAGCGATGTGTCGGAGATGGAGATGCCTCCGTCGGCCTGGGGGGCGTAGAAGTTGTCACATTTATATTGGAACACTGCTATGTCCGACAGGACGGCGAATCCATGGGCGAAACCTCTCGGCACGAAAAACTGGCGGTGATTGCTCTCGGTCAGTTCGACTGCGACGTGTCGGCCGTAGGTCGGTGAGCCTTTACGGATATCTACGGCTACATCAAGCACGGCACCTTTTACGCATCTCACAAGTTTGGACTGGGTGAAGGGGGGGAGCTGAAAATGCAATCCGCGCATGACTCCTCTGGTAGACATGGATTCGTTGTCCTGCACAAAATCGATGGGACGCACTTTCATGTCAAATTCCTTCTTGTTGTAGCTTTCAAAGAAATATCCGCGCGCGTCAGTGAACACGCGAGGCTCTATGATCATCACGCCTTCAATGTCGGTATTGATTACTTCCATAAACAACCTCTTAGTCTAAATTTTTTATTCCGGTCCTTTTAACCTCGTCGATAACTTTGAGAAGGTATTTCCCGTAGTTGTTCTTGAGCATGGGCTGTGCGAGTTCCCTCATTTTGTCCTCGGAGATCCACCCTTGGCGGTATGCGATGCCTTCGAGGCATGCTATCTTCAGTCCCTGGCGTTTCTCGAGCACTTCCACGTATATCGATGCCTCGGCGAGCGAATCATGGGTCCCGGTGTCCAGCCATGCGAAACCGCGTGGCAGGGTGCGTACTTTCAGCTCTCCGTCGCTGAGGAACTGCTGGTTCACAGTGGTTATCTCAAGCTCTCCGCGTGCTGATGGCTTTATGGCGGCAGCCACGTCCACAACTTTGTTGGGGTAAAAGTAAAGTCCCACAACAGCGTAATTGCTTTTTGGCTGCTCTGGTTTCTCTTCAATGGACAGGCAGTTGCCGTCCTTGTCGAATTCAGCTACGCCGTAACGTTCGGGGTCGTCGACCCAATAGCCGAATACGGTGGCCTTCCCCTCCTTTTCAGCTGTCTCGACTGATTCCTTGAGCAGCTGTGAGAATCCTGCGCCATGGAATATGTTGTCGCCGAGCACGAGGCAGGCCGAATCGTTACCGATGAATTCTTTTCCGATTATGAAGGCCTGGGCAAGACCGTCCGGGGAGGGCTGCTCGGCATATGAGAATCTGACACCGTAGTCGCTGCCGTCGCCAAGCAGATGCTTGAACATCGGGAGGTCAAACGGTGTGGATATTATGAGTATGTCCCTGATCCCTGCAAGCATGAGCGTGGAAATGGGATAGTAGACCATTGGCTTGTCAAAAATGGGCAGAAGCTGTTTGCTCACACCTTTGGTGATAGGATACAATCTTGTGCCGGATCCGCCGGCAAGAACAATGCCTTTCATAAACTTGTCAGGAATTCTGGAATTATCAAATATTTTGTTGTCGCTATTATATTTTTCAGCTACGGTCATCGACCGATGCACATATATGTGAATCCATGTTCGGCAGCTTCTTCCGGATCGTAGATGTTTCTTCCATCGATTATTACCTTTTCGGCCATGATCCGTTCGAGAGCAGCGTAGGATGGCACTCTGAGCTCGTTCCATTCGGTGACAAGCATGATGGCGTCGGCATCGACAGCGGCCTCGTACATGTCCTTGCAGTAGGTCACTTTGTCGCCGAGGCGACGGCGGCATTCGTTCATGGCCACGGGGTCATATACCTTGACTTTACCTCCGGCTCCGGTGATCAGGTCGATAAGAACGAGCGATGGTGCTTCGCGCATGTCATCTGTCTCTGGTTTGAAAGCCAGCCCCCACATGGCTACTGTGCGTCCGGTGATATCACCATGGAAATGACGCATGAGTTTGTCGAACAGGATTGATTTCTGCCGTTCGTTTACGCTTTCCACAGCGTGCAGCACTTCCATCCTGTACCCGTTCTGCTCGGCTGTCTTGATAAGGGCTTTGACATCTTTTGGGAAACATGATCCGCCGTATCCGCATCCCGGGTATAGGAATTTTTTCCCAATGCGGGTGTCGGTGCCTATCCCTTTGCGCACCATGTTGACGTTCGCGCCCACAAGTTCGCACAGGTTGGCTATGTCGTTCATGAACGATATGCGAGTGGCGAGCATTGAGTTGGCTGCATATTTTATCATCTCGGCCGATGGAATGTCGGTGTATATCATTCTCTCGTCTTTGAGCATGAAAGGCTTGTACAGGCGTGATATCACGGTGCGTGCCCGGGGGCTTTCGGTGCCTATGACCACACGGTCAGGTGACATGAAATCCTTGATGGCTGCTCCTTCCTTGAGAAATTCGGGATTGGATGCTACATCAAACGGTATGTCGACTCCTCTGCGTTGCAGTTCCGCCCGGACTGTCTCCTTCACTTTGGCCGCCGTTCCTACCGGCACAGTTGACTTGGTGACAAGTATTGTGTATTTCTTGATATTTTCACCGAAAGTCTTGGCCACTGAAAGGACATATTTCAAGTCGGCGGAGCCATCTTCGTCAGGAGGTGTGCCTACGGCCGAGAATACTACTTCCACATTGTCGATCACATCAGGCAGTGATGTGGAGAAGTGGAGCCTGCCGGCTTCGACGTTTTTCCTCACCATCTCATCAAGCCGTGGCTCATAGATGGGTATTATGCCGCGTGTGAGCTCATCAATCTTCCTTTTGTCAATATCGATGCAGGTCACGTCGAAACCCACCTCGGCGAAACATGTGCCCGAGACAAGCCCTACATATCCTGTGCCAACAATCGCAATGTTCATATGATAAATCGATTACTCTGCAAAAGTAGTGAAAATTGGCGAGAATCCATATGTGTGAAGTGCCAAAGTTATAAAATCCAGTGAGGCGACTTGCGTGTCTGGAAATTTTCAGAGAGCGGCACTGCAAACGGGGATTGGAATGTCCTTGCTCCGGATGGACAGTTTTTCACACATGCGCAGCACTTTATGCATAGTGACGGATCAGTGGAGAGGTCGCTGCGTATGGCATTGACAGGGCATATCTCAACGCATTTTCCGCATTGTGGGCATTTGTCGGGATCAAGAATCGGCAAGTATTTACGTGGTGATGCGGCTTGTTCGGCCTGGTAGTTTTTGACAAACGAGATAAAATTCCTCACGGATGATTCCGGCGAAGGCTCGTCTTTGAGATCGGATGCATTTATGGTGGTGAAGTCGTGCCTCAGGATCTTCTCGCGGACCAGACGTCCGAATTCTCCGGCTGCTTTAAGGTCAGTGTCATCGGGCCGCCCTGCTGCTATCGGGGTTTCAGAATTGCTGTAGGAATGCTCGCACGGGAATGCTGCCGCCGCTACAGGATTGAAGCCGCGTTCACGCACAAATGCCTCCAGATCGGTCAGCGCGTTCTCGAATGCGCGGTTGCCGTAGACTGCCACTATGATGGCCGGATCGTTGTTGCTGCTGTGCGCTTTGTCAAACCGTTCGGCAGCTGTCTTGGGCATATGTCCGCCGTATACAGGTATTGTGAATATCACAGGCATCTTTTCGATGTGTCCTGATTCCTGTGACAGGGACTTCTTGTTGAGGTTAAGATTGAACATGTAATCGCCGTCGTGATGGTCCATACCTGACTGGATGGCGTTGGCGATCTTCTCTCCTCCGCCGGTGGGTGAGAAATATAGGCTCAGTGATTGCATAGTCTCGAAATGTTGATGAAATATTGATGCTTTTGCAGGGGAGGTAGGCTGTGTGGTCGGTTCTGTCTATCTGGCAATAGTCCTGTATAGCTCACGTATCCAGAGTACCAGTGAGGAGGCCGTTATGATGATTAGCAGATCGGTTGTACCCGATGGATTGAATTTCCAGTCGAGAGTATGGATCATGGGTTCTACATTGAAGAATTCGTAGGCTATCTCTGTTATGAATAGTTGCCCTAATACAATTATTGCCACTATTGTCCAGAACCCCTGGCTCATACGTGTCCTGAATATGCTTTCGCCTGTTCCGAAACATCTTGCATCGAACATGTACCAGAAGTGGGTCCACACGAATATCGAGAATAGCAGGGTGGCTTCGTAGGCCGTCATGGGTGACTTTGGGATGATTTTGACATGTGCCATATGTGCCACTGATGTTACATCGGCATGGTTGAACAGCCAGTAGAATCCGAGGGTTATGGCGAAGAAAAGGAATCCTACACCGGCGAGCTCTGTGATCATGGATGGGGTCAATATCGAGGCTCTGCGGTCGCGCGGCGGGTCATTCATGACTTTTTCGGACGGAGGGAGCGATGCAAGAGCCATAGCCCCGAATGTATCCATGATAAGGTTTACCCAAAGCATCTGGGTGACTGTAAGCGGAGATTCCGCTCCCATGAAGGAGCCGAACAGCACAAGAAAGCAGGCCGCAACGTTGACGGTGAGCTGGAACAGGAGGAATCGCTGGATGTTGCGGTAAAGTGAGCGTCCCCACATCACGGCACGTCCTATTGATGAGAAGGAGTTGTCTATAATGGTTATGTCGGATGCCTCTTTGGCCACTGACGTTCCGTCGCCCATGGAGAGTCCTACATGGGCGGTCTTCAGAGCCGGGGCGTCGTTGGTGCCGTCGCCTGTCACGGCCACGACCTCATTGCGGGCTTGTAAAGACTCGACAAGACGTTTCTTGTCCATTGGGCGTGCGCGTGCTATGATCTTCAGACCGTCCACAATATCGCTTAGTCTGCTGTCGCTTAGCCCGGCAAATTCCACTCCGGTGATGATGTTGCTGTCTGTGTCGGTTGTGTCGTCCCATAGTCCTATCTGCCGGCCTATCTCTTTGGCTGTGCCGGGAGTGTCTCCTGTGACTATCTTTATTTTGATGCCGGCTTCGGTGACAGTCATGACTGCTTCGGGTACGTCAGGACGTACGGGATCGGATATCGCAGCTATGCCGAGGAAGGTGAGACGTGTTGCTGTGACCTTGCCGCTGTCGATGGTCTTGTCCCCATCCGAAAGTTCCTGATAAGCGAAGCCGAGAGTGCGCATAGCCATGTTCTGGAATTCGAGTAGTTGCGCGTCGATCTCTTTTCGTGTCACACCCGCCGTGTCGCAGCACATGTCGAATATGATCTCCGGCGCGCCTTTCACGTACAGGATCCTTTTGCCGCATCCCGATCGGACTACGGTGGCCATGTATTTCCGTTCTGTCGTGAATGGCAGTTCTTCAAGACGTTCAGCCCTCTCCTTAAGTTCATGGTAGTCCATGCCGCGGTCTTTGAGCCACAGGAGCAGCGCGCCTTCGGTGGGGTTTCCGAGCACCTGTGTCTTTTCGCCGGAGGTGTCAAGCTGTGCGGTGGAGTTGACTGCGATACCTTCGTAGATGACATTGTCGGAAGGCTGTCCGTAGAAACATGTCCTGTAGACCTGCATCTGGTTCTGTGTAAGGGTGCCTGTCTTGTCGGTGCATATCACAGTGGCGGCCCCCATGGTCTCGCATGCATGCATCTTTCGCACGAGGTTGTTGGTCCTGAGCATCCGGTTCATTGAGTAAGCGAGTGACAGGGTCACTGCCATGGGCAGTCCTTCGGGAACTGCCACAACAATGAGAGTCACTGCCACCATCAGTGTCTTGAGGGTGTGTCCCAGTAGCAGCGACCATGTGGCACTGTCGGCCTGTGGGTTGAGGATAGAGAATATGCCTGTCACAGTGCCTATGAATACGGTGAAGAACACTACGATGGACAGAATGCATGCGGGCTTTGACCAGCTGCTGAATTTGCTGATCACGAGCCAGAAGAATATGGCGACAGGTATGACGAGCAGGTATGACTGCCAATTGCTCCATCCGAGGAAATGCACTATCTGTCCGGCTATTATGAGCCCGGCAAATACATAGCTTGCATCGGTGATCCAGCGGGCGAGAGTGTCAAGCTGTTCGTTGAGCGGAGTCTTGACCGAACTGTCGATCTGGGCTTCCTCAAACACTTTCCCCATCTCGGTTGCGTCACCTACCTTAAGGGCTCGCATCACGCCGTGCCCTTCCATCACCTTTGTGCCGCGCATCACATGGTCCGAAGGATATGTGGCGTCAGGGTCGAAGTGGGTGGGGTCAGTGGTCTTGGCACACAATGGCTCGCCGGTGAGTGTCGATTCGTCCACACTGAGTGTCACGGTGTCAAGAAGTATTCCGTCAGCCGGGATTTCGTCACCGGTGTTCAGAAATATTATGTCGCCCACCACCACATCTTTTCGCGGGATTGTTGTCGTTGTGCCGTTGCGCATCACCTCGACGAGTTCATCGTCGTTGACTTGATTCAGTATGGCGAAGGCTTTGTTGGCTTTCTGTTCGAAGATGAATGCGAGGCCGGTGGCGAGAAGTATGGCGATGAATATGCCTATCGGCTCGAAGAACACTTTCCAGTCTTGCCCCAGACCGAAGTATTCATAGAATGAGATGCCTATCGACAGCACTCCTGCGACCAACAGTATGATGATGAGCGGGTCGGAAAACTTTTCAAGAAATTCCTTCCACCAGGGATCTTTTTCGGGTGACGAGAGAATGTTGACACCATGTTTACGTCGGCTTTCCGACACTTCCGCGTCTGTCAGGCCTCTTAAGTCCTTGTTTAGTGACATTATGATTTTAAATAGTTTTGTGGCGCAGTTCAGGCAGTTGGCCATTTAAGAGGTTGTTATTAAACACCTCTAAATTTAAATTTCTTGAAATCCATTTCTTTGACCGGAACTGCTTCAATATAGAGTGAATTTGTGATGTTGAATTTGGATTGCCATTGCGAAGGGTGAAGTCCTGAATATCTGACTCCGCATATGTCAAATGAGTCGACCATGTTACCGTTGCCGAGATCATATTTTTTCATATGTCCGGTTGAGTATGCCATCAGCGGTATGGTATCTCCGTATTCATATCCTTTTTCGTTATGACATTCAATTAACAGGGCATTGCCTGTAGGGATAGAGCATGCCAGCCGGCGTGTGTTGGATGGCGTCACGTATACATTCACTGTGGCTGAGTCCGCAGCCATCGTTGTGACGCATATTGAGGTGGAGTCCGGCATGACAGGCGCGAATCCAAGAATGTGCCTCGTGGTTTTGCCATTGTGCTGCTCCACGAGCCACAGCTCATAGTATCGGGCATCATTGTCGTCATAATGTATTGTGGCAGTGATTTGACAGGCATCAAGCAATCCGAGCAATCCGCTCAATTGCATGTCATCATTCTGCCGGAAACTCGTTTTGATAGGATTCTGTGCAGAAGATATGGCAGATATCATCATGGTGAGCATTGCCAAAATAAGAGTCGTTTTCATGACGAGGAAGAATTTGAAAAAAAGCTGTGCGGTAAAACCGGAACTACGGCACGCGCCATCAAGTGATCCGTTTGAAGCCGTCAGGCATCAATGCCATGTGATGCGTATTAGCGGGCTGTAAGTGCTATAGTAGCTTGGTTCACTTATCTGTCACGCTTATACTACAATATCCATTACATGATTGCAATTCTGAAGATGCAAAGTTAATGAATCTTCTACTATAGACAATGTGGCTGACCGTTAAAAAAACTAAGAGGCCGTTTTTAAACAACGACCTCTTAGATTCATCAGTGGAGTGATGGTTATTTCAGCTCCACAAGCTTGTATTTTTGGGATCCAACGCCAAGACGCTCGGCTGCGTCGAGTATATGCGGCCCGTGCATCTTGTTCATGCGCTCTATGAGGTGTGCCTTGCCCGGATCGTCGGAGTTAAGCACCATATCCACGCATGCTCGGTCGAGTGCCACCGGATCGAGAGAGGCGAGTATGCCGAGGTCCTTCATCTCGGGGGCTGCGGGATTGCCGTTGCAGTCACAGTCTATGGACAGGTTGTTGGCAACGTTGATATACAGCATCTTGTTCTTGCCGATGTGGTCGATCACCCCTTTGCATGCTTCGGCCATAGATTCAAGGAATGCGTCCTGCTCGGCCACATTGCTCCATATGCTGTCTGCGTTCTGGGTTTTGCCTGCGCTATGGATATAGGCCTTGCCGTTGGAGGAGGCGATCCCTATGGAAATGTTTTTTAGGGCACCGCCGAAACCGCCCATCTGATGCCCTTTGAAGTGGGAGAGCACGGCTATGAAATCATAGTCAAGGAAATTTTTACCCACGATGTCCTTTGTGAGGTGTGTGCCCCCTTTCACAGGGATCTCTACCTCCCCCTCTCCGTCCATGATGTCGACTCCTGCAAGATCGACATAGCCGTGGGCTTTGGCGGTGCGGTAGTGCTTTTCAGTGGTGTTGCGATTGCCGGCATAAGCTGTGTTGCATTCTATGAAATTGCCACCTATGGCGCGTACCAGGTCGGCTATGAGTGCTGTGTCGAGCTGGTTAGACTTGCTTGACTCGCCTGTGGATATCTTTATGCCTGTCTTTCCTTCGGGCTTGCGGCCGAGAGCCTCGTAGATCTTAACTAGATTGGCGGGAGTGATGTCTCTGATATAATATACAGTGGCAGTCTCTTCCACCGATGTGCTGTCGGTATCGGTGTTCCCGGCATTGGCCTTTGTCCCGTTGCATGACATTGAAAGTGATGCCAAGGACAGCACCATGGCAAGGGTAATGATGGTTTTCCTCATAATGTATTATTGATGTTCAGTTTTTAATATGCGAAATTAAGTGTTTTTTGTCAATTACAAGGTATAAATATGACGGAAATAATAACCAAAATCATCTGTAAGTTTGATAATGCAGTCAAAAAACAGTAATTTTGTAACTGCAGATATTGAATAAAATCCTTAAATCGATGAAAATCATAAATTTGTTGCTGCCATTGTCACTGCTTATGGGGTGGTGCTGTGCGGCTGCGCAGACAATTCCGTATGAGATAGAGCCTGTTAAGGCTCCGTTTGAGATGACTTCGCTGTTAAGGCCTTCTTTCCCGGATCGCTCGATGAGCATAGCTAAATGTGGTGCCAGAGAGGGAAAGATGTCGACCGCCGCAATACAGAGGACCATCGACCGCATGTCGGAAAAAGGCGGAGGGACTGTGATTGTCCCGGCCGGAAAGTGGCTCACAGGACGCATAACTCTCAGAAGCAATATATGCCTGAGGCTCGAAAAGGGGGCGGAACTGCATTTCAGCGGCGATATAAAGGATTATCTCCCTGTGGTGCTCGCGCGCAATGAAGGTATCGATGTGTATTCACTCGGTGCGATGATATATGCCGACGGAGCAGAGAATATAGCCGTCTCCGGCGAGGGAAAGCTTGTCGGTCCTGAATATGACTGCGAGATATGTCAGCGTCAGGAAGGAGGCATAAGCGAAGAGGTGGGCAAGATGCCGCTTGACAGGCGTGTATATGACGGAAGCAATGGAGAGAAAGTGTTCCTGCCGGTGTTTTTCGGACCTGTAAACAGCCGGAATATACTTGTGGAGGGAGTGACATTCGAGCACTCGATATTCTGGAACATAGTCCCGACATATTGCGAGAACATCATAATACGCGGAGTCACGGTGAGTAGCTTCGGGAGAGGACGCACTGACGGCATAGACATAGACTCGTCAGTGAATGCTCTTATCGAATACACCACGCTCGACTGCGGTGACGACTGCTTCACCCTGAAGTCGGGGCGCGGAATCGACGGAGTGAGGCGTGCGCGCCCCACTGAAAATGTCGTGATACGAAACTGCCGTGTGAAACGCGGTGTGGGTGGCATAACTCTTGGCACAGAGACCGCAGCCGGCATACGTAACGTGTACATGCATGACTGTGTTATGGAACACCCGTCGTTCCCGTTCTATATCAAGACACGCCGCCCGAGAGGCGGGGGTGCCGAGAATATTCTGGTGGAGCGTGTGGAGATAGAGAATAGCCGTAAGACGGTGTTCAAGTTCGACATGCTCGGTTCGGTAGAGTGGCTTGGCAGTGTGGCCGAGCGTTACCCCGCTCCGGCTGTAGGAGAGTTGACTCCAAGGTTCCGCAACATGACTTTCAGGGATATAACGGTCAAGGCATGCCCGGCACTGATCAATGCCAAGGGCTTGCCGGAACAGCCGATCGAAGGGCTTGTGTTTGAAAACATAAAGTCACCCGACATGACTATGCAACTTCAGGATGTGGGGACGCTTGTGTTCAAGTGATCTATTGCAACAGGATAGCTTAAATATTTTTTTGCGAAAAAATCGCAGAATTTGCAATTATCTTAGAATTAAACGGTTATTCGGATTGCTTGGAAATTGGGTTATTACTGTCCGCTAAACTTTTTGAGCAATTGAAAAATTAGGGCTGATTCTTGCAAAGCAAGCGACTAAAGTCGAT
>ERZ808037.973-NODE-973-length-21806-cov-8.530903_pt1 | contig 21806 bp, 20 predicted proteins | sample MGYA00380190_ERZ808037 | MGnify/ENA primary metagenome ERZ808037 (study PRJEB31490, sample SAMN06133399) | mouse gut metagenome | isolation source: J9 | host: mice | place: China: Chengdu | collected 2015-05 ... | reverse complement strand
CAAAAAAAAGAGTGAAAAAATCAGAAATTCCGACAGGACATTTCGTGGTTTTTTGGATGCAGAGGGGGTTAGGGGGAAGTTTCCACCTACAAGCAATTTTTTCAAGTTCCCGCCTTTTGGGAAATTGGAAAAATTCAGCCTGTGAGGGAACACAGGCAGTGCTTGCTATTCCGTTATACCGACTTTTTTGGCAGCACTGGCAAATAAGGGATTCTTTCAGAAAAAAGTCGGTATAACTTTTACCGTTTTTGGAAAAATATTCAGATTTTTTTGAGGAAGGTAGCCATAGGGGGAACATTACTTTTTCTATAATACCCACAGGGAATTAAACAGCGGAAGGAGGTGAAACATGAAGGACAATGCATTCCAGCGGCGGCGTGATATAGAGCGTATGCTGCTGTCGGGGAAAAAGCTGACCACATCGAAAATGATGAAGATGTACGGTGTCGGCAGGAAAGCCATACGCAGGGATTTTGACATCATAGGCGAAGAACTCCCCATTATCACAAAGCAGGGATATGACGGAGGCTATCTCCTTGCGGACGGTGTGGGGCAGCACCAGAACACGCTCACGCAGGAACAGTTGGAATGCTTGGAAAAGGTTGCTGTGACCTGTGGTTCAGAGGACAGGAAAATTGTCTTGTCAATCATACATGAATTTGGACCATACTGCGAAAGTTTTACATAGAAAATGACGGGAGGTGTGTCATGGATACTGCACACCGGAGAATGGAAATCATCAGCATTTTAGCTGCCAGAGGGCATATGACAATGAGGGAGCTTGCATGGGAACTGGATGTTACAAGGCGCACGATAATGAATGACATTATCGCATTGTCTTTTGATTACCCTGTTTACACAAAGCCGGGTGAGGGCGGCGGGGTTTTTATCACGGAAAATTACAAGCTCTATACCAACACCCTCACATTGACGGAACAGAAAACCCTGTGCGGTTTATATGATAAAGCAGAGGGGAAAGAGAAAGAAATCCTTGTCCGCATCATTCACAAATATGGTGCGGACAAGCTGAAAATTTAGAACAAAAATATCAAAAACTGAATATATAAATCCCGCATATGATTCTGCAATTCTTCCCAACTGTTTGCAGAAAAGGTTTTAAGGGATTCTGAATATTTATTATCATACACAGCGCAAGGGCAGTCACAGACTTATGGGAAAAGTCTGGGCTGTCCTTTTTGTGCGTTTAAGGAGGCATTTATGGCAAAGAGGTATTACTGGCTGAAACTGAAAGCGGACTGGTTTTCAGACAAGCGCATCAAGAAGTTACGCTCCATAGCGGGCGGCGATACACATACGATTATCTATCTGAAAATGATGCTACTGTCGCTGAAGGACGAGGGGAAACTTTACTTTGAGGGCGTGGAGGACAACTTCGCTTCGGAGATTGCCCTTGCGCTTGACGAGGACGCAGAGAATGTGAAGCTGACGCTTGCGTTTTTACAGCGGCATGGTCTGATAGAGATTGGCGATGATGACGAGTACCAGCTTACGGAAGTGCCGACAATCATTGGTTCTGAAACGGCTTCAGCTATGCGTGTGAGGGAGCATAGGGAGAGGAAAAAACAGGCTGTCGGAAATGACAGGCTGTTACAATGTAACACGAATGAAATGGGTGGTAACAATATGAAACAGGTTTGTAGCGTAGAGAGAGAGTTAGAGATAGAGAGAGATAAAGAGATAGAGGGAGAGGGAGAGAAAGAAACACCCGCCCCCGCCGCTTATGGGAGATTTAATAATGTTTTTCTCTCTGATGCGGAGCTTGACAGTCTGAAAGCAGAACTGCCCGACAAATGGGAATATTACATTGACCGCTTATCCGTACATATCGCTTCGAGTGGGAAAAAGTATTGTAATCATGCCGCCACAATTTACAAATGGGCACAGGAGGACGCTGACAAAACAGCACCGAAGAAAGGGATACCCGATTATTCATACAGTGAGGAGGACAGTTTATGAACGGTTTGACCGACACGGTTTTACAGATGATGGACACCACGCAGGAGCCGGAAGATTACATGGGGGAGGACGGACTGTTGTACTGTGGGAAATGCCACAAGCCTAAAGAAGCCTATTTTCCTAAAGGCAAGGTTCTGTTTGGTCGTGACCGGCACCCGTCTGAATGTGACTGCCGCAGGGCAGAGCGTGAAAAGCGTGAGAAAAAAGATGCGGATGAAAAACACAGTGCCGAAGTGGAGCGTCTGAAACGGGAAGGCTTTTCCAATCCGGCGATGCGGAACTGGACTTTTGAAAACGACAACGGGAAATGCCCGCAGATGGAAAAAGCGTACTCTTATGTGGAGCTATGGGAGCAGATGAAATCGGAGAACCACGGGCTGGTCTTGTGGGGGAATGTCGGATCGGGGAAAAGCTATTTTGCAGGCTGTATCGCCAACGCCCTCATGGAGAGGGAAATACCTGTCTGCATGACGAACTTTGCAACGATACTCAACAACCTTTTTTATGGCTCGGAAAACAGAAATGAGTACATTGTAAGGCTCTGCTCTTATCCCCTGCTTATCCTTGATGATTTCGGCATGGAGAGGGGTACGGAATACGGGCTGGAACAGGTATACAACGTGATTGACAGCAGGTATATCAGCAAAAAGCCGCTGATTGCAACGACAAATCTCACGCCGGAGCAGCTAAAGAACCCGGAGGACGTTCCCCACGCACGTATTTATGGCAGGCTGCTTGAGATGTGTACGCCTGTCCGTTTTACGGGAGATGATTTCCGCAGGGCAGCGGCGCAGCAGAAAAAGGAACGCCTTAAAGAACTGATGATGGAGAATAGGACGGTGCAGGCTGAGGGGGCAGATTTATGATTATGGACAGGGAAATGAAAACAGACAAAAAAGGGGCAAAGGCGCAGACAAGGTTTGTTGTGACGAGGGAGTTTGGCGGCACACAGACCATGCAGGAAGCCTTTGAACATCTTATAGAGAAAAAGACGGAGGAACACATTTCAAGGAATGCGGTGCATTTTTTGAATAAGGGGCAGGCAGGTTCTTGAAAAATCTGTTGAAATTAAAACGGGGGCATGGTAATATAATGGTATCGTGTCCTTGTTCATAAAGGAGAGAACCTATGAACAGGAAAAACAATTCTAAGATTACCAGTCCATTACTTACTGCCCTCTACTGCCGCTTATCCCTTGAGGACGGCAAAGACAATGAGAGCATGAGCATCAGCAACCAGAAGTTACTGCTGAAAGATTACGCAGAAAAGAACGGTATGTTTAACTGCGAGTATTATGTGGACGACGGTTTCACAGGGCGGAACTTCAACCGACCGGCATTCCAGCGCATGATAAGCGATATTGAAGCAGGAAAGATAAGCTGTGTGATTACGAAAGACCTTTCAAGGCTTGGGCGCAACTATATTGAGTCCGGCAGCTACATGGAGGTATTCTTCCCGAAACACAATGTCCGCTACATAGCTATTACAGACAATTACGACAGCGTGAACAAGCAGGAAATGGACATAGCGCCGTTTAAGAATATCCTGAATGATATGTACAGCCGGGATATTTCTAAAAAGGTGCTTGCGGGGCGCATGACACGCTCAAGGCAGGGAAAATTCTGCGGAGGGCAGCCGCCGCTTGGGCTGATGCGTGATCCGGACGATAACGGACACCTTATCATTGATGCGGAAACTGCGCCAATCATCAGGCGGATATTTGACCTTGCGCTTGACGGGATGGGAAACATGAAAATCTGCAAGACATTGATGGACGAAAAGATACCAATCACGAGGACAAAACAGACAACGGAGTGTGACGTGAACTATTATGCATGGAGCGGCTCACGCATATCCACTATCTTACGCAATCCTTTTTACAAAGGCGCACATGTTGTCTGCAAGACGCACCAGAAGGGCATACGTTCCAATACCTACAACATCATTCCGAGGGAACAGCGGGAAGTCATAGAGGACTGCCACGAAGCCATTATCCCCAAAGCGGAGTGGGAAAAGGTTCAGCAGCTCATAGACCGCAGACCGCCGATTATGAAGGGGAATAACTGCCCATATTATAATATTTTTCATGGCATTGTCTACTGTGCCACCTGTGGGAAGTCCATGCAGGTACGTTATGAAAAAGTCGGGAGGACGGACAAAGACCGCCGGACTGGAAAAGAACGTGAGCCGATAGACAAGGCATACTATATCTGCCAGACCTATAACCGGTTGGGGAAAGACGCCTGCACAAGCCACAAAATCGAAGCAAGGGATTTATACAACCTTGTGCTTGCCGACATACAGGAAGTAGCGGCTATGGCGTTAAAGGACAGGGAAGCGTTTTACGGGCGTTTAAGCCGGAGGATGGAAAAACAGTACCTTGCCGACACTGACAGCCTTAAAAGGGAATATGAGAGTCTTGCAGGGCGCAATCAGGAGATAGATGATACTTTTATCAGTCTTTATGCGGACAAGGCAAAGGGTATACTTACGGAAAAGCGTTTCCTGAAGCTGACGGACGCAATGGAAAAGGAGCAGGAAAAGAACCAGTACCGTATGCAGGAAATAGCGGCGGTTATCAGTGAGGAAGAACATTCAGAGGGCGATGTGCGGACATTCATGGAGGAAATAAAAAGGTATGCCGCCATTACGGAACTTGACGAAACGGTGTTAAACAGGCTGATTAACCGCATACTGATAGGTAAGCCAGAGAAGATTGACGGGGTAAAGACACAGGAAGTACGGATTGCATATAATTTTGTTGGGGAATTGTAAAAAGAAAAGCCATATTTGCTATAGCAAGCAGATATGGCTTTTTGATGTATGGCTTTATTTGGGTGTATTTATCATTATGATAGTGTGCCAAAAAATAAGTGAATATTAAACACTTGAATATATTTGTTGCCCTTTATTTAAGATAACCTCTTTTTCGCTTTTTAGCATGATATTTCCGAAATGTATGGGTGGATTCTCCTTTATATAATCTGATTGCATTTCTATTATTAGTTTTTGAACAATTTCTGAGAGGTCAGCAGTATGATTAGCTGCTCTTTCATTTAATTTTTGTATAAATTCAGGGGTTTTGACAAGCCCTTCTAGTAATGAGTTGTTATATTGAGAAAATTCAGTATGCATATCTTTCCATGATTTATCGGTATATTTTATTATACACAATGCAGAATCCATCTTTTCCCGTTCTTCGTTAGGAATAGAAGTGTCTGTAGCATCAATTCCAATAGTTGCCTTTGAGGCATCAGCAAAAGTGGCGGAAAAAATGTCAGAACCCAGTCTGTTATCAAAAAATTTATTAGGAGCAAGTATTGTTCCATATTCAAAAATATCATCACGAAAATATATATTTAAAATATAAAGTGCGCCAAGTGCTTGAATTAGGTTGCCAATATTCCCCTTGATTAAGTTATTTCTTCTATCATGTTTTACAGCTTGGTAGGCCCTGTTCCATCTTACGCTATCATCTCCATTATTGTTTGCTCTTTTTAAAGGTTTGATAATTCTATGTTCATCTTTGGAAAAATAGAAGTTAGAACATGACACCATAATTTCACGATTACAAATTTTCCATTTATTATTGAGGTATCTAATGCAGTCGGTGTCAAAAAATAAATTTCTTGTTTTTCCGGTGTCATCGAAAACATCAGGTCCCCCATTATTTTTATATAATTCTTTAGATAAAGCTTCGATTTCTACAGCTACCCTCATGATTAAATCAGCTATATGCATTGAATAAACATTTATTTGATCATCAGAAAATTGAATGTATTTTGTTAGCTGCAATGTTTCCTCTTCAAGATTTTTGTAAATAGGCCAGAAATTATTAAATTTTTTCATACAAACAAACCTCCATTTTGTATTAATGCCATATGTATTGGTTAAAAGCAAGGTTAAGAGCTATTACTATATTATCACAGTGCAGAGAAAAATAATAGTATCACCCGACAATGTTTTACAGACTCATATAATACCTGTAAAGAGGAAAAGCTTAGACACCAATATGTTATTTTAAAGAATTTTATCTTACATCCGTTTGGAGATTTACATAAACTTTGAAATGGTTTCTATTGTTCCCTCCTACACTCATGCAAAATGGTTATTGTAGACATTATTAACAGCCTCAATATAAACAACAAATGACGGATGATCTTTGTCCCACCCACGCGATAGATACATTTCTTTCAATCTAACATATTGTTTTCTTACATCAAGCCACAGTCCAGCTGATTTAATTTGTTTTGCTTTAATCGCCACATTACGGGAATAGGGGATTTCATTCCAAACATATTGATCTCTCCCATATCCCCAAGCGTTTTTGTTATGGATAAGTCTGCATAGTGTTCCGTCAGAATTTTTGGCAACAATTGCAACATCGAATCTGAACTCAATTGTCGGTTCATCTTTAAAGTATAATATGGATGTCAAACAGGAGGTTGAGTCATTCGATTCAGAAAAGCACTGCAATCCTGTTGCCTTATCAAGCAAAACACGAACAGTATCTTTCAGATGGCGCAAATCATTCCAATACTCAGTTGGTGCTTTGACGATTTCAAGATTATAGTCAAGGTCAAACGGACCATTTCCATTTCTTGTGACCATGTTTCTTGCCCCGCTGCCTACAAGTGTAAATTGGGCACTTATCCCCTTCCCTTTGAGTTTGGAGCACACTTTTTTCAGTGTAATTGAACAGTCTGAACGATATTTCTTACACTCTGCTTCATCAACGATTTTAATCATTTGCATTTTCCTTTCCGCCCATGCCTCCATTTGATATTCCTGAGCGGTCTCGGAAACTCTTTAAGCCCGAATTTCCGCTCTTTTTTCATGTTCTTCTTTTTTGCTTTCCTCCATATCCCGGAAAACATTTTTGTTAAATTTTCAAAAAAGTATTGACATATAAGTCAAAATGTGCGGCGCGTTTGGTGACCATATACGCCAGTCACCAAACGCGCCCCTTGTAGTTAAGAAGCGTCTGTGCCACACGCACAGCATTAAACTAAACTACTAGGAGGTGCACTTTATGATCAAGTACTGGCAGCCCATGCAAGATTACAAGTACTTTCTCAACGAATCCAAAGTCCATTTCGATTCCTCTGAAAGAGTCCGGCTCCATACGGAGCTTTGGAAACCATGGCAGAAACTCCGCCTTTTCGATACCGATAAGGCCATGGAGTTCCTTCTGCCCTTTTACTCCAACACTGGCAGGCCCGCTAAGAACCAGCCACAAATCTTAAGGTCTTTTATCCTTTTCTTTCTTCTATTTTCAGAAGGTTTGGCCAAGCTATCCCTTACCCTTTGGGTCGACAGGCTCAAACATGACCGCCTCCTTGCCGCTCTCATCGGCTGCACTACGGATTCCCTGCCGCCCCTCGGTTCTTATTTTGACTTCATGGACAGGCTCTGGGCTGCACCGCCAACGGACTTATATGCGCGGGACAAACTGCTTCCGGCTTCCTGGAACACCAAAAAGCCGGATAAGCCCAAAGGCAAAAAACAGAAAGCACAGGAGGCAAAGCCCAAAATCACAGAATCTATCGAAAAACGGCTCATGAGCGGGAAGGATATCCCTTTTAACTTTGAAGGGCGGCTGCAGCGCTTCTTCTATCACGTGGCTGTCCTGCCTTCCATGGAATCCGGCCTCATACCAAGGGAACACCTTACGGTTTCCGGAGACGGCACCGCCGTGCATACCCATGCCTGCCCACGCGGGCACCACAGGGTTGGCGCACCGGAAAACCTGCGGCATTTCCCCGACCCCGATGCTTCCTGGGGCTGGGACAGCGACCTGGAAAAATATTACTTCGGCTACACTTTGTTCCAATTATCCTGCTATAACAGTGAACTCAGGACAGATCTCCCCCTGCTTCTGCGTTTTACCAGTGCAAAGCGTCATGATTCGGTCAATTTCCTTGTCGCTTTCCATGAACTGGAAAAACATATGCCGGCTGTTTCCACCTCGAATATGTGCCTGGATTCTGCAATGGACAATTACCCCACCTACCGGATCCTTAAAAACAGGGGAATACGGGCCTTCATCGACCTGAACGACAAATGCGGTCGGCCAAAAACAATTCCTGATACCATCACCATTGACAAAGATGGAACGCCCTTATGTCAGGAAAAACTGCGCATGAAGCCTAACGGTTATGACAGATCCAGCGGTTACCTCATGTGGCGCTGCCCCTATGGGAGAGATCACTGTTCCAAATGTAAAAACTCCTGCACCGATTCCAAATATGGGAGAGTCGTCAAGACCCGGCCCGAATGGGATATCCGGCTTTACACCGACGTCCCCCGCGGCACAGATGCTTATAAGAAGATTTATAATCAACGCACCGCCACGGAACGTATCAACAACCGCATCCTCAATGATTACGGACTGCACCGTATGTTCATACACACAAAGGAGCATTATTCTTTCATGACAACCATGATTGGAATCTGCATCCATCTGGATGCCCGCTATAAACAGCAGGTGCAGGCAGTGGCATAAACCAAGTTTCCTGCTTCTGGATTCTTTCAGGCCTGTTTTTCGACAGGTTTTAAAGTCATGCACATTTTTATTCTTTATGCTCTCTGGACTGCTCAAGCCCCATAATCATCCATCCCTTATCCCTCTCATTTCTGAAAATCAACCTTTTCCTGCTTATTCTCTATTGAGTTTCCGAGAGTGTTCAATAGTTCTATTTCATTTTTGGTGGTTCCTTTTGCCCTGCTGATAAATTGTTTGATAATATGGTTGCTGCTTGTATTGACCCAGTAATTATGCGGTGTGCTCAAAGGATTCATTTTTAATGCATGGCAGTAACTGACCACATCCCAAGGACAGTAAATGTCCAGATTGCCGAAATGATAACCATCATACCACTCCTTGATGGTATCATATTTTTCCATAAAGCTATAATAAGAAAGCATCTTACGAACTTCTAAATCTGTGAATCCAAAGTATTCATTGTATTGTACATCCTTTATCGTATATACATTCAAATTATTAAGTCCTGTAAAAATGCTTTCTTTTGATATTCTCAGACACCCTGTTAATACTGCAAAATTCAGGTTATCGTTTGTTTTAAATGCATTTCCGAACAGGCTTCTGATCAATTCCAGCATAGAAGCATAGTATCTTGATTGACACGCTTTATCAAGAGGAACATCATATTCATCAATCAGCATAACTACACTTTGACCATAATGTTTGTGCAGAAGCTGTGACAATAGATGCAAACTGTCCTTCAAAAGCTCATCTGACATTGTAAATGCACCTGTTTTGTCTGTATTGATAAGAGCCTTATAATGACAGTGCTCTGTCTCTGTGAGTCTGTCACTGTGCATCAAAAACTGGAACTTCATCGCCTCGTTTCCTATCATTCTGCGTAGCATCGTTTTGGCTTCTTTAAAGTTTTCGCCTGTAGCGCCCTTTAAGGTGATCGAGAGTACTGGGAAATTTCCCATATAGTCCTGACAGAGCTTTGATTCTCTGGAGATTTCAAGTCCCTCAAAAAGCGCAGGGTCATTTTCTTTTCCTAAAAAGTATTTCAACATACTCATATTCAGCGTTTTGCCGAAACGTCTTGGACGTGTAAACAGGTTTACCTTTCCGAGATTTTCCAAAAGAGTCTTAATTAGCCCTGTCTTATCAATGTAGTAATATCCCTCTGTACGCATTTCTTTAAAATTCTCAATGCCTATGGGGAGTTTTAGTTTTGCTGACATATGACCTCTCCTTTCAATCTTCTACTTCTGTTTGTCATAGTATATCATAGATTTTAATGCAAAAAAAGCTATGCGGTTACACATTTTGATATATCGCAGTCTATGATAGATAAGTCGAAGGAATTGATCTGGTGATTACCTTTGATGCCCCTATTTCGTATATTTATCCCAATCAGATAAAAGTTATCTGACTTTTAGGATTTTTGCCATGATTATGACGCTAATCCGTTTGTATGCGGTATGGGAAAAGATAACCTGTTTGCGCGGGGCGAGATATGATGATTTTGAAAATGTTAACATGCATTGCTTGTAGCAACGGGCAGTTTCGTCTACAATATGGGTGTCAAAGGAAAGGAGGCTATGCCTAATGCTCAAAGAAAATATTAAAGCAATCAGAAAATCAAAGGGATTTTCACAACAAGAGCTTGCTGTCAAGCTGAACATCGTGCGACAGACAGTTTCTAAATGGGAACAAGGACTGTCAGTTCCCGATGCTGACCTGTTAATCTCGTTGTCGGAAGCACTTGAAACACCTGTAAGCACCCTGTTGGGAGAAACTGTTATCGAAACGGAGGTTGATACATTAAAAGCCATTTCCGAAAAATTGGAAGTAATTAACATGCAACTGGCACAAAGGAAAAACACGAGAAGGAAAATGATTCATTGGTCACTTATTTTGTTATGTGCAATTATGGTAATTGTTTATGCAATCTTATTCACATTAGAAAGTCCTTACTTGGGATGGGATTATCGTGACCCAGAAACTGCTGTTCTTGGAGTGGCATTTCATTCATTGGAATGGCTGTTTGTCAGAGTAGCACCGATTCTATTTATTGGTGCAGTCATTGGAATTTTCTTAACACAAAAGAAAGAGTAAAAATTCGAAGATAATCAACATAATCTTGCAAAAACACGCCTTTGTATTGTTGTTTTGTGGTAATTCAATGATAACAAAGGTCAAGTGTTTTTGCATTTTTTATTAGCATTTCAATCAGTATACCAATGAATAATTTTTCATAAGGAATTTATAACTCAAAAGGCTTTGTAATTACCCAAAATGATTGAATTGTAGGTAAATTCAAATCATGCGGAAAAAGAATAATAACCTACCAAATGACTTAGAGTAGAAAAAGAATAATATAATGACTTATATAATGAAGAAGTAAATGATTTAGACATATTACAGGCAACAAAGAGAAATCTTTGTTGCCTGTAATATGTCTATTATGGGGCTATAAAATCCTTGAAAGTCCTTGAATTTCCAATTATATTACATTATAATATTTTATATACAGAGGAGGAATACGTTTATGATTGTTAATGATGTTTTAACTGTTGCACAAACAGCACAATATCTTCAAGTTTGTGATAAAACTGTGAGGCGATTAATTGCTAAAGGAGATTTATTGGCATCTAAGGTAGGGAACTCTTGGAGGATTCAAAAAAGTGATGTGGATTTTTATCTGACGAAAAATCGCAACTTTACCAAGGAGGTTGAAAAAAATGAGTGAAGAGTTATTACAAACAACTCCTTTTTGGATAGGAAGATATTCATATTATCGCTTAGGAAGTACAACTTTAAATCAACTTAAAAAAGCAAAAATTATAAATAAGCAGTCTAAAAAACTTTCTGACAAAAAACCAGATGGACTTATTACATTGTCAGGTGGCGTTGTTAAGGCTGTAATTGAATATAAAACATCCAATGAACTAGCAACAAAATCTAAGATAGATAAAGCCATTAAGCAGGAATTAGAGGTTGCAAAATTCTTATGTAAACTCCTGATTGTTACAGATGGTACAAAAACTTTTTGGATAAATGCTCTAAATGGTGAAGAAATAAAGAGAAATGGAAAGAATATTCCTTTTATTTTTGATGCTGAAAGAATTATCAGCGGAAAGATTACGGTTGAAGAAAAGATAGACTTAGAAAATTTAATTGATCAAGCAGAATATTCTTTAACTGAAAACGAAAATAATATTGTTGAACCAGAAATATTAGACCCAACACCGTTAGCCAAAGAAGTCTGGCAGAAAATTTGGATCAATACAGGTAAAGAACCTGAAAAATGCTTATATAATGTTGTTGAGATATTTGTTTTTAAATTTCTAAGTGATATTGGTGTCCTTGAATACTACAACAATTTTAATAGTGTATATGAGCGTAAAGAACGGTCAGGAGCAAATGCTGCATTGACACATTATGCGACAGATTGCAGACGGACTATTAAAAATGATATGTTTCCTAAAGGTGCTGATGGTACAACTATTTTTAATGGTACAATTTTTGTCAATGAAAAGGGTGAACCTAATTTAAGTCAAGCTTCTTTATTTTCTGATGTTTTGGAGTGTTTTCAAAAATATGATGAAATTCACGGTTCTTTTAAATATGTAACAAAAGAATTTAAGACAAGATTATACGAAACATTTTTGCGGCAAAGTGCAGGTGTTAAAAATCTTGGACAATATTTTACTCCTCGTAATGTTGTTCAAGCTATGGTTAAGATGTCATCAGCAAATTCATTGAAAAATGGAGCCAGAATATGCGACCCATTTTGTGGAGTTGGTGGATTTATACTTGAAACGATTGTAATGAACGATAATATTTTTAGGGAATTTGAGCCAAATAATGGAATTATTAATCCTAAAATTACAATTATTGGCTATGATAAAGGTACTGATGAAAAGGATGATGAACGTACAATTATATTAGCAAAAGCAAATATGCTCATATACTTTTCGGATTTATTGGCCAAATATCACACAAAGGAGCATTTGCATTCTTTTTCAAACAATGCTTTTAACAGTGTTTTTCATCTTATCAAGTCAAATTTAGGAACTTTTGGAAAGATTGATGAAGAGAAATATGATTTGATTTTGACTAATCCACCTTATGTTACCAATAGTTCTGCAAACATTAAAAAATCTGCCTCGCAACTTATGACAAAAGAAAAAAAACAGTACTATTCTCTGAAAGGTCGGGGTATAGAAACACTGGCGTTAGAATGGATTATAAAAAATTTAAACGAAAATGGAGAAGCAATTGTTGTTGTTCCCGATGGACTATTGACCCAAAAGTCTGTCATTGCATATTTGAAAAAAGAGTGCCAAATAAACGCTGTAATTTCTTTACCAAAAAATACATTTTATGCTACTTCAAAAAAAACATATATTATTGCTTTTAATAAAAAACCATCACATATTTTACAGAGTTCAGATGTATTCACTTACATAGTAGGAGAAATTGGAGAGACCCGTGACAGCAAACGATTTACTAATGACATAAATGGAGAAGCCATAAGAAATGATTTAAACGAATGCGTAAAAAACTATTTGCTTTTTAAAAATGGTATCGTAGAATTTAATTCTCCAAGAACCAAAATATATAGCTGGTCTGATTTTTCTAATTTTTCTACATGGTTAATTGATAAGAATTTGAGTGACGAAGAAAAAATAGAAATAGGCTTATTGAAACCCATAAATAAAGTTTCAGAAAATGAATTTATAAAAGAATTAGAAACAATTGATTCAGAAATCAATAAATTTATTAATTCAAAAACCGAATCCATAGAAAATATTAACTATGTCTCTTTACCGTTGAATAAGCTTTTTAATTTCCCTGAAATTAAAGGGTTAACAGAAAAGTTTATACGAAGCAATACAGGCAATATTCCTGTGTATGGTGGGCGACAAACAGAAACCCCCGTTGGCATGATAGCTGATAATTTGCCGGGTGTAAGATATTTTCAAAATTGTCTTGCATGGAACAGAGAAGGCTCTGTTGGTTATGTATTTTTTCATAATCATAAGTTTACGACTAATGACCATCATAGACCTATGATATTAAAAGATGAATATAATGGAAAAATTGATTTGCATTATATTCGATACACACTACAACAAATAATATTGTCATCTGATGCATTTGAATGGAGCAAAACAGCGAGTAAAGAAAAAATCAAAAAAATATCTATAAATATTCCTGTTGATGTTAATGGGGAATTTGATGTGATAATGCAAAAAAAGATATATCAAAGACTTGAAAAATATGATAATATTAAAGCCAGTTTAAGTAAAAGAATAGAAGAAATTGTTTCTATGCATCTTGACTTTTAATATGTACGCCGCCGATTATGGGTAAAACCATAACGGCGGTTTTCCTGTTTCTATCAACTGTCTATGTCAAAGGGGTTAGTTATATGTCTTGGCTGGCTTTTCTGCCTGCCCTGCTTCTGCAATTTCATGAGCCTGTTTTTGATGCTTTTTTCGGACAATTTGCGTTTTTTTCGACTGGTACCTGTTTTTATTTGACTGTGTGTCCCTACTTGACAAGTTTATGATTATATTGCTCTATAATGACTTCTGCTTCTTGGTAGGTCGTCATAAACACTACACATCGGGGCAGACGTCACTTTTATGAATATCGGGCAGTTTATCCAATCTTGTGGAAATTATTTCTCCGTCTGCTGTATCTACGCTTTTAATGCTTTACATTCCTTAGCCTCAAAAATTCCCTTTAGCCTCATAAGCTACTCTTTCAGACTTGACAGGACTTCATTCTGTAAGTGCTCGATTGCTGTGCTATATTTTAACTTTCATGGCGACTGAACTTCAAATAAATAGTAGTGAGGAAAATCAAGATATATTTACTAAAGCTAGTTCCGATTGTTGCTAGTGACTATACAGGTTATTTAGATACAAGTAAACAGTTTTAGCATAAAGCGTTATCAGTTTCTACGACTTCTGTAATAATATTTTCCTCAATCTATTTGTAAAATATATCTGTTAAAAGTATCTACATCTATTCAGTTGTATTCCAATCAGTACTTCCTGTCTTGTTCATTTCATGATATAATTTTTCATAAGGAAAATGTGAGTAGGATATTTTTTTCTCTTATTTTTGTTCCTATAAAAGATCGTAACAAAAAATAATCTTTTGTATAGTTTGGAAAAAAGATATAATACAAGGGAAAGCATAAAGGCAAATTTATCAAAATTCCAGTTTCATGAATTTATGGAGGTAAAAATGGTTTTATATATAAATTCCTGTGTCAGAACAGAATCATGAACAAATAGATTAGCAAAAGCCTTATTGAATAAATTGGGAAGCTTTGAAGAAGTCAAATTAACTGATCTGGAGCTAAATCTGCTTAATGAAGAAAGATTGGACTATCGTGTGAAGGAAATGATGCAGAGGAAATCTTAGCGAAAGCTATTAGTAATTATAGATGAGATGTATTAATTCCAGCCTATAGAACTGCTAAGCAGTTGCAGCGTATGTGATTTGCATACAAAATTATTTATATATGGAACTTTATGAACCGGCAAAATTTCTATAAAAAGAAAGAAAAATTAAAAAGGATAGTACGAATACTGAAGGAGGAACATGGATTATGGATTACCAAAATGCTTCACAGTACAGCAAAAGGATGGTTTTGGAAAACGCAGTTCTCACCAAATCTCCAGAGGAGGTTGTGATCGTGTACCAGCAGCTTGGAGAGGTAGAGTGTTCTGCACGGGCGCTGGGACTTGCCTGCCGTTTCTGCGGATTGGCGCATGTCAAGGCGCTTGTTGAGAATGGGGCAAACTTTACATACACACCTTACTTAGATAGCGGTTACTATTCTGTATACTACTGGCTCTCCCCTTTGGAGATGAACGGCACACTTCTTCAGGCAACTTTTATCAAGAAAGTCGATGAGTGTTTTAAAAACGTTATCACAGCCAGAGGGAATAATATCAAGGTACTGCCCATGCAACAGCGCGTCGAAATCGTTAAGTATCTGTATGAACACCGCGAGGAGGTTTGTCTTGATGCAGGAGAATTGCTTTTCTATGCAATTATGAGTAACAGCACACAAATCATTAAGGTGTTAAAGGAGTATGGTGTAACATTTTCAAAGAAGCGTATCATAAATATCACGGAAAATGGCAGGGGTTATGAATGGTTTGAGTTTTGCAATATGCTGGACAAACTGGGCGATAAGGAATATATGGAGATTGTTGACACGATCACGAAGGAATTAGATGGAAAGCGGCTTCACTATACCAACTCGATTTATTGGGGAAATTATAATGAGTATGGTAAGCAGTATCGGTTGTATAAGCCCGAATTTTTTCAGTTTATTCTTGATCACTTCAATCAAAAGAAGATGAATAAGTCAAAACATATGAAAGGCGTAATTGACCAAAATAGTGTGGCATGCCTTGAGATCTGCGCAAAAGCTGGCTGGCTTGACATGCCAAGAAAGCGCGATGAAATGATCAGGTATGCTTCTGAGTGCGGCAGAACAGAATGCTCTGCGTGGCTGTTGGACTTTAAAAACCGCACAGCAGACTTTGCCGCAGAACGCAAAAAGGCAGAACAGAAGATGATGCGCGAGCTGAACGCAAATCCCAACTCTGTCACTGAAATGAAAAAAATCTGGGGGTATGAGAAGCGCAAGGACGGCACGCTTGTGATTACGCGCTATAAAGGCAGCAATACAAAGGTCGAGGTGCCTGAGAAAATCGGCAGCAGCATTGTGACTGAAATTGGTAACAAAGCATTTTCGGTGTATGCTAAAAGACTGAAAGATGAACAGATTGATGTGCGTGCAAATATCACACAGATTACGCTGCCTGAAACGATTCAGGTAATTGGTGAAGGTGCATTTGATAGCTGTCCACGATTAGAGACAGTCAATATTCCTCATGGTGTGACTGCGATTGGTGCGAGTACGTTTTTGAGATGTACGAGCTTAACTTCCATTGAACTGCCTGAGGGAATTACGAAGATTGAGGAGTATGCATTTTCGAACTGTCAATCGCTCCGCAGTGTAACCATTCCCAAAACTGTTGAGATTATCCGCAGAGAGGCATTTCAAAACTGCGGATTAGAAAAAATAACGATACTAGAAGGTGTTACTGAGATCGGGCCGCTTGCGTTCTCAGATTGTCCTTTGCTAAAATGGATAGAACTTCCTTCTTCCATCAAGAAAATTAAAAATTATACGCGTTCAGGGCAGGCGCCGCAGACGATTTTTCATAAAACTGAAGATGTAACGGCAGTGGTGGCGCCAAAAAGCTATGCGGAGAAATATTGTAAGCGGAATCAAATTCCGTATGTTTATAAGGAAGAATAGAGATGTAAAAAGAGGGGTGTCGTTTTCGATTGACAAAAAAGTGGAAAGGAAAAGCACAGTCCAGACAAAAGCGGTCAAGTACTTGTCTTGGCTCAGAGCGATAAATGGCAAAAGGAGCAAAGTTTATGGCATCATGGATGATACATTTAAGGGTTGCTCAGCAACTTTACCGACAACTAAATATTGAATCTATAAACGAATTTGTTTTAGGAAATATTGCACCTGATAGTGGTATTCCGTCAAAAGACGGTTCTGGCTTTGTTCCTGACGCAGCTGTTTCACATTTCCGTTCGTTAGATGAAAATGGTATAAAGAATATACATGAGGAGCAGTTTATCGGACGGTACTTTACACCAGCGCATCGTCTATCATACAGCAAAAAAGAAGACGCTTTTTTCCTCGGCTATTTGACACACCTACTCACAGACAAAATCTGGGTAAGAGAAATCGTCTATTCTGCAAAGGAAAAACAAAATAAGCTTTTTCACACCAATCGCGAACTATTCTGGCAGACAATCAAAAAGGATTGGTACGATCTCGACTTTATGTATCTGAAATCCAATCCTTTGTTTGAGGCTTTCCATATTTATCGTGAGATCAAGGACATCAGAAATACATATGTCGATTTTTTCTCAGAAAATGCTTTTGAAGAACGCAGATTGTTTATTTTGAATTTTTATGAAAATGGTGTTGCAAACATTGAGGAGCATAGCACCTATCTATCAAAAGAGGAATTAGATGTGTTTGTAACTTCCACCGTAAATGAAATTATCACACAAATACCCACTTGTCAAAGATAGATGAAAAGCTTAATCCCTAAACCGACAAAATATTGTGAAATGCCTTGAAGCGATACAGGGGCTGCTTATCAATGCGGCGCAAAAGTTTTAAGGAAAGTCTAGTCGGCGCTCCAGAAGCAAGAACTAGGGTATAATGACAGTGAGGTTCAAATGAAAATTTATACTAGGAGAAATAGAAATGGCACTGACACCACTACAGCGGCTTGAATTAAATAAACGGGTGGACAAAATCTTTCATGCGCCCTCCAATGCGCCTGCAAATGGGCATCAGCCGGAGATTGCATTTGTGACACCAATGTCAGGTGATATGAATGAAATTTGCAGTTCACTCAAAGATGCCGTGGCATCGCTCAAGGCGCATGACAAAATGTTTCAAAATATGCGCAGCAATATGGTGTACTGGCACACCGATAAAATCACCTCAAAAGTGACACCAATGTCATTTATTTTGATGGGACGCGCGTTTGAGGAAGTGACACAGGACAGTAAAAATAATATAATGTGTAGTGATATGGTGGATAATCCAGAGTCCATTGTGGATAAGTCGCAGCATTTCGAAGATCTCTGTGCATATCTAAAGCTATATCACGCCAGATGCCGCTGTATTCTTGTTTTGATGAACTGTACTTTCGCCAATCTGGAAGCGCAGAAGTTTGGGATCTGTGACCGTGAGGCGGCAAAGCAGCAGCTCAATCCTTTTTTGAAATACAGGTTGCTTATTATTACAAAAGATAAAATGATGACAGGAAGTGAGCTGATGATGCAGCTCGTGCGCTGAATGTCATTGTACTTTGGTGGCGCGGCGGCTGTGGCAAGCCGCCGCGTTATGACAGGAATTTTATGCTTTTCCTTCTCTGATGGCATTGTGCAGTCCAGAGAATACTTCCTCGCATCGGTTACAATCCTTTAGACGCACCGTAGTCACATGCAGATTGAGAGGAATCTCCTGCTTTTCATAAGAAAAGGTATCGCCATTCTTGTTTCGGATGGACGCTGCAATCTGTTCTGCGTAGGCGGGGTCGCTGCTGTCTGTCAGAATACAGAACTCGTCACCGCCGATGCGGAATACAAGATCTTCCTTTCCAGATGCCGCTGTCATGCGGCGCATCTGTTCTAATATTGCCAAATCACCTGCTTTTCTGGCAATATCATTGATGGTTATCATATCTTTAATGTCACAAAGAACAAAGAAGCAGTCTGTTCTCTCCTGAAATAAATCATATAATTCGCCAAGATCAATATGGTATCGTTTCATCATATAATAGTCTCCTTTCGTGGGAGGTACAATGAACCTCGGAAATAATTCTGTGAATTTTGTGTTGCGAAACGCTGAAGGTTTACAGTTCCATACTTGTTCAAATGCACGTGCAAAGGATTCGTGTGTACTGTATCCGTATTCAATCGCAATGTCCAGAATCGAGCGCTGCGGCTGCATAGACAGCTTCTTTGCCGCCAGCATCATTCTCCTGCGGACAATGTATCCATGGACGGAAATATGATATACACTGCGAAATAGTTTCTCGAGAGCAGACTTTGAGCAGAAACAGGCGCTTGCAATCGTATCTGTTTTGATGTCATCACACAGATGCATTTCAATATATTCAAGCACTGTCACTAAAAGTTCTATATGCTGCATCATCTACCCTCCTTTTGCTGCGGCGCGTGTACGAATTACTGCGTCCGGCAGCAGTTTTACGATATCGTAAGTTTATTATAGCAGAGAGGCGAAGCGTAAGTTTGATATTTTGAGTAAAAAAGGAGTTAATAAATAAGGATATCGCATTTCTTGAAGTGCGATTCGAATTATGTTATGATGAGGTCAAAAAAATGACTGGGGAGTGCTGCAAATGATATACTTTACAGCCGATTTACACTTTTATCATGAGAAGATAATAAAGCACACAAAGCGCCCATATCATACAGTGGACGAGATGAACAAGAGTCTGATCAAAAGGTGGAATGATAAAATTTCTTATGATGATGAGGTTTATATTTTAGGTGATTTTACATTAAAAGGCGCGGAGGCGGCCTCTGCAATATTATATTCTCTGAAGGGAAAGAAGCATCTTATTCGCGGAAATCATGATTGTTTTGTGGACAGCGGAGGCTTTGACAGGTCTTTGTTTGCCTCTGTTCAGGATTATATGGAGTTAACCTGTCAAAATACACAGTTTGTATTGTTTCACTATCCAATTTTAGAATGGCATGGATTTGGAAAAGGGGCAGTCATGCTGCATGGGCATCAGCACAATCACAAGGAGTACAATATCGACAACAAAAAAAGCTCGATCTTGCGGTATGATGTAGGTGTGGACGCCAATGACATGTCGCCGGTCAGCATGGAGGAATTGATTGCGTTTCTATTTTCATAACAGTTCCATATTGATGGATTTATTCGTGAAGCCATAATTTGTATACATTTTGTAGGCAGCTTCATTTCTGGCGTTCACCTGTAGCTCGATTCCGTCTAATCCCTTTTGTGCCTTTAGTTCTTTTAGAAAGTCAAAAAAGGCATGTCCGATTCCTTTCTGACGGTAAGGCTGATCCACTGCCATGGAATCGACATAGATCACATCTCTTGTGACCTGCGTGGCACTTTCGACATGGCGGTACATAATCAACAAAATACCTGCCACGCGTCCCTCATATTCTGCGACAAAAAAAGTCTGGTCGCGCACCGCCTGTTCATAGACTTCCATGGGCAGGACTGTCGCACTTTGCCTGTAGATGTCTGGCCGCCAGTCAATATGTAGCTGCTGGACCTGCCGCATGATGGCATCGACAGCCGGAAAGTCATGGATTGACGCGGTTCTGATTTGTATTTTCATAATAATCCTTTCTGCCGCCCTTGGCGGCTCAAATAGAAAACAAAAACGCCTTAGTACTTCTCACACTGGTTTATATGGCGTTGTATGCGTCGATATTGTTCATTCAGCATGGAAATATCGACGTTTCCATCAGGTTTGACGGCGGTTGCCTCCACAGTATAGGTGCCGTGATACGCAATCTTTCTCATAAAAGCAAAGAACACGTCAAAGTCAATCGTTCCTTTGCCGATTGCAAGAGATTGCAGGTGTTCCCAATCCATGTATCCTCCCGCATAATCGTTGAGATGGTAATGACGGATGTGCTCATGTTTCCAGAGCCATTCATATTCCTTTTCATATAACAGTTCTAGCTGCTGATGAAAGGCAGCCATCTTGGTATCAAAGACAAAGTGAATCTTAGGGTAATGCTGTCTCAGCGCACAAAAGTGTTTGATCGGGTGGTCTGTGGTGCATACCACGTTTTCCACACATAAGTCAATGTCATAGTTATGTGCGATTTGATCGAGTGCGGCATAATGATGAAGATTGTTGTGAAAAGCCGTGTCGGAAGTTCGGCCGTCCCACAGATGAAGTACCATTTTTTCAGCGCCGATACTTTTTGCGAGATAACAGTTTTGCTCAAATTGCGCATAGGCGTGATGCAGCACTGCCATATCCGTCTGGCTGAGGGCTTCCCCAATGCTTTTTTCACAGTGTACAACGGGTATGTACAGATTTAGGCTGCGCAGGAAACAAACCAAGGATTCTAATTCTTCATAGTAGGGTGTATCCATCATAAATTCATAGCCTTCATACAGCAATTGTGCTGAGAGGGATTCTAATAGATGATAGTCTCCGCCATATACCAGCAATGCGCCGGTAGAGCATAGGATTTTATTCATTCGTGCCTCAAACCTTCTCTTACTAAATCAATGTTCTGATTCATTATACTGTATGTGTGACAGTCAGTCAAGAAATGCATGGAATGTTGTTTGTGTCAACAATGCTGCCACAGCAGTCCTCGCCTAGGAGCCGCTCTTAGTTGTCTGACAAACCGCAATTAAGTTGACGGTTACAATTTGTAATTGTATAATGATAGCATAAAAACGCTTTTTGAAAGAGGAGCGCAGCTAGCAATAATGGAGGGGAGACATATAAGCAGACACAACAATAGTTTAACACAGAAGGCATTGCCATCAGAAACAAAGCGATTGCGGGGGCAGTGGTTTGACAGGGCACTAAGAAAGCTGTGGCTCATGTATCGATCGATGATCGGGAAAGTAAAATTTATGACAGGGCTGGCACACAGCGTTATAATCATGCATGGAATATGGAAGCGCTTTCTGCCTATGAGGACCAGACGCATCAGGTGA
>ERZ808037.971-NODE-971-length-21820-cov-7.806236_pt1 | contig 21820 bp, 18 predicted proteins | sample MGYA00380190_ERZ808037 | MGnify/ENA primary metagenome ERZ808037 (study PRJEB31490, sample SAMN06133399) | mouse gut metagenome | isolation source: J9 | host: mice | place: China: Chengdu | collected 2015-05 ... | reverse complement strand
CGGAAACACAAAAACCGTAGAGTTTGAGACAGAGAACTCAAATGAAAATCAGATATCCGAGCCAGAGGAAAGCCAAAACCAGCTCGAAAATAGCACAACCGAACCAGAGGAAAGCCAAAGCCAGCTCGAAAATAGCACGACTGAACCAGAGGAAAGTGAAAGCTCTCATGAAGATGCTTCTGAAACGGAAAGTGAGCAGGAGTCATTGCAAGAGGGGGAAAGCGGAGCACAGAGTGAGCCTGAGACGGAGGAGAGTACAGAGGAAATGACAGAGATCGCTGACGAATCTGGGCAGATCGAGAAAAGGTGGAAAGCAGGAATGGGGCTGACCAGCCTGCTGATGCCGCAGAAATTTGAAATTGTGATGGACCCATGGGAGATGGACGGCAGGACGCAGGTTTACTCCGAGCAATATATCATAAAAAATACTGGTGACATGTCAGGGACACTGAAATTGACCGGAATTGCCTGTGAAGTGGGTGAAGATGTCCATGTGCAGGAAAATAGTGACGGCATTCATAGTGGAAAAGACAAGAAACTATATATTGAATTGTTGATTAATGATGAGGACAGATTTGTTCTGATGCCAGAGGGAACGGATTATGAGATGAAACTGGCACCAGATGAGAGCATAACGCTTGAATTTACAGGGGAGATGAATGAAAATACCCCAAAAAACTGGCAGGATAGTGATGTGAAAATAAGTGTTACCTATGATTGGTGTGTAGAGCCGCAGGAGAAGGAGACAGAAACCGTGGAGAGCATCTCGGAGCCGGCGGAAGAAGATTCAGAGAGCGAGGACGTGACAGCGGGAGAAGGTTCGGAAGGGGAGTCAGAGAGAAAGCCGGAGGAAGAAAATTCTGAGGACATTTCAGAGCCAGCGCAAGAAAACTCGGGAGCAGAGTCAGAGTCGGCGGAAGTAAGTACGACGAGTGAGCTAGAATCGGAGGAGGAAACTTCGGAAGTAGAATCAGAGACAGCGGGAGACAACATAGAGACTGAGTCAGAGTCGGAAAATGAAAGTTTGGTAAGCGTGACAGAATCGGAGGAGGAAACTTCAGAAGCCGAGACAACAGAAGGGGAAAACAATCTGTCAGAAGGACTTAGTACAGAAGAAGGAAGTTCAGATACAAAGAGGGACACCGAGGACGAAAGTACGTTTTGAAAAGTAAATAAAAAAACAAGGGTGGATTATTGAAATGAACAAAAAATCAAAAATTATTATTACATGTGTTGGCATAGTGGCGCTTTTGGCAATAGGAGCTACAGTGGCTATGTTTGTGATAATGATGAATAGGTCAAGCGAAGCGCCGCCACAAAATACCAATAGCTATACAATGGATGAAAGCAACTATCAACAGATTATGGATACAATGAATGAACAGGTGCAGGAAGGTTATTTCGAGACATATATGACTACGGATTGGACTTTTCCTGATGGAAGTTCAGAATCATCGGATGCAATGTTAGGAAATTCTCCAAACAATACAAAACCGATTCGATGCGAATTGTTACTGGACGAGACTGGAGAGAAGCTGTTTGAGACGAATGTGCTGCCGGTAGGTGCACTTGTATCGTCAATTAAACTGAACAGGGATTTAGACGCAGGCAGTTATAATGCAACATGTATGATTTATCTTATGAATGAAAAAGATGATGGGACATTTGAGGATTATAGCAGTGCGGGATTTGCTGTAACTCTGAAAATAGAAAATTAAAGGTATACATTCCCTAAATACCTGTATAGGGAAATGGGAATTTATATAAATTAGTACATCAAAAATCATTATTTCAAGGAGGAATAAGTATGAAAACAAGATGCAAAAAATTAATGTCAGCAGCAGTAGTGAGCGCTATTATTGCGGCACAGACCTTGATGCCAGTGTCAGCAGCAGGTAACAGTGGTACGATTGAGTCTGACATTAGTACAAAAACACCTATTCTGCGTGTACAGGTTCCGACAAGTATGGCTATTGCGGTAGATGAGTTTATGTCATCAGGCGATGAGTCCCAGATTTCTTCAGCAGAATTTAAGATGGAGAACAAAAGTGAGATTCCTGTAAAGGTAACGGTTCAATCGGCATTAGACTATGACAGCACCAAGGTGTCACTTGCTTTAACCAAAGCGTCTATAGCGGATTCAACAAAAAATGAAGCGTGGGTGGCAGCAGTGGCAATGACAGCAGATGGTATTTATAATGCAGATGGCAGCACAGCAGGTGTTGATCTGGCAGGTACCGAGGATAATGTCTCAACATTTGGTGGATCAAGTAAAGTAAAACAGTCCTTTTACCTTAAAGAGACAACTACATCATTGAAGTTTATAAAAGGTGATGGTACAGATCTTCTGAAACAAATTAAAGCGGCAGATTTAGGCTTTGCACAGGCATATAAATTGACACAGCAGGCAGCAGCATTGGCCGATCAAGCAGCGTTGGAGGCATTGGTTGCGGCAGGTGATGTATATTATATCAATACAACAACTTTCGGGACTGTTGCTGATACGAACGCGATTAAATTCATTGAAAAAGGCGGTACTGTTGCGGCAGCAGATTTTAATGCAACGTATACATATTATACAGTAGCAGACGCAGATAAGGATGGCGTAGTTCTTGGTGAGCTTGATGATGCTGTTAAAACAGATAATAGTGTTTATGTATATACAGACGCTACAGCTGATGCGGCTGGAAAAGCAGGATTCAGATATATTGGTGCATTGTCCGGTCATAAGACAGGATGGAGTAACGAAGATCTGAAGAAAGTTACAATCAATTATACAATTACAGGTCTGCCAACTACGGTATATGAGGAGGCAGCGGATAACAATGGTCTTAAATATGGTTATAAGAAAGATGACACGCTTACTTTTGCAGACGGTGTCATTACTGCAAAGATCAAGGTTGCTGATTTCAAAGATGGTACATTGAAGTTGGGTGATGTAGTAGGAAATCTTGACACGAAGGCAGGCGCATGGGGTGGCGGAGATGATGCAGTAACGTTCACTCTCAATCAAGCATGGGCAGATGTTTTGAAGGGTCAGACTTTTGAAGTAACAGTTAATTTAACTAGCGGAGATACTACAACAGCAATATTTACTATGCCAGCGAATTAGTCAGTTAGAGGAAAATAGAGAACTCCTGTTAATTCAGGGAGCCTTCTTATGGGGATTCATAGAAGGCTCTCTGGAATTTTGTTGATAATAGGGATGATACAAATATATGAAAAGGTTTGTGTGTACAAATTGTGCATTGTTTCATGAGGGTTTATTCATGATAGGTTCCTTGGGAGGGCTGCCTGCAATAATGGATTTGAACAATGGCAAAATTAAATACTATGATTGGATGGATGGTTTTGTCGCAGAGAATAAAAGTGTGGTTATAGATTTTTTAGAGATATATGAAAATAAAATGTATGCATTAGATTCATATGGAAACAGTCTGATTATATTTGATTTGGAAAACAGTCATTATCAATATGTAACACTTAACTGTAATCAATATGATTTAATAAATTTTGCAGCATTTGAGCGTTATGGATTAGATTATTATATTTTTCCTAAATATGGCGATAAGATTCTGGTATTTAATATAGAAAAAAATAAGATAACGGAAATAGTTGGATATTTGAAGGATAACAATGAGATACAATGTGCATGCAGAGTGAACAATGAGGTATGGATAGTACCCCAAAATGCAGATAGAATATGCTGTTTCAATCTGAACACGAAAAAAAATCAGAATTTTAAACTAAACAGGAGAATACAGGACTGTGTACATGCTGTCTATAAAGAAGGCAGTGTATATATACTGAATATGTTTGGAATCATTTATATTTGGGATATAGAGAAAAAGGATTTAAAAGAGATTACGGCAGCAGAAACAGAACATGATGATAGATACACTATGAGCAGGATTATATATGCTGGAAACAGCTTGATACTTCTTCCAGCGAGAGGGAGTGAAATAAAGATATATGACTTGCAAAAAGAAAAAGTGAGTATATACCATGAGTATCCAGAAGATTATTTTGATGAAACTACATGGTATAGATTTTATGGTTATTGTGACGATGAAGAATATTATTATTTTGCCATGTGTGCTGGCAGTTATTTACTCAGAATAAATAAACAGACAGGAAGTTTGATTTGGACAAAACCATTGATAAAAAGATTGGGAGAGACAGCAGTTAAACTGCTTCTTGGAAGAAATAATTCATTTTTTAAGGAATCGTTCTTGGAAGTTACTGATTTGCCGAAAGTATCGGCTGCTTGCGGAAATCAGCGCGACCAGATGAATATAGGCAGAAAGATTTATACAAAAACATGTACTACAGAGGATAAAAGGGGTTTAAAGTGATGTGATAGAAAATGACGGATGACACAAGTCTATTTTTGTAAGATAGACATTGAAGAATATGAATGGACAGAGTGAAATGGGGAGAATATTATGTTGTATACAAAAAGGGAGCAGCTTACAATATTGGAATTGAAAAATAATGAAGAAGATATTTCTATAGATGACCTTAGGAGCGTAATATTGGAGAAACCATCGAACATTATATATTGTGAAAAAAAAGAAAAACTTGTAGGTCTGATTAGCATGGGTGACATTTTGCGAGCGATAAAAAAAGATCAGGATAGGGTTATTGTCAATAAGAAGTATACTTCTCTTTATCAAGGTGAATATTTTAGAGCAAAGGAAATATTTAAAAAGCAAAAACATATTAACGCACTTCCTGTTATTACAACAGATCATGTTTTGATTGGTGATTATACAAGATGGGATGATTTGCTGGTATTGGATTATTTAATAGAGAATGATAAAGGACGAAGTATTGAGAACTGGAAAAGCAGAAGCAATATGATACTGGTACGACCGAGTCAATTTTCTGGTGATCGGCAGAAAATTTTTATGAAATTTAAAGAGTATTTAACATTGCAGAATGTCACAGTGAAGTGTATTGAACATTCAGAAGTGCTTGAGTATTTGGAAAAATCAGATTTTATTTTATTTACTGAACAAAATGAGATGCGGGCTTGTCGTACTAGATTAAATATCATACTCGGAGAAAATCATGATGGGTGTGAAAAGTTAATAACGATAAAAAGAGTTTTAGAAAAAAATATAGTAGAAAATGAAATTAATTTTGATGATAAAGAATGTATATCATATTTAAAAAATCTTCGAGATAAAGGCATAAAAATTTTGGGGCTGGTTTTTAATGACAGTATTTATTATAAGAAATTGTTGGAAAAAATCGAAAAACGGTTTATTGCAGTAGGAGAAGTACCCAGTGTTAAATTACCCGAAGCTTTGTATAAAGATTTTTTTGATAATTTATATAGTAAAGAATATGCGGATAGAATTACTAATATGCCATTTTATCTTGAAAATAATGGCGGCGTTTTATGTTTAAAGGATTGTAAGAGCCAATACTGCAATATTACAAACGCAGAGCGTAATACACTAAACCAACCAGACCAATATAAGAAAAGTATCTACTTTTTCGGACAATGTTATATTTATGGTCACTATGTGGAGGATAAATATACAATAGAGAGTTTATTACAAGAGCGCATAAACCGTGTTGGAGAAAAAGTTAGAGTAGTGAATTGTGGAAGTTTAGGTACAAATATTGAGTATCGATATTTGACAAGGATTGCGGCTACTCAATTAAAAAAGGGAGATATGATTGTTATCGACCGCCCACCAAAAGATTTATCATGGATATATTACTTAGATCTAAACCGAGTTTTGGAGGAGAACATGGTAGGGGCAGAATGGTTGGTAGACAGTTCGTTTCACTGTAATCATAAAGTAAATAAATTTTATGCAGATGCAATATATGAAACACTTGCACCCATGCTGCATGAAGAAGTGGATGGTCAGAGAGAACTGGTGGAAAAAGAGGATGATTTTGTCAACTTTTTATATTTGAATCGATATTTTACTGATTTTGATTCGTCTAAGTATCATGAAATTGGGTCAATCGTGATGAATTGCAATCCTTTTACATTAGGGCATCGTTACTTGATAGAACAAGCAATAAAATTACTTGATTTCCTTATTGTTTTTATTGTAGAAGAAGATAAATCCGCTTTTTCTTTTTTAGAGCGGCTTGCCATGGTTAGAGAAGGAGTAGCAGATTTAGATAATGTAAAAGTGGTTCCAAGTGGGCCATTTATTTTATCAAAAATGACTTTTCCTGAATACTTTATCAAAGAGAAGTCAAAGGATATTATAGAGAATACAGAAAATGATATAAAGGTTTTTGCGGAAAAAATTGCACCGAGGCTTGGAATAAAATATCGTATTGTTGGAGAGGAACCATTAGACGAAATCACAAAACAATACAATATTGCGATGGAAAAAGTGCTTCCTCAATATGGGATTAATACAGTAATAATACCTCGTAAAACAGTTAATAATGGAAATGTTATTAGTGCTTCATTAGTGCGTAAGTGCCTTAGAGAGAAAAAAAATGAAAAATTGAATGAACTATTGCCAGAAACCACAAAAAGAATACTTGGGATAGGTTAAAGTAAGAGAAGAAAGGATTTTGGGATGAAAAAAAAGATTATCCTCTGGGGAACGGGAAAAACAGCAAGTATATTTGAACAGTTTATAGATTATAAAAAAGTGGTGCTTATGGCATATGTTGACAATAATAAAGAATTGTGGGGAAAAGTAAGAAGAGTTAAAAAAAATGATATAAAAGATATATTGGTTATTGAGCCAAAAGTATTAAATGAATATATGAGTGAGATAGGAGAGAGCATTGTTATAGTATGTTCTGCATATTACGAGGATATTAGAAAACAGTTAAAGGAATTGGAGATTAATGACGGTCTGGTAATCGATGGATTTCACATAGTAAATTACAAATATGATGTAAGATTAAATGATATTTTACTTCCTAATTATTTTGAAGATACGAACAATTTTTTCATTGATGGGTTTAAAACACAATTAAATTCAGAGCACATACCCAAATATAGAAAAAGTTGTCTTATGTATGATACAATATTTCCCTATTTAGCTTTACTGGAAGAAAATATTATGTGCAAGGCAGGATATAGAAATCATTGGATTATAGACATCGGAGCCAATGTTGGAGATAGTGTTCTGGGAATGATAAGAAATACAACAAGCAATATTTTGGCAGTAGAACCCACAGAAAGTTTTTATACATTAATGCTGGAAAATTTTGAAAAACTGGACAAAGATTACATTAATAGAATTAAAACAGTACAAGCCTATATATCAGATAACGAAAATGAAAAATTTCAATCATTAGTGATTAATGGTACAGCAGTTAAAAAATTATGTGAGACATCTGAAGTTATGTCGCTTTCTATAAAAACATTACTTAGAATATATAATATCGAATGTGAGTCTGTAGGATTAATTAAGATAGATACTGATGGGTTTGATGCTGATTGTATCATGTCATGTGGAGATTTATTAAAAGAAAATGCACCATTACTTTATTGGGAAAATCAGATTGAAACAAATGAACAGTATAATAAATATATCAAATTGTGTGGATATTTAAAAGAGAATAATTATAATTCTTATTTTGTATTTGACAACTTTGGAAATTATATTGGATGTGTAGATTATGAAGGTTTGTTGAATATAAATGGATATTTAGCAAGAATAAATAGCTATTGGGGCGTGCGCACATTTTTTTATGTGGATGTACTTGCATGTAAAGAATATCAAAAAGAAAAGGTACAAGAAATCGTAGGCATGTATTTGAATGATTATCCAGTCAGCAGATATATAGAAAGAAGCGATATGAATGAGTGAAGAGAAATTAAATGTTATGTATATATTTAATGACTCAGCTTTTGAAGGAGCTGGACAATCTTTATTGGATATATTAGATAGAATAAAGGATAGTATTCATCCGGTAGTAATAGTAAGAGATAACGTCGATGTAGAGAATGTATTTTTGGAACATGGCATATCTTGTCATAAGATACATTTTACAATAAATTATACAAAAAAGGAGAATATCAGTGAAGAGGTAAAAAATGCTGATATCAAACGAAGTTATGAAGCAGCAGTGCAATTAGTATATTGGATAAAGAAAGAAAACATTAATCTTATACATATTAACTCTAGTGCCAGTTATTTTGCTGCTATTGCTGCATTAATGGCACATGTTCCATATATATGGCATATCAGGGAATTGCTAAAGGAGCACTTTAACTGTTATCTTATAAATGATGAGATACAGAGGAGTCTTTATGAACAAGCAGATAAAGTAATTACCATATCTGATTTTGCCAAACAATGTTTTCAAGATAAGTATGGTATTGAATCGGTGAAAATATATGATGGACTGAATGTTAAAAGATATAAGTCAACAATAAAAGAAAATAAATATAAAAATGTATTTTTAGCTGCGGGAAGAATTACAGCAGAAAAAGGACAATGGGATATCATACGAGCGACAGAAATAATTGTAAATAAAGGATATTGTGATATCAAAGTAATAATAGCAGGCGATGGTTCTGAAAGGTATGTATGGGCATTAAACAAATATATAACAAAAAAAGGGTTACAAGATTATATTCGCATTTTACCATTTCAATGGGATTTATCAAAATTGCGTGAGGAGGCATCCTATGCAATAACAAGTTCGCAGAATGAAGCGTTGGGCAGAGTAACAATTGAGGCTATGCTTTCAGGGCATATTGTGATTGGGGCAAGAAGTGGTGGAACGACAGAAATTATCGGGGAAAATGAAGAGAGAGGATTTTTGTATGAGCTTGGTAATATATCTCAATTAGCAAATACAATGCTAAAAGTAATGCAGTTTCCAAGTGAAAAGAAAGATATAATTCGTAGGAAAGCACAGGTATATGCAGAGAATATATTTGATTCTAATAAATATTGCAACAAATTACAAGAATTATACAAAGAGGTAGTTACAAATGACGGATTAAGAGAACAGGCTGATTTTTGTAGGGAACAGGAGACTTTGTTTGTAAGGGAAAAAGACAAAGAGGAAAATCAGAAAAATGAGAAATCTTTTGAGGCACTTGCTAAGCTTTCAGGAGCTTTTGATATATCAATGCAATGGATTAAGATAAGACAGAAAAACCATACGCTTTCTGAATTTTTTCATAAAAATCATATAAAGAGTATAGCAATTTATGGCATGGCTCAGTTAGGACGTAGATTATATGATGAATTAGAAAGCGGCGATATAGAGGTGAAATATTTGATAGATCAAAATCCAAAGGGGTTAGAAAACATTTTGAATTTTGTAACGATGGATAAGGATGTATTATTAGATATTGATGCCATTGTTGTTACTGTTGTATTGGAAGAACAGCAAATAATAAACAATTTATTAGAGATGGGATATAGTAGGATAATTGGATTAAGAGAAATTATGAAAGATTTTGAAGAAATACTGTAAGGAGAATCAATTAAAATGTTGTATTTATTTGGTGCTGGAAGAAATGGGAAAAGAGTTAAGAAAATATGTATAGAAATTGGTTGTGAAGTGGAAGGATTTATCGATAATAAGTTATGTGGTGGATATATTGATGGAATTAAGATATGTGCACTATCGGATTTAGGAAACAAGAATATTTTTATTATTATTACTGTCATGGATATGGAGGCAATTCATGAGATATGTGATCAACTACAGAGATATGGTTTTATAAAAGGAAAGAATTATATTGTTTGGAGAGAAATAGAAGAAAGGATTCAAAGAAGTAATAGGGATTGGAAAAAATATCCAAATGAAAAGAGAAAAATAATTGAATTATATAATGAATTGCAAAGTGTATATAAGAAATTTGTGTTACCTGATATGACAATTGTTAACGACATTGAGACAATAGAATTGATGTTTGGATTAATAGGTACTGGGAATGCTGAGGCGATATATATTCGATATTACTTAAATCAAACATTACAATTAAAAGGCGACATATGCGAGTTTGGGATTGCACAAGGAGCAACTTCTGCTTTGCTTGCAAATGAAATCAGAGAAATAGACAAGAGATTGTGGTTATTTGATTCATTTGAAGGTTTATCGGTACCTACATCAAAAGATATCCTTAAAGATGATATATTTCATTATGGATCTATGGAAAAATATGCTTATAGTATGAAGTGTTCTATGGATGAAGTATGTAAACGCATGAAGAATATTGGTATTAATGAGGATAAAATATGTATTATTCCGGGCTTTATAGAAAATACAGTCAAACAGAAAAATGTTAACGAAGAACTTTCTCAAATCTGTTTTGCGTATGTTGATTTTGACTTATATGAACCTATTTTAACGGCATTGGAGTTCATAAATGAAAGAAGTGAAAAAGGATGTGTGATTATAGTAGATGACTACGACTTCTTTTCAACAGGGGCAAAAACAGCAGTAGATGAATTTGTATCTAAATATGGAGAAAATTATTCTTTAAAAATACCAGTAGAATGTGCAGGACATTTTGCAATAATACAAAGAGTTTAGACATACGAAAAAGACAGGATAATTGAAATGAAATTTACCATAATTACAGTATCATACAACGAGGAAAGGTGTATAGCGGAAACGATACAAAGTGTCATAGAACAGGAGTATGATAACATTGAATATCTCATTATTGATGGAAATTCTTCTGACAGAACGATTGAGATTGCAGAGAAACTTGCACAGGAGGCGAAGTGCGATATCAAGATATACAGTGAAGATGATTTTGGCATCTATAATGCTATGAATAGGGGGATTACAAGAGCAACGGGAGACTTTACCATATTCATGAATGCAGGGGATTCTTTTTGGAATCGCATGGTCTTATCAGATATAGCCAGTCAGATAAATGAGAATGGAGAAGCGATATATTATGGACAAGCTTATCTGATGAAGAATGGAAAGTGTAAAGGCGTGAAAGAGTTATCAAATTTTGGCAAATCAGAGCATGATGCGCTTATGAAAGGATATATGCCTGTTCATCAGAGTATTGCGGTTCCGACAGTCCTTTTGAAAAGACATTATTTTAATGAAGAATACAAAATAAGGGCTGATTATGACTGGCTAATCAGAGCTTATAAAGAAGGGATAAGGTTTGTAAATATGGGTTTTCCCGTTTGTAAATATGATTGCAGTGGGCTATCATCAAGGGCATCATATAAAAAGATCTTGAAGGCTGAGACGTTGATGATACGAAGAAAGGTTTATCCGTTATTGGGAAGAATCTATGAGTTACGGAATCAATGGAAAATATAATATACGCGACAGGCAAGGAAGGAAAAAACGTGAAAAAGAATATAACAAAGTTGATTTCATTAGTTGTCACAATAATCTTGGGAATTGTGGCAGGAGGTGTCATAGTCGGAAACAGGTGCATAAAGAAGATCGCAAAGATGAAAGAAACTGCCGCAAAGGTTCATGCACTTTATATGACATATGACCAGTGGCTGCATATACATCAGGAAGGAAAAACACTGGCAGATTATTTTACGAGGAATGGCTATAAGACAATAGCGATCTATGGTATGAAGGAGCTTGGAGAGCGTTTATATGATGAATTAAAAGACTCAGGAGTTTTGGTAAGTTATAGTATTGATAAAAATGCAGATGCAGTTTATGCAGAGGTGGATGTTGTAAGACCAGATGAAGATCTTGAAGCAGTGGATGCGATTGTTGTTACGGCTGTCTATTATTTTGATGTTATCGAAGAAATGCTGCGTAAAAAGGTCGATTATCCAATTATTTCTTTGGAAGATATAGTATATGACATATAACGGAATGGATGCGAGGGATACAGAACATATGAAAAAACACAATTTAAAATTGCACCAGTATAGTATCTCACAAATTGAAAAGATAAGCAGAAACAAAAAGATCATCTGTTTTGGTAGTGGAAATAATCTTACGAATATATTTTATGCAATGAGGGATTTGCACATAGAAGAGCGCGTTCATTACATTGTAGATAATGATAGTGAAAAATGGGGTAGCAGCAGATTGCTGAATGGACGTTCTTGTGTCATAGGAAATCCTGAAAGATTAAAGTCAGAAAATTGGGATTCTCATATTCTGTTTATTACAATGATTGAATACCATGAGGTATTAAAGCAATTGGAAGATTTATTAAATGGTACAAAAGCAGTCTGTCTGGTGTCACCAGCGTACCGATATTGGTATGATAGATTAATTGATAAGCTGACATTAAAACAAACGATTCAAAATATTATTGTTCTTCAAGGGGAAGGCGATACTTGCGAAAACGCAAAGGCATTGATACAGGAGTTTAGAAAACAAAGAAAATATGCAGAGTACAAAGTAGTATGGTTAAGTGATAAAACAAATGAACATGACAGTAAAGACAGATCAGAAAAGTGTTTACAAAGAGAGCTTCCACTAAAACGGCATACACCCAAAGAAATTTATGATTACTATAAATATATAAACAGGGCGCTTTTTTTGATCTATGAAAATAGAATGATTTCTAAAGTACGAGATGAGCAAATATCCTGCTATATGAATCATGGCATACCACTCAAAGCAACAAAAGGAAAGATAGTGGTATACAAAGATACAGATTATGTGTTATCACCCTCTGAAAATATCAATGATATGATCAGTGAACAATTTGGTGCAGACAAAGAACGGATTATCATCTGTGGAGCACCTAGAACGGATTGTTTGTTTCAAAAGGAAATCAAACAGCAATTATTCAAATTTTTACAGCTGCATTTATATAAAAAAATGATTTTGTGGGCGCCAACATTCAGGGTGTATGAAAACTATAGTCGGAAGGATTCCGAAAGAAAATTTCAATTTGGAATACCTTTACTTGAAGATGATGGAGACTATAAGGCGGTTCTGAATATGTTAAAGGAAAAAAATATTCTGCTTGTTATAAAACCGCATATACATCAAGAATTGTCAGAAATCACAGTGTATGAGACGGAATATGTTCATATCTTGAAACAGGATACTTTAGAATACTTTGAGTGTAATGTATATGATCTGATGAAGCTTTCAGATGCGATGATAACAGATTACTCTTCTATAGGTTTTGATTATATGCTTTTAGACAAACCGCTTGGGTATACCATAGATGATATGGAGCAATATACAATTGGTTTTTCTGTGCCAGATCCATTCGAGTATATGCCGGGTATGAGAATGAAGAATACAAAAGATCTTTTGAATTTTATAGATTCCGTAGCACTTGAACAGGATCTTTATATAGAAAGAAGAAGAAAAGTAAAGGACAAGTTATATACATATCAAGATGCAAATAACAGCAAAAGGTTATTAGTGCTGCTTGGATTGGCGTAGCAGGAAAGGTATGGTAATAGAGTTGAGAAGGGTAATTACATATGGAACGTTTGATTTACTTCATTATGGACATATAAATATGCTACAGAGAGCAAAAAAATTAGGAGATTATCTAATAGTTGCATTGTCAACAGATGAATTTAACTGGAAGGAAAAACAAAAAAAGTGTTATTTCAGCTACGATCAGAGGTTAAAACTTTTAGAAGCTGTCAGATATGTAGATCTTGTTATTCCAGAAACTTGTTGGGAGCAGAAGGTTACAGATGCAAAGGAATTTAAGATAGATGTTTTTGTTATAGGTGATGACTGGAGAGGAAAATTTGACTTTTTGAAAGCGCAGGGAGTTGAGGTAGTTTATCTGCCAAGAACGCCGGAAATTAGTTCGACACAGATCAAGGAGACATTGAAACGTTAAAAAGGGAATAAATAGATATGAAAAAGAAAGTAACAATCGCTCAAATAAGAAAATACCTAAAACGGGGAGGGCGGATGATCTGTTTTGGGGCAGGAGGACGTTTCAATGAAACGATAGATAAGTATAAAGAAGAACATCTGGAAAGGTTTATTGATTGTATTATAGATAATGATCGTACTAAGTGGGGGAATGTCAAAGAGATTGGTTCATATAGAATCCCGATCGTATCACCTGATCAAATAAAGAAAATCGATCTAAGACATCATCTTTTGCTGATCACATTAAATGATAAAGACAATGAAGTGTATTTACAGATACAGAAAATATTTGGAAAGCATATCAAATGTATTGAAACCCCAATTATTAAAATGGAATGTGAAGGTATTTCATATGTATGTTTATATTTATTGGACAGAATTACAAGGTTGATGCCTATCAGAAATTATATTCTTTTTATGGGATGGGGAGAGTCACAAAGAGAGAATGAAAGTACATTGCGGGATTACCTGATTGAAAATGGATATGACAAAAAGTATAAATTGATCTGGCGGGGGGAGAGGAAACCACAAATAGATGTGAAATACACGTATATAGCGAGAAGTACATTGAGTGATTGTTCAGCGCTGAGAGAGAAATGGAAGTACTTATATTATTTTCATTCTGCACGATACATCATTTACGAAAATCATATTCGTGGTGATTATATTCGAAAGAAACAGCATTTAATTTATTTAAATCATGGTACACCGCCAATAAAAGAAACAAAAAGAACAATTATACTGCCAGATATAACCAGATATTGTGTCTGCTCTTCGGAGGAGATAGCAGGGATAGTTTCAGAACAGTATTCAGTAAGCAAGGAAAAGCTGCTTATTTGTGGTTCTCCACGCTTTGAACATCTGTATGAAAAGGACAGATATATAGATTCGTTTATTGGACAAATCTATGATAATCATAAGATCATATTATGGGTGCCTACATTCAGACAGCATAATATCATTACAACTCGAAAGGATTCTATTTCCGTTTTCCCATACGGGATACCCATTATAAGAGATGAAAAAGATTTTATTGATTTAAATAGTATGCTGATGAGTCAAAAGGTTATATTGTTGATAAAACCACATCCTTTGCAGGACTTGACATATGTAAAAGTTCAGGATTTTTCTAATATAAAGCTGCTCATTCAAAGAGAAATGGATGATCGGAGGATTGGATTAAATCGGATTATGAAGGACACAGATGCAATCATTACAGATTATTCTACAGTAGCTTTTGATTATATGCTTCTTGACAGACCCATTGGGTATACGATAGATGATATGGAGGATTATAGTATTGGATTTTCTGTATTGAACCCATTTGAGTATATGCCGGGTAAAAAAATAAAAAATATACAGGATATGAAGGAATTTATATGGGAAATTGCAGATGGTACAGATATGTTCAAGATAGCTCGCAACAAAGTAAAGGATAAGGTTCATAAATATCAGAATAATGGGTATTGTAAAATGTTAGTGGAAAAGCTTGGTTTATAGGTCGCATAAAATATAGAGGAGAATATGACAAATGGTAAGCATCATTATACCAGTATACAATGCGGAAAAGTATTTAAAAGAATGTCTGGATTCCATTCTTGAGCAGACATATTCTGATATGGAAATTGTGTGCGTAGATGATGGCTCTACAGATAAAAGTTTGAATATTTTAAAAAAATATCAATTAAATGATCGTAGATTTCATGTTATTCATCAAGAAAATATGGGACAGGGTTGTGCCAGAAATAAAGCGCTGCTACATGCACGTGGGGAGTTTGTCATGTATGTAGATGCGGATGATTGGATAGAGAGTGACTGTGTGGAAAAGCTTGTCAAGGAGGCTGTAGAAAGTCGGGCAGATGTTGTTATAGGCAGGATTGCAAAGACAAAGTATGAGAGTATAAACACAGATGTTGTACTAAAAGAATGCAAAGAGAAGGTCATAGATAATAGGAATAAAAAAAAAGAATTGTTTCAAATCACAACATATCCTGTTGCACGGTTGATTAAACGAAAACTGCTTGTTGAAAATAATATTTTATTTCAAAATCATTATTGGGAAGATGTCGCTATTTTTCCGGTGATATATGCATTAGCGGATAAGATAGTAATTCTTGATCAGGTAGTATATCATTACAGAAACAATCAGGGAAGTACTGTAAATAGGCTTGATGAAATTGTATATGACAGGATAAAGTGTTTAGATACACTGATGTCGGAATTTAAAGAACGAAATCTTTACACGATATATTCAAAACAGTTGACATGGTATGTTATGAAGAGATGCCGCGTAAATCTTCGTTGTATAAAACGGCTATGCGACAGATTTTATGAGAGATTTGAAAAGGAACAAAATACATATTTGTGTAATCTTGTTGATACAAATGAATGTGATGCGACTAGAGTTTGTTCGTTTGGAAGTTATAATTTAATGGTTATATCAAAGATTTTTATGTGGTATGGCAATTTAAATAGAATGGAAGAGTATTATGGAGGACAAAGTATGATAAGCGCTATGAGTACGAATAGTCCTGCGTTGAAAAGTGTAAAAATATCCCATGAAAATCAGTTTCGTCAGAAATGTTTGATACAGGATTTTGAAAAAACATTTGCGAATCTGGATTCAATAGAATTTTGTGATATTGACTATGTGTTTGTTGATCTGTTGGAAGAGCGGTATGATGTTGGAAAGTGCGAAACAGGTGAGTATTTTACAATCAGTGAATATTTGAAGGACATATTAGGGGAGATTGAAATAAATTATAGCGTTATCCAAACTTTTTCAGATGAATGGTATCTATTGTGGAAGGATGCATGTCGCAGATTTGTTCATAGAATCAAAGAATACATATCAGAGGACAGAATTGTTCTGATAAAAATGAAATTGGCAGGACAGTATTATACTGAAAGTGAAATACTAGATTTTAATAACCAAAATACGATTGAGTACGTCAATGAGAATCTTGATAGGTGCTATCAAATATTTGCTGATTTTGTTCCCGCAGCAAGAGTAATTGAAGTTGATGCAATTGGAAATTACATTACAGATGAGAGATTTAAGTATGGATGTTATCCGTGGCATTTAAATACAAAGTTTTATTCAAATGCAGCAAGACACATAGAAAAAATATTGAAGAATGAAAATAACGGAGCATAGTCATGTGTGGTATCAATGGAATAATAAGTAAAAGGTCAGTTTCAGGTCTGGGAACCAGAATTTATAGAATGAATAAGAGCATTGAGCATAGGGGGCCAGATGATGATGCGGTATGGTGTGACCAGTCAGTAAGCATTGGATTTGGACACAGAAGACTAAGCATTATTGATTTAGATCAGAGATCTAAGCAGCCCATGATTTCTAATTCAGGGCGTTGGCTCATTGTTTTTAACGGAGAGATTTACAATTACAAAGAACTTAAAAAAAAGACAGGCTATGCATACAGAACACATTCAGATACAGAAGTAATACTTGCATATGTGGAGGAATTTGGCATAGACCGTTTTTTGCGGGATTGTAATGGAATGTTTGCAATCGGGCTGTACGATTTATTTGAGAAAACAGTATATATATGCAGAGATCGAATGGGCATTAAACCATTATTTTATTATCATGATAATGAGAGATTGATATTTTCGTCCGAGATTAAGGGAATTTTGAATAGTGGATTGATTGATGCGGTGTTTAATGAAGCGGCAATAGATGAGTATCTTGCGAACAGGTACGTAAGGGCGCCATATTCTTTTTTTCAGGGAATATATCAGGTGGTCCCGGGTACATATAGGAAGTATAATCGCGCATTAGAATGCGAGGAAATTGTATATTGGAATCTTCCTCAGAATTTTAATATGGAGGAAACATATAACGAAGAAGAGATTGCAGAAGAATTTATGGTACGACTGAAAAAAGCTATCGTAGATCGTATGGCAGCAGATGTGCCTGTAGGTACATATCTAAGTGGTGGTGTCGATTCAAGTATTATTTCAGCAATTGCAGCAATGAATACAGACAAAAAATTAAATACTTATACGATAGGATTCGAGGAGATGAATGAGTTTTCTTATGCAGAATACGTGGCGAAGCGGTATCAAACTGATCATCACGAGATAAAAATGACCATGGATGATTATTTTTCACTCATGAATGAGGCAATAGAGTATAAAGATGCACCTTTAGGAGTGCCAAATGAGATTCCTTTATTAAGAATGTCGAGAGAACTTAAAAAAAAGATTACAGTTGTCCTTTCTGGAGAGGGAGCAGATGAATTGATGGGGGGATACGGCAGGATTTTTAGATCGCCGTTTGATTATAGAAATCTTTCTGTACAAGGAAGCTATTATGATTATTTGATTGCATTGTATGAATATGTTCCGCGTGATATGCGTGATGAGTTTTTGAAAGTAGATAAACCGCTTCGAAGAGAATTTGACGCAAAAATAAGAGAAGAGTTCATGGGAAAATCAAATGAGGAGAATATTTTTCATTTTTTTCACAATTATCATGTAAAGGGACTGCTTCAGAGAGTTGATGCCACAACAATGCCGGCAGGAGTAGAGGCGCGAGTTCCTTTTTTGGATCACACATTGATTGAATTTGTGTATAAAATGATTCCTTATTCCATGAAGTTACGGTGGAACGATAAAAAAGAAATTAGTGGAATAAAAGAGGAGGCTGGTATGTATAGTGAAAAATTGGATACACCTAAATACCTGCTGAAGAAGGCTTCTGAAAAGTATCTTCCTAAGAGTGTGATATATAGGAAGAAAATTGGATTTCCGATTCCCTTAGATGACTGGTTTCAAAATATAGAGGAAGCGGCAGGAGAGCTTTTGAAGAATACATACTGGCTGAAAGAATCATCCATAGAGCGGCTGGTGCAGGAATGCCAGAAAAATGTAAGAGCTGGACAAATTCTATGGATGTTTTTGAATGTTGAAGTGTTTCGCCAAAAATATTTTAGTAAGCAATGGCGATATTAAAAAGGGGGAGAAGCTATGATTATCGGGTATACAACAGGAGTGTTTGATTTATTTCATATAGGACATCTTAATATGCTAAAAAATGCAAAGTCGATGTGTGATAAGCTGATTGTCGGAGTAACAGTAGATGAATTGGTGTCATATAAACATAAAAAGGCAGTGATTCCCTTCGAAGAAAGATTGGAGATTGTCAGAAACATTGAGTGTGTTGACGTAGCTATTCCGCAGAGGACAATGGACAAATTTGATGCATGGCAGAAATTGAAGTTTGATTTAATGTTTGTCGGAGATGATTGGTATGGGACAGAAAAATGGAAAAAATTTGAGGTGGAGTTTAGCAAGGTAGGAGTAAGAATTATTTATTTTCCATATACAAAAGGAACCAGTTCCACTTTGATCAATAAAACACTATCAATGCTGCGCGAAGATATAGGTGAGATAGAATGATATTAAGGTGCACATCATTTGAGCAGATGAAAGAAGAAATTCTTGACCATAATATGTCTGTTGTGATATTTGGAGCAGGGGCTATAGGAGCAGTTGTGCTGCCTGAAATACTGATAGAATATGGACTTATTAACAGGGTGGCATTTTATGTAGACAATGCGCTGGGAGGAAATCAAGTTGATATTCATGGCAGAAGTATAGACATTAAGCCTGTAGAATATTTAAGGTCTGTGGAAAATGATATTGCGATTGTCGTTACAGCGAGCAGGTACGTAGAAGTTTTAAAACAGTTAGAAAACATAAAAAGTGTTGATAAATCACTCTGCTATGTGATTCCTATGATGTGTATCCAGAATTTTTGTAACAAAAAATCTAATGGAACCCCAGTACTTGTTAATAAACCGATGATTCCTAAGAAAATACATTATATCTGGTTTGGAAAGGCACAGATTCCAAGCAGGCTGCAAAAATGCATAAATAGTTGGAAAACTTATTGCCCAGACTATGAAATTATACGATGGGATGAATCTAATTATGATATTTCGAAAAACCAATATATGCAGGAAGCATATCAAGCAAAGGCATATAGCTTTGTGTCTGATTATGCACGTTTAGATATTTTGTATCGGCATGGAGGAATCTATTTTGACACAGATGTGGAACTTATAAAAAATATAGATAGATTATTGTTCCAAGAGGCATTTTGTAGTGTTGAAAAATGGCAGATATTAAATTCAGGAGGCGGAATTGGTACAATACCGGGGAATCAAATACTATTGGAATTATTAAAAAATAGGGAGAATATTAAGTTCTTTAATAATGACGGAAGTTATAACAGAATTTCAAATGGTTTTTATGAAACCCAAATTGCATTAAGAAACGGATACCAAATTACAGGTGAGACACAAAACATAAGGGGAATGAATATATATGCGTTTGATTATTTTCATCCATATGACTATATGTCGGGTCATATATTTATAACAGATAATACATATTCGATTCATCATTTTAATGGCGGTTGGTTAGATGATAAAATGAAACAGGCTAATTTAAAAGCGAAGGAGAGATATCATTATATATTAAAAAAGTGTTTGGATACAGTCAACAGATAATTTATATCAGCAAATATATAAAACACATTTAAGAAAAACAAAAAACATAAGGAGTAGATTCAAATGTACTTTGAATTGACGGCATCAATGATGTGTGCCAATTATGGAAATCTGCAAAATGAGATCAAACAGCTCGACGAGAGCGGCATTGATTCCTTCCACATCGACATTATGGACGGACGCTTCGTGCCAAACTACGCCATGTCCTTAAATGACATGAAATACATAGCCAGCGCGACAAAGAAACCACTCGACGTACACCTAATGATCGAACACCCAAACAATAATGTGCAGTTATTTCTGAATAATTTAAGACCCGGCGATACCGTCTACATTCATCCTGAAGCAGAGTATCACCCTTCCACAACGCTGCAAAAGATCATCAATGCAGGAATGATTCCCGGAATTGCCATCAATCCGGGCACCAGCGTAGAGACCGTGTATGAGATGCTCCGCATTGTGAAAAAGGTTCTCGTCATGACGGTGAATCCGGGCAATGCAGGACAGATGTACATGCCCTATGTCGGCAAAAAGATCTCACGTCTGCTGCTCCTCAAAGGAGAGATGTGTTTCAGACTCTACTGGGACGGGGCATGCAGTGCAGACAAGATTCTAAAGTTTGCACCGATGGGCATGGACGGGTTTGTGCTCGGCACGACACTGCTTTTTGGCAAGAAAAGATCATATAAAGAAATTATGCAGGAAATTCGCAAGTGCTGTGATGATATAGATTGATGGAGGGGAAACATGAACACTGCATTGATTTTATCAGGGGGGATCGGCGGCCGTATGGGGATTGAGATACCAAAGCAGTATATCGAGGTGCAGAACAGGCTTGTTATCTCGTATTCCATAGAGGTATTGTCGAGGCATGCTGGAATTGATGCGATACAGATTGTGGCAGCGCCGCAGTGGCATGAAAAGATTGTGGAATCTTTGACAACGTATGATAAGGATAAAAAGTTTCGCGGCTTTTCAGCACCGGGTGAAAACAGGCAGCTTTCCATATATCATGGATTGACAGATATTAGAAGCTTTGCAAAAGATTCAGATATCGTGCTGATACATGATGCGGCAAGACCGCTGTTGTCTGAGCAGATAATAACGGACAGCCTGTCCGCGGTAGAGGGACATGATGGTGTGCTGCCGATCCTTTCCATGAAAGATACGATATACAAAAGTGAAGATGGCAGGAGGATTAACGCGCTCCTTGACAGAGATAAGCTCTTTGCAGGGCAGGCGCCGGAGACTTTTCGCATTGGGGCGTACTATCAGGCGAACAGGAGACTTAGGTTTGAGCAGATGTTAAGCATTAACGGCGCAGCGGAACCCGCATTTATGGCAGGGCTGGATATCGTCATGATTGCAGGGGATGAGGACAATTTTAAGATAACGACGAAGAAGGACTTGGAACGGTTTGAGCAAATATCGGGCTAGCGTAAAGTTTTTGTAGGAAAAAGAATAGAAGAAATAGGAAAACACCTTTTTCTATGATAGGATTTGATTGA
>ERZ808037.970-NODE-970-length-21839-cov-34.611571_pt1 | contig 21839 bp, 15 predicted proteins | sample MGYA00380190_ERZ808037 | MGnify/ENA primary metagenome ERZ808037 (study PRJEB31490, sample SAMN06133399) | mouse gut metagenome | isolation source: J9 | host: mice | place: China: Chengdu | collected 2015-05 ... | reverse complement strand
TTGCCTTGGAAGGATTCGAACCCTCACAGGCGGAACCAGAATCCGACGTGCTACCATTACACCACAAGGCAAGGTGTGAGAATCGTTTGTTGATGGATGTTGTCTTGCCGCCTCGGCGGTTGTTGTCCGTTCAACGGGTGCAAATTTACAACCTTTTTTCGTTTCCACAAATTTTTCGGGGGAGAAATTTTACTCTCCCCGGAATTTTTATGGATTTTGAGGCCGAATCGGCCCTGTTATGGTCTGAATCCGGCGCATGGCGGGCCGTTGACAAGCGGGGAGCCGGCGGGAAGATCCCGCATACAGAAAATGAACAGGGAGCGGCGCCTGAAGGCGCTGCTCCCTGTGTGGATATGAAGGCCGGTCGGAGGGCCGACTCGGCGCGTAAGGCTTTTTATTAGCCGTTTACTTTCTTCATGTGAGCGATGAGGTCGAGAACCTTGTTGGAGTAACCGATCTCGTTGTCGTACCACGAAACAACCTTAACGAAGGTCGGGGTCAGCTGGATACCGGCCTTAGCGTCGAAGATCGAGGTCAGCGGGCAGCCGAGGAAGTCGCTCGATACAACTGCGTCTTCGGTGTAGCCGAGGATGCCTTTGAGTTCGCCTTCCGAAGCTTCCTTCATAGCGGCGCAGATTTCCTCGTAGGTAGCGGGCTTAGCCAGGTTGACGGTGAGGTCAACAACAGATACATCGAGGGTAGGAACGCGCATCGACATACCGGTCAGTTTGCCGTTGAGTTCGGGGATAACTTTACCTACAGCCTTGGCAGCACCGGTGCTCGAGGGGATGATGTTGCCCGAAGCAGCGCGGCCACCGCGCCAGTCTTTCATCGAAGGACCGTCAACGGTCTTCTGGGTAGCGGTAGTTGAGTGAACGGTGGTCATGAGGCCTTCTACCACGCCAAACTTGTCGTTGAGGACTTTGGTAAGGGGAGCGAGGCAGTTGGTGGTGCAGGAAGCGTTCGAAACGAACTGAGTACCCTTAACGTAGGTCTTCTCGTTTACACCGCATACGAACATGGGGGTGTCGTCCTTCGAAGGAGCCGACATAACAACGTATTTTGCACCGGCTTCGATGTGGGCCTGAGCTTTTTCTTTGGTGAGGAACAGACCGGTCGATTCAACAACGTATTCTGCGCCAACTTCGCCCCAAGCGATTTCTGCGGGGTTCTTGCAAGCGGTAACGCGGATAGCCTTACCGTTGACGATGAGGAGGTTCTTCTCGGTGTCGCATTCTACAGTGCCGTCGAATTTGCCGTGCATGGTGTCATACTTCAGCATGTAAGCCATGTAGTCCACGGGAAGAAGGTCGTTGATAGCAACTACCTCGATGTCGTCGCGCTTGGTCGATGCGCGGAAAACGAAACGGCCGATACGGCCGAAACCGTTAATACCAATTTTAGTCATAGTGAATTAAAAATTGAAGAATATTTTTTGTTGTCAGTTGTGTTTTCAATGGTGCTCACCGATGCCGGGGGCATGTGGCACTTTTGGCAATGCAAAGTTACACATTTTCCCGAAAAAATCTTGAAATGAGTGAGGAATTTTCGGGGCTTATTGCAGAATTTAAGGAAATTTTTCCGCAATTAACGTCTTGACGGCATTTTGTGGCGAAATTCGCTACGGAAATCGTCGGGCGCCGGAGTACTGACAGGTGCGGCCGGAGCGAAACCCGGAGTGAGAGCCCGGGGACGAAAGCGACGGATGCCGCAAGCTAGGCCGGGAGCTGTTTCGGGCTGGGGAAGCGGTTATTTCGGGATGAGAAAGATGGAGAAATTGACCGATCCGTAGGCACGATGGTCGAAGAAATGGGGCAGAGCGGAGAAGTCATGTTTGGCCGAATGCTCGATGATGAATATCGACCCTGGGTGCAATAGCTTGGAGGCGAGCACTTTCGATGGAATTTCGGCGAAATCCGGATAGTCGTAGGGCGGATCGGCGAATACGATGTCGTATGGCGCACCGGCCCGTTCGATAAAACGGATGGCGTCGCCGCGTACGAGAGTATGCTCCGCTTCTGCCCCGAGCGTTTTTGCCACTTTGGCGATGAAAGAGGCCTGAGTGGCAGCTTTTTCCACCGAAGTCACGTGCGAACAGCCGCGCGAAAGCAGTTCGAACGACACTGCCCCCGTGCCGGCGAAGAGGTCGAGGGCCGTGGGCGCATCCTCTTCAAAGTCGACGAGATTCTCCAGCACATTGAATATGTTCTCGCGGGCGAAGTCGGTGGTGGGACGGGCGGTGATGTTGGTCGGGACGTCAAAGCGGCGTCGGCCGTATTTGCCACGTATTATTCTCATTTTCTGTCGTTTATTTGAATCAGTTGGTTTGCTCGCTCCGGGTGGCAGGTCTGGCATCGGAAGCGCTGCCGTAGGCTATGGGGGCCAGTATCATCTCCAGCGGCGCCGAGAGCGAGGCCTTCCCCGCGCGGAACATTACCGAGGGGAATATGGCCGGCATCACATAGCGCACATACCGGCGCAGAAGTTCTGACGTCGCCGAGCGCAGTTCGGGCGTCCCGGCGATAAGGATCTCCTCCGATTCGCCCACCTGATGGAGCTGCCGGGTGGCCATCACATAATACGCTGCGTCGGTGGCCTCGCGGATTTCGTGGGATACCATGGCCAGCGGAGCGGCATCGCCAAGAATCACCAGATCCACGCGGCGCGGGCGCACGTTGACCAGCGTCTTGCCGCTGCGGCGTCCCGGATATTTCATCGCCATCCATTGGGCCTGAGCGGCCACAGGGAGCGTCAGCGACATCCCCACGAAGGTGCGCCGCAGAAATCCCAGCAGGGCGGTCGGTATGTCGTAAACTATTGAGGCTGAGGCAGCGGGCACTTCGGCTGTGAGTATTTCCGAAGCCTCGTCGGGCAGCTCGGGATATGCCTGACGGAAAAGCGCCATGTCGTCAGCTTCCGGCTCCGGGCGGTCGACGGCCATGAAGCGCAGGGTATCGTAGACCACCGTAACATGCTTGAAATCGAGCAGCAGCATAGGGTTGTCGTAGACGGCATTCTCCAGCGCCGTCAGCGGTGACGCTGCCTGAGGATCGAGCGGAATCTCGCTGTGGATCAGGGCATGGTCCTCGAACGGGGAGAATGCGACCACGCCGAGCGTGTCCGTGCCGATTTCGAGCACGAGCTGCCAGATGTGAGGTTGCGGTATGAGATCCCTGGTGAGCATATTAGCGGGCCTGACGGTCGGAAGTGTTGTTGCGGAGTCCGCGGCCTCGGCCACGCGAGTTGCCGCGGCGGGCGTTGTTGTATTGCGACCCGTTGCCCCACGAGTCGCCGTCGTAGTAGCCCTGATTGCCGAATCCGCTGTCGTCGTAGTCGTCGTATTCGTCATCCTCCTCGCTCTGGTCTCTGTCGCGGGTCTTGGGCTTGTTACGCTTGACGTCGTTGGGCTTCTGGAGGTCGACGGCAGTCTCAAACAGCGCCCAGTCTTCGTCGAAGTCCCAGTTTTTGCGCAATACGATCTTCTTGGTGAAGTAGAACACGTCCTCCGGCTGGATGGAGTCGGCTATGGCGCCGGTGTCCCACTCGCCGTTGCGGTTGCGGTCTATGTAGGCGCGGGCATAGTATGTGTCGGGCTTGACAAAGTCGAATCTGGCGGTCCCCTCTTTCGAGGCGGCCACTTTAGCCACCGGGGCGTCCGATTTGTTGAGCAGTTCGACCATCACCTGAGCCGAATCTCCGATCTGGTCGATGTCGGAGATGAAGAACGAGATGGCACCGTAGTCCTCCATCGTCTTGGTGGTCACCTGGAGGTCGATTGCCGAGTTGAGATTGCCGTAGATGTCGGCGATGGCAGCCGAGTCGGCATGGAAGCGGTATCTCTCCCCTTCGAGCCATTTTTGAGATATGTTGAAGATGCGCGGATTCAGCGAATCCACGGTCATCACAGCGCCTTCCACGGGTTTCCACACCGAATCGGCCATGATCTCCAGACGCCATGCCGCCGAATCGGGATACACGATCGGCCAGTTGGCTTCCAGAATCATCGGCAGGTTAAGGTCTTGCTCCTGAGGGCTTTTGAGCTTCAGGTCGGCCTTGATGGCAGGTTTTACCAGCGGCGGGAACACGCTGTCGGGGTGCTCCTTCTGATCTTTTTCGCGCTGCTCAAGGCGTTTCTGCCACTCTTTGGTTTCATCCTTTTCGCGCTGGCGCACAGCGCCTTTGACAAACAGTTTCAGCGTATCGTCGGCCCAGACCAGGCGGTTGAGCGTGTCGGTCTTCTGATAGTGGGCGGCCACCAGCAGCGAGTCGAAGGCCACTGTGGCCGTGTCGCGTATCCAGTAGACCATCGAGTCGCGCTCCAGACGGGTCTCCAGAGTGGCTATGTCGCTGAGCTTCCGGCCTTTGGTGGGGCCGCTGAGAATCTCGAACACCGGCATGGTATCAGGCCGGGTGCCGAATTTGAATGTGACCCTCTGGCGGTCGGTGCGCTCATAGTCGCGCAGATATTGCGGCTTGAAGCGCTCGTTGAACCATGTCAGCAGTATGTCGTCGGGGGTATAGCGCCAGGCCTGACGCACGGCCAGCGAGTCGGAGCCGTCTGCGGCGCGCAGCGTGTCGGTCACCTCCACCTGATGCACCTCCGGCTTGACATCGAACGACGAGAAGGCTATGGCCTCCGACACGTCCCAGTGCCAGTCGCGGTTGCGGTCGTCGATGGCAAACACGCGGTAGCTCCCCGGCTTGAGGCCGCGGATGGTGAACTGGCCCAGCTGGTTGGTCTTGGCCACACGCTCCAGCGGGAGGGTGGTCAGGGTGGTGTCGGTCATGGCGTCGGCGGAGTAGACGCCAACCACCATGTTCTGCGCCGGCTCGAGATTGCGCGCTTCGAACACCATGCCCGAGATTTTCATCGAGTCGATATAGTCGCCGGTGGCGAAATCCATGGCGAAACCGTCGAGGATGTTTCCTTCGTTGAGGTCGCGCACGGCGTCGGCGAAGTCGATGGTGTAGGTGGTGTTAGGCTTGAGCGAATCGCGCAGGTCGATGGTGACGCGGCGGCCGTTGGCCCGGGCCACGGCCTGCTGGCGCTGGGCGGGAGAGATGACCAGTTTGTTGGTCACATCTTCGAGCTTCACATTCTCGTTGAAATAGATGTCGATGCGGTTGCGGTCTACGTTGAGCGAGCCAGGAGCCGGGTTGGCGCGTACGTATTCCGGCGGAGTGACATCGCGCGGACCGCCCTCGGGGCGCCCGATAGAGGCGCACGCCGCCACCATCGAAGCCATGGCTCCGATAATCACGATTCGCATCCATTGTGCCGCGTTCACTCTTTCAGGTCTTAAATCTGTAAAGGCACCCGGCGCGCCGCAGTGCCTTTATATGGTGGAAAATTCAGTACCCCGGAGCAGAATCGAACTGCTATCAAAAGTTTAGGAAACTTCTATTCTATCCGTTGAACTACCGGGGCAATCGGTTTGGCAAAGTTAGCTTATTTTTTCGGTTTGCGCAAATGGGCAAAAATCTGCAAACGGTCAGCGCCTGCGCATGGTGACGAACCGGTAGGCGGTGCCTTTGGCTGTGGTCTGCGGGTCGGATTCGCGCTCTATCTCCCATCGGTCTGTGTCGATGGCGGGGAAGAAAGTATCGGCCTGCTCCTCGCGTTCGGCGGGAGCGTCGATGAGGGTCAGCTCCAGACGGTCGGCCACCGAGAGCGCCTGCGAGTAGATCTGGGCACCGCCGATGATGAAGATTTCTGAGTCGGCGGCTGCTCCGTCGGCGGCGTTGGTCTGCGGCTTCCGGGCCAGGGCTATGGCCGCCTCAAGCGAAGGGGCGGTCTCGGCGCCGGGCAGCCGGAGGCCGGCGTTGCGTGTCACGACGATGTTGCGGCGGTCCGGTAGGGCGCCTCCGGGGAGCGAGTCGAAGGTGCGCCGGCCCATGACTACGGTGTGGCCCGTGGTCAGAGCCTTGAAATGCTGCATGTCAGCCTTGATGTGGTAGAGCAGATCGCCGTTAAGGCCTATGGCGCCGCGGCGTGCGGTGAGGGCTACGATGATGGTTATCAAGAGGTTGGGGATGTTGGATGACAGACGATGGGGAAATCAGACGGACACTACGCCCTTTATGGCCGGGTGAGGGTCGTAACCCTCGAGGGTGAAGTCTTCGTAGCGGAAATCGAAGATCGATTTCACCTCGGGGTTCAGGTGCATGACGGGCAGGGGGCGTGGTTCGCGCTTCAGCTGCTCTGCCACCTGCTCCATATGGTTGTTATAAATGTGGGCGTCGCCGAGGGTATGGATGAATTCGCCGGGCTGAAGGCCGCAGACCTGCGCCATCATCATGGTCAGCAGGGCGTAAGATGCGATATTGAACGGCACTCCCAGGAAGCAGTCGGCGCTGCGCTGATAAAGCTGCAACGACAGGCGCCCGTTGGCCACGTAGAACTGGAAGAAAGCGTGGCAGGGCGGGAGGTTCATATTTTTGAGGTCGGCCACATTCCATGCGCTGACGATGATGCGGCGCGAGTCGGGGTTATGGCGGATATCGTCGACAGCCTGCTGAATCTGGTCGATAAAGCCGCCGTCGTAGGTGGGCCATGAGCGCCACTGGTAGCCGTAGATGTGGCCGAGCGACCCGTCGGGGTCAGCCCATTCGTTCCAGATGCGCACCCCGTTGTCCTGCAGATATTTCACATTGGTGTCTCCTTTGAGAAACCACAGCAGTTCGTGGATGATGGATTTCAGATGCACCTTCTTGGTGGTGAGCAGCGGGAAACCGTCGGCGAGGTCGAAGCGCATCTGATAGCCGAACACGCTGCGCGTGCCCGTGCCGGTGCGGTCGGTCTTCTGAGTCCCGTTGTCGAGGATATGCTGCAGAAGCTGGAGGTATGCTTTCATTCAGATATGGAGTAACGTAGATGATTGATAGCTGATGTTAGGGGTGGGCGCCTGCGCCGTTGACGCAGATGGCCTTTACCGGATGGGCGGGGCAGACAAACTGGCATGCGCCGCAGCCGATGCAAAGCTCGTAGTCGACCTGCGCCACCTGCCAGCTCCCTTCGCCCGAGCCGCGGGCCACCATGCGTATGGCTTCGCGCGGACAGCGCGGCACACAGTGGCCGCATCCGATGCAATTGTTGGCGTTGACGATGGCTTTACCGAGGATGAAGGTGTGCTTCTCCTCCACGGTGAGCTGCTGCAGGGCTTCGGTGGGGCAGACGTCGGTGCATCGTGTGCAGGAATAGCTGCAGTAGGCTGCCTGATAGTCCATTACGGGTTTGAGGATATGGCTAAGCCCGAATTCCGAGGTCGACGGGCGAAGCACTTTCGATGGGCAGTTGGCCACACACAGGCCGCATCCGGTGCATCGCTGGAGATAGTCGCGCAGCGAGCGGCGTCCCGGAGGGGCCACGGGCTCAAGCCCTTCAAGCGGCGCGCCGGTGTCGTGCTTGCGCCGGCCCAGGCCCAGGCGCGAGCGGCGCCTTGCAGCTTCCAGCATCGGAGTGGCGGCCAGAATCAGTCCTGTGGCCAAAAACTGTCGGCGGTCGATTTTTACTGCCGTGTCGTCTATGGCCTTTACGGCTTTGTCAGCTGTGTCGGTTTTGCCGGCTTTCAGCGCCGACGCACCTTTCTCCGGAGCAGAGCAGGGGGTAGGAGTGGGGGTGATGCGCTGCATCATGGGCATCGACAGGCGGTGGCGGCTGGTGGTGTAGCTGATGGCTTTGTCGTGGCAGGCGTCGATGCAGTCGAAGCAGACCACACAGCGCGATGAGTCGATCGTATGAGTGCTGACGTCGATGCACCCGGCTTTGCACGAATGTTCGCATCGGTGGCAGTTGACGCATACGTCGGTGTTGATGTCGAAATGGAAGAGCGGCCAGCGGCTCAGCAGGCTCAGTATAGAGCCGACGGGGCAGATGGTATTGCAGATGATGCGGCCCTTCCATGCGGCGCAGGCTGCCACGGCCACCAGAGTGACCATCGCTATGGCGAAGGCGTTCCAGGAGGCTACCAGCACTTCCTGACCGCCGACGATTCCGGCCAGCGGCGCCCATATTTCTGAGGCGATGCGGCCATAGGCGCTGTAGGGGTCGAAGAGCGTCACCAGCAGGCTTGAACCCACCACGGCCGTACCGGCCACGAGGGTGAGGAAGGCGTAGCGGAACTTGTTGGCGGCCTGGGTGTGGCGGTATTTATGGCGCCGGCGGGCCGATTTGGTCAGGCGCGGCAGGCGCGCGAAGATGTCCTGAAGTGTGCCCATGGGGCATACCGACGAGCAGTAGATGCGTCCGAAAATCAGCGTCACCGCCGCCCAGATGGCCAAGGCTGCTCCGGCTCCGGCCAGAGCGAGCGGAAGAATCTGGATCTGTGTGGCCCAATGAAGCCGGAGGGTGAGGGCGGCCGCCATAGACACGAAGAGCGACGTGACGATGGCAAACATCGTCAGTGCCACCGCGATGCGCGTCCAGCGCAGCAGACGCCCTACGGTGAAGGGGCGTTTATATGGTTTGTAGATTTTGCTCATGATTAGCCACAAATTTAGGCATTTTTGGGCAGACCGGGGCAAAAAAAGATGAAAAAAGAGGCCGCGCACCAGGCGCGGCCTCCGTACGGCCCCTGTGAAGGGGTATGTGCATTAGGTTTATTTTACAAGGATTTTGCTGACTGCATCGCCCTGACGACGGATCACGAGCTGACCTGCGGCGGGAGCTGCTACGCGCATGCCCTGGAGGTTGAAGTATTCCACGGGAGCGTCTGCATCTGCATCAGCTGCCACGCCGTCGATACCGCCAGCATCGGGGAGCACAAGCTTGAATGCGCCTGAGCATGCGTAGTAGGGATTAGCGTTGGTCAGAGTGTAGTTGAGAATCGCTTTTTTAGGGAAAGTGATGACTCCGTTGTCGAGTTTGCCACGGTAAGCCTCATCATCCTGACCGGAGTATTCGTTCATGCTGACATAGACCTCAGGGCCATCGCCGCCTTCAAATCCTACAACGCTCTCTTTCAGAAGAACCTTTTCGGGGTCGGTGGCGTCGATGAGCAGAAAGTGACCGTCGCAAGTGTGATAGTTGGTGATTCCGGTATGATTTTCAGCATAGGGATTCATCACGCGGTATAGGCCTTTGGTCTCTTTGTTTTCGAGCACTTCAACCTTATAGGTGGCGGAAGTGCCGTTTTTGTAAACCGACGAGACGAGATCTTCGGTGAAATCAGCCTGACCGATAGTGGTCCAGTTGTCTGCGTCGTCGGCGAATACGAAGGCTACTGCGCCGCCGGTGCCCTGTGCATTACCATCTGCATCAAATCCGCCTACAAAAAGGGTCTGGAGCGAACTTTCTTTTACAAGACTGCTTGTGGGGAGCTGGAATGAGCCGCTTGTGGCAGGAAGGTCGATATTCATGTAGCCGGTAAAATAATCGGCCATTGCGATATCGTAGAATCCGTCCATCAGCATGCATTTGGCTGATGCGACATCGGCGCCTGACTTAACAGTGAAGCGGAGTTGGCCGCCTGCTTCCACGCAGGATTCTGCAGTGAGCGAAACTTTCACAGAGTAGTCTTTCGCATCCGGATCTTTCCAGGTAAAGGTATTGGCGTAGGTCAATGCCCACCAGCCGAGGTCTTCCTGATTATAATCTCCGATTGCCCAGATGTCCAGTTGCGGGAATGTGATGACTCCGTCGGCAATATTTCCGACTGTAGCAGCCTGATCAGCAATGCCATCAGCAAGACTGCCATCGCTGTTGGCTGACTTGATATAAAAGTAGTTGATGTCACCATTTGAATCGGCACCCAGATTCTGATCGTTGGGGATGGTCACCGTTCCGGCGGCAGCATCGACGGTACATTTGAGTTTGTATCCCTGAGGGAGACCGGTGATTTCGGCTGCGCCGGTGGCCTCGTCGGTCACTGTGATTTCGATATTCTCATCGGGAGCATTGTAGAGCAGATTCTTATACCCCCATGTGTACTTAGCCGTGAAGTCGGCGTTGGTGGAGAAGGAGGAAGCCTTAGCAGCGGCTTTCGCTTTTGTCGGAGCGGCGAGCCGGAGCGGTTCGGCTGATTTAAGCTGGATCGACTTGGGCGCGATGCGGGTAGCCGTAGTTTGGGCTATGCCTGCTAATGTGGCCTGATTGGCGGCTGTGGCGGTGAGGACGAGAGCCGCGGAAGCGAGTACTGAGTAGAGTTTCTTCATACCTAATTGAATTAATGAATGATTAAAGAATGAATGAACTATAAAGCGGACGAGAGAATGAGTGATTGCAGTTAAGAGAGAGAATGAATGATTGAAGAGAGAATGAATGATTGACAAATTGGAGTTGATTCGGGCTTCGCAGCCGGAAGTGCTGCACAAATATGTTGCATAACATAGTTGTATTGCACTCGCAAAGGTATAGCTAATTTTTCATTTTGCAAATTTTTTTAGAAAAAAATTGACAAAATTCTTCAAAAATGCTGAATTCGCCCGCTAATTGCCAAATATGCAAACTGCAAATTCCCCCCTATTGTCGAACCGGCTCTTAAAATTCGGGCGGCGCAGCTCATTGTATAAAGCAAATAGGCTGGAGAATTTGTTATATCTGCATCATAGGCCGCTTCTGATTTTCCTCGGTCCGCAAACGGATAAGATGATGAAGCGACGCAAAACAAGGGATAATAAACCGCAATATTAAGAAGGGATAATGACTAATATGAAAAACGATGCTGACCGGCGCACCATCTACGGGCGCTTTGCCGCCATGGCCCGCCGCCACCCCGATGCCGTGGCCATAATCGAAGACGGCCGCCGGCTGCCCGACCGCGGCTTCGCCTTCCTGCGCCGCAACGACGACCAGGTGATGATTCTCGGCCGCAGGGTAGAGACCGGCGAGGTGGAGAATGTGCTCAACGAGTCGCCCGATGTGGCCCGTGGCGTGGTGCGCCATTTCACGGATTCCAAAGGGCTGGCCTATCTGGTGGCCTATTTCGTGCCGAAACACGGGCGCGGGTCGCTGCGGGTTCCGTCCGATGGCCCACATGATGCAGGCCCGATAGTTTACAGAGAACAAGCCCGACAGGACCACGTTTCAGGCCTTGGCCTGTGAGCGCAGCTGCCAGAAGGCAACGGCGGCTGCCGCGGCCACGTTCAGCGAGTCCACGCAGTGGCTCATGGGGATGCGCACGGTGTAGTCGGCCGACGAGATTACCTCCCGCGAGAGGCCGTCGCCCTCTGTGCCCATGATGATGGCCAGACGGGGCTCGGCGCAGAGCTGCGGATCGTCGATACTTACCGAATTGTCAGTCAGGGCCATGGCCGCGGAGCGCAGTCCGAAGTCGTGGAGCTGGTCTGTTAGCGGCCTGTCGCCCTCCATCCATGTCCACGGCACCAGAAATACCGTCCCCATCGATACGCGGATGCTGCGGCGGTTGAGCGGGTCGCACGAAGTGGGCGTCAGCAATACGGCGTCTATCCCCAAAGCCGCAGCCGAGCGGAAGATGGCGCCTATGTTGGTGGTGTCGGTCACTGAGTCGATGACCACTACCCGGCGCGCCCCCTTGCATACTTCGGCAGCCGTGGGGAGCTCGGGGCGCCGCATGGCGCAGAGCACTCCGCGCGTGAGCGTATACCCCGTAAGGTCGGCCAGCATTTCCCGCGGCCCGGTGTAGACGGGGATGTCGCCGCAGCGGGCTATGATTCCGGCGGCGTCGCCGCTGATGTGGCGCTCCTCGCAGAGCAGCGACAGCGGACGGTAGCCGCTGTCGAGCGCCACGGCGATTACTTTGGGCGATTCGGCGATAAATACCCCTTCGGCGGGGCAGAGGCGGTTGCGCAGCTGCGCTTCGGTAAGGCGCGAGAACACGTCGAGGCGTGGGTCGCGCAGGTCGGTGATACGGATGATTGGCATAGCGAGGTTAGAACGGATAGCCGATGGCCAGATGGAAGGCAAGAGATTTGCGGAATGACTCCATATTGTAGTAGCCTGAGCGGCCGGTGTCGTAGGGCGCATGGATGCCGATACCGAGGTCGCCGCGCACCACCAGCATCGAGATGTCGAATCGCAGGCCGACGCCCGTACCCAGGGCGATGTCTTTCAGGAATGTGGAGGCTTTCAGCTCGCCGCCGGGACGCAACGGGTCTTTCTTGAGCAGCCACACATTGCCGGCATCGATAAACACGGCCCCATGGAGCGGCCCTACGATCGGGAAGCGGTATTCGGTGTTGACCTCGAACTTAAACGTACCGGTCTGGTCGAAATAGCTGTCGCGCACCGACTCCGGCGGACGGTAGCTGCCCGGGCCGAGCGAACGCACGGTGAAAGCGCGGATGGAGTTGGCTCCGCCGGCATAGAATTGCTCGGCATAAGGCACCTCCTCGGCGTTGCCGTAGGCATGGGCGGCTCCCACCAGTGCGCGCGACACAAGCCAGTTGTCGCCCCACAGGCGCCGCGAGTAGACTATCTGGGTCTGCCCTTTGACAAACTGCGAGAACGGGGTGCCGAACAGCTCCTTTTCGCCGCGCTTGCCGCAGAGCTGATAGATGCTCCAGAACAGATTGCCCGCCTCCTGCACTGTGGTCTGCCATGTGATGCCGTTGTCGGAGTCGAACATGCGGTCGTAGGTATAGGTGTAGGCCAGCTGGGGGATATACTGCGAACGGAAACTCAGCGCGATGGCGGGGTTGGCCGAGGTGATGGAGTCGAAATCGTAGGTGGTATGCAGCAGGTTGGTATACGTGATCTTAAGCGGCGTCAGCGAGTGGGAGGAGTAGCGCGACGACTGCCAGTCGTAGCTGAACGAGATGTTGAACTGCGCCATCTTGAAGTAGTGCGGACGGTTGAGAAGGTCGAAGTTCAGGGTGAAGCGCGTCCAGTTGAGGTTGCGGTTGCGCCGGCGGATGAATTTTGGCGCCAGCAGGCGCGGGATGGCCAGCGACGTGGTGATTCCGGCCTCGTATGAGTTGAATACCGACGAGTTCCCCTGGCCTGTCTGCCATTCGTAGTTGCCTGTGAGCTGCACGCTCAGCTGCTCTCCGCCCCCGAAGATGTTGCGGTTGGTCACGCCCAGCAGGATACCCGGGCCGATGTAGGAGTTGCTCTTCGACGATGCGTTGAGCTCCACTGTAGCCTCCAGCGGCACATCGAAGGTGCATTTGATGTCCACATCGAGCGTCGGCTCCTTGGCGGTGGTGTCGGGGATGGCCTCGATGTTGATGGCGTTGAAGATGCCCAGACGCCCCAGGCGCGTCTGTGTGCGGTTCATGTCGCGCACTGAGAAGATGCGCCCCTGGCGGAAGGTGACACATTCGGGCATGAGCTGATGGCGCAGGCGCGAGGGCTGCATCTGGATCAGGGTGCCGCGCGAGGTGGGGATAGTGTCGGGAGTGCCTCCGCCTTTGTTGCGGAACACTGTCATGGTCACATTGCCCGTGAGGTAACGCTTCAGCAGGACAGCAGGCGTATTTTTGGCCACCTCCAGACGGAGGTCGATCTTCATGGGGTTGGCTATGGAGTCGGCCAGATATTCGATGAATTCCGGACGGAAAAAGTAGTAGCCGCGGTTGCGCAGCGAGTTGGTGATACGTGTGCGGACCACACTCAGCGAGTCGGTGGAGTAGCGCTCGCCGCGCACCAGATAAGGATCCTTTGCCGCCAGCGAGTCGATCAGATGATACAGATGGCACGTGTCGGGCAGCAGCTGGATGGAGTCGAGACGGTAGGCCGGTCCGGTGGTGATGGAGTATGCGATTTTGGCTTTCCTGGGGTTCTTCTGGTCGAGAATCTCGTAGCTGGCGCTGCCGCGGAAGTAGCCGTTGTTGTCGAGAATTTCGTCGAGCATGCGGGCGCGCAGGTCGGGGCGCACGTCGCTGACGAGCACCGGCTCGGCCACGAGCTTTTCGTATAGCTTGTGTTTTAGTCCTTTGGGAGGGTTCGACCAGTTGTTGTAGACCCACAGGCCCAGAGGGAAGGGCCAGCGGTATTTGGGCGATTTGAAGATGGCGTTGTTGGGAGCGACGGCCACGGCCTCTTCGAGCTGGGCTGTCACCCCTTCGGGCATATCCTGCCCCTCGGGTGCTTTCACCTCTACGCGCTTGAGGCCCGTGTAGAGCTGTTCGCCCTCGGGGATGCGCCGCGTGGTGGAGCATGAGGCCAGCGCGAGAGCCGCCAGAGCGGCTGCCGGCCATAGGGAGATATGTAAGGCGCGAAGTTTCATGCGGGTTATGGTGATTGAGCGCTGATGATATGGTGGATCCAGAGGCGGGTTATAACGGATTCAGAGGCGGGTTACGGTTGATGCGGGCTACGGCATGTCTTTTTCAGGCACGGGCAGGGCTATGGGCTCCTTGGGCCGCGGCCGCAGCTTGCGCATGAACCTGAACATGTCGCCGATGCGCGACAGCTTCTTGCGGTAGACGAAGCCGACACCCGTCTGGGTGATTTCGCCTTCGAGGATGCTCTCGTAGCCTGTATGGCGGAAGATGCGCACATACATCGATCCCGATTTATTGAGCATATACTCGAACGAGATGTCAGCGATAAGATTCTGCGAGAAGTTTTCGTCGGCGTTGGCATCGGTGGCATAGTTGCCGCCCACGATGATCTTGAAGCGGTCGTCGAAGAGCGATTTGCTCACGCGGTAGCTGTAGCTCATGGTGGAGGTGTTGGCTCCGTCGACGGTCTTGTCATACTGGTTGATGCCGAACGAGAGGTCGACGCCCTTGATGGTCTGGGCGGCCCATGAGTTAATCTGCGACTGCAGGAAGTTGTACAGAGCGTTGGTGCCTACATTGCCCGAAGTGATGGTCTGGGTGCCGGCGGCGTTGTAGGAGCCGTAAAGCAGCAGGTTCATGGCCTGGTTGGCCCGCTGTTCGGGTGTCATGGCTTTCAACTCGTTGGCCACTGTGATGTCGTCGGGACATTCCAGATCGAACACCACTTCCATCTGGTTGAGCGAGCCGGTGACTTTGAGCAGCACGTCGAAATTGACCACCCGCGAATTGCCGTCGCCGCTCACATTGGCGCGGATGTCGTCGTAGGCGTTCACGTGGAGCTGCGGATCGAGCATATCGCCGGTGAACTCTACGTAGCTCCCCTGACGGAAGGTGAACGACTTCTCGCCGATGAGCGGCACAGCGTAGCGCACATATCCTCCCGAGAGGTCCATGCGGCCGGTGCAGTGGCTGTCCGACATGAAGTCCTGGGTATAGTTGAGCGTGCCGTTGGCCTGGAGCTGCACCCGCGAATTGCCCGAGGGGTCAAGCTCCACGGTGACGGTGGTGTTGGGCGACACCTTCAGGCGCGCGTCGATGTCCATCATCATTCCTGAGGTGACTATGGTGTCGGTCTGAGCTACGGCAGCCGTATCGGCGAAGTTGACGAAGCGCACCATATCCTGATTGCTGCGGCTCTGGAGGGCCTGGGTGGCGTCGGCCATGATGTAGGTCACGTTGGAGCCCGGGAGCAGATTCAGCGCGGCGTCGACCGAGAGGAAGCGCAGATTGCCTTTGATGTCGGCGTCGAGGTCGATGAAGGCTTTGCCGTAGGCCTGAGCCCGTGGCTGCTTCTTCGAGCCTACCACCTGCATGTCGCGGGCGGTCATGTTGAGCTTCAGCGACGGGTCGGAGAGCGACCGGAAGTTGACCTGTCCGTTGATCTTAAGCGGATTTTCGTTGACGCCGAGAATCTGGAAATCGCTGAACGAAGCTATACTTGAGTCGACGGGAATCTTGGTGTCGGAGAAGCGGAACGGGGTGCCCAGCATGGTCACATTGACCGTGGTGGAGTCAAACTGCAGGTAGCCGTTGAACTGCGGGTCGGTCATCGATCCGACCACATCCATCGTCCCGTTGAGCCAGCCGGTGAGTTTGGCCGTGCCGGTGGGGAGGAAGGGGTTGACCACGCTCAGCGGGAAATGGAACATCTTGAAATCCAGCATGAATGGGTTGACGGCGGTGGAGTCGTTGAGGTTGCCCGAAGCTGTGATAGCCTTCTGGCCGTTGACCATCAGGGCGGTAGTGGCACGCATGGTGCCGGAGGCGTTGGTGGCCACATCAAGCTGCAGCTCGAAGTCGCCCACCTTCTGGCGGCCGTAGTTGAAATCTGTCAGCGCCACGGTGCCCGAGCCGTTGAGGTCGGGGCTTGCCCAGCGGAACTTCAGATCGGCCGAGAGATCGCCTGTGACGGGCGGAGCGAACGGGTTTATGGCCAGCCAGTCGGAGAGCTTGACGTCTTTTATCTGCAGGTTGATGTCGTCGGCGCTGGAGTCGGAGTGGTCGTGGTTGGTGAAGAGATGGAGCGAGCTGACGGAGTTGTGGAGATAGAGTTTGGCGTCGAGATGACGCTTGGCCAGGTCGAAGTCGATGAAGTTGTCGGGGTTGAGTTCCCAGTCCTTATAGCCGATGATGGGATGGAAGGGGACGAACTGGATATGGAACAGCGTGGAGTCGCGCAGCGAAGCCACTGCGCCGAGCGAATAGCCCGTCTCACCCTGAATGTTTTCCTGATGGGCCACTATCGACAGGCGTGAGGCGTTGATGTAGCCGGAGGCATCCACATGGGCAAACTGGTCGAATGTGCCCGGCCGGTTGTTGAGCTGCAGGGCGTAGAGCAGGTAGGAGCCATGCTGATGGAGGTCGGCGGTGATGGAGTCGAGCTGCATGGTTCCCTTCCGGAATTCGTCGAGCGAGGCGGCCAGATTGAACACTGTATCGTTTGAAGCCTTGAGGCTGAGCTTGTTGAAGCTCATGTCGAGGCCGGCCAGATAGCTGCTCAGCAGATTGTCGGGTCCGGAGGCGGCCAGATCGAGAGTGAAGGGGGGCATGGCTTTCTGGATGGTGTCGATAGCCAGGCGCCGGCGGGCGAGGTCGCGGTTGAGAGCCTGGGAGGTCCAGGTGAAATGCTGCAGCAGCGTATCGAGCGATACGGGCGAGCGGAACGAGGCTGTCAGAGCGTGGTTGCGCAGCGCGGCATCGGTGCGTCCCGAGTGGGTGATGAAGTCCAGAATCAGGGAGTCGGCGTTGACTGTCTCTGAGCCCATGCGGAAATAGAGCGAAGCTATGTCGACATCGGCGTCGACGGCCATGGGGCGGCCGTGGCGGCGGCGTGTGGCGGCGATAGCCGGCGAGTAGTCGGCACGGCCGGAGAAACGGATGGAGGCGTCGGCTGCGCTGTCGGTCAGAGCCAGGACGTGAAGGTCGAGGCGGCGCACATCGCCGTTGAACTGCCAGCGCAGCGTGTCGCCGTCGAGATTGCCGTTGGCGTCAAGGCTGAAGTTTGCGGCGCGGTTGGCCGAGTTGGCCTTCACGGAGGCGTGGCCGCCGGCCATGTCGGCATCGAGGGTGATGTCGGTGAGGTGCTGATGGTTGTAGACGGCGCTACGAAGATCGATCTTGGCCTGGGCCTCGGTTTTGGGCGAGAAGAAGTCGAGCCCCGTGCCGGTGGCTGACACCGTGGCGTCGATGTCGGCGAGGCCGGAGAGCGGCAGAATGCTCTGGATGGGGAATGTGCGCATATCCAGATCGACGTCGTAGGCCTGACGGCGACCGTTCCACATGGCTGTGAGCGCCACATCGCCCTGATGGGTCACGGCGCAGAGTTCGCCGTCGATTACGCCTCGGTTGAGGTCTACATCGCCTTGGAGGCTCAGCGGCGGGATGCTGACCTGACGCTGCATCTTGGCGTCGAGCAGGGCTGGCTTGATGAAGGCGCCAGCGGAGATGTTGCCGGTGAGCTGCAGATTGCCGCGGGCCTGGTCAAACGAGCTGAAGTCGGCAATATCGCCCTGAAGATTCACGGCTATGTGGCGCTTGATTTCGGCGCTGAGGCGGCGGATATGCAGGTCGCTCATGGTGCCGTTGATTTCGGCATCAATGTCTAAGGGGGTGTAGGGCGGGAGAGCCTTGACGATTTGGGCGGCTGATGGGGGAGCGAGCATGGCTATGTCGCCACGCCCGATCATGGCGTCGAGATTCAGGCTGACGGGGGCGTCTTTAGGCTGAAGGCCCATCATGGCGTCGAGACCGATGCGGGTTTCAGGGGTGGTAAGCACGAACCCGGTGGCGTGCATGGCCGTGGAGTCCATGGCGAACAGGCCGCTGAGGGTGGGGTTGAAGCCGCAGCGTTCGCGTGCGGCTAACTGCTTGACGGGTACGCGGATTTCCATCCCCCGGTTGTAGAACGAATCCACCTCAAGCTTGATGCCTGTGACCTCGATGTAGGCCGGATCGAATCCGGCTGTCGGGGCGGCTCCGGCGGTAGCATACAGAGCGCGCGAATTGTTGAGCCTCAGGCGGTTTGCGTGGATTTCCCAGGGTGCAGAGGCTACGGTGTCCGCCGGCTGAGGGGCCGCGGGATGTGTCTTGGCGAAGGCTTCGGCGGCTTCGGGAGTAGGAACTATATAGGTGGCGTCGGCTTTGTTGATTTCCAGCGACTCTACGCGCAATTTGCTGTTCTTCAGTGAGATATACCCTTCCGTCAGACGGGCGTCGGGGATTATGCAGGCGAGCGAGTCGATGGTGGGCATCATGCGCATGGAGTAGTCAATCTGCTGAAGCGCAGCGTGATGCAGTGCGATTTCCCATTCTGCCGGGGCCGATTCCTCCTTGGGTTTGGCCACGGAGTCGGGCATCATCACCAGGTCGATTTTTCCGGATCGTCCAATGATGGAATCGATGGATATCCAGCTCTTTCTCAGGCTAATACTGGCGCCTTTGAGCTGTGCCAGCTGCAGCCGGGAGCGCATATAGAGCGCCGAATCGGGCGTGCCGAGATTGACGGTGGCATTCCTCATGCTTATCTCCCTGACGTCGACGTTCAGGCCTAAAAGCGGCCAGAAGGCGATGTCGCCGCGCAGGCGGTCGGTGGCGATGTGCATCCCGGGGGTGTCCATCACCAGCGAGTCGACTTTGATTTTGAGCGGGAAGGAGATGCGGGCAAACTTCACCCCGATGCGCATATCGCCCGAGGCGTTGATCGATTTCAGCGCGGTATGGATGGCAAAATCCTGAACCGGTGGGAGATAGAAAAGCAGCACTACGAGCGCAATCAGTCCGGCCACGCCTATGGCGAGCCATTTAAGCGATTTGAGCGCGATATGGAGTGCTTTTTTCAACGTAGCTGAAACGTGAGGAATATGACAGTGGCGCCGGGCCTCCCTGTTGGCTTCCGACGCGTGATGAATCTGTCAGAAAAACAGATTTGACGGGACAAATGTTCCCACTTGACCCGTCAAATATTCGTTGAAAACTGTGGCGCCTTTATTTTTTGGTGGCGTAGAGGATGGGGTTGGTGTCGGCGTCGTTGTACATCTTCATCTGGCGGTACACCTTCATGTATTTGCGGCCGGCGGCGATGTCGTCAAGGAGGGTGTCGATGGCGTCGGTCAGGTCGTTGCGCTGTTCGAGAAGCACTGCCAGTTTAGAGGTACATTTCTCGCGGTGACCGTCGGTGGCGTCTTCGCGGGCCACTTCGGCTTTCATGTGGTAGATCTTGACGGCGAGAATCGACAGGCGGTCGATGGCCCAGGCGGGGCTTTCGGTGTTGATGGTGGCGTCAGCGGTGGGAACCACTCCGGCATATTTCTCGCGGAACCATGTGTCGATATTCTCCACCATGTCGGTGCGCTCCTGGTTCGACGAGTCGATGCGGCGCTTGATTTTCAGAGCGGCCACGGGGTCGATGTTCGGGTCGCGGATGATGTCTTCCATGTGCCATTGGTTCACGTCGATCCAGTTCTTGTCGTAGAGGATGGCATCGATCGAACCTTTGGGGTAGGGGTTGGTATAGGGAGCGTCGACAGTGTCGGTCTTATGGTAATCGGCAGTGGCTCTGTCGAATATCTCGTTGCATTTTTCGGCAAATTTCATGACTTTCAGAAGGCTATGGATTTTAAATTTAAAGAATTTGAGTTGAGGATTGGCAAAGATAACAATTTCTTTTTAACATTTGCAACAATTCCACGCCGACCTCCCGAAATTCTTTCATTAAGACCCGATGTGGAGCCGATTTTGCAGAATCAGATGGTCAGGAGCGCTTGTGACGGCGCAGTGAGGCGCGCGACGGGGAGATTGTGACCAGGTAAACGCCGGAGAAGACCAGCAGGATGGCGACGACCTTCACCGCCGTGAGGGAGTCGAGGCCGAGGCAGACGCCGACGATGGTGGCCACGATCGGCTGCACATAATTATATATCCCCACGATGGTAGGCCGCATATTTTTCTGTCCTATCATAATGAAAATGTAGGCTATGAATGTGGCGAAAACGGCTACATAGCCGATTCCGGCCCATTGCATCAGCGTAAGGCTTTGCCACGGCATGCTAAGAATCGAAGGGAGCGATGCAGGCAGCAGGGCGATGGATGCGAACAGAAACATCCATTTCATCAGCGTCACCAGCGAGTAGCGGTGGATAAAGTTCTTATAGAAAGTGAGATACAGGGCGTAGCTCAGCTGCGCCAGCAGCACAATTGCATCGCCCAGAGCCGGATTGTCGGCCTGGTCGCCCATAGATTTGGAGGAGAGCATGAGGGTGACGGCTCCGATGGCGCCCAGGGCTATACCGCCGATCTTTTTTGCGCTGATGGGTTCGCGGAGCACGATATAGGCCAGCACCATGACCCACATAGGCATGGTGGTGGTGATCAGCGAGGCTTCGCCGGGCGACGTGAGGCTCACGCCGAAGATGAAGCAGCATTGGTTGAACAGGATGCCCAGGGCCGCGGCTCCGCAGAGGCGGAAGAGGTCACGCGGCGGCACATGTTCCTTCGGGCAGAATATGGATGTGAACCAGAACAGTGCGCAGGCTATGAAGATGCGGCAGTCGATCATCAGCAGCGGGGTCATGGCCGATGTGGTGAGCACCAGTTTGGTCACCGGCGACATCAGACCCCATATAGTGTTGGCCCCCAGCATCGCCAGGTGGCCTTTAGGTTGGAAATCAGACATTTCTACAGATTTTTATTATTGCTCCGCAGGCGGGAGCGGCCGGCTATTTGAGCTGAGCGCGGGCTTGGGATATGAGGTTGCGCAGCCCCTCGCGGTCGGATGCGGCGATGGTGTCGCGCAGAGTTTCGAGGTTGGCTATGAGAGCGCTGAGGCGCTCGGGCGAATGTGGATTGAGCAGAATCTCGACAATCAGATTGTCGTCTTCGCCCAGCACTCCGCGGGCTATGGCCTGATGGCGTGCGAAGGTGGTACCCGGCGCCGGCTCGTTGCCGGCCACCTGAGCAAACCCCAGAGTGGTGGCGAACGGTACTGTGAGCGAATAGCTCATCAGCCGGTCATGCTCGGCAAATGTGGCTTCCACCACATTCAGATGAAGCTTGCGGTAGAGGTCGCGGAAGAAGGCTTTGCCCAGATCGCTTCCTTCGGAGATGATGATGGCATTCTGATGCGAGAGGTTGTCGAGATTGGCGAAGGTGGGGCCGAACATCGGGTGAGTGCTCACAAACGGGTGCCCCTTTGAGGCGTAAAATTCCTGCAGTGTCGATTTTACTGATGCGATGTCCGCAAGCATGCAGCCTGACGGGAGATAGGGGAGCACCATCTCGAAAGCGTCGAGAGTGTGGCTCACCGTGGTGGCGTTGATGACCATTTCGGGCGCAAACTCGCGCACCTCGTCGAGTGTCAGCAGCCGCTGTGCGTTGAACATGAAACGCATGCGCCGCGGGTTTGTGTCGAACAGGGCAACCTCGTGGTCGAATGAAAGAAGGTCGCTGAAGAAGGAGCCCATTTTGCCGGCTCCCATGATTAGAATTTTCACCTTAGATAGAATTTTAGGCAAAGTTACGACTTTTGCCCCGAATATCGGCTCGTTGACTAAGTAATATGTATTACCTGTTGGTTGAATTAAAAATCTAAATATTTACAAATGAAAAAGTTGCACAAGTCGCAGATTATTAGTAAATTA
>ERZ808037.968-NODE-968-length-21852-cov-13.293731_pt1 | contig 21852 bp, 21 predicted proteins | sample MGYA00380190_ERZ808037 | MGnify/ENA primary metagenome ERZ808037 (study PRJEB31490, sample SAMN06133399) | mouse gut metagenome | isolation source: J9 | host: mice | place: China: Chengdu | collected 2015-05 ... | reverse complement strand
ATACCCTTGCGGGCATACCACTTCACCAGCCGTTTCAGGAAGTCAGCAGAGGAATAGGTGGACTGCTCCGGATAAGCCGCCAGGAAACGAAGCCTGGAGAACTCGTCAATGGCGGTATATTGGAACAGGCGTAACTCCGGATCTGTGATACAGCGGCGAGGGACGACCTTCACATCCACCTGCACCCTTTCTCCCGGATGAGTCATCTGTTGGTAAGGTTTTGGCGTATAAGCTTTTTTCTTCTTCTCCTGTGGGAACATACCCAGTTTGCGCATGACTCGAAACAGGCTCTCAGGCCGGCGGGTATAGCCGCGCTGTTTCAAGCGGTGCCATAACTCCACCAGGCCGAGCTGCGGATTGCGGCGGCGCATGTCCCGGATTAGCTTCAGTTCCGCTTCGGTATGCTGATTTGGATGTCTGTGAGGCCGCCGGGACTGGCAGGCCAGGGACTCCACGTTCCCATCCCAGCGAGCCCGCCAGAAGTAGATATACGACCGGCTCTTGTTGTACTTCCGGCTGGCTCGGCTGACGCCATTTTTCTCCGCATATTTCATTAGGGATTGCCTGTATACCATGTCCTGTGTTATACTCTTGCTCATGAAGGATGTGGCCCCCTCTCGGTCAGTTGGTGTGTGACAACTCAACTTTAACCGATGCGGCCTCATCCTTCTGCTTTTTTCTTCCGCTACTGTCCAATATGTATTGTACTCCTACACTGAAAATTCGGAAGATTTGAAAAAGGGGCTTGACAAACGGGAAAAAATCCTGTATCCTACATGCCATCGACCCACAAGAGCATATGACAGAAATACGATGACAGGGAAAAAGTCTTTTCGGGACGTTTCAGAGAGCTGCCGGGCGCTGCAAGGCAGTACGGAAGGAAAAGACGTCACTGGCCCTTGAGTAGGTTCGCTGAGACCGGCGGCGGTTTAGGCGGAAACGGGTTTCCTCACCGTTATCAAAGAGGCGGGATTCGTCCGGCGCGCCGGACTGATGCCGGGAGCGGGCGCATAGACGCCAATGAGAGTGGTACCGCGGAAGCTGAGCTTTCGTCTCTTCAGGGAGAAGAGACGGAGGCTTTTTTGTTTCCCCGCGGTCCCGTGAATCCGATATCCTGAATATCCTGATTATTTTCAAAACCTAAGGAGTGTGACAGTCATGGGAATGACAATGACGCAGAAGATTCTCGCCCATCACGCCGGTCTGGAGTCCGTCCGGGCGGGCCAGCTGATTCAGGCGAAGCTGGACCTGGTGCTGGGCAACGACATCACCACCCCTGTGGCCATCAACGAGTTTGAGGCCGCCGGATTTGACCGGGTGTTTGACAAGAGCAAAATCGCCCTGGTGATGGACCACTTTGTGCCCAACAAGGACATCAAGGCCGCCACCCAGTGCATGCAGTGCCGGACCTTTGCCCGCCGCTTCGACATCGACCACTATTTCGATGTGGGCGACATGGGCATCGAGCACGCCCTGCTGCCGGAAAAGGGCCTGGTGGCTCCCGGTGAGGCCGTCATCGGCGCCGACTCCCACACCTGTACCTACGGCGCCCTGGGCGCCTTCTCCACCGGCGTGGGCTCCACCGACATGGGCGCGGCCATGGCCGCCGGCGAAACCTGGTTCAAGGTTCCCTCCGCCATTAAGGTCAGCCTCACCGGCAGTCTCCGGCCCCACGTCTCCGGCAAGGACGTGATTCTCACCCTCATCGGCATGATCGGCGTGGACGGGGCCCGGTATCAGTCCCTGGAGTTCACCGGCCCGGGCGTTGCCGAGCTCTCCATCTACGACCGGCTGACCATTGCCAACATGGCCATTGAGGCCGGCGGCAAGAACGGCATTTTCCCGGTGGACGAGATTACCCGGGCCTATGTGGCGGAGCGGGTGGACCGGCCCTGGACCGCCTATGAGGCGGACCCCGACGCCGAGTATGAGCGGACCATTGACATCGACCTGAGCCAGGTGGACTGCACTGTGGCCTGGCCCCATCTGCCTGAGAACGCCCACAGCGCCCGGGAGGGCAAGGACATCGCCATCGACCAGATTGTCATCGGCTCCTGCACCAACGGCCAGCTGCCCGACCTGGCTGCCGCCGCCGCCGTGATGAAGGGAAAGCATCTGGCCAAGGGCGTCCGGGGCATTGTGATTCCCGCCACCATGAGCGTCTACCGGGCCTGCATGAAGGAGGGCTATACCGATATCTTCATGGACGCCGGCTGCATCGTCTCCACCCCCACCTGCGGGCCCTGCCTGGGCGGCTACATGGGCATCCTGGCTGAGGGCGAGCGCTGCGTCTCCACCACAAACCGCAACTTTGTGGGCCGCATGGGCCACGTGAAGAGCGAGGTCTATCTGGCGTCCCCCGCCGTGGCCGCCGCCTCCGGCATCGCCGGACACATCGCCCACCCCGATGAAATTTGAAGACAATTAAGAATTTCTGTGAATTAGGAATGAGGAATGAGGAGTTAGGAATTTTTCCCGGCTTCGTTACAATTCCTAATTCCTAACTCCTGATTCCTAATTTCTAACTCCTAATTCCTGATTTAAACGGAGGTTTATGCTATGAACGTACAGGGAACTGTCCATAAATACGGGGACCACGTGGACACCGACGTGATTATCCCCGCCCGCTATCTCAACACCCAGGACCCCAGAGAGCTGGCCGCTCACTGCATGGAGGATATCGACAGAGAATTCACCGGCAGAGTGCAGGAGGGCGACATCATGGTGGCCGGGGCCAACTTCGGCTGCGGCTCCTCCCGGGAGCACGCCCCCGTCGCCATCAAGGCCAGCGGCGTCAGCTGCGTGATTGCCGCCACCTTTGCCCGGATTTTCTACCGCAACGCCATCAACATCGGCCTGGCCATTCTGGAGTGCCCCGCCGCCAGCGCCGGCATCTCCGCCGGGGACCAGGTATCCGTGGACTTTGACACCGGCGTGATTACCAACCGCACCAAGGGCGAGACCTATCAGGCGGAGCCCTTCCCCCCCTTCATCAAGGACATGATTGCCCGGGGCGGCCTCATGGCGTCTCTCAGGGCGAAGAAGGCGGAGGCGTAACCATGGACAGGAGAATTGCGGTGATTCGGGGCGACGGCATCGGCCCCGAGATTGTGGGGGAGGCCATGGGCGTGCTGGACGCCGTGGCGGCGAAGTTCGGACACAGCTTCCGCTATGCCGAGGCCCCCATGGGGGGAAACGCCATCGACGCCTTCGGCGTGCCCCTGCCGGACGCCAGTCTGGAGACCTGCCTCAACAGTGACAGCGTGCTGCTGGGAGCGGTGGGCGGCCCCAGGTGGGACAGCCAGCCCCCCGCCAACCGGCCCGAAAAGGGTCTGCTGAAGCTCCGGGCCGCCATGGGGCTCTACACCAATGTCCGGCCTGCCCGGATGTTCTCCGAGCTGGCCTCCGCCTGTCCCCTCCGGGCGGACATCGCCGCCAAGGGCATTGACTTCGTGGTGGTCCGGGAGCTGATCGGGGGCCTGTACTTCGGTGAGCACACCACCGTGGAGGAGAACGGGGAGAAGAAGGCCCGGGATATCTGCGAGTATTCCGAGACGGAGATCCGCCGTGTGGCCCGTGTAGCCTTTGAAATGGCCCGGAAGCGCCGGAAGCGGGTGACCAGCGTGGACAAGTCCAACGTGCTGGACACCTCCCGCCTCTGGCGGGCGGTGGTGACGGAGGTGGCCAGGGAGTACCCGGATGTGGAGCTGCTCCACATGTATGTGGACAATGCCTCCATGCAGATGGTCCGGGACCCCAGCCAGTTTGACGTGCTGGTGACGGAAAACCTCTTTGGCGATATCCTGTCCGACGAGGCCAGCCAGATCACCGGCTCCATCGGCATGATTCCCTCCTCCAGCATGGGCGAGGGTACCCGGGGCCTCTACGAGCCCATTCACGGCTCCGCCCCGGACATCGCCGGGCAGAACAAGGCCAACCCCATCGGCACCGTTCTGGCCGCCGCCATGATGCTGCGCTACAGCTTCGACATGGCCGCCGAGGCCGCCGCCATCGAGAACGCCGTGGACCAGACCCTGAAGGCCGGCTTCCGCTGCGGCGACATCATGGAGCAGGGCTGCACGCTGCTGGGCTGCACGGAGATGGGCGCGGAAATCCGCAAGCGCATCTGAATCAGAAAAGACCGCCGTCCGGCGGTCTTTTTTGTATCTTCCCTCTGATTCAGCCGTCCGGCGGAGGCAGATTGCGGTCTCCCCACTCCTTCATCACATTCAGCACAGAAATGAAGCTCTGCCCCAGCTCCGTCAGTGTGTACTCCACCCGCGGGGGAACCTCGTGAAAATCGCGGCGCAGAAGAAACCCGTCGGCCTCCAGCTCCCGCAGCTGCTTGGTCAGGGAGGACTCCGTAATCTCCCCGAGCTGCCGCCGCAGCTGGCCGAAGCGGTGTATGTCGGACACGGCGATGTAATAGAGAATTTCGATTTTCCACTTTCCGCCCAGCAGCTTTTGCAGAGTGGAAATGGTTCTGCACCGCTCAACGGCCTGTTTGGTTTTCCGCATGGCGCGCACCTCCCGTCCTGACGGTCCTGCTGGCTACACCATATCAGACCCGCAGCAAAAAATCAAGGCGCCGCAAAAAAACAGGGTACTGCAAAAAAGTACCGTACTTTTCTTTTTGCGGCGGCCCGGTATAATGGACCCATCAAAGAGACGTCAGGGAGGTATGACGATGCACTACACAGGGACCATTTGGCGGCCGCCCTATGAGGCGGCGTCGCTGCTGCTGGAGGTCACGGCGGGCTGCACCCACCACAGCTGTAAATTCTGCACGCTGTACAGTGAGCTGCCATTCAAGTTTAGAATGTCGCCGCTGAAGGACGTGGAGAGCGATTTGCAGGAGGCACAGATTTGGGCCGCGGACCCCATGGCCCGGCTGTCGGCCCGCTTACAGGGGCTTCCGGAGCCCGGAGGCGTGGAACGGGTGTTTCTGACCGGGGCGAACCCCTTCGTCCTGCGCTGTGACAGGCTGCTGGAAATCGCCGGTCTGATCCGGCAGTATCTGCCCTCTGTCAGAACGGTGGGCTGCTTTTCCCGAATCACGGACATTGCCCTGAAATCTGATGAGGAGCTGGCGGCCCTTGGCCGGGCCGGCTACGACGGTCTGACCATCGGCATTGAGACCGGCGACGGCGAGGCTCTGGCGTTTATGAACAAGGGCTATGCGCCTGGGGACATCCTGACCCAGTGCCGCCGTCTGGACGAGGCGGGCATCGGGTACAGCTTTTTCTACCTGGCGGGGATTTCCGGAGCCGGGCGGGGCGAGGCGGGGGCGCGGGCCACCGCCGCCGTGTGCAATCAGCTGCGCCCCTGGCTGATTGGGGTGAATATGCTGACCGTCTACCCGGATTCCGAGCTCAGCCGGGAAATCCGGCGGGGGGCCTGGAGGGAGAGCGGGGAGCTGGAGAAGTACCGGGAGACCCGGACGCTGCTGGAGTGCCTGAACATTCCCACCGTCTTCGCGGCCATGGGGGCGTCCAACGCCTTTCAGTTTCAGGGCGCTCTGCCGGAGGAGCAGGACGCGCTGCTGGCGAGACTGGATGAAATCATAGCCTCCGGCCAGGAAGACCGGCTGCGGTCCTACCGGGAGCAGCTGCCCCATTTATAAGCATTGGGCCTCCTGGCCTCGCGGGCAGCCCATAGCGCAAACGCGCCGCCTCGAAAACCGCTTACCGGCTTACGGGCCCACCGGCTCCGTAAAAGGCCGGAGAGCAGGGCGGCGGAAAAAAACGCCGGGGAACGCATTGAGAGACGTTCCCCGGCATTTTGGTGAGACAGAGGATTCAGCGGTGTTCCGAAGGGCCTGGCTCTGCGCGCTCTTCTTCCGTGCGCTCCTTTTCCGTGCGCCCTTCTTCCGCGTGCCCTTCCTCTTCCGCGTCTCCTTCCTCCTGGGCCTTCAGACGCTCCAGCCAGGCCAGAAGGCCGGGCCGCCGGGTCTCCCGGCAGAGCCGGTCGATCAGGGCCCGGCGCTCCTCCAGACGGCCCATCCTGCCCAGGACCTCAATCCGTTCGCACTCGATGTGCTCCCGGAAGGTAATGACGCCTGTGTCCGCCCGTTTCAGCACGTCGTTTTCAGAAAAAGCCGGGGCGCACCGGTCCAGGGCCGCCAGGAATTTTTCTCCGTCCCGGTCCTGCCGATAGGCCCGGGCGGCTTCGTTCAGGGGTTTGAGGGCCTTCCGGAGCGGACGGGAATTGCTCCAGGCACAGGCAAACAGATACAGCGCCAGCAGCGCGATGATTGCCAGAGTCCTGGCCAGGGGCGGGAGCTCCAGAGCGTTCAGCCCGAAGCCCGCCGCCACTGTCCCGGCGATTGTCAGCGCCAGCCGGAGCCGGTGGCCCTTGGAGGCCGCGAACCCCGCTGCGGTCAGGATTACGCCCAGGACCAGGGCCAGAATCCGGAGCACTCCGGCCAGCTCGAAGCGGCCTCCTCCCCTCACGGCGGCTACAGCGACGCTCAGCATCACGGCCCAGAGGAGGAGGGAGAACAGGCCCAGCGCCGTCTTTCTGTTCATGGCGCGGTCTCCCCCACAGTGACCGCCAGATGAAATTCATCGGTAAGGGACAGGAGATATCCGGGGATGTTCTCCCGGTTCCACTCCGGGGTCTGAGAGGACTGCCAGGTTCCTCCGGGCTCAAAGCTGAGTTCCGCCGGGACGTATACCGTCAGCGTCTCGCCGCCGGCGTCCCGGACCTGGTACTGCGTCAGGTTTTTCTCCGGCCCGAAGTACCCCGGCAGATGAGCGGCCATGCTTCCGGGGAGAAACCAGACCTCCCGCTCCGCCGTCTGGCTGGATTCAATCTGCTTCATATCCGCTCCCGTCTTCCTCAGCAGGGGCAGGACCTCGCTGTTCAGCATCAGGCCGCAGATGCCCACATGGATGGCCAGGGGCAGGACGGCCATTTTGGCCAGGTCCTTCCACACGCCGGAGGCCCTCCGCTTTTTCAGGGCCCGGGCGGCCAGCACCGTGATGAGAAGGATGACGGCCAGCCCCAGCGCCGCCGCGCCCAGCATCAAAAAGCACCAGGTCCGGGCCGCGCCGAGGATGCCGTAGGCGGTGCTTTTGCCCGCCTGGCACCAGCGCTGAACGGGCTCGGACAGGGCCCCCAGCACCAGCAGCAGGGCGGGGAAGATGGAGAAAAAGGGACTGATGACCAAAAACAGGTCGGAACGGCGGCTGTATGGCTGTGACATGACTGCGCACTCCTTTTCCGGCGGATTCTGCCTGAAATTTCTATGGAGAGTATAGCGCGGAACGGCGGGAAATGCAAGAGGCCGGAGCGCCGGGGGAATTTTATTACTTCCGAACTGAAAGGCCGGAAGTAATATGTGCCATGTTTTGCGGTTGCCGCCGTTTAAGGCGGCGAGCAAAACGGCTTAAATCAAATGTATGATTCCCGAATTTTTAATTCGGGAATAATATTCGGAAGAAGGGGGCGGGCTTTACACCTGACCCCCGCAATGATGCCTGTAGGGGCGGGCCTCTGTGCCCGCCCGTTCTCCCGATGGTTCCGGACTCCCGGCAGAGGGACCGGGACAGGCCCCTGCAAAATAAAATCTGCCAATAAGAACATCCTCCGGCGCCAAAGGCGTTGGAACAGCCGTCCGGCGGACCTTAAACCAGACGCCAGACTAAAAGGCGGTCCGCGCCTGTGCCCTTGAGGCTGCGGACGAGAGCGTCCCAGGCGGTCTGCCCGGCAGTCCCGTAATCGGCCTGGAAAAACTCACAGATGAACCGGGAGAGCCCCTGGAAGTCCATGGCCTCCTCCAGCGCCAGGACCTGTTCCCCTTCGCGGAACACCACCACGTCAAAGTCGCCGGTGGCCCCCCGCCATGCCTCTCCCACCGCCTCCATGCCGCTCCGGACGTCCACGCCGCAGACCGTCTGGAGATAGCGGAACAGGGCAAGGAAGACCTCGCCGGAACACCCGGCGGCTTCCATTGCGCCTGCGGGGGACGCCATTTCGTCGAGCATCCTGCTGATGAGACTGTCCGCCTCGCCGGGAGCCCCGTTTTGGATGAGGTCTGCCAGCTCCTCGAAGCTGCCCCTGACGCAGGTTCCGAAAATGCCAATCATGGACATGGTGTGTTCCTCCTGTCGTGATGTGAGGCGCTGCCGTGCCGGCGCGCCTGATGGATGATTCTGAGTATACCATGCCCGCCGCCGGGGCGCAAGACGGGACAGGCTTCAGGGAGTGTCCATCTGCGCATATTACAGCGGGGATGCCCTGTAGGGGAGGGGCTCTGTCCCCTCCCGTTCTTTTGGGCTATCGGCATTGTCTGCCGGCAGAACACCCTGTGGGGCCTGGTCCCCAGACCAGGCCATTTCCCCGGGAGCGCCGGAGTCCCAAAAGACGCGGCGCCCGCAGGGGCCCGCCCTCCTGGCCGGCCCGTTTGCCGGGAATTTTGACGCTTGGAATCAGGCGGGTTCCAAAGTATGCAAGGTTCCCTTTGACAAAGGTCGGCCTTTTTGCTATCATCAGCTTAATGGCGTATGATGCGGAAAGTCCGGAGCGCGCTCCGGCGGGCGTCTCTTCCCCTGAGAGGGCCCGGCGCCGCCTATTTTTGAAAAGGAGCAGGGCTATGAAACACGTAAAATACGGCAAGTGTGTCCGCTGCGGCAAAACCTATGAGGCTGTGCCGGACCTGACCAGCTGCGAATGCGGAGGCATTCTGGACATCGTCTATGACTATGATTACATCAGGACCCGGCTGACCAAAGAGAAGCTGGCGGAGCGCGGGGAGCGGAGCATGTGGCGTTACCGGGAGCTGCTGCCCATTGAGGAGACCACGGAGCCCACGCCTCTGCGGGTGGGCTGGTCCCCCCTGTACGAGGAGCCCCGCCTGGCGGAGACGCTGGGACTGAAACGCCTGTGGGTGAAGGACGACGGCCAGAACCCCACCGCCTCCTTGAAGGACCGGGCCAGCGCCATGGCCGTGGCCAAGGCCCGGGAGGCCGGGGCGAAGGTCATCGCCTGCTCCTCCACCGGCAACGCCGCCAGCTCTCTGGCGGGCAACGCGGCGGCGGCGGGCCTGTCCACCTATATCTTTGTGCCCTCCCGGGCCCCCAAGGGCAAGGTGGCCCAGCTGATGACCTTCGGGGCCACGGTGGTTTCCGTTCAGGGCAGCTATGAGGAGACCTTCGAACTGAGCAAGGCCGCCATTGACAAATGGGGCTGGTACAACCGCAACGCGGCCATCAACCCCTATCTCTCCGAGGGCAAGAAGACCGTGGCCCTGGAGATTATGGAGCAGCTGAACTGGGAGGTCCCCGACTATATCGCCATCTCCGTGGGAGACGGCTGCACCATCGCCGGGCTCTGGAAGGGCCTGAAGGACCTGCACGCCATCGGCTTTATTGATAAGCTCCCCCGGCTGATCTCCGCCCAGGCGGAGGGCTGCTGCCCCCTGAACCGGGCCATTGAAACCGGGGAGCCCTGGCGTCCCATGGAGGAGAACACCCTGGCGGACTCCATCGCCGTGGGGGTGCCCCGGAACGCGGACAAGGCCCTCATGGCGATCCGGGAGAGCAGCGGCTTGGTGGTCAACGTCTCCGACCGGGAGATCATGGCGGCCCAGAAGCTGCTGGGCCGGACCTGCGGCGTCTTTGGCGAGCCGGCCGGCGTCACCGGCGCGGCGGGGGTGAAAAAGCTCTGTGAGCAGGGGAAGCTGGGAAAGGACGACACGGTGGTCTCCGTGGTGACAGGGAACGGCCTGAAGGACGTTGCCAACGCCATCGCCGCCTGCGGCGAGCCCATCACCATCCCCTCCGACATGGACCGCCTGCTGGCGGCCTTCGCTGAGAAGGGCATCACCGTGGACTGAGCGCCGCCGCGAGCGGGAAATAACAGAAAACAGCAAAAAGTAAAGAAGCAAAGAAGCAAAGAAACAAAGAAACAAAAAACGAAAAATCCGGCTTCGACTGCGGGGCCGGATTTTTTGACCGGTTTTTGCCCGTTTTTTTGCCCGGATTTTTGTCCGGATTTTAAGCCCTTCCCGTCCTGCCGCCCTCCGCCGGAGGGACGGTCCGGGAAAAAGGAAGCTGAGATGGAAAATGAAAAAATGCCGTTGCTTTAGCGGCGGGAGCGGCGTATGATAGAGTCAGCGCGGATGAGCGCCCGGCGGCTGAAACGGCTTTTTAGTGCCGGCGCACGCGTACAAAAAATTCATCCGGGAAAGGAAGCTGCGATGAAGGCATTGGAAGACAAGCACTGCTGGGCGGAGATTGACCTGGACGCCCTGCTGCATAATTTTTCCCTGGTGCGGCGTCTGGCGGGGGAGACCCCCGTCTGCGCCGTGGTGAAGGCCGACGCCTACGGCCACGGGGACCTGATGGTCTGCCGCGCCCTGGCGGAGGCCGGAGCGGCCTGGTTTGCCGTGTCCTGTCTGGCGGAGGCGAGACGCCTGCGCCGGGGCGGCGTCCGCCGGCCCATTCTGATTCTGGGCATGACCCAGCCCGGACAGGCGGCGGCCCTGGCGGAGGACCGCATCACCCAGGCCCTGTTCAGCCCGGAGTACGCCCGGGCCCTCTCGGAGGCGGCCCGGGCCGCCGGGGTGACGGTGGACTGCCACCTGAAGGTGGACACCGGCATGGGCCGCATCGGCTTCGGGGCCCGGGAGGATTTTGAGGGAGCCGTGGAGGGCCTGCGGGCCTGCCGGGAGCTGCCGGGGCTGTCTGTCTCCGGTATCTTCCAGCACTTTTCGGCGGCGGATTCCCTGGCGGCGGAGGACCGGGCCTATACCGAAGCCCAGTACGCCCTGTTCCGCCGGGTTCTGGACCGGGTGGCCGGGGATGCGCCGCTGATGGTGCACTGCTGCAACTCGGCGGGGCTGGTGTCCCACCCGGAGTGGGCCCACGATCTGGTCCGGGCGGGCATCATTCTCTACGGTCAGGACCCCAGCGGGGAACTGCCCCTGCCCGGCCTCCGGCCCGTCATGAGCCTGAAGGCGGCGGTGAGCCACGTCAAGACCCTTCTGCCCGGGGAGTCCGCCGGATATGGCCGGACCTATACCGCGGAGCGGCCTGTCCGGACGGCTACCCTCTGCTGCGGCTATGCCGACGGCTATCCCCGGCTGCTGTCCGGCCTGGGCGTGGCCTCCCTCCACGGAAAGCCCGCCCCCATTCTGGGCCGGGTGAGCATGGACCAGGTGCTGGTGGACGTCACCGAAGCGCCGGAGACCGCCATGGGGGACGAGGCCGTTCTGCTGGGGGCCGGAGGCGGCGACAGCTTCGCCCGGGCGGCGGAAAAGATTGGGACCATCTCCTATGAGCTCCTCTGCGCCGTGGCCCGAAGGGTGCCGAGGGTCTATCTCCGGGGCGGCGAGGCCGTGGCCGTGGACGACTATCTGGCGGATGTGAACTGAATTAGGAATTAGGAATGAGGAATGAGGAATTGTTTCTGAATTAGGAATGGGGAATGAGGAATCAGGAATGATTCCGTTATTTCGGCAATTCCTAACTCCTAATTCCTAATTCCTAACTCATGAGAGGGGGGCGTGCGTATGTGGCTGCTGTTTGCCTTTGGCTCCGCGCTGTTCGCGGGCCTGACGGCCATTCTGGCCAAGTGCGGCGTCCGGCGGACGGACTCCACCGTGGCCACCGCCGTCCGCACCGTGGTGGTGCTGGCGTGCTCCTGGATGATGGTTTTTCTGACCGGGGCCCAGGCAGGACTGGGGTCCGTCGGGGGGAGGACGCTGCTGTTTCTGGTGCTGTCGGGCCTGGCCACCGGGGCCTCCTGGCTGTGCTATTTCAAGGCGCTGCAATTGGGGGACGTGAACCAGGTGACGCCCATCGACAAGAGCAGCACCGTGCTGACGATTCTGCTGGCGCTGGCGCTGTTCCGGGAGCCGGTTACTCCGCCGAAGCTGGCGGGAACCGCCGCCATCGCCCAGGGGACCTGGCTGATGCTTGAACGGAGGGAGACGGACAAGACGGGGAAGGGGGGCCTGACCTGGCTGCCCTTTGCCCTGGGGTCGGCGGTGTTTGCCAGCCTCACGGCGATTCTGGGAAAAATCGGCATCAGCGGCGTGGACTCCAACCTGGGCGCCGCCATCCGCACCGGCGTGGTGCTGGTCATGGCCTGGGTGATGGTTTTCGCCGCCGGAAAGGGGCCTGGGCTGCGGGAGGTTCCCGGAAATGAGCTGGGCTTCATCTGCCTGTCCGGCGTGGCCACCGGGGCCTCCTGGCTGTGTTATTACCGGGCCCTCCAGACCGGCCCCGCCAGCGTGGTGACGGCGGTGGACAAGCTGAGCCTGCTGGTGACGGTGGGGTTCTCCTGCCTGGTGCTCCGCGAGAAGCTGAGCCGCCGGGCTGGGCTGGGCCTGGCCCTGATGACCGCCGGGACCCTGTCCATGCTGCTGTGAGGGGTTCCGGCGGCGGAATGATTTTGAACAAGATAAGAAAGGAAGGCGGCTATGAAGGAAGCGCGGAAAAAGCGGATTTTGCTCATCGGCACCGGCGGCACCATTGCCTCGGAGCTTACGGAGAGCGGCGGCCTGGCCCCGGAGCTGACCACGGAAGAGCTGCTGGCCCGGCTCCCCGCCATCTCGGACATCTGTGAGACGGACTGCCTCCAGCTGCTGAACCTGGACAGCACCAACATGACCCCGGCCCACTGGCTGGAGATGGTCCGCTGCATCCGGGACCGTTATGAGGCTTACGACGGCTTCGTGCTCACCCACGGCACCGACACCATGGCCTATACGGCGGCGGCCCTCAGCTATCTGATTCAGGACAGCCCCAAGCCCATCATCCTCACCGGGGCCCAGAAGCCCATCGGCTTCGACTCCACCGACTCCAAGACCAATCTGACGGACGCCTTCCGCTGCGCCGCCGCGGACCTGCCGGGGGTCTCCATCGTGTTCAACAGCCAGGTGATTCTGGGCACCCGGGCCAAGAAAACCCGGTCCAAGAGCTTTCAGGCCTTTTCCAGCATCAACTTTCCCCACCTGGGCATCCTCCGGGACGGGGTGCTGCTGCGCTACATCCGCCAGGACTGCGGCGGGAGCCCGGTGTTTTACGAGACCCTGGACACAAGGGTGTCCCTGCTGAAGCTGGTCCCCGGCATGGGCCGGGAGCTGGCGGACTTCCTGCTGGCCCGGAACGACGCCCTGATTATCGAGAGCTTCGGCGTGGGGGGCCTGCCGGAGCACGGCGGTTTCTACGACTGCATCCGGGACGCCATGGCGGCGGGGAAAATCATCGTCCTCACCACCCAGGTGGAAAACGAGGGCAGCGACGTGGGGGTGTACCATGTGGGACACGCTCTGAAAAACGAGCTGGGGGTTCTGGAGGCCTATGACATGACCACCGAGGCGGTGGTGGCGAAGCTGATGTGGATTCTGGGCCGGACGAAGCGCCGGGCGGAGGTGGAACGGCTGTTTTACACCCCCGTGGCCCGGGACATTCTCTGGCCTGTGGTGTGATACGCATTTCAAATAAAACGATTTCGGTTTATTTGAAACAGAACCGTATTCTGCATTTCTGTTCTGCGCCGGAATGGCGCAAAACACGTCTCATAAGAATCCAACGCGCCTTTGGCGGTATCAAAAGCTTTTGAATGGAGTCTAATATGAAAGACCGCCGGAAAGCCGGCGTATGGCTTGTTTTTCCGGCGGTTTCGTGATATAGTCGACGGGACTGAAGGGCGCGCCTGCTCAGTCCCGGGACGGTAAACTCCGCGTGAAGGCAGGCAAACCGGCCGATCTCACAGGCCGGCGGCGGACGCCCGGGAAATTTCCGGATTCCGACAGATAAGGAGGTCCTTTTGGATGTTCTCGATTTCCCCTATGAAAGATCTCTACGAAAGCCCCATGCCCCCCATGGCCCTGACGGACTATGAGGCCATGTCCAAATTTCTGAACCGGGGCGCGCAGCGCTGCAAGGCCTCCGGGCGGAATTTCGATTTGTTCCTGGACTGGGTGATTCACGCCCTGACCCAGAGCCTCACCGCCGACAGCGCCTCCCGCATCTTCCTGCCCAAGACCAAAACCTGCCCCTTCGAGCTGGACGATCTGATTCCCCTCTCCCCGCTCCGGTCCCAGCGGCGGCAGCGGGTGCAGCTGCGGGAGACGAACCTGATTGCCCCGGTGTGGAACAACAGCGATCTGGAGTCGGCCCTGGAGGCCTTTTACGACAGCGGCTTTGCCGGAACGGACCTGGAGGAGGTATTCGGCGGCGTCTACATCCAGGAGCTCCGCCTGGCCATCATCGACGCCCCGGCGGACGTGGACGTGCCCCAGGTGCTGCGGGTCTGGAGCCGGGGGAGCATCCTTCTGAACAGCTGGTCCCTGGGGGAGCTGGAACCGGTGCTGTCCACCGACGGCGAACACTGGTATCTTCAGGGGGAGGACGGCGAACAGAAGCTGCCGGTGCTGGAGACCCGCATGGCCGCTCTGTACAACTGCGGCCTGCGGCGTTACGCCGGCAGGGAGTGAGGACAGGCGCCCCCGGGTCCCACCTCAGATCCGCCGGGGAGGAAGCGCCCGGCTGAAGGAGCTTTTTGCAGGCCCCGCCTTCCGGTGAAATGGGGAAAGGACGCTTCCGGAGGAAGCGCCCTATTCGGAGATTTTTTGGATACTTTTCGGAGACTTTTCGAAAATTTTTCGGAGGCTTTTCGGGGGCTTTATGCAGGGGCCTGTTCCGTCCTCCGAAGGCATGGAGAGCCCGGAGGAACGGGAGGGGACAGAGCCCCTCCCCTACAGGGCATCCCCGCTGTAAAATGCGCAGGGGGAGCGTCCGATTGGCAGATTTTATTTTGCAGGGGCCGGCCCGATGTGAGGCCCGTATACCGGCGGCCCCTGCATCATGGTCCCGCTGTAAAATGCGCAGATGGACACGCCCCGTTGGGCGGCGGCGATTGACTGGAAAACGGGAGTATGTTATGATCGTCCACAATAAGAGCCTGTTTAAAATCCGGCTCTAAGACGCGGCGGTGAAAGGAGCGAAGGCATGAACATCCACAAGGGACACAGGCAGCATATGCGGGCCCGCTTCATACAGGGCGGCCTGGAGGGCTTTGCCGACCACGAGGCCCTGGAGCTGCTGCTGTATTACGCCATCCCTCAGAAGGACACGAATCCCCTGGCCCATGCCCTGATGGAGCGCTATGGGAGCCTGTCCGCCGTGCTGTCCGCGCCCATTGAGGATTTGGTAAAAATGGAGGGCGTCGGAGAGCGGACCGCCGTTCTGCTGCACCTGGTGCCCCGGATAGAGCAGAAGGCCCGTCTGTCGGAGCTGGAACAGGTGCTGGACAGCACCGGGCGCATCGGCGCGTATCTTCTGGAGCGCTTTTCCCTGGAGCGGGACGAGGTGGTCTATCAGCTCTGCCTGGACCAGAAGGGCCGTCTGCTGGCCTGCAAGTGCCTGGGGGAGGGCGGAACCGCCTCCGTGGACCTGGATGTCCGCAGGCTGGTGGAAAACGCCCTGCTGTCCACCGCCAGCGGGGTGGTCCTGGCCCACAACCACCCCAGCGGCGTGGCCCTGCCCTCTCCCGAGGATTACGCGGCCACCGACCGGGCCCGGGCGGCCCTGAAAACCGTGGGGGTGGAGCTGCTGGACCACATCATTATAGCGGACCGGGATTTTGTGTCCCTGGCGGATTCCGGCTGTCTCCGTTAGTTTTAAAACAGACTCCAGCACTTTGTATTCAGGCCGCCCCGCGGATGCCGTCCGGCCTGCGGGGATACGGCAATCTGCCGGTTCTATAGCAAGCGTCAAAATTCCCGACAAACGGGCCGGCCAGGGGGCCGGCCCCTACAGAGGCGTGTAGGGTCTGCCGCCCCCGGCGGCCTGTTGGCAGCAATGATGAGGGTTGCTATAAGCCTCCGGCGGGGCTGAACCCGGCAAATATTGTCGAACAAATGTTGTAATTCGGCCGGCGCTGTGGTACAATGAGAGGCGGAAGGAAAACGGTCCTTTTCATGGGGGCCTCCGGAGGGACGGCGGAAGCCGAAAACACGAAAACACGAAAAACTCTACAGCATGGGAGCGTGGAACGATGCCGAAATTTCAGGTTGTATCCGATTATCAGCCCTCCGGCGACCAGCCGGAGGCCATTGCCGCTTTGGCGGGGGGCATTGAAAACGGACTGAAGGAGCAGGTTTTGCTGGGCGTCACCGGCTCCGGCAAGACCTTTACCATGGCAAAGGTCATCGAGGCCGTCCAGCGGCCCACTCTGGTGCTGGCCCACAACAAAACCCTGGCGGCCCAGCTCTGCGCGGAGTTCAAGGAGTTCTTCCCCAACAACGCCGTGGAGTATTTCGTGTCCTACTATGACTACTACCAGCCCGAGGCCTATATCCCCCACACGGACACCTATATCGCAAAAGACGCCTCCACCAACGACGAAATCGACCGCCTCCGCCTCTCCGCCACCTTCGCCCTGCTGGAGCGGCGGGACGTCATTGTGGTGGCCTCCGTCTCCTGCATTTACGGACTGGGAGAGCCGGAGGACTTCGCGAAGCTGTCCGTCTCTCTCCGGGTGGGGGCGGAGTGGGAGCGGGACGAGATGCTGCGCCGCCTGGTGGAAATCCGCTATGAGCGGAACGACGTCGCCTTTGAGCGCAACATGTTCCGGGTCCGGGGGGACACGGTGGAGATATACCCGGCTTATTACAAGGACAGGGCCATCCGGGTGGAGTTCTTCGGGGACGAGATTGAGCGCATCAGCGAATTCAACCCCCTCACCGGAACCGCCTCGCTGAAGCTGAACCACGCCGTGATCTACCCCGCCAGCCACTACGTTACCACCAAGGACAAAATGGACAGGGCCATCGGGGAAATCCGGAAGGAGCTGGAGATACAGGTGGAGGGCTTCAACGCCAATAACCAGCTGGTGGAGGCCCAGCGCATCCGCCAGCGGACGGAGTACGACATGGAGATGATGCAGGAACTGGGCTACTGCTCCGGCATCGAGAACTATTCCCGCATCATCTCCGACCGGCCCGCCGGGTCCGCGCCCATGACGCTGCTGGACTTCTTCCCCGAGGACTTCGTGCTCTTCGTGGACGAGAGCCACGTCACACTGCCCCAGGTCCGGGCGATGTACAACGGCGACCACGCCCGGAAGGACGCCCTGGTGAAATACGGCTTCCGCCTTCCCTGCGCCTATGACAACCGCCCCCTGAAATTCGAGGAGTTCGAGGGCCGCATCGGTCAGGCGGTTTTCGTCTCGGCCACGCCGGGCCCCTATGAGCGGGAGCGGGCGGACCAGGTGGTGGAGCAGGTCATCCGGCCCACGGGACTGCTGGACCCCAGAGTGGAGGTCCGGCCCGTCACCGGGCAGATTGACGACCTGATAGAGGAGATCAACGCCCGGGCCGCCAGAGACGAACGGGTGCTGGTGACCACCCTCACCAAGAAAATGGCGGAGGACCTGACGGAGTACTTCAAGAACGCCGGAATCAGGGTCCGGTATATGCACGCGGACGTGGAGACCATCCAGCGGATGGAGATTATCCGGGACCTGCGGCTGGGGAAATTTGACGTGCTCATCGGCATCAACCTCCTCCGGGAGGGCCTGGACCTGCCGGAGGTCAGTCTGGTGGCCGTGCTGGACGCGGACAAGGAGGGCTTCCTCCGGTCCGAGACCTCTCTGATTCAGACCATAGGCCGGGCGGCCCGGAACGCGGAGGGTCTGGTGGTTCTCTACGCCGACACCGTCACCCCCTCCATGCGGGCGGCCATGGACGAGACGGAGCGCCGCCGGGGGATTCAGGACCGCTTTAACCAGGAGCACGGCATCGTCCCCAGGACCATCATCAAGGGGGTCCGGGAGGTGCTGGAGATTTCCGCCGCCGCCGAGGAGGACGCCACCCGGGCCCGCCGGCACAAAAAGCTGAGCCAGGCGGAGCGGGACGCGGAAATCCGGCGTCTGGAGAAGGAGATGAAGGAGGCCAGCAAGATGCTGGAATTCGAGTACGCGGCGGTGCTGAGAGACCGGATTATCGAGCTGAGGGGAGAGAAATAGTTAGGAATGAGGAATTAGGAATGAGGAATTTTCCGAAATTCCCCCAATTCTAACTCCTGATGAGAAATGGTCAGGAATGAGAAATTAGGAATGAGGAATTAAAAATGAGAAATTTTCCGAAATTCCACCCAATTCCTAATTCCTAACTCCTAATTCCTAATTGAATGAGGTGTTTTATGAAATACGAATGGCTGGACGAATACCTCCTGGCCCTGCCGGGGGCGGAAAAGGACTACAAGCCCGAATGGGGCTGGTTCCGGTACATGCTCCGGGGCAAGCTCTTTGCCGCGGTCTGCACGCCGGACGAAAAGCACGGGACCTACGGCGGCCACGACCTGGTGAATCTGAAATGCGACCCCGCCCGGGGCGAGATCCTCCGGGCGGCCCACCCCGAAATTCTGCCGGGGTTCTACTGCGACAAACGGCATTGGATTGCCTGCCTCCTGGACGGGGACCTGCCGGAGGATATCCTCCGGGAGCTCTGCCGGGAGTCCCACCAGCTGATTTTGAAAAAGCTGCCCAAATACGTACAGAAGGAAATCAGTAATTAGAAATTAGGAATGAGGAATTGCGGCTCGTTTGGATAAATTCCTGATTCCTAACGCCTCATTCCTAATTGAGGGAAGTGATTAGATGGAGCTGACGCGGTATCAAAAAATCCTGCTGGCGGCGCTGGCGGGGATGCTGGTTTTTTTCAGCGTCCTCATGGCGGTCTTCCGGAGCGGTCCCGGCGTGCTGTTCGAGGAGAGCCTTTTGGAAATCGCCGGGGAAGGGGTCTACACCGGCAGAGTCATGGGGGAGCCGGTGGCCATTACCGTCACAAGGCCCTCGGATTCCAGGGCCGTGGTGGAGTTCGCCATCGGGGACCGGTTCCGCGACGTCTGCCAGGTGGACTATCCCCTGACGCCCGTGGAGACGGTCCGGGGCCCGGTGGACGGCATCCGGGTCACGAAAAACGGCGCGGTCCTGTTCCAGGGGGCCTACGCCCGGGACATGGATGGCGGCTGGTTCGACGAGAACGGGGACTGGGCCCCCCAGTTTACCGTCCGGGCCTATACCAGCGGCGACCCCTGGCGGTATTATGAGACGGACGCGGCCACCGCTGTGGCCTTCGCCCTGGGGCCCGGCACCGCCGCCCACGGGGACCCGGGCCTCTTTGCGCTGGCGGTGTTCCTGACGGCTCTGCTGGCGGTGTGGATTCTGTTTCATAAACAGCTGTTCCGCTTTGAGCACCGCTGGGCCCGGGACCCGGAGCCCACCGAGGGATATCTGTTTTTGGAGCGGGCGGTGTGGCTGCTGGCGGCGGCGGCCGTCGCAGGGGTCTATCTCGCGGCGATGGTGACGGTCAGTTAGGAGCGGTTATGGAAGAAGCACAGAAGAAACGCCCTTTCACGGCAGAGGGCGGGACAAAAAAGAGGGCCGCCCTCTCAACAGTGGGAGGCACTTTGAAAGAAGAGAGCGCCACCCGTCAGGGCGGCGAAGCCAAAAAGGCTTGTGCGGCGATTCTGGCGGCGGCGGTGCTGTGGGGCGTGATTGGCCTGTGGAACCGGCGGCTGATGGCGGCGGGGCTGTCCCCGGCGGGCATCGTGGCGGTGCGGAACTTCGGCGGCATGGCCCTGCTGGCGGCGTTCTTTGCCCTCCGGGACCGGCGGGTGTTCCGGGTGGAGCGGCGGCATCTGAAATACTTTTTCGGCACCGGCGTGGTGAGCGTGGCGCTGTTTACCGTGTGCTATTTCTCCTGCCAGCAGCTCTGCTCCCTGGCGGCGGCCTCCGTGCTGCTGTACACGGCCCCGTCCTTTGTGGTGCTGCTGTCGGCGGTCCTCTGGAGGGAGCCCGTCACCGGGAAAAAGCTGCTGGCCCTGGGGCTGACCCTGGCAGGCTGCGCCTGCGTCTGCGGCGTGTTCAGCGGAGGCCTGTCCGTGACGCTCCCCGGCGTCCTTCTGGGTCTGGGGTCCGGGTTCTTCTACGCACTTTACAGCATCTTTGGCCGGTATGCCCTGGCCCATTACCCGCCTCTGACGGTGACGGTCTGGACCTTTTTGTTCGCGGGCCCGGCGTCCCTGGTCCTGCTTCGCCCGGCGGAGCTGGCGGCGGCGTTCTCCCGGCCCGGCAGCTGGCCGACGGCCCTGGCGCTGGCGGCGCTGTCCACGGCGCTGCCCTATGTCCTGTATACCTGGGGCCTCGCCCGGACGGAGCCGGGCCGGGCCTCCATCCTGGCCAGCCTGGAGCCGGTGGCGGCCGCCCTGACGGGGGTGCTGGCCTTCGGTGAGCCCATGGACCTGCTGACGGCGGCGGGAATCGTGTGCGTCCTGGCGGGCGTGTCTGTTTTGAGGTAAACGATATGGCAAAGAAAAAAGAGGAAAAAACCAACGTTATGCGGATTCTGGACCAGAAAAAGGTCCCCTATACCGCCCATTTCTATGAGGAGAGCCAGGGCCCCCAGGGCACCCGGGAGTATGGCGTCCACGTGGCCCAGGCCCTGGGTCAGGACCCCCGCCGGGCCTTCAAGACCCTGGCGGCAAAAGGGGCCTCCGGGGGATACTATGTGTTCGATATCCCCACACCCGATACCCTGGACCTGAAAAAGGCAGCGAAGGCGGCGGGGGAGAAGTCCGTGGAGCTGCTGGCCGTGAAGGACATCACAGCCGTCACCGGCTATGTCCGGGGCGGGTGCAGCCCTGTGGGCATGAAAAAGCCCTATCCTGTTTTCTTCCACGAAACGGCTCTGGACTATGAGACCATCTATATCTCCGCCGGGAAAATCGGGGTCCAGGCGGAGGTGGAGCCGGGGGCGCTGCTGGCCATGCTGGGCGCGGGGACGGCGGACCTGGTTACCTGACGCCCTCGCTCAGCAGGGTGAGACCCAGATGGAGCCCGGCGGCGAAGGCGTTGGTGGACCACTCCAGATAGGCATGGTCGATCTGGTCCAGAAGGTCCAGCCGGGCGTCGTCACTGATGGGAAGCCCGCTCAAGAGGGCGGTTATTTCTCTGCTGGGGAAGTTGTTCGAGTCTTTCAGCACCGATTCACCGTAGGTGTCGAAGAGTTTTTGATAGATAGTAAGCATAAATACACCTCGCAAACAGAACTTTAAATGTTCTATTTGTATTATAGAACATTTAAGATTCTTTGTCAAGGAGAAAAAATGGAAAAACTTGAAGAATTGGGGAAACGGCTTCGCGAACTTCGGAAGGAGCGGGGACTGCTTCAGCGTCAGATGGCGGAGATGCTGCACATCACCGATGTGCATTATCGGAGAATAGAGGCTGGGAAAGTGAATATTCCTACTTTGACGCTCTGTTTTTTAGCAGATTATTACGGCGTCAGCACGGACTATCTGCTGGGCCGGTCGGACGAGCGGTAGGGGGCGGAGAAAAAATTTTTGCCCCCATTGCACGGCGGCGTGCAACGAAGGGGCAAAGGATGCCCAGCAATAAGCGAAGGCCCGCCGAGAACGGCAGCGACCCGCGCCCTGTGATCAGCGTTTGAATGCGGAGCAGGGCGGGACGAGCACCAGGGAGGCGGGCAGAGAAGCGAAGAAACAGACGGGCCAGCGGCAGCGAAAAGAGAAGGGCTGGCCTTGCGTCAACCTCCAAAGCCCCCGCCCGCACCGTGACGCGGGATAGAGACTTGCGTATGAAACTGTCGGAAACTCTTGCGCGCCCCTGGTCCCCCGTTATCGGGGGGATTCAGGGGGGCGCCCCCCCTGACGGGGATTCCAAAGGGGCTGGCCCCTTTGGGCCCCCGCGGCAGCGGCCCCCGTGGGAACGGCCCTCACGGGAGTGAACCCCCGCGGCAGCGGCCCTCACGGGAGTGAATCCCCGCGGCAGCGGCCCTCACGGGAGTGAATCCCCGCGGCAGCGGCCCTCACG
>ERZ808037.965-NODE-965-length-21898-cov-12.980111_pt1 | contig 21898 bp, 22 predicted proteins | sample MGYA00380190_ERZ808037 | MGnify/ENA primary metagenome ERZ808037 (study PRJEB31490, sample SAMN06133399) | mouse gut metagenome | isolation source: J9 | host: mice | place: China: Chengdu | collected 2015-05 ... | reverse complement strand
CCCCTGCCCGCAGGCAAGTTCATTGCGTGAATGGTTTGAATTTCTGCGTGAAATGCACATTCCCTTTTTCAAAGCAGTCGTTTCGTGCGTCCCATGATCATGACCTCCTGTCAAAGCTCGTCTTGGGCGGGAAGGAACAGCCGGCTGGCCAGATAGAAGGCGTTGCAATGGAGGTCTCGGGCGCCCTCCGGGGCATTGCTCTCCCTCCCTATGTATTATAGACAGCTTTTCCGCTGCCGCCGTTGCGCCCCGGTGAAAAGAAAATTCCTATTTGTGCGCCGGAGTGACTTCCGCTGGATGTGCAGGCAGAAAAAACGCCGTTCCTCAGTCCGGCTTGGACGAATGGAACGGCGTCGAGTTTGTGGTTTTGTGTGGGTTCAAGTCCCCTCTGTCGGGGCGTTCGGCGTTCAAATAGTAGTTTCACAGGGGTAACTTGAAACAAGTTGACAAAAAGATCCGGGCAAAGCCCGGATCCCGGCCGCCCGCAGGGTGGCCCCCCAACCGCGAGCCCAGCGCAGCGGGTCGCGGTTGGAAGCGAAGAAATTCCCGCCGCAGTGCAGTTTTCGCCGAAGGCGGAAACGGAACGGTGACGGGAATTTCTGAGCTGTGTTTCGTTGACAAAAAAGATGCGCCAAGGAAACCTTGTGCCGCAATGGATTTAATCTTGAAACGGCCTCACTTAATCTGTCAGATATAAGTATTGGTTCACAATAGATAGACTGTTCAATCAGTTCCTTCTGCTGAAAGATAAATAAACGATTGTGGAGGTAGATTAACATTAAATTCACCCAACTCTTTTGGCGGGTCATATCGTATAACTTGTCCTAATTGATAAGCATATGCGACTTTGCAACCTTTGAAATATTTCCGATATTTCTCGCGGGATATACCTGCAAATTTCTTAGTACATTCCCATAAAGCGGTAGGTGAAGCTGATATCGTTTCTATAACTTGAACCTCTCCAACGACTTTCATTATTGGCGCTGTCGAATATATTAGAATTTTATCAACTGTTTTGATAGCTAACCGCTTTCGGTATTCATATTTTTTTGAGCCAGCAAAGATTTTATCCACGTATTCTGGATTAACTGATAACAGTATTGAACTCAAGTGTTTACCTCCAGTAACGGCTCAAATCTGTTTGAGCCTCTCTCAGTATCATGTTAAACTGCCCATCTGTTATGCGTGTAAACGGTCTCGGTCCTTTCGGAAACGCAATTATATCTGTGTCCCAAAGAAATTTCAAAATAGGGCGCTTCACAAAACTTTTCACAAAAACAAACTTCAGAACAATTTGGTTACCATGGTTCTGATGCCAAAAGTTTTCTAATTCATCATTTGTAAAAACGCTACGATTCTGAACGTGGCCCATATATTCTTCCTTTGAAGCAAAACCGCTTATAGCTTCTTCAACAATGGCAATAGAGGTCAAAACCGCAGTGTACCCAGCATTGCCTGGTACTCCGGTTCTGTAAAATACAACAATGTCTCCGGGGTGGATATTCCTTTCTGACGAAAATGATATATATACCTTTTGCAATGCATAGCGATATGGAGTTTTTGCTAAAAAATCGTTTTCGTTCTCATTTCGCAGAATCGAATCTGGCAGCAGAGATGTGTGATATTGCGGGAGAATCGGCAATATAAACTTTTGCACTCCATAAATAAGATTTGGAAAGTTCTGACGAGGAGATAGTTCAGGGAAATATTGCCTCATCTGCTTAGTTAACACCGTTTCACCTGTGCTTATTTTTGTTCCGTGATTTTCAAATCCCCATCGAGAAAACAACATTGCAAGTGTTTCAAGTTCTGGTCGGTTTTCAAACAGAGTTACATATACTTCGTCTACATTTTGTTCAATTGCATTGTCCAAAATTATCTTTATAAATCGCTCCCCAAGTCGAAAGCCGGTTGCTACAACTTTAAATGTGCCAATCTTCAACCGCTTCTTCGGCTGAAAACAGGGAAAGATATCAGAATAATTTTCCTCTGTGTTTTCTACTTTTAAATATAGGAATCCAAGCAATTGGCCCGTATCATCACGGCAGATATATACATCCTCATCGCATTTCCTACTAAACCATGCATCGAAGCCGGCGTAAGCATTCCGTAAACTATCAAAAAACTCATTATTCACGTTGAGCGTTCCCATTGGAACTTTCTGCACCGCAAGAGCTTTATATTCAATAAGATCAGGGTTTTCGCTTGTGACGATTGTAAGAAATGCATTTATAGAAAGGACCTTATGTCCAAGTCCTAATAATTCTGCTTTTCGCCGGAGTCGCTTGTCTTCTGTAATAAGGAGATCAACGCGTCCCTGATACACTTCATTGAGTAAAGATGTATCAACTCTATCATTTTCATTTTTATCTGTTGCAGCGGCAAGAGTTGCAACTTGTGCGGCCATCGGAGCCTGTGTTTTTAGTTCCTGATACGCATCAAGTTTGAGGGTCATCGCTTCAGCTGGATCAGCGTACTGATACTGAGCAATCTCTTTTTTGTTAGTGGATGTATGAGCTTGTCATACTTTAGTTTGTCAAGCCAGCGAAATAAATGGCCAATACTATAATTGGTCATTTTCTTGTTCTCACGGTAAATAATGATATTGGTATCCAGAAGAACTCTCATAGCTCACCCTCCTCTGCAAAGCAAAGAAGCAACATAATTCAAATCTCTATCAGTAAATGTCATTTTATAAATATAAAGTGGGCATTTTAACTGTTTGGAAATCCGCTCACTTTGTTCCCGCTCTTTTTCAATCAAGGCAGTGACACTCTTTTCTGAATAATCCTTTCCATCACGGTGGCGCAAATTTGAAATAATATCTTGAACATCAGCTTCTAATAAAACAATTTCTGTAATATTTAGAGCGGGGTAGACCGATTCAGGGAGAACTTCAACATCATCACACGCGTTGAAAATGCAAAAATGACCGGCAAGGATAATTTTCCTATTTTTACTATTAAGTTCTTGTACGCGCATAGCTAACAAAACTTGGTTATTATCCTTGTCGGCAACTGCTTTGTTTGCACCATACTGCTCACCGTTTATCACGCCAAACAGTACGGTTTTAGCAACAAATAGTTCTGTAGTTAGTGCGTTTGCTGGTACTCATACTAAACAAAGAAATAAATGGGGAAATCCCTCGAAAATGGCTTGGCTTTAAGGTAAGCCATTTTCGCTATCCTGCACACTCCGCAAGAACCAGAACTTCCCCGGCTCCCCTGTGCTTGTGCCCCTTTTCTTCCGGCTCCAGATAGATCGACTGAAATTCCTCAAAGGACACGTTGAACTCAATATCCAGCTCATAGCCCCGCTTGACACGGACAGCTTTCACAAACTGCGCCGCAATCATTTTCTTTGCCTCAAAGGCGCAGTTGTCATATAGCTCGGCCCAATTCATCAGTTGGGCGTATTCCTTCCTTACCTGATCGGCACCGGATTCAATTTCCTGCAATTCCAGTTCTGCCGCCTGCATCTGCCGCTCCAGTTCTTTCAGATTGGCGGCAGTCTCGTCCATCAGGCTGTTGAGCAGGTCGGCGCTGAACCGGCTCTTTCCCTGGATGACCTTCAGCGTCTCGGCCCGCAAATCCTGATAGTCCCTCTGCTTCTGCTGGTACTCGTCTTGCAGTCGCTTCACCTTTGCTTTGGCAAGGCTGGCCTCCCGGCTCCGCTGTTTCTCAAGCAGGGTCTGGGGCGGGGCTTTCTGGATTTGCGCCAGTTGGATGCGGATGATTTGATCCACGAGGTTATCCAGCTTTTCAACGCTGAAACAGGTTTGCCCGTCACACTTTCCAGGGGCCAGCGTTCTGTTGTAGCATTTATAGCTGGAATAGCTGCCCGCAACCACAGTTCCATCTTTCCGATGATACTTGCGCCCGGAGGTCGATAATATCAACCGTGCCCCGCAACAGCCGCAATAGACGTTACCCACCAAAAGAGACTGTCCCCTGGTGGTAAGCGGTACTTCTCTGTGCTGGACGGTTCTCGCGCTGATAATTTCCTGTGCCCTGGCAAACAGTTCATCATCAATAATTCTCAAATGGGGCAGGATTTCCGATTTGCTTTCGCCCCTGTGGATCACTCCGATGTAAATGGAATTTTGCACAGCACGGTTTATCATGCCTACGGTGATTTCCTTTCCATCTTTCCGATGGATTTTCTGCTCCATCAAGTAGCGGCAAAGCCGGAGGGCCCCATATCCTTCATAAACATATTTCTGAAAAATCAGTTTGACGATTTCCGCGTCCTCCGGGTCAATTACAAGGTCGCGCACGTCCTGATTTTTCTTGTTCATGCGGCCCGTCTTTTCCGCACGGTAGCCAAACGGTGTGCGGCCGCCGGTATAATGGCCCTCCTGGGTCAACTGCTCAATCCGGGTTTTGACACGCAGGGAGGTCTTGATACTCTCCCCGGACGCCTGCCAGTAGCGTATGTAGTTGAGCAGCTTATCTACGTGACTGTCAAACCTCTGCTGGCCCTCCATGGCGCTCCACACTTCAATGTTCTGCTTGACGAACCACTCCACCACAAAGGGCGTTTCATCGTCCTTACGGCCCAGACGGTCAAACATGAACACCAGGAGAACATCAAACCCGCCTTGCAGGGCCATCTTCTGGATTTCCTGAATGGCGTCCCGATCCTTGGCGGACACCTTAAAGCCGGAAACACCCTTTTCGGCAAACTCCCTGACGATCTCCCATCCGGGCTGACGCTTGCAAAATTCCCGGCAATACTGCTTCTGCATGGGAATGTCGTCCTTCTCCACTTGGCCCACGGTAGACACCCGGTACAGGCAGACAACGCGCTTTCTGACGGCCTGCCCCGCTTCGCCCATGGTGCTGATTGTTTGGATCTTTTGCTCTGCCATATATACTCCTCACTTTCCGGGTGAACGGTGTATATATGGCGGCCAGAAATATTCTGTTTTCAAGGTGCCGTCTACTACACCATTATTATCTCATATTTCTACAAAAAATGCAAATTATCAGCTTTTTCTTGTGGTTCCGTTGGAGATCAGTGTGTCCTTGATTATTTTGACCGCCGCCGGATTTTTTCCGCCGCTGTACCTCACGGTTACTTTACATCCGTCCAGATAGAATACCTCGGGCCGTGCTGTAGGCTGGCCTCCTTGTGCGGATACCTCGATCCCTTCCATCGGATTACCCCCGTTTTCTTATGTTAAAGAATGATTTTGGGAAAGCTGTCTCTCTGCGTTGCTACAAAACGGCCGAACCGGAACACTATGTTCTCATTCGGGATCCAGTGTGCTCCGGCTCGGCTGTTTCATCGTTTCACGCTGGGCAAAACTGCCATACACGCTGCTGTAGTTCACCTCCTAAATTGTATTGCCGCTCATTCCAAAGCCGTTCCTGCCCCTGGGTTTCAGCGGCGTGACTGCCCTCCCTGGTACGCATACGGCATACTTGGACAAAGGGCAATATCCTCTTTGGACGGTCATTCTGTTTACAAGGTTCAGTGCGGGCCTGTCAGCCCGCACAGGCGCACCGTCCGTAGTGCGTCTGTGCCAACTGACAGTAAAGATTTACCCTCAATTTGAGGTTTGTTTTGATGCCATTTTCGCAGGCTCAAATCTCATGAGCGGCGCTTTTTCTGCAAATATTTTCTCGTTGCCCCCTTTTTCGCCGTGAAAGAAGAATGGCCGCCGCCCCTTTCCGGGGCAGCGGCCATTTTCAGCCAGTCATTTTCTTTTTTGGCAAATGTACGATTACCGCGCATGACAGCCACTCCTTCCACTCAGATGGGACTATTATATCATTCAATTATAACACTACGATAACAATACGCTAACACTACGATAACACTCATCGCAAGTTTCGCTACTATATGCGTTTATATGCGGTGAAGCGATAGCCCACCCGCCGTACTGTTTCGATGTAAATGGGGTGCTCCGGATCCGGCTCAATCGCTTGGCGCAAAAGGCGGATCGGCTGGGCAATTCCCCGGTTGTAGCTGCCCTCCATACCCCAGGCGTGCTCGCATATCTGCTCGGCGGTCAAGACATCTCCTGGATTTTGAACAAAGTACCATAACAGAGAAAACTCGCGGGGGCGCAGGGAAACCTCCTTATCCCTTACTCGGACAATGCGGCGTGTGGGGTCAATGTAGAGATCGCCGGATTGGATTGGGATAGTCTCCCTTTCTCGTGGGTTTTCAAATTTGTTATATGCCGTATAACGGCGAAACTGCGCCATGATATGGCCGGACAGAAAATTAACGGGGCTGTCGGAGGGCAGGCAAAGATCCGCGCCATTCTCCAAGGCAGAAAAAGCCAGGTTTGCGTCATACACATCCACCAGGATAATAAGAGGCGCAAAGCTGACACGCCGCAGGGCAACAGAAAGCTCGTCGCAGTTGTCAAAGCTGGGAAGGGCCAACACGATCAAATGGTAAGGCTGTCCGGCACAGAGTTGAACCGCATCCGAGATGCGCTTTGCCGTAGCAAGCGTGGCCCCCACCCCTGTCAGGCGGTGCTTCAAGTTTAGGTGTAGGCTTGTAGGTAAGTTTGTTGTCAGCGCATGGTATCTCATTTACTTTCCTCACTTTCAGTAATTTCCCTCAATTTGAGGTTTGTTTTCGACAAAATTCGATGGCAAATATATATAAAAAGCGGCGGGACGGAATACCGTCCTGCCGCTTTAGCAGGCTTCGCTGATTGCTCAACGTTTTACAGGGTGAACCGCATTAGTCTATTGCGCCTGCACTATATCACACCTGTGAGAAAAATGTCAAACTCGATGGCAGCTCAAAAAGAGCCATTGTTTAGGCATTGCGATACCTGTTATACCTACGGCCAAGAGCAAGGTTAATTACCTCCAGCCCTTGCAACCGCGCATAGCTGACAGTATAATCCGTCCCACCGCCATCCTTTGTGAGATAGCAGATGCACACGCTGCTGTTGTCTACCAAGTGGCGGTTTCGCTTGTGCATACAGCCGTCATAATAATGCTCGGCGGTATAGACTACTTTATCTGCTTGGGCCATGATGCGTTCATATTCGATCACTTCCCGTGCCGACCATTTCTTTGTCTGATCATGACAAGGCAGCACAAGGATCAACCGGATATGCGGGTGCTGTTGGCGCAATTTCAGGACAACTTTGGCGGCGAGGGCATCGAAGCCCCAAGCACCGCCAGCCCCAAAATAGCGGATCCCCCGCTCAATCAAGTTGGTTATGGTTTTCTCCAACTCTGATTTGATGTAGTTTAGCTCTCGTACCGGAAGTTCCCGGTGTCCAGTAAAACAGCAGGTGCTTTCTCGCGTCCCATTCGTGCTCATTGCATATTCACCCCATAAAGTGTTGAATATTATGTTAGCTTATAGCTTACATAATACAGTTTAACAGTGGCTATCATAACCGTCAATATAAAAGTAAGCTAAAGGAAGCTATTATATTATCTTTACGCTTACAGTGGGGGGATGGCATATGGACAAGAAGCTGCTTGGTAGACAAATAAACCGCGCAAGAAAAGATCGGAACCTTACCAGTGAAAAACTGTCTGAAGCGTGTAATATCAATGCCACGTACTTGAGACAGATAGAATCTGGAGCGAAGATGCCGAGTTTGCCTGTATTTGTTTCGATATGCAGGGAACTAAAAGTGTCTCCGTCCTATTTGCTGTCTGATATTCTGCCAGACTTGGAAATCAAAGAAATGGATGTTCTGATAGAGTTGTGGCAAACCGCAACGCCGAAGCAGATCAAAATCATCAGCGCCATGGTTCAAAGTGCATTAGATAAACTTCAGGAATGACGGCTTAAGGATCCTGCTTGGAATGAATTTAGTTCTAACTTTCTCCAATTTAAGGCTAATTTAGGCCGCGCACTCTTAAAAGGGTACGCGGCCTAAACTTACCTCAAACTGAGGGGAATTATATTTGAAGGAGCCATCTAAAGCTGTTATAATGACTTTTAAGAAAAACTTGGCCCATGCGGGGTTGAAAGAAACTGCTACAGATAGAAAGGGAAGGGGCCGATACTATGACCCAAGATATCCGTTTATGGATTGAAGGCTTTTATCGGGAAAACTATCAAAAACTTTACGCCTACGCATATTCCATTTTGGGGCATCAGATGGATGCGGAAGCCGCTGTGCAGGAAGCCTTTGCCGTGGCCTGTGAAGCGCCTGCGGCGTTATTACATAGTGAAAATCCTATAGGCTGGATGAATAAGACGGTGCGGCACCGGGCCCTGCGGATCATAGACGAGCGCAGACGCACGGACGCGCTCCTTGTGGCCTTAAAAGCCCTTGCGCCCAGGGCTGAGGTTACGGGGCAGGAACGGGACGGTGTGGAGTTACTGCTGCTTTCCCAGTCTGTTGTCTCAAAAGAGGAATTTGACTTTTTCCTGCGGATAGCCAACGGAGCCACAACGGTTTTGGAGGAATCCCAACGGCTGGGACTCAAACTACCCGCGTGCTACAAACGATTTGGGCGTATTCGGGACAGGCTGCAACAGGCCATCGGCGAATACTATAAAAATTGAGCCGTCTTTTTGTGCAGACTGCCAAAGTTCAAAAAATTCTTTCATGATTGTCTAAAAGCAGGCCGCTAAACTGCTATAGATACGTAGGGGGACAAAAGATGGAAACTTCAAACAAGCACAATCAAAACGAGTACAGCTACCTGCGCCGGCTTCCCAGCAACAAGCTGCGGGAGCTGCTGGCCCTCGCGCCGTCGCTCTCAGACAGGCCGGAGGACGAAGCGTATGTAGATGCGCTGGAGGAGGCGATCATCGAAAGAGAAAAAGAAAATCCCACAGGATTTTTCCCCGATGTAGACCAGCAATGGGAGCAGTTCGTGGCCCACTATCTGCCTGAGACGGATCAGGCGGCGTCTGAATCTGAGCCTGCGGAACACGCGGATCCCCCGCAGACCAACCGGCACGTCCCCCGAAAGCGTGTCATTCGGCTCAGACAGGCAGGGCGCACGATCCTGGCGGCGGCCGCCGCGGTGATCTGTGCCCTCGCCATCATGGTGACGGCCCAGGCCGCGGGTGTGGATGTGTTTGGCGCGATGGCCCGGTGGACGGAAGATGTATTCAGCTTCGGGCCGGTTGCGCCTGACAGCCAGGTATCCGAGGATCCGGCTCGGGAGACGGCGGGGCAGGAGGCGGAGGTTCCCACCACCGGGTTTGCTCCCTTGCAGGAGGCGTTTGATACCTATGGTATGACGGAGGTACACGAACCGGGCTGGCTTCCAGAGGGGTACGTCTTGGATCGTCTTGACGTGTTGGCCATGGATGATCCGTTCCTGCGCTCTTTTTCGGTATCCTATACGGACGGCGAGGGACGTGTGGGCATCGACATTATGAGCTATGAGGGTGACCCCTACACGCAGGTGCAGAAAGTTGGCGGCCCGGTTGAAACGGTAATGAAAGACGGGATAACTTTCTACTTGATCCAAAATACGGAGAACTGTACTATCGCATGGTATTCGGATCGGTATGAGTATTTCCTCGTCTCACAAGAGGGAACGGACATCCTGTGGAAAGTTGCAAAATCCATGTTTACGTGAAAGGAGGATTTTTGTGAAGAAAAAATGGCCTATTTACATTTTTCCTGTGTTACTGTGTGTAGTAATGCTGTGCAGCATTCCCGTCCATGCGGTGCAAATGCGGGCAAGCAGCCGGATCGCCCACAGTACGGCCACGCTGGCCAAGAAAAGCAATGGCGATCTCAGCATCTACTTTTCCGTCCGTGCTCCTGATGTCATGGAGAAAATTGGCGCAACCAGCGTGGCGATCCAGCGCAGTTCCGGCAATGGCTGGACAACGGAATACACGTTCAACACCAGCAATACCCCGGCCCTTCTGGTGGAAAACAGCGATTGGAATGGTATGGTGCTGACGTATCCCCCACGCTTTGCCGGGGTGGAGTACCGCGCTGTGGTGATGATCTATGTGAAGGACGCCACGGGAATCAGTACGCAACAGTTGATCAGTCGCACGGTGTTAGTATGAGACTTTTAGTGTTTCCATTTACAGTTTAGTAAAGTGAGGCTTAACGATGAAAGAAAAAGTAAACCACATAATTTCTTTAGTGCTTGTCATTGCTCTCTGCTTGCCAATGGTGGCATCTGCGTCTGCATCTATCAATGTTACGGGTGTCGATGCTAACAATTTGCGTATCAATAGAGATGAGTTGTTTAGGGCATTGCACTTTGTCGAATCATATAAAGAATCTTTTGGACTTGAAAGTGTAGATTTCAGTACACTTAAAATTGGCAATGTGATTCATGCATATGAATATGTTGGCGAAAAGTTTCAGGAAGTGGCGGGATTCTATCCGCTATTTAACGGTACCACATTAGTTGCACTGGTACTATTTGAAAATGGAGAATGCTCCCAAATTATGACAGCATTGACGAAAGAAATATCAGCCGCAAACAGAAAAAATATTTCGCTGATTTATGATGCCAATGGGTGTTATCTTTATGATGGAGTAAGTTTCCTTCTAATTGCAAGTGATTCTTTAAAAAACGAGAACCGTTCAATATTGCCAACTAATGCAGAAAATGATGCAGAGAGTCTTGTCCTGTCTGACCTCGGTATCGCAGAACCTCTTGGCTATACATCTTCTGCCCATAGTAGGAGTAGCGAGAGAATTTACTGCGATGTTGACGTTATTTTGCAAGGCAGGTATGAAAACATTTGTTGGGCGGCATGCATTGCCTGTATTAATAATTACGTTAATGGAAGCAATTTGACCGCAGTGGATGTGGCCGTTAAACAAACAGGTAGTTATGATTCTAAGAATTTTAACCACACGATGACCACTACTGATGCAACCATATTTATGAATGAAAAGTATAATTTGGGATATAAGTTCAATCGAGGATCCATAACTGCCACTAAGATAACACGCAATCTATATAATAATTTCCCGATCTATGGTGTTTTTACAGTAAGTCCTGATGCTGAGACCGGTCACGCAGGAACGATATGTGGAATTGAGTTGTTCGACCTATATTTTTGGGTCATGGATCCGATGTATGGGATAATTGGTTCAAAATATTCGGTTGATGGTACATTCGAATATGTATCTCCATATTCTTATAACACATTGGGTCTACGCGATATGGTTTGCCGTTACGCCAATTAATTTAGTGGCTACTGCACAGGCATTTCTCAATAATACCAATGCATTGTGGCCAAAAATGGTCGTTACAAGCGCAAAACAAAGCACTTTTTACAACGTGTTATCCGCTTATCCAAAGAAAAACATGTATCAATACGTGGTGAGTGACTGCTTTTGATCGAATTGTTATAATTTCATATTTTTGAGAAATTTATAGTCATCAAGCAGACGCTAATCAAGTTTGTACTATATGGTGGAGGAATATGCACAAAAAACATATATTTGTAGGCGCTGTTTCAATAATCTTAATTGTGCTGCTTCTTGTGCTGGTAGCCTACTCCATAAAGGAGCATGACACGCAATATCCATTTGCGAATTTGACTGTTGAGCAAGTAATAGGTGTGACAGCCTACTTTGGAAATTTAGAGTTCTTTTCTCCTTATGATCTATCAAGAACAGAAATTTCTGAGCTTGTCAAAGAATTAAGGAAAATTGTTTTGTATGATGAAGTAGATTATACCAAGTATTCCAGCTATCAAACATTGATGTTTAGGATAAAAATGTCAAATGGTGAGTGCGTTTGTATTGCTGCGTGTAGCCCGATATTTATTATTAATGAAATAGGCTTTATGAGTGATGTCAGGCAGTGCAATGTAGTAGGTGATATATATTGGGACTGTGTTGAAAAAATCAAGAATTCTTCTGCAAAGGGCTAAAAAGACAGCGCATTATTAGGAATCCATATCGTTTTAGGTTATAAAATCACCTGCTATCTGAGTGTAAAAGTTTGCCTCCCCACGGCTGTAAACCCGGATGACACAAACTCCGTCACCACCACATTATTCATGCCGTAGGAACAGTGACAGACCAGCAGCTTCCTTGTCTCATTCCGGCCCACGATCATCCCCACGTGGGAGGCGTCCGGGTAGAGCGCGAAGTCCCCCGGCATGGCATCCGCCAGGGATACCGCTGTCAGGTTCCGCCCGATGTACCAATGCCCATCGCTGTGCAGGCCGGCGTTCCGCAGGGCCCAGTCCAGAAAGCCGGAACAGTCCAGGCCGTAGGGCAGGTAGGTGCCGGTGGTGCTGCTCCCAGGCGATGTCACCTTCTGAAGCGTTCCCCACCGGTTGTCCCAGCCGATGGCACGGCTCTTACCGCCCCAGAAATAATTTACCTTGCCTACCAGGGACAGCGCCTTCTCTACCACCGCCCGCCGCTCTGGGCTGAGATCATCGGGAAGGTTCCGCAAAATGTCCAGCACGTCTGCGCTGGTGATGGTCAGGCTCCCGGCCAGGGCGGCCAGGGCGGCGCGGTCGGCCAGCAGCTCATCCAGGGCGCTGTTCTGGTAGGCGGTGAAGCCATAGGCCGCCCGCATATCGTTCGCAGTCTTGGGCGTGACGGTGATATGCAGAATGCGCTCCGTCCAGCTATCGTCCACATCATCCTCCGGGCTGCTGTCCGGGTGGGGGATGGTTTCCACGGTGGAGGTCAGGGCGGTCATGTCCCAGAATACGGCGGTGAGCTTTGCCACCCGGTCGGCGTCCAGCGTGGCCACGTCCATGCCGTCCACATCGGCCCCGGCCACCTTTACGGCGAATACCGCCAGCACGTCCGGCCAGTCCGGGGCCGTACCCTGTATGTCTATGCTGTCATAGTCCCCGGCCTGAAGCTGTTCCAGCTTGGCGCTGTAGGCCATGTTGACCGAGCCCACCGCCTGGGACACGGAAACGGCATCCGGCGCGTTGGGTTCCTGGGCAAAGAACAGGCCAAAGGGCGAATTGGCAACGGCGGCGATCACAATGATAACCACCAGCGCCACCAGCAGAACACAGCCGCCCACAACAGCGGACACGGCCCCGGTGACGGCGGCGGCCGCCTTTGCCACGGCCTGGATAGCCCGCCTGAGTACCGCGCCAGCGCCTTTTGCGGTGCGCTTGGTCTGGGCAAGCAGCTTGCGCTGGGCTTGACGCTGTGCCGCCTTTGCCGCCCGAACCGCTGGAGGGGCCGGACGCATACGGCCCCTTGCGCCAGATTGGAACAGCCCCCGCCTTGTTTTGAATGCTGGAGATGATTTTTTAGATGTAAACATATTGCTCCCGGCTCCAGGGCCGGGATTGATAGAGCACCCCCGGCTGTGCAGTTCAAGCCGGGGGCGCTCCTTTAAGGTTTTCTGCGTTTTGATCCTGGGTGGTACAGCCTCCAAATGATTAGGCGCGGCAGATGTGCGTCTGGGCGAAGTCCCCGGCCCGCCCTTGGGCATATGGGCATCGGGGCGCTCTTTGAAGTCCTGGGCCGTTGGCCGCTCCCGCAAAGGATGGACTGTGCTGGGCCGCTGGGCCTGCCCGGTTCGTGGAGGGTGGGTAGTGTTGTGCGCCCGGGACTGGTTCTGGGTAGCACGGCCCTCCACCGTCCGCCGCTCCTTGATTGGGTTGGCCCTCTGCTCCACCTGGGGGCGCTGTTTGGGGGCGACCAGACTATGTTCTGCTGCCGGGTGCTCCTTGGGTGGGGAGGCCGGAGCTGCCGAAGTAAGCGGATCCCCGGGCTGGCAGGGCGGGCTGTCCGCCCCATGGGGCACAGGCTCCGGGCCGGGTTGAGTTTCAACACGGGCAGCAGCATATTTTTTCTTGGCGAGTTTTCGGCCCTGCTCCATCGTGCGGCCTGTCAGCTCATCGGCAGCCCAGCGTCCGGCCCGTTCCACCTGTTCGGGGGCCTGCCGGGGGCTGCCATCCGCTTCTCTTTTCCGCTGATCCAGATGCTTGATATACTTCTCCTTCATCATTCGGGCCGCCTGCTTGGGCAGCAGGGCAGACGTTGGCTTTTCTTTTGGGTTTCCCATTTTGGGCTTTTCTTTGAACTTTTTCATGCGTTATTCCCCATTCATTATTTGATGTTGAAACTTACATCAAATTGAGGTAGGTTTCAATAAAAAAGCAGGAGGGCCCTGCCAGCGCATAGCCCTCCTGCTTTTTAGCCCCCAAATTGAGGCAAGTTCCCGCTGCTTCCGCTACTTGTCTCTCGGCGTAGTGCTCAAAAGCCGATACAACTCCCCGCACCTGGAGAACTCATTGGCGAAGGGGACGATGGAACTGCCCACCTTCAGCAGTCCATGTCTCGCCGCGGCGCTGGTGACATGGCCCATCTGCGTATCGGAAATGTTCAGTAGCCGCCCCAGCTCCGCCCGGTCGGTGGCCGCCTGGTTCAGCAGCACCAGTTGCACTTCTCGTTGTTGGCTTTTCTTTTAACTTTTCCATAGTTCATTCCAATACTCTATATTATTCATTGGTGCTACAGTTGCCATTTTCGGCAGGTTATAGCATCCTTATTGCTTGCTATGCAGAATAGAATAAAAAAATTCCGAATTATGTAACAAGAATTCTCAAAAATGAGTCACGATTTTTGGGATCATTGTATCTTGACGGGCATGGATCATTTGCAGTACAATCTCGTTATATTTCGGCGTTTTTAGGGGGAGGAGATTCCGATGCACACGGAGCAAAATGACTCCAACTTGGGCGCTATCCAAGTTGGAGTCATAACAGGTATAGCTATCAACCATAGGGGTCGCTATCCTGCTGCGTAAAGGTATACGCATTTACATTTTATCAGATAGCACCGAAAAGATCAACGGGAAATTGTCGGAGTTATCAGAAAACTTTACCGTCGGCTGATAGGTGGCCCTGTCTTGCGTGCAAGAAAGGAGCACCAGATGAATTTTGTAGCTATGTTTATTAGCCTACTAAAACAAGTTTTCAGCTTTCTATCTGATCAAATTTTCATTTCCAAAAGGGCATCAATTTCTGCGTATAAGAGATATGAGCGAAAAGCAAGACATGATTTTCAAAGGCAAAACAAAGTACGCCTTGGCAAAAATGAGCAACTGACCCCGGCTTCTTTATTGTGCTTGGATACTTGCCATTCAGTTGATGAGGCTATTAAGAAGCTGGAGAATAATGGATGCCCAGATGCTTATATTATTCGGTTGGTATATATCTGGGATTACTATGAACACATTGATGTGGTTTAGAGACGAAGTCGTTTGGACTATACATCAATAGCAACAAAACTCACCTCAACTTGAGGTGAGTTTTGTTGCTATTTCCTATTTGTCCCCCGGCGTGGTGCTCCAAAGCCGGTACAACTCCCCGCCCCTTGGGAACTCATTGGCGAAGGGGACGATGGAGCTGCCCACCTTCAGCAGCCCATGTCCCGCCGCGGCGCTGGTGACATAGCCCATCTGCGTATCAGAGATGTTCAGCAGCCGCCCCAGCTCCGCCCGGTCGGTGGCCGCCTGGTTGAGCAGCACCAGAAATTCGCTGTTGGCAAACATCAACCGGGCCGTCTCAGAGCGCAGACACTCCTCCACATTCTGGGTCGCGGCGGTCATGGCCGCGCCGTACTTCCGGAACCGCTTCCAGCACTTATAGAGAAATTGGGCGCTGTAGTGGTACTTGAAAAACAGGTACACCTCATCGACAAACACCCATGTATACTTCCCGGCCAGACGGTTGGCCGCCACCCGGTTCTGAATGGTTTCCAGGGTGACGTTCAGCGCCGTGGGCTTCAACTGCTCCCCCATCTCATACAAATCAAAACAGACAATGCGGTTGGAAATATCCACATTGGTTTCATGGGCGAACATATTCAAGCTGCCCTCCACGAACAATTCGGAGGCCAGGGCCAGCTCCTCCGCCTCCCGCTCCGGCTGGCGCTTGATCTCGTTGCGCCAGTCGGCCAGTATGGGCTGTCGGGCCTTGCCGCCGCTCTTGATAAACTCATGGTAGACATTGGCGGTGCATCGGTCGATGATAGACTTGTGGAACGCCCCCAACTGGCCTATGCCCATCTGCTGCTCGCAAATGCTCATCAGCAGCTCGGATTTCATTGCCACCGGGTTTTCCCCGGCCCCGTAGCCGCGGGCGATCTCCAGGGGGTTGATGTGGTGACGGCTGTTGGGGGATACCTCCACCACCGCCCCCGTGAGGGCGCGGGTCAGGTCACAATACTCTCGCTCGGCGTCGATGATAATGATATCATCGTTGGTGGACAGGGCGATAAAGGTGATGGCCTGCTTCATGGAAAAGGACTTTCCGGAGCCGGACACGCCCAGGATGAAGCCGTGGGGGTTGAGCAGCTTCTTACGGTTGCAGATCAGCAGATTCTTGGATACGGCGTTGATGCCGTAGTAGATGCCGCCCGCGTCCTGAATTTCCTGGACGCGGTAGGGCATGAGCACCCCCGCGCTCTCGGTGGTCAGGGTTCGGCTGTGGGTGAGCCTACGCAGTCCGTAGGGCAGGGCGGTGTTCAGCCCGTCCTCCTGCTGAAAATTCAGGATTGTGAACTCGCACCGCTCCCCGCCGCCGAAGGACATCAGCGCCTTGGTGTCCGCATCCAACTGCTCCAAGGAGTCCGCCAGATGGACAAGGGTGACATTGGCATGGATCATCCGCTGGTCGCGGGTGCAGAGGTCATCCAGGAACTCCTTGGATTCGTTGCGGTGCTGTTCCAGTTCATAGGGGATGGTGGAGGAAAAATTGTTGCGGTCATTCTGCCGCTGCTGCCAGCGGGTGATATCCGTCTCAATGCCCATGATCTGGCGCTGTATCTCCCGCACCGATTCATCGGTGGGAATGGGGATCAGGTCGATGGATAAAATCAAATTGCGGGGGAAGTCGCACAGTTCCGTGATCACGCTGTCCTTCATATAGCTGGCGTAGTCCAGCAGCATCAGCGCCCGCCCGAACTTGTCCCCGATCTCAAAATAGTTCTTGCGGAAGCGCATTCCGTCCGGGGCGATATAGTCCTTGAAGTGGTGCCCCCAGCGCATGGCCGTTTCCAGGTCAAAGTGAAAATGCTGTTCGTCACCGGGCCGAAAAAAATCGTGGAAAATGCGAAGCCGCTCCTGGTTGTCCAGCATCTGCGCCCTGCTGTCCAGCCTGCCCAGGCTCTTGGACAGGTCGGCGTCCACCTGATGGAAGAAGGCCCGGGCCTCATCGATGCTCTTACGGGGCACCGACACGGTAATGTATTTATCCTGGATCAGATTGTTGCTGGCGATGGCCTTTTCAGTGAGCACGCTGTTGTATTCCCTGCGGTACGCATCCAGCCCGTCTCCCATCTGAGCCATCAATACGCTGCGCTGGAAATCGCCTCCGTTGAGACGGCGGTTGTTGATGGTGATCTTGGTGGCGGCATCGGTGGGCAGGCTGTTGAGGACGGCGCAGTAAGCGCGGAACATATCCTCCTGATCCTCGTGAGAGGCCAGGGAGTAGTTGATGTCGCTGAACCGCCACGTCTGGGTGAACTTGCCCCCGCTCTGCCAGATACCGCCCCGGTAAATGCGCTGGACAGGGATGGACTGCTGAACCGTGCGGGGGATTCTGAACTTCTCCCGTTCGCTGCGGTTGGCGGCTGCCAGGGTCTTAATCATCACGCATCCCTCCCTTTCGGCCCATGGCCTGGAGGTAGATGTTCTCCGAACGGAACACACGGGGACGGGCACAGAGGATCTGGGATTTGATCACAGCCCAGATAAACCGTTCAAAGGTCAGGCCGTTGTACCGGAAGAACCCGGCCACGGCCAGGGGCGCCGCCGCCAGAATACATACCCAGCTTGCCGTCTCCCGGCCCAGCAGATCCTTCAGCAGGAAATACACGCCCACGGCCATCCCCACCGCCAAGGCAGAACAGAAGAATTGGCGGGCGGACAGGCCGAAGAACAGGGCTTCCTTGTGCTGACGCACTTCTTTCGGGATTTTGATTTCCACCTCTTGTACACTCCTTTTTGTTGTGATAATATTTTTATCATAAAGTGAAAGTGAGTTGATAAATGCAATGAGCGAACCGACAGATAGTAGCATCTACGAAGACAACAAAAAATGGATGCGAATTGCCAATTTAACTCTTAGTAACTACTCAAATATGAATAATCGTCTCGTACATAAGAAGAAAATCGCTGAAGCTATTCTGGTATATTACAGTGTTGCTATCATCATCCTTTCTGTAACTGCAAAGTATTTTCCTAATTGCATTAATGGAGATGCTGCAGAATATTTTGGCATTGTGTGTTCTGTTGTCCTTTTAGCGTACTCGTTAGTAAACAATACAGCAAAATATGATCAACGTATTGCTGAATGTCAGAAAGTTGTCAATGGGGTAAAAACACTTAAACGCGAAATAAATGTTAGCGATATAGGGAAATTTAAAGAGAAATACTATGCATTAATTGATAATGCTGAAGTTCGAGATGATATTGACTTCTTTAGAACTCTAAAACAACAATGTAAAGAAGAAAACATTTGTTTTTTGAACCCAGGGCAAAAAAACAGCAATGATTCCGTTGAACTCGCTGAACTAAAAAATCATTTGAGCGAGATTAATACATTCGTTATATTACTTAGAATTGCAGTAATGTATTTAACGGATGCAATCTTATTGCTACTTCCTGTAGCAATATTTGTCCTATGCTTTTTACTTAGAGGCCAAACATCTCCTTGATGATCCGCTCGGCCCCCTTCACCAGCCCTACCAGCACCAACATATTGAAAATGGTTTCGGCCACATACTGCCAGCTCATGGTGACGGCGGACAGGGATGTGTCCAAGGTGGGGGTGCTGGTGGACGCAAAGGCGCTGAAAATCAGGCAGGCCAGGACGATCACGGCCCCCTCCAGGCATACCCCAAGATAGGATTTCAAAAAGGCTTTCCCCGCAAAGCTGGTGCCCTCGCCGGCGAAGGAGGCCAGGGGCAGCGGGGCCAGGGCGGTATACATATAGAGCCGGAAGAAACGCCCGTACACGGTCATGATCAGGATGAAAGACAGCACCGTGATAAACAGGCTCCCCAGCACCGTCACCAGCCACAGGGGGATGCTCTCCAGAAAGCCCACGCGCTCAATGGTGTCCACCATCTCCTGGGGGACAGTGACGCTGGCGGCAGCCATGCCGCCCATACTGCTCATGACAGACTGAACCACCCCGGCGCATACGGCATATACAGAAGTCATGATCTCCACGGCGCTGCCTACCGCCACCTTTGCCGCCACAAAGCGGATAAAGTGCCGCAGGGCGAACTCCGGGCGTTGAAAGTCCTTAAAGCTGGCGGCACTCTGAAAGATCCCCATGGCAAAGAACAGCACCAGCAGCCCGTAGCCTACAGCTTTCAGCGCGTCATTGATACCGATGATGGTTGTCCAGATGGCACCGCCCCGGAAGGTTTCGGGGGAGGTCGATACCAGCGTCCATATCTCCGCCAGCTTGTCATTCCACGTATTGAACGCGGATTGCAAATTTCCTACGATCCAGTTATCGCTCAAAAGGTTGTTCACCTCCAAAACTCACCTCAAATTGAGGCGGATTAAGGGGCGGGCCGTCCGGCCCGCCCCCGCTGCATTTACACCGCGCCGATGGCGGACAGAATCTCCTTGCTGAACGCGATGATCAGCCCGCCGAACACGCACAGCATACCCTGGCTGCGCTGGCTGGCGTCGTGGGACTGAATGCTCATGCCGAGCTGGACGATGCCCCAGCCCAGGATGATCACGCCGATGGCCTTGATGCACGAAAAAATGAAGTCACTCAGATTGTTGACAATGGACAGGGGATCGCTGCCTCCGCCGGAAGCGGCAAAGGCCGGGACAGTGAGGGCCGCGCACAAAACCATAGCGGCGGCGCTGGTGAAGTAGAGGCGGCGGGCGCGGCGGGTTTGGCGCAGGGCGAGCGTGCCGGGCTTGGTGTTCTTCTTGTTCATAGTGGTGTTCCTTTCATTCAATAATTTCAATATCGTCCAGCCCATGGAAGGGCACAGACAGATCGGCCAAGGCATAGGACAGTCCGGGATGGTGGACATAGGGCGTGGCCCCGCCGTCCTCGGTGCGCTTGATATTGGGGTGCTTCAGGATGTCATACTTCTTGTCCATCACAGGCTTTTCCCCCCGGATGAACAGCAGGGCGTAGTCATTGTCCAGCGTCCGAACCTCATCGGGCGTGAGCAGTTCGCGGCCCGCCTGTTGGGTGCTGACACTGAACGAACCGTTGCGTCCCTTGCTCTGGCTGCGGTTCTGGGTCACAATGGTTTCCTTCCCCAGCAGTTCGGAGATGTATTTGTGGGTGGAAATCTCATTCCCGCCCAGGTACAATAGGGTGTCGGCGTTGCCCATCAAACCCTCCCAGTCATCTTTGAACAGGGCTTTCAGCGCGGAGATATTTTGCAGGACAATGGTGGACATGATGTTGCGGGATCGCATGGTGGCTTGAAGTTTGCCGAAATCATCTGGCAGGGACACGTTACAAAACTCGTCCATCATGAGCCGGACGGGGACGGGAAGCGCCCCCTGGTGAACCTTGTCCGCCTGATAGTAAAGGGCCTGGAACGCACAGGTGTAGAGCATCCCCACAAGGTAGTTAAAGGTGCCATCATTATCAGGAATGATGGCGAATACGGCTTGTTTGCGCTCACCCATCAGGCCCAGCTCCATATCGTCCCGGCAGGTGATGCCTACGATCTGGGGCAGGATGAACGCGGACAGCCGGACGGCGGCGGACAGAAGGATCGATTTTGCTGTTTTGCCCGCCGCCTGTTGAAAGATTTTGTATTCCCGCACGGCAACATGATCCGGCTCCTCCTCTTCCAAAGCCTCAAAGAGCAGGTCAAGGGGGGACTGAAAATCGTCGTCATCCTCCCGGGCCCCGCCGTTTTCAATCATGTACATCACCATCTCAAAGTTTTGCTCCTCCGGCGGGGCCTCGTGGAGCAGATAGAGGATCAGGGCGGTGTCCAGGGCGATTTCGCTTTTCTCCCAGAATGGATCATTGTTGCTGGCATTTTTCGGCGTGGTGTTTTTGATCAGATTGTTCACCAGCTTCATGGCGTCTTTGTCATCCTTGATGTAGGGAAAGGGGTTGAAGGAATCGGAATGGGTTGGGTCAATCAGGTCAAAAACCTTGATTTCATAGCCCTCCTCCAACAGTAGCGGGGCCACGGCCCGCATCGTCTCCCCCTTTGGGTCAGTGATCAAAAAACTGCAATTTGCCTGCATCAAATTGGGCTTACAAAAAAAGCGGGTCTTGCCCGCGCCGGAGCCGCCGATGACGATCTGCAATAGGTTGCGCCGGTGGATTTTTCCGTTGAGCCCCATTCGGACGTTTTGGGTCAGCAGGGTATTCTTCATGGGATCCTTGTCCCGGTATTTGGCGCAGAGCTGCCGGGGGCTGCCCCACTTGGCGGATCCGTGTTCCTCACCGGGCCTGCGGTTCTCCCTGGAGGACAGGTATACCCATCAGCGGGATCGATCTCCTCAACCACGTATGCTCCCGGACTCAGGCCCGTCCACATGGCGATGCCGTTCTTGTCCGTCACCTTCTGGCCGATCACGGTTCCGCCCGTGCCGCTGGCCCCCGCCAAATAACGGAGGCGGAAGGTACAGCCGGGTAAAACCTCATGGGTTACGCTGTCATATTTCTCCACGATGATGGCGTTTTTGGGCGTGTTCTCAAAGCGGACAACATGGGTTTCCCCGGCCTTCAGATATGGGATGCTGCTTGACCGTATGAGCCTGTCCATCAAAAACGAGTGGTACGACGATACCGGGCGCGTCTACATTTACTACACCGTGGACGAGATATGCAGCAGCCTGAACTGCGGGCGGGACAAATCCATGAAGTTGCTGGCCGAGCTGGACACCGGCAAGGGCGTTGGCCTGATTGAGCGGAAGAAGCAGGGCCAGGGCAAGCCCACCCGGATATATGTCAAGCGTTTCACCACGCAGGAGCTGCCGCCCCAGCCTGAGAAGAAGCCGGAGCCTCC
>ERZ808037.964-NODE-964-length-21900-cov-12.691335_pt1 | contig 21900 bp, 15 predicted proteins | sample MGYA00380190_ERZ808037 | MGnify/ENA primary metagenome ERZ808037 (study PRJEB31490, sample SAMN06133399) | mouse gut metagenome | isolation source: J9 | host: mice | place: China: Chengdu | collected 2015-05 ... | reverse complement strand
CTTTCATGTTCAATCAATAAGTTTACAAAACTTTTTTGAAGTTTTGTAAACTTGCTCAGCCTGTCGAAAAGACTTTTCGACAGGCTGAGAGCCCGGGCGTATTCCCGGGCTCTTCCGTCATTGCAGTTGTCCGGCCCTCAGTCCGCGCAGAGACCGGCGGTGATGATGGCCATGGAGTAGACCTCCTGGGCGTTGCAGCCCCGGGAGAGGTCATTGATGGGGGCGTTGAGGCCCTGGAGAATGGGGCCGTAGGCGTCGAAGGCGCCCATACGCTGGCAGATCTTATAGCCGATGTTGCCCGCGTTGATATCCGGGAAAATGAAGGTGTTGGCGTGGCCGGCCACCTTGGAATCGGGACACTTGGTATGGGCCACCCGGGGAGAGACCGCCGCGTCGAACTGGAGCTCGCCGTCCACGTCCACGCCGGGAAGGGCCAGCTTGGCTCTCTCGCAGGCGTTGCGCATCTTGTCCACGTCCTCGCCCTTGCCGGAGCCCAGGGTGGAGTAGCTCAGGAAGGCCACAGCCGGGTTGATGCCGAAGGTGCGGGCCGTCTGGACGGTCTCCACGGCAATCTCCACCAGCTCGTCTTCGGAGGGCTGGATATTGATGGCGCAGTCCGCCATAGCGAACACGTCGGGGTCGCCGGTGGCGGAGGGACGGACCAGAATGAAGCAGCTGGACACAATCTTGCAGCCGGGCTTGGTCTTGATGAGCTGGAGGGCAGGCCGGACGGTGTCGGCGGTGGAGTAGGTAGCGCCGCCCAGCAGGGCGTCGGCATAGCCCATTTTCACCAGCATGGTGCCGAAATAGTTGCCCTGCTTCAGGGTCGCGCGGCACTGCTCCTCGGTCATCTTGCCCTTGCGGAGCGCCACCATCTCGGCCACCATCTTGTCCATATCCTCAAAGGTCTCGGGGTCCAGAATCTCCGCGCCCTTGACATTAAAGCCAATTTCCTCGGCGGCGGACAGGATTTCCTCCCGGTTTCCCACCAGCACGGGCATCAGGAAGGTGGCGGAGAGCAGGCGGGCGGCGGCCTCCAGAATGCGGGGATCGGTGCCCTCGGTAAACACGATCTTTCTGGGATGGGCCTTCAGCTTCTTAATCAGGAATTCAAACATGTGCAGTTCCTCCAAACGCGTCTTTTGAGAGAAGTTTCTCTGGCTTTCATTATACACGTTTGCGCCTTGCGGTCAATGTAAAATTTGGATTTTTGCCCTAAAATTTTGCGGCTTCGACGGCAATTTTCCAAACCGGCGGCTAAAAATCCCGGCGGACCGGCGGCGGCATTTGTAAAATTTGCGAAAACAGAGGTTTTTTGCCCCTTCCAGGGCTTGACGGGGGTGGGAAAAAGCGGTATGATAGTGCCGGTAACAAATTGTAACTTTTTATGTCCCTTATGTCTGTCCGGGGAGCCCCGGATGAAACGGCTCCGTCAGGCATATCTCCAAAGGGCATATCATGAGACAGGAAGCACCCATGTCCCTCCCGGCCCCCTGTGCCGGCCCCGGGGACATGGCGGGAGCTAAGCGTACGGTTTTTGCTCAGGACCGAATGAAAGGATATCTATGAGTCAGGATACCAGAAAGCCAACCAGAACCACAACATCCCGGCGCTCCATGCAGACGGAGCGCCAGCGGGAACGCCGCGCCTCCTCCGCCCGTCAGCGGATGGCGGTTCGGGAAGAGCGGGAGCAGCAGAAGCAGGTCCCCAGAGAGGACGAATGGACGGCCTCCATTCGGAACTGGGACCCGGAGCGCTCCTCTGAGGCCTCCAGACAGACGGAGCGGGAACGCCGGCGCGGAACCCCTCAGGGCGGAAGCCGCCGGACGGAGTCCCCCCGTTCTCAGAGCGGACGCCCCCGGCGGGAGGAAGCCCCTGCCGACCGTCCGGCAGGCGTGCTCCAGGCCATCTCACAAAAGACCCGGCACGTCCGCCGCCGGTGGCGGCGCATCGTCCGGGAGAAACGGAATCACCGTTTTCCCGAGTCCGAGCGGGTTTCCATTCAGCTGCTGCTGTTCATCTGGTCCATGCTCCCCATGCTGGGCAGCCGGATTCAGGAGCGGGTTCTGACGAAAAACCAGGAGAGCCGCCAGAAGAGCGCCGTGCGCTCCGCCAGGGCCGAGGGCCGGAGGGGCATTCACCCGGTTCTGTTCCTGGGAGGCGGCTGCGCCGCCGCGGCGGTCATCCTCTTCTTCTCCATGTACACCATGGGCACCACGGTCACCTATAACGGGCGGGTCATCGCCGCGGTTTCCTCCGAGGAGGCGGCCGAGGAAGCCCGGACGGACCTGGAGCGGGTCACCGCCCAGACCCTGGGCCGCACCTTCACCATTGACGACTCCCTGATTCAGTACGACTCCGGCCTTCTCCGGCGGCAGGACCTGGTGGATATCGAGGTCTATCAGGAGGACCTGTCCCAGGAGATCGGCATGGTCACCGCCGCCTACTGTCTGTATGTCAACGGCGAGCGCATCGGGGCCACGCCCTACCAGGGGGCCCTGGAACAGCTGCTGGAGCAGATGAAGCTCTCCGCCACCAACGAGGGCACCATCTCCATCAGCTTTGCCGAGGACGTGAAGGTGCAGGAGGAATATGTGCCCACCGAGGACCTGATGAACCTGGGCTATATTGCCGAGACCCTCTACAGCACCAAGACCGCCGAGACCAACTACACCGTGTCCAAGGGAGATACCTGGTCCCAGATTGCGGAGAAGAACGGCCTGACCTCCAAGGAGCTTCTGGCCCTGAACCCCGGCTATGACATCAACAAGCTCCAGATTGGCGAGGTGCTGACCCTGTCCGCCTCCGTGCCCTACCTGACCATGACGGTGGTCCAGCAGGAGCGCTATGTGGACGACGTGGCCTATGAAATCGAATACACCGACACCGCCGATCTCTACCAGTATGACTACAAGGTCACCTCCCCCGGCCAGTACGGGGCGGCGGACGTGGTGGCCAACGTCACCTATGTCAACGGCACGGAGACCGAGCGGACGGTCCTCTCCTCCGTCACCCTCCGGGAGCCCGTCACAGAACATCAGCTTCGGGGCACCAAGGTGCGGCCCACCTGGTATCCCACGGGTACCTTCCGCTGGCCCACCAACGGACGCATCACCTCCCGCTTCGGCGGCCGGAAGTCCCCCGGCGGCGTCGGCTCCACCAACCACAAGGGCATCGACATTGCCGTCCCCTACGGAACGCCCATTTACGCTGCGGACGGCGGTACGGTCACCTACGCCGGCTGGATGGGCGGCTACGGATACCTGGTCCGCATTGACCACGGCAACGGCTATGAAACCTATTACGGACACAACAGCAGTCTGACGGTCTCCGTAGGCCAGCACGTCTACAAGGGCCAGCAGATCGCCCGGGCGGGCTCCACCGGCAACTCCACCGGCAATCACTGCCACTTCGAGGTCCGCTATAACGGCGTGGCCCGGAACCCGCTGAATTACCTGTAGCGCAGACTGAAAAACGCCCGGCGTCCTGAAGGACGCCGGGCGTTTTTTACTGAGCTCTGTACCTAGAAGAACCGCTCCGGACAACTGTCAGCCAAACATGCGGCTATCGGGCCCGATGGGCCGGAACTGCTGGGCCACGGCCCGGGCCCCGAATTCCGCCTCCAGCTGCCTCCAGTCCGCCGCGGAGAGGAGGCAGAAGCCCAGGGTGTCGTTTTCCATGGAGGGGACGAAGCAGCGGAGCTGGTAATCCGGCGCGATGAAGGCCTGCACCGCCCGCAGCGTGGTGTCCCGGTCCATCCGCTCCGGGGCGTAAGGAATGGCGGCGGCGGTCCCGTCCCGGACCAGCAGGATATCCTGTCCCCTGGGCAGAACGCTGTCCCGCACCTCATACGTGAAGCAGGCAGGCAGCTGTTCGCAAACGCCCTGCACAATCCACTCGTCGTAATCTCTCCAGTCCACCCAAAGCAGGGGGCCGTTCTGCCAAAAACCGTCCGCCTCCCCCTCCGGGTCCCTCAGATACCGTTCAACAGCAGTTTTCACAGTCATCTCCCCATTCCAATTCCTAACTCCTAATTCCTAACTCCTAATTCCTAACTCCTAATTCCTAACTCCTAATTGAATCAGGGCAGCCGGTACTTCTCCAGGTCCCTGTCCAGACTCTCGGTGAATTCCCCGGCGGCCTTCACATCGTGGAGATAGGCATGGCGCTCCAGGTGGTCCTCCCGCTCCTCAATGACGCAGACGGCGATGTTGGAGCAATGGTCGGACACCCGCTCCATATTGGTCAGCAGGTCATTCAGCACAAACCCCAGCTGAATGGTACACTCGCCGCTCTGGAGGCGGCGGATATGCCGGGCCCGGATTTCGTCGGTGAGCTGGTCGATGGTCTCCTCCAGAGGCTCCACCGCCTTGGCCGCTCCGGGGTCATCCTCCTCAAAGCAGGTGACGGCAGCGGTCAGAATGTCCTCCAGGGCACTTTGCAGAACCTTCAGCTCCGCTTCGGCAGGCCCGGAGAAGCTCAGGCCCTTCTCCTTCAGCTCACGGGCGGACTCCTGGATATTCAGGGCATGGTCTCCGATGCGCTCGAAATCCCCGATGGCGTGGAGCAGCCGGGAGACGGTATGAATATCCTCCATGGAAACGCCGTGCTGGGAAATCTGGACCAGATAGCCGCTGAGGCGGTCCTCATAGATGTCCAGCTTGTCTTCGTTTTCCACAATGCGGGTCTCCGCCTCCGCGCTGTAGTCCCAAAGCTGGCTCAGAGAGGCCCGCAGGCTCTCCCAGGCCAGAGCGCCCATCTCGCAGGTCATGGCGGCGCACTCGCTGACCGCCGCGCCGGGCGTCCGCATGAGCAGGGGGTCCAGGAAGGCCACCTGAGAGGTCTTGTCCTCTTCTTTGACAGCACTCCGCGCCAGCTTTTCCAACTGGCGGGAGAAGGGCAGCAGCAGTGCGGTGGTGAAGACGTTGAAAACCGTGTGGCACAGGGCAATGCCCACGGCCCCTACGGCGGCGTCCATAAACGTGAAGTGGAACAGCAGGTCGCCGCCGCAGAACAGCAGCAGGCCCACCGCGGAGCCGATGACATTGAAGGACACATGAATCACGGAAACCCGCTTGGCCCCCCTGGACACGCCGATGGAGGAAATCAGGGCCGTGACGCAGGTGCCGATGTTCTGACCCATGATGATGGGAATGGCCATGCCGTATGTGATGGAGCCGGTGAGGGCCAGAGCCTGCAAAATACCCACGGAGGCAGCTGAGGACTGGATGACGCCGGTGAACACCGCGCCCACAATCACCCCCAGGAAGGGGTTGTTGAAGGCCGTCAGCAGGTCCGCGAAGCCGGGCATCTCCGCCAGAGGGCTGACAGACTGCTTCATCAGCTCCATGCCGTACATCAAAATGGCGAAGCCGATGAGGATGCGGCCCACGTCCCGCCGCCTCTGCCGCTTGGAGGCCATAATCAGCAGGATGCCCGCCAGGGCGAAGAGGGGCGAGAAGTTCTCCGGCTTCAGCATGTTCAGCAGGATGCTCTCGCTCTCAATGCCGGTGAGGGACAGAATCCAGGCCGTCAGGGTGGTGCCCACGTTGGAGCCCATAATCACGCCGATGGTCTGGCCCAGCTCCATGACGCCGGAGTTCACCAGACCCACCAGCATCACCGTCACCGCCGAGGAGGACTGAATGGCAATGGTGATGCCCGCGCCCAGCAGCAGGCCCTTCATGGGGTTGGAGGTCATGCGCTTCAAAAGCCGCTCCAGACGGCCGCCGGCCATCTTCTCCAGACTCTTGGACATGGTGGTCATGCCGTAGAGGAAAAAGGCCAGACCGCCGCAGAGGGTGAACAGGGAAAAAATATCCATGGTGCACTCCTTACCTTTCAGGGCCCTTCCCGGACCGGTTTTTCCGCTTGTGGTTCCCGCGTTTTCCTTCGTCCGCCCCCTGGGTTCCGGCGGACGCGCTCCAGTTTATTATATATGCCGGCGGGTTCCTGTCCAATCGGCGGAATGACCAAATGCAAATTTTGCGTAAATCTTTGTCTTATCTCACAAATTTTTCATCCTTATTTGGTTCTTTTGACGGTTCTGCCGTCAGTCCTCCCGGTCTCTCTCATCCTCTTCCGGCTTCCCCGGTTCCTCCGCCGGGTTGCAGCGTCCGTAGAGGGCGGTGAGGCTCCGGATGTCCCGGGCCAGCTCCGCCGGGGCCTGGCCGGACCTCATCCGCCAGCGCCAGTTGCCACTGCCCACGCCGGGCACGTTGAGGCGGCTCTCGCTGCCAAGACCCAGATAGTCCTGCATCTGGGCCACAAACAGCTCCGCCACGCTGCCCTGTCCGGCCCGGAGCAGGGCCCTTTCCATCTTCCCGGCGTCCGGATCCTCCACGCCCAGATACCGCGCCGCAAAGGCCCGTTCCTGCTCTCCGGCCTGGCTGTACCACCCGGCGGCGGTGTCGTTGTCATGGGTGCCGGTGTAGCAGACGCAGCGGCTGGAGGCGTAATTGTGAGGCAGATAGGCGTTGTCCGGCCGGTCGAAAGCGAACTCCAGCACCTTCATTCCCGGCAGGCCGGAGGCCTCCCGCAGGGCGTGGACCCCGTCGGTGAGAATGCCCAGGTCCTCGGCAATCAGGGTCACCTGGGGGAACCAGCCGGTCAGGACCCCCAGCAGGTCCATGCCGGGTCCCTTCTCCCATGCGCCCACCTTGGCGGTGTCCGACTCCGCCGGAACCGCCCAATAGCTCTCCAGTCCCCGGAAATGGTCGATGCGGATGGCGTCAAACAGTCTGGAGGCGCCCTCCACCCGGCGTATCCACCAGCCGAAGCCGTTGGCGCGCATGGCGTCCCAGTCATAGAGGGGATTGCCCCAGAGCTGGCCGTCCTCAGAGAAATAGTCCGGCGGCACCCCCGCCACCTTGGAGGGCCGCCCCTCCTCGTCCAGCAGGAATTCCCGCCGCTCGCTCCACACGTCGGCGGAATCCAGGGAGACGTAAATGGGCAGGTCGCCAATCAGGCCCAGGCCCAGGCCGTTGACATAGCTCTTCAAATCCTCCCACTGGGTGAAAAACCAGTGCTGCACGCAGGTCTGAAAAGCCACCTCCTCCGCCAGCTCCGCCCGCCAGTGCTCCACGGCGGCGGGGTCGTGGCGGCGCAGAGCCGCGTCCGGCCAGTCAAACCAGGCGGCATTGTTGAAATGCTTCTTCACAGCCCGATACAGCGCGTATTCTCTGACCCAGGGATTCCGCTCTGTAAAGGCCCGGGCGGCCTCCGCCGTCTCGCCGCTGACCCGCTGAAAGGCCTTCCGCAGCAGCGCGCCCCGGCTCTCGTGAATGGCGGCGTAGTCAACCCGGTCCCCCTCCGGGACTCGGGCGGAGGCCAGTTCCTCATCCGTCAGCAGACCGTCCTTGGCCAGGAGCTCCAAATCAATGAAATACGGGTTTCCGGCAAAAGTGGACTCGCTGGCATAGGGGGAGTCCCCGGCCCCGGCGGGGCCCACGGGGAGAATCTGCCACCAGGCCTGACCGGCGTCATGCAGAAAGTTGGCGAAGGCCCGGGCCTCCGCCCCCAGAGAGCCGATGCCATAGGCCGAGGGCAGGGAAAAAATGGGCAGCAAAATACCTGCGGAACGCTTCATACTCATTCAACCTCCATGGATGTAAGCCCGCCCGGCGGCCCGCCGGAAGCGCGGCGGCTTTCCGGCGGCCATGGGGGGCCGCTGGTTTTTATTGTACGGGGCCCGCCGCCGGATGTCAAGAAGAGACGGGAAGAAAACCAGAAAGCAAAATGGAAAGGAACCCCTGACGGGGTTCCTCAGCTTGTCAAAAAACAGTATTTGTAAGAGTGTCGGAAAGGAAGATAGCTACGAAAGGAACCCATCAGGGGTTCCTTTCGTTTTCAATCAAAAGTTTTCAGAACGTCCCACGGGTTCTGAAAACTTGCACAGGCTGTCGAAAATACTTTTTCGACAGCCTGAGGAACCCCTGACGGGGTTCCTTTCCCAGCGCTGTTTCCTTTTCTGACTGGCTTGCCCGCCGGTCCCCTCAGCTGTTGGAGGCGTCCCGGTAAAGATAGGTCACGATGTCGGCCCGGGGGCACTGGGACCGGGGATTCATGCTGTCGCTGCTGAGAAGGCCCCTGGCCTGCGCCCAGCCTATGGCGCTGGTGAAATACTGATTGGGATACCGGCTTGCCAGAGAGCTGGAGCCGCCGGCCGCCGGCTGGCCGTTGGCCCGCCACAGGAAGGTGAGGACGTGGCCGTTGGTGCAGGTGCCGCCGGGGTTGAAGGTGGTGGCTGTGGTGCCGGTGGTAATACCGTTCTCCTGGGCCCAGAGAATGGCCTTGTAGAAGGGGCTGGAGCTCTTCACGTCGGTGAAGGGGTTGCTCTGGGTCCGGGGCTCGGGGCAGCCCTTGGCCCGCCAGAGGAACGTCACCACCTGGCCCCGGGTGCAGGTGGAATTGGGCTGGAACTGGGTTTCCGTCACGCCGGTGGTGACGTTGTTCTCCAGAGCCCAGAGCACCGCGTCCTTATAGTAGGCGCTGTCCGGCACGTCTGTGAAGGGGTTGCCGCTGGCCACGGAGTCGGGCAGCTGGGGAATCTGATTTGGCTGCTGGCCCTGGGGAATGCCGGTGTCCTCCAGGCCGGTGTTGAAAAAGTCCACCTGGAAGTTGAGAGAGGTGGGAGTACCGTCCCGAAGCTTCAGCCCGTCGATGCGGACGGAGTAGGTCCCGTCGTAGACGCTGATGCCGTCAGGCCGGAAGATGAGGCCATAGCCCACTCCGCCGTAACCGTTGATGTAGTTGAAATATTTTCCGGAATGGGCGGCGGTGTAGCGTTCGCTGCCCTGGAAAGTCCAGGTTTTGCCGTCTCCAGTGAGGGTGATGGTGAGACCGCTGACGGCAGGGGCGGCGTAAACAGAGGGATTCAGATGCACGCTCCAGGCGTAGTCTTTACCGAAGATGTCGCTGGGGAAGCTGCCGGAGGCGGGCCAGGCGATATAGTCAAAGCTGCATCCCTGTCCGCTCTGGTCGTGAGCCATCTCCATGGAATAAGCGCCGGCCATGCCAAAGCCCACCTTGCCCATCCTGGGATTGAGTTGCCAGGTTCGGTGGCCCACCCGGCTGATATTGCCGGCGTCGCTGTCATCCATGTATCCGTCCACAGAGCCCACCAGGGAATAGCCGCAGGCGATATTGCTGGAGCTGGCGGCAGCCCGGCCTTTCTGGTAAAATCCCTTGTCCATGCCCGCCGGCTGGCTGGGATAGTGGGTCAGCTCATTCAGGGCGGCGTTGACCACCGCGCCGTACTGGGCGCTTTCGCACATGCCGGCGTCCAGGGTGACAGAGGGCAGACCCGCGATGCGACGCATGGCGTTCAGCCGGGCGGCGGCCTCTTGAAGCAGGCTGTCCGTAACCTTGCCGATGGCGTAGGGAGCCTTATAGGAAGGCTCCACGTCATATTCCTTGTCGTAAATGCTGCTGCCCCGCAAAGGCGCGTTTTTCAGCAGCTGAGTAATTTCCGCCTGGCTGAGCTTGGGCATCTCCGTGCTTCCGCTGCCATCATGGAGCTTCCGGGGAATGTCGGAAAGGGTCTCTTCCTGGCCGCAGACAGAACAGACCTGATAGATCCTGCCGGCAGAAGAGGTGGTGGCAGGAATGGTCTTTTTCTCCCAGCTGTGCGCAAGCATGGGAATCGTCCGCAAGGTTTCTTCCGCACCGCAGTCAGGACAGCTTCGGGTAGCCTTGCCCTCGGCGGTGCAGGTGGCAGGAACGGTCTCATATTTCCATCCGTGATCGCTCTTGGGGAGCGTCCGGATGCTCTCCTCTGCGCCGCAGGCGGAGCAGCTCCGGTAATAGCGGCCTTCTTTGGTACAAGTCGCCTGTTCCGTCAGATATTTCCAGGTATGCCGGCCATTGGCGCAGGGGGTGCCGGGTGTAACCGGCGGCTGCGTAACAGGAGGCTCCGGTGTGACGGGGTTGGTGGTCTCGCCGGGATTTGTAGCAGACCCGCCGGGGTTGGTGGTCTCACCGGGGTTCGTGGTGGAGCCGCCGGGGTTGGTGGTGGAACCGCCGGGTTTGGTCGAAGTAGACCCGCTTCCGGAGGAGCCGGGAATCCGGAAGGTGCTGCCCGGCTGCGCCATGCCGTTTTCATCCAGCGGAGGCACATCCTCCATCATCTTAAACTTACAGGTCTGGCAGACCCACTCCTTGTGCCCCTCGTTGTCCTTTCGGGCAAACATATTGCCCATGAGCTTAAAGTTGTGGGTGTGGCCATCCTCGCCAACGAGATAGCTGGGGTCGATGTCCAGACCGGGCCGGGTCTGGGGCGGCCGGGCGTCGTCGTTGCAGCGGGAACAGATGCCGTCCTTGTTGGGGCCGTAGTCGTGTCCCAGGGAGCGGCCGCCGTTTTCCAGCTCATCATAGGCGCCCACCCCGGTGCCCCAGCTGCCGCACTGGGGACAGACTATATACATATAGCCGTTGTCAATGCAGGTGGGCTGGACCGGCGTGTACTCCATGATCGTACCGCATCTGGAGCACGCGCTTTTATGCTCATAAGCCCCTGCCCCAGGTATGGCGGACACCATCAGCACCAGCGCGCACAGCGCCGCCGTCCATTGTTTCAGTCGTCTCATTCTTCAAAATCCTCCTTTTTATATTCGGGCCTGAATTTGCCCTCTATAAATAAGTGCGTTTGAAAAACGCCGAGGTTTTATTTTTTCGGAAAAAATTTTTGGATTTTTGAAAAAACCAGCAAAGCACACAAAATAGATCGCCGTTTTTTGTGCAGGATTCCACGGTCCGGCGGCTCCGGAACCGCCCGGCGGCCCCTGCCTCCTAGCGCATGAGGTAGCCGTGGGCGGTGAGCTCCCGGCAGAGATTTTCCACGTGCCTCTGGTCCCGGGTCTCCAGCACCAGGGTCACGATACAGGCCGCCACGTCGGTTTCCTTGTCCTCCCGGTTGTGGCTGACGCTGATGATATTGGCCCCGCTGTCCGACACCACCTGAAGCATTTGCAGGAGGCTCCCCGGTTTGTCCGCCACCTTGGTGGTGAGCTCCACCAGACGGCCCGCCTTGGAAAGGCCCTTTGTGATGACCCGGGACAGCGTCGTCACGTCCACATTGCCGCCGGAGACCACGCAGACGGTTTTCCGGCCCTCGGTGGGCACCTCACCGAACATGCAGGCGGCCACAGGCGTGGCCCCGGCCCCCTCGGCCACGGTCTTCTGCTCCTCCATCAGGGCCAGAATGGCAGAGGCAATCTCATCCTCGGACACGGTGACCACCTCGTCCACGTACTTCCGGCACAGCTCAAAGGTCAGGTCCCCCGGCCGCTTCACGGCGATGCCGTCGGCAATGGTGGACACGCCGGACAGCTCCGCGGGCCGCCCCTCCTGGAGAGAGAGGTACATGGAGGGGGCCCCGGCGGCCTGGACGCCCACCACCCGGCAGTCCGGCTTCAGGTGCTTGATGGCAAAGGCCACGCCGGCGATGAGGCCGCCGCCGCCGATGGGCACCACCACCTGATCCACCTCCGGCAGCTGCTCCAGAATCTCCAGGCCGATGGTGCCCTGCCCGGCGATGACCAGGGGATCGTTGAAGGGATGGGCAAAGGTATAGCCCTCCTCTGCCACCAGGCGTTCCGCCTCCCGGGCGGCGTCGTCATAGACGCCGGGGACCAGAACCACCTCCGCGCCGTAGCCCTTGGTGGCCTCCACCTTGCTGATGGGCGCGCCGGCGGGCATACAGATGACGGAACGGATGCCCAGCTTCGACGCGGACAGGGCAATCCCCTGGGCGTGGTTCCCGGCGGAGCAGGCAACGACGCCCCGCCCGGCCTCCTCCGGCGTCAGGGAACGAATCTTGTTATAGGCCCCCCGGAGCTTGAAGGCCCCAGTGAGCTGGAGATTTTCCGCCTTGATGTAAACGCCCTTCCCCAGCCTGGGGGCCGGGTCCAGGGGGGTCCGCCGGGCAATGCCGGACAGGGCCTGCTGCGCGTCCCAGATCATATTCAGTGTCAGCGTCATGATAAACCGCTCCTTTCGCGGGGCCCGGCCCCGGGTGAAATGACTCGCTCCGCCCTCAGCCCTCCTGCTTCTTCACGGACAGGAAGACGGAGGGATGTGTTTTGCAGGTCGCCAGACTCACCGACACCAGGGCGATGCCGCAGGCGACGGTCCCGGGGACGGCGGAGCCCAGCCCCAGGGGCTCGCCCATCAGCTTCCAGCCGACGCAGACCGCGAAGCCCGCCGCCATACCGGCGATGACGCCGGGGGCGGTGGCCTTTTTCCAGTACAGCGCCGCAAAGGCCGGCAGTCCGGCGGCGGCGGCGTAGAAGCTCCAGGCAAACATAAGGATATTATAGGCGTTCTTGATGTAAAGCGCAATGACCAATGCGCCCAGAGGCAGAATGATGGAGAAGATTCTGGAGAGGAAAATCTCCGTTTTGTCCTTCATCTCCGGGAAGAAGGTCTTGCCGATGTCGTGGACGCAGGTCTGGACGGACACCAGCAGATAGCTGTCCGCCGTGGACATGATGACGGACAGAATGCCCGCCAGCGCCAGACCCGTCAGGCCCACAGGCAGCACATGGATAGCCAGGGCGGGCACCACCGCGTCGGTATTGCCGTACTGGGCCAGAACATCGTCACCGATAATCTGGTGGGCCGCCACGCCCATGAAGTACACCAGGGCAATGGTGACGCCGTAGACCGCCGTGCCCAGGAACATGCCCTTTTTGGCGGCCCCCCGGTTTTTGGCGGCAAAGGCCCGCTGCCACATCTCCGCGCCGGCCATGGTGAAGACCAGATAGGTCACCACGTCCCCCAGAATCTTGCCGTCCAGATAGGGCCGGGCAAGGGCCGGGTCCAGATTGGCGGCGAAGACGGAGAACCCGCCGATGCTTCTCAGGGACGCCGCGGGAATCAGGATATACACGAACAGAATCAGCATGTAAAACTGAAGCACGTCGGTGTAGACCACGCCGAAGAGGCCGCTGGAAGCGGTGTAGACCATGAAGATGACGCAGGCAATCAGGGCCCCCGCCTCATAGGACAGTCCCACCTGGCCCCCCAGCATGTTGATGATGGTGGCGGTGGCCGTCACCTGGGAGGCGACGGTGCCCATCATGGTAAAGGCCACCATGGCCGCCAGGAACACCTTGGCGGTCCTCCCGAACCGGCGGGAGAACAGGTCCGGGATGGAGGTCACGTCGTGCTGCATGCCGATGTCGGAAATGCGGCCCGAGACGCCTGAAAAAATAAACATCCCCAGCAGATAGGGGATCGCGGTCATCACCGCCTTGAAGCCGCTGGAATAGGCGACGCCCGCCCGGCCCATCAGGCCGCTGCCGCCGATGATGGTGGCGCAGACGGTGGCCATCATTACCAGGGGCCCCAGAGACCGGCCCGCCACGTAGTAATCGCCCACATTTTTGATGCGCCTGACAAAGTAGACGCCCACCGCCACCATGGAAACCAGATAGGCCCCGATAATCATCAGGTCCAGTACGCTCAGTTCACTGTGATTGATCAATTGAATCATCCTTTCCTGTTTTGGATTCAGCCGCCGGTCACGGCGGCCGCCTGTGTTCCATCCGCTCCCCCGCATCCGGGGGCTCGCGGAACGGCTGGTTGGACCCAAGACCGCAGAGCGGGGAAGCATCGTCCTGCCTGATATAGTCAGCACAGTTGAAAATCGGCAGATACCGATTTTCAAACAGCGGCGGAGCCGCTGACGGGTAAGGTAAAAACCCGATGTGCTGACTATAAAGTCCTCCGCAAGGCCGTTTTGCGGCCTGTGCGGCGAATCATCGCCGTACTTGTTGAAAAGAAGCAAATGCTTCTTTTCAGCTGCGGTGACGATAACGCCCGCGAAAAACTGCAAAAAGCGGACCGGCGCCCTCCCCCGGGCCGGTCCGCATCATCAGGCACTTCCACACAAGTTCCGCTGTTTTTTTGCCGGAGGCGCCAGGCGGGACAGCACGCCGCGGTCCTCCGAAATTGTGTTCTCGCAAAGATTATACCATAAAAAGGGAGCTCTGTCGAGGGGAATTCCCCAAAAAATATTGAAAGCCGCATTATTTTCCGTCAAAACCGACGAATCCCCTGGGAAACCGGCTCTAAACGGCGAAAAAGCAGGAGACAGGACCGTCGGCCTGTCTCCCGCTCTCGTTGACGGTTTTTCAGTTTCAGCAGTCAGCTTTCAATTCTCAAAATAACGCCCCAGATCGAAGGGGGAGAAAATGCCCTTCTCCGTAACCACGCCGTCGCAGAGCTTGGGCGGCGTCACGTCAAAGGCGGGATAGTAGCCCTTGACGCCCTCCATGGTGGTGCGGGTGCCCATGGCGTCCATCACCAGCAGGGGGTCCCGCTCCTCAATCACCACGGAGCTCATGTCCGGGTGGCTGGGGTTGGGGGAGCCGGTGACGAAATAGGGAATTCCCCAGTACCGGGCCGCCAGGGCAATCTGAAAGGTGCCCACCTTGTTGACCACATGGCCGTCCATCGTAATAACGTCGGCGGCGGAGGTAAACAGGTCCACGTGCTTTTCCTTCATGGTGTAGCCCGGCATGTTGTCGGAAATCACCGTCACGTCAAAGCCCATGTCGCAGGCCACGCTGGCGGTGAGCCGGGCCCCCTGGAAGTAGGGCCGGGTCTCCGGGCAGATGACCTTGACGGCGTTGCCCCGCTCCCGGCACTCCCGGAGCATGGTGCCGATGACGGTCTCCGCAAAGCACTGGGTCATGATGGTGCCGTTCTGGGGAATCTTGTCCGCCAGCAGCTTTCCCACGGCGGTGTAGCGGATATAGTTCTCGTTGATTTGATTCACCGCGTTCTCCCGCAGGGCCTCCACCAGCTCCAGGCCGGTTTTCCCCGCCGCCAGTGCGGCCCTGGCGGCGTTCATGGCCCGCTCCGTCACCCGGATCATCTTTGCCATGGTGGTGGGCCGGGCGTGGGAAAGGTGATAGGCGGCCTGCTCCAGATGGGCCAGCAGATCCGCCTCCGGCAGGTCCCTGGCCTCATAGCCCGCCAGGGCCATGCCCATGGCCGCCGCCAGATAGGGCCCGCCGCTCTGGGTCACCATGTCGGCAATGGCCTGGGCCACCTCCTCGTGGCGGCGGCAGGTGACATACTCCACCCGGACGGGGTAAATGCGCCGGTCCAGAATGCGAACTGCGCCGTCCTCGTACCAGGCCACATTTTCATAGCGGAGCAGGAAGCCCACGCCCTCGTCTGCGCGTTTCATCATAATCCGTGTCCTCCTTACCCGTGTTTCATGGCGGCAATGTCCGCCTCGCTCATGGTGACGATGGGCCCGTTTGCCATGGCGATGGAGCAGATTTTGGCGGCGTCCTCAATGTAGACGGCCCGGATGTGGGCCTGCTCCAGGCTGGCCCCAATGGCCAGGACCCCGTGGTTTGCCAGCAGGCAGCCGGTCCGCTCCGCCAGGACCTTCACCGCCTCGTCTCCCACGGTCCGGGTGCCGGGAACGGCGAATTTGGCCAGAGGCACATCGCCCCCCAGGAAGGGGACCATTTCAATCAGAATGGTGGGGATGCCCTTGTTGTTCACAGCGAAGGCTGTGGCGTAGGGGGAATGGGTGTGGATAATCGCGCTCACCTCCGGCTTGGCCTGGTAAACGGCGGCGTGCATCCGCCACTCGGAGGAAGGACGGTAATTTCCCTCAAGAATCTCGCCGTCCAGCCGCAGGACCACCATATCCTCCGGCGTAATGGTCTCATAGGGGACGGAGGTGGGGGTAATGACCATCACATCCTGCTCTTTGTCGTACACGCTGAGGTTCCCGCTGGTGCCGGCAAACAGTTTCTCGGCGTAGGACTGCTTGGACCAGTCGCATACCGCCTGCCGCATTTCCTGAATCGTCATAGGCTGTGTGTCCTTTCTGTATTGATTGTACCCATTGGAATTTTGAGATTAAAGATATAAAGGCGGAAGAACCGCCGGGGGCCCTCAGCCCAGCCAGTACAGCGTCCGGCTGTCAAAGGTCAGGCCCAGCTTCTTCTGCAGGGCGGTGGAGGCGTCATTGCCGGGCTGGATGTGGCAGTAGGGCAGCAGGCCCCGCTCCAGCTGCCGCCGGATCAGCTCGCACTCCAGCACCTCCGCGATTCCCCGGCGGCGGAACTGGGGCAGGACCTCCAGAAGGCCCATGCTGCCCTCCTCATGGAAGCCGGCAAAGCCCGCCAGAGCCCCGTCCGCCACGGCCCCGGTCATGCCCTCGGCAATGCGGCGGCAGATGTGCTCCTCATAAGCGCCGGGATGGTGGTAGTTTTCCAGCACAAAGTCCATGTCCTCCATGGTCAGGGGCCGGAGGCTGACGCCGGGCCGGGAGACCCGGGGGGCCTCCTCCTTCAGATAGACGGCCTGGGCGCAGGGCATGATCTCCCGGTAGACTCCGGCCTCCGTCAGGGCCTTCACCGTGTCCTCATCATCGGTCAGAACCAGGAAGCAGCCCCGCAGAGCCGGATGATCCGCGGCGGGACCGGCGGCGTAGCAGATATTGATTTCATCATGCTTCAGAACCAGGGCCGTTTCGTCGGCCCGCAAAATCCGAGCGCCCCGCCGGTAAAAGTCCAGCAGATAACTGTAGCGGACCGGGTCCCGGCGGGCCCACTCCAAAACCGTTTGCTCCATAGTACCTCCCTCCGTCCCTTTTGTACATTTGTTGATTTTCGTTGTTTTCCTCCCCGGGAGGAAAACCCGCTGTTGACAGTACCAAAATAACATATCTTCCCGCACTTGTCCAGCTTTTTCGGAGAAAAACGGAAAAATCCGCTTTGCTTCGCCAGCGGCCTCCTGCCGTACCCCCCAAGAGGCTCTTTATTTTTTGACCATTTTTGCGTTTATTATTGTGGGTTTCTGTCTAATTGACACAAAACTGGCCCTGTGTTACAATGATAAAAATTCCTGCGGCGGTGAAACGCCCCGCGGAGACGAAAGAGGAGGGCGTCCCCATGACCTATACCTATGAATACTTCCAGAAAAGCGCGGATTTCCTGAAAACCAAGGTGGATTACACCCCGGAAGTCGCCATTGTCCTGGGCTCCTGCCTGGGACCCTTCGCCCAGGCCATCGAGAACCCGGTGGAAATCGACTATGCCGACATCCCCAACTTCCTGGTCTCCACCGTGGAGTCCCACGCCGGAAAGCTCATCTTCGGTGAAATCGCGGGGAAAAAAGTGGTGTGCATGTCCGGCCGCTTCCACTCCTATGAGGGATACGACTTCGAGCAGCTGGTTATCCCCGTCCGGGTCTTCAAGCTGCTGGGCGTGAAAACGGTGATTCTCACCAACGCCGCCGGCGCGGTGAACACCGGCTACCGCCCGGGAGACGTCATGATTATCTCCGATCATCTCAAGCTCACCGGGGACAGCCCCCTCCGGGGCCCCAATGTGGAGGAGTTCGGCCCCCGCTTCTTCGACATCTCCCGGATGTATACCCCGGAGCTGCGGCAGCTGGCCCTGCGCTGCGCCGAGGACTCGCCCCTCCGGGTCCACGAGGGCGTCTATATGTTCTTCACCGGCCCCCAGTTTGAGACGCCGGCGGAAATCCGGGCCGCCCGTCTGCTGGGCGCCGACGCCGTGGGCATGTCCACCGTCACCGAGGCCCTCACCGCCGCCCACTGCGGGATGCCCCTGCTGGCCCTGTCCGTCATGACCAATATGGCCGCCGGCGTGCTGAGCCGTCCCCTGACCGACGGCGAGGTGGGCGAGACCGCCCAGATGGTGGCCGGAGCCTTCAGCGACTACATGAAGAAAATCGTGGCCGCAATTTAAATATAAGGAGGAACCCGCGTGAAACTGCTTTTAAAGCACTGCGACATTCTGGCGGGAGAGGACTTCCGCTGTCTGAAAGACGCGTATCTGGGCATTGACGGGGATACCATCGACTATATCGGCACGGAACGGCCCCAGGCCGCCTACGAGCAGGAGAAGGACATGAGCGGGAAGCTGCTGCTGCCCGGCCTGATTAACTGCCACGGCCACACCGCCATGGTGCTCCTGCGGGGCATCGGCAGCGATCTGCCCCTTCAGGAATGGCTGTTTGAGAAGATGATGCCCGTGGAGGACCGCCTCACCGCCCAGGACATCAAGGCCGGCAACGCCCTGGCCCTGCTGGAGATGATTGCCACCGGCACCACCAGCTATTCCGACATGTATTTTGAAACCATGACCGCCGTGGAGAACGCGGCGGAGTCGGGCATCAAGGCCAACCTCTGCCGCCCCTGTCAGGCCTTTTCCAAAGAGGATTCCTACGCGCAGAACCGCCGGGCCGCGGAGTCCATCCAGCTCTTCAAGGACTGCCACGGCATGGAGAACGGACGCATCCGCATCGACTTCGCCATTCACGCCGAATATACCAATTTCCCCCATATCGTGGAAGCCTACAGCGCCGACTGCAAGGCCCTGGGCGGCCGGATGCAGGTCCACCTCTCCGAGACCGTCCGGGAGCACGAGGAATGTGTCGCCAAATACGGCAAGACCCCCGCCCGGTGGTTCTATGACCTGGGTACCTTCGACTCCCCCACCGCCGCCGCCCACTGCGTGGCCGTGACGGAGGAGGATTTGCAGCTGCTGCTGGAGAAGGGGGTCAGCCCCATCCATAATCCCTCCAGCAACATGAAGCTGGGCAGCGGCTTCGCCCCCATCCCCCGGATGCTGGACCTGGGGCTCAATGTGACCCTGGGCACCGACGGCGCCGCCAGCAACAACAACCTCAACCTGTTTGAGGAAATGCATCTGGCCTCCATCCTGCACAACGGGTTCACCCACGACCCCACATTGATGAAGCCCGCCCAGGTCCTGGCCATGGCCACTCGGAACGGCGCGAAGCTCCAGGGCCGGGAGGACACCGGCGTGCTGGAGACCGGGAAGAAGGCGGACCTCATCGCCCTGGACCTCCAGCGGCCTCATCTCTATCCCAATCTGAATCCCCTGGCACTGGTGGCCTACGCCGCTCAGGGCAGCGACGTGGTTTTGACCATGGTGGACGGGAAAATTCTCTATGAAAACGGGGAATTTTTGACCCTGGACGCGGACAAAATCATGTACGAGGCCAAAGCCGCCGTGAAGCACCTGTACGGCTGAGAGATACCGGCCCTGCCGCAGGGACCGGCCCGCCCCGGAGCCGTTTCCGGCAACGGAAAGCGGGCGGGGCTTCCGGCAGACGGGCCGGGACAGAGCCCGGCCCCTACAGGACGCCGCCGCAAGGTGGGCGGAACCCACGGCACAAAAGAGAGAGCGGCTGACGGAAGCGCCAGGGCCCCAGCCGCGTGGAACAGACCCCCAATACCCCCAGACCGAAACGCGGCACAAAAAAGAGGGCGCAAGCCGATGGGAACACCCAGCCCCCAGCCGCGTGGAACAGACCCCCGGAACCTCCAGACCGAAACGCGACGCAAAAAAGAGGGGGGCCCGGGGGATTCTTCCCCCGGCGCGGCACAAAAAAGCCGGGGGAAGATTCCCCGGCTTCCAAGAGAGTAAGATCAGGCGCCGTCCAGCACCTTGACCTGTTTTTCGTCAAACAGCCGCTGCCACTCGGCGTCCAGGGGCTGGTCGGTGATGATGCAGTCCAGCTGCTCCAGGGAGCAGACGGAGATAAAACCGGACTTGCCGAACTTGGTGTGATCTGCCAGCAGAATGGCGTGATCTGAGTTCTCAATCACCGTCTGCCGCACGTTGGCAACCGTCTCATAGGCGTCGTTGACGCCCCGGAGAGGATCAATGGCCCGGCAGGAGATAAACGCCTTGTCCATGCAGTGCTGCTGGAGGTAGCGGACGGTCTCCAGTCCGGTAAAGCCCTCGATGCCGCCGTGATAGGTGCCGCCGGTGCAGATCAGCTGAATATTGGTGCAGCCGGAGAGCTGCCCAATCACCCGGTAGGAGTTGGTCACCACCGTCAAAGGCAGGTTCCGAATCTCGTCGCACAGGGCCAGGGCAGTGGTGGAGTGGTCGATGAAAATGCAGTCGTTGGGATAGATCATCCGGGCGGCCTGCTGGCAGATGGACTTTTTCTCGTCCACAAACAGCCCGCTTTTCAGCTGATTGGGCACCATGTTGGTCTTCCGGTCCTTGATGGTGGCCCCGCCATAGGAACGGAGCAGGAAGCCCTCCATCTCCAGAACCTCAAAATCCCGCCGGATGGTCTGACCGCTGACCTGAAACCGGCGGGCCATCTCCGCTACGGTGGCAGACTTATACTCCAGGAGATACTTTTTCAGCTTCTCCCGTCTCTGGGCAGTCATCATAGGCAGCTCACTCCTGTTCCGTTTCTGTCACTTTGACATAAAACGCCGCGTTTTCCGTCACATCCGGCGGCAGGACCTCCCGATTTTCCAAAAACCGGAACACAAGCGGCCCGGCAGGTCCGGCGGAAAAACATCTGCGGTTCTCTCACTTTTGGCTCATTTTTTGCATATTATGTCACAAATATGTTTCCCTGTCAATCCCGCAGGCCGGAATTCCCGTCAAATATCCGCAAATTTTTTCTCGAAACCGGCTGAATTTTTTGTTGAATATTGTTGCACTTCCTCAGTTTTTGTGAGCAATGTCCCGCTCCAGCGGAGAAAGAAAGGATGTTTTAAATGAAGAATTTTACCTATGCCATTACCACTGTGGTCCACTTCGGCAAGGGCCAGATTGAGAAGCTGGGGGCCGAGGTAGCCAGCCGCTCCAGCCGGGTGCTGATGGTCTACGGCGGCGGCAGCATCAAGCGCAACGGCGTCTATGACGGCGCCGCGGCCCAGCTCCGGGCCCACGGCGTGGAGTGGACGGAGCTGCCCGGCGTGGAGCCCAATCCCCGCATCAGCACCGTCCGGGAGGGCGTCCGCCTCTGCCGGGAGAAGGGCCTGGACGGCGTTCTGGCCCTGGGCGGCGGCAGCGTCATCGACTGCTCCAAGGCCATTGCCGCCGGCGCCCTCTACGACGGGGACCCCTGGGACTTCTCCGCCGGCAAGGCCGCGCCGGAGAAGGCTCTGCCCCTTTTCACCGTGCTGACCATGGCGGCCACGGGCTCCGAGATGGACAACATCGCCGTCATCTCCAATCCGGACAGCAACGAGAAGGAGGCCTTCGGCGCTCCCTGCTGCCTGCCCGCCGTGTCCATCCTGGACCCCAGCTACACCTGTTCCCTCCCGGCATCCCAGACCGCCGCAGGCACCGCCGACATTATATCCCATACCCTGGAGAACTATTTCAGTCCCATTGAAACCAACTACCTGGCCGACAACATGGCGGAGGCCATTCTCCGAGCCTGCGTGCTGTACGGCCCCAGGGCCATTGAAGCCCCCGACGATTACGACGCCCGGGCCAACCTCATGTGGTGCGCCTCCTGGGCCATCAACGGCTTTTTGGACATGGGCAAGCCGGTGGGCTGGAGCGTTCACCGGATGGAACATGAGCTCTCCGCCTTCTACGACGTCACACACGGCGTGGGCCTGGCCATTCTGACGCCCAACTGGATGCGCTATGTCCTCAGCGAACAGACCGAGGCCCGGTTCGCCCGGTACGGCGAGGCGGTCTGGGGTCTGGACCGGACGCTCCCCCAGCGGGAAAAGGCGGAGACCGCCATTCAGAAGACCCGTGAGTTCTTCAATTCCCTGGGTCTGCCCGCCACGCTGACGGAGGTGGGCATTGACAGCACGCACTTTGCCGAGATGGCCCGGAAGGCCCGGACCGCCAACTTCGACCGGACCTTCGTGCCACTCAGCGTGGAGGACATTCAGGAAATCTATAAAATGAGCCTGTAAGAACCCGGATTCATGGCCGGAAAAGGCCGGACGGGAAAGTTCTCTTTAGAAATTCCGGCGGAAACAGAACAGACACAGCGGCGAAGGGACCCGAAAGGGTCCCTTTCAGGCTGTCGAAAAAGAATTTTTCGACAGCCTGCGCAAGTTTTCAGAACCCGTGAGAAGTTCTGAAAACTTATTGA
>ERZ808037.963-NODE-963-length-21904-cov-4.277271_pt1 | contig 21904 bp, 12 predicted proteins | sample MGYA00380190_ERZ808037 | MGnify/ENA primary metagenome ERZ808037 (study PRJEB31490, sample SAMN06133399) | mouse gut metagenome | isolation source: J9 | host: mice | place: China: Chengdu | collected 2015-05 ... | reverse complement strand
GCGTTCGATGACGTGCTCAACGTCATCGAAGACAACCGGGTGGATCGTGTTGTCATCGGCCTGCCACTGGATATGGATGGGACCGAAGGGCGTAGCGCGAAAAAGGCGCGCCGCTGGTCCACCAATCTGGTCACACGGCTTGAACATGAGCGGAATGATCCACAATCTGGCATCACATGGACGCCAGATGTTATGCTCATAGATGAACGGCTGACGACGGTCGACGCCCATCGGCGGCTATTCGATGCCCAAATCGACAGTCGCCACCACAGGGCGGTCGTCGATCAGCAGTCCGCGGTGACCATCCTCCAGATGGCGCTCGACCGACCATGAGCATAGATGAAGTTATGAGGAGCAAGCGTGTCAGACGACATCCATGATTTTTTCAATGACGATGATTCATGGGGGAATGCGCAACAGGACGATGCGGGGGCACCCCCTGCACCACCCCGGTCGCGTCGCGACATGCGCATGAAGCGCAAAAGCAACCAACGCCATAGGATGGTGAAACTCATCATCGCGATTGCGGTGGTCATCGCGCTGATCGTCGGTGGCATCTACGCCTACCGTGCCGTCAAACAATGGCGGCACAACACCCTTGCGGATTCCTCGGTTGTCGAGGATTACCCGGGACCGGGCTCCGGCAGTGTCGCGTTCACGGTCACCGCCGGGGAAGGCGTGACGCAGATCGCCGAGCATCTGGTGCGGGAGGGCGTGATCAAGTCCGTGGACGCGTTCACCGGCGTGGTCTCCGCAAACGACATGACGTTGTATCCGGGCACCTATGAGCTCAAACACCAGATGAAGGCGTCGCAGGCCGCGCAGATCCTCTCCGACCAAGGCAATGCCAAGGGCTTCGTGGAAGTGCGGCAGGGCGAACGTCTGCAGGCGGTGCTCGAACGTGCATCCGAGGCGTCCGGCATCGAACTGAAGGACTTCGAGGCCGTCACCACCAACGTCGAAGAGGCGTTGAAGATCCTGCCGGCGGAAGCCAACGGCAATTTCGAAGGCTGGCTTGAGCCGGGCGTGTACAACGTCTCGGCGGACCCCAGCGCTACGCAGATTCTTACCGATATGGTCAAGGCGCGCATCAGCAAGCTCGACGAGCTGGGCGTGCCGCAAGGCGCGGACCGTGAACGCACACTGATCATCGCTTCCATCGTGGAAGCGGAGGTCAATTCGCCCGAATACTACGGCATGGTCAGCCGCGTCATCCAAAACCGACTCAACGACGACATGTCGCTCGGCATGGACAGCACAGTGGCCTATGGATTCGGCATCAACGGCACCGAATTGACGAACGACCAGCTCAACGACGGCAGCAATCCATACAACACGCGCGTCAACAAGGGACTGCCTCCCACCCCAATCAGCAATCCGGGCGATGACGCCGTCGAGGCGGCGATGCACCCCAGCGACGGCAATTGGCTGTACTTCGTGACGACGAACCTCAAGACCGGTGAGACCAAGTTCACCGACAACTACGACCAGTTCGAACAGTACGTGCAGGAGTACAAGCAGAACAACGACGGCGCGAACTAACCCAGGAACGCAATGGCGGCGACTCCCGCCGCCACGATGACCGGTGCGAACGGCGCTTTGCCGTGTGCACCGGTCATCTGCATATGCCGCAGTGCCTGCCATGCCAGGATCCATCCCGCGCCGATGGCCGCCATGCACATCCACCACAGCACAAAGGCGGTGGGGGAGTGACCGCCGACGGCGCACCCCACGAGCGCGCAGAGTGTGACATCGCCCAGCCCGACCGCGCCGGGGCGAATCAACGCGAGCGCCAACTGGATGCCAGCGCCCGCCACCATGCCGGTGAGCGCTCCGGCGAGTGCTTCCCATCGTCCTGCATATGCCGCGGCCACGATGAATGCCACCAGTTGGCATAACACACCGCACGCGATCCATGCGCGCGGAATGCGCCGCGTGCGCACATCGTGCGCGCTTACGGCGATTCCGAAGAGCAGACTCGGCAGGTAGCAAAGGTACGGCATACCGTTAAGATAGTCGCAGTATTCACCGAGATAAAGGAGCGGGCATGTTGCGTTGGCAGACGGCGGGCGAATCGCATGGCGAGGCGCTTGTGGCGATGATCGAAGGGGTTCCGGCCGGGGTTGAGGTCACGAGCGACGACATTCGTGGGGCCCTCGCCCGCAGACGGCTGGGGTATGGCCGTGGCGCGCGCATGAAATTCGAACAGGACCAGGTGCGTCTGCTCACCGGCGTGCGCCACGGCAGCACGCTCGGCTCGCCGATCGCCATCGAGATCGGCAACACCGAATGGCCCAAGTGGACGGAAGTGATGAGCGCCGACCCACTCGATCACGAGATCGCGCGCGAGGGCCGCAATGCGCCGTTGAGCCGCCCACGCCCCGGGCACGCCGACCTGACCGGCATGCGCAAGTACGGTTTTGATGACGCCCGCCCGGTGCTTGAACGGTCAAGCGCACGCGAGACGGCTTCGCGCGTTGCCTTGGGTGAGGTGGCCGCACGGTTCCTCGAGCAGGTGGCGGGCATCCGCACCGTCTCCCACGTACTCTCCATCGGTGGCGCAGGTGTCGAGGGACAGTCGGTGGATCCGACCCCCGACGACGTGGAGCGATTGGACGCCTCGCCCGTGCGCACGCTCGACAGTGATGCCGAAGCGCGGATGATTGCGCGCATCGATGAGGCGAAAGCCAATGCGGACACCCTTGGCGGTGTCGTCGAGGTGATTGCCTATGGCATGCCGGCAGGCGTCGGCACCTATGTGGAATCTGACCGCAGGCTCGACGCCGCTTTGGCCGCCGCGGCCATGGGCGTGCAAGCCATCAAAGGCGTTGAGATCGGCGATGGGTTCCTTGAAGCGATGCGCCCGGGCTCGCAGGCGCACGACGAGATGGTGGTGGGCGATGACGGTCATATCGACCGTCTGACGAACCGTGCCGGCGGCATCGAAGGCGGCATGTCCAATGGGCAGCCGATCCGCGTGCGCGCGGCGATGAAGCCAATCCCGTCAATCCCCAAGGCGCTGCGCACCGTGGATGTGGCCACCGGTGAGGCGGCCCAGGCGATCAACCAGCGTTCCGACAGCACCGCGGTGCCAGCGGCGGCTGTTGTGGTCGAGGCCATGGTGCGCCTCACCTTGGCCCGCGAACTGCTCGAGAAGTTCGGTGGCGACAGTGTGGGCGAGACACGGCGCAACCTTGAAGGCTATCTGGCTTCGTGGCCAGAGCACATGCGGTGAGTGCCATGGCCACCACAGCACATGATGGGGCAGTGCGCCCCCTAGCCGTCATCATCGGCATGATGGGTGCGGGCAAGACCCGGCTCGGCAAGGAAATGGCGCAGATGATGGGCCTGCCGTTCCGTGACGCCGACATCCAGATCGAACGGCGCATCGGCATGTCGATCCCACAGTATTTCGCACAGCAAGGCGAGCCCGCGTTCCGCGACGTGGAGCGTGAGGTGATCCTCGAGACGCTCGAAGGCTTCGACGGCATCTACGCATTGGGCGGCGGCGCCCCGATGACGCCGGCCGTGCAGCAAGGACTGGCCGCATACGCGCGCGCCGGAGGCAAGGTGATCTACCTGCAGGCGGACCCGCATGAGGCCATGACCCGTGCGCGCCGCGCCGGCGGCCGCCCGATGCTCGACGGCGACGCCGACGCGCGCTGGATGGCCCTCTACGAACAGCGCGACCCGACCTACCGCGCCGTGAGCAACGTCGTGGTCCGCACCCACGGCATGACCCCCAAAACCGCAGCGAGGAAGATGATTGAGATGACAGACGAAGGCATTGTGCATGTAGACGGTTCCGGCATTGAACCCTACGACGTGCGCATCGGCGAAGGCGCATTGAACCACCTGCCGGACGTGCTCGGCGAAGGCCCGGTACGTGTGGCGCTCATCCATACGCAATCCGTGCAACGCCACTCCGACCGCGCTCGCGCGATCCTGCGCAAGGCGGGCTACGAGGTGAGCGACATTGTGGTGCCCGACGCCGAAGCGGGCAAGACCGCGCACGTGGCCAACGGCATCTGGGAAAGGCTCGGCAACGAAGGCTTCACACGGTCCGACGCGATCGTCGGCCTTGGCGGCGGCGCCTGCACCGACCTCGCCGGGTTCATCGCGGCCACATGGATGCGCGGTGTACGCTATGTGAACTGCCCGACCTCGCTGCTGGCGATGGTCGACGCGTCGACGGGCGGCAAGACCGGTATCAACACGCCGCAAGGCAAGAACCTCGTCGGCTCGTTCTACACACCTGCCGGTGTGCTCGCCGACCTGCGTACACTCACATCGCTGCCGAACGACATCTTCATCGAAGGCCTCGGCGAAGTAGCGAAATCAGGCTTCATCCGTGACCCCGAGATCCTGGCGATCCTTGAGGAGCATGCCAGCGAACTGCGCGCATTTGACGGCGAGACATTCCTCGACTCGTCCCTCAAACCCGTCGTCGCCGAACTCATCGAACGCACCGTACGCGTCAAGGCGCACCATGTGTCCGCCGACCTCAAGGAAGCGGGCCTGCGCGAGTTCCTCAACTACGGACACACGTTCGGCCACGCGGTCGAACAACTCGAGCATTTCCACTGGCGTCACGGCAACGCCGTGGCCGTCGGCATGATCTACGCCGCCGAACTGTCGAACCTGACCGGGCACCTCGACCGTCAGACCGTGGAATACACCTACGACCTGCTCGACCGGCTCGGCCTGCCCACGTCTTGGAACGGCGCCGATTTCGACGCGGTGCTCGCCCTGATGCACCGCGACAAGAAGGCGCGCGGCAATACACTGCGGTTCGTGGGGCTCGAAAAGATCGGCAAGCCGTTCCACCTCAACGACCCCGATGCTCAAGCGGTGCGCGAGGCGTTCGAACGCGTGCGCCAACAGGCGTGACGTGCAGACGGTATTATCATGGGGCTGGGAAGCCCGCAAAGGATTGGAGTGGATATGACTGAAGCTGAGCCAGTCAAGGTGATCGTCGTCAACGGACCGAATCTCGGGCGCCTCGGCATACGGCAGCCGGACGTGTACGGCAGGCAGGACCTCGAACAGCTGCGCAGGCTGTGCACGCAGTGGGCGCAGGATCTTGGTCTCGGCGTGGACGTGCGGCAGACCGACGACGAAGCGCAGATGGTGCAGTGGATGCACGAGGCGGCCGAGGGGCAGAAGGCGGTCGTCATGAACCCGGCCGCGTTCACGCATTACTCGTACGCGCTCGCCGACGCGGCGCACATGGTGCTTGACGCGGATATGCCGCTCATCGAAGTGCATATCTCGAACCCGGCCGCGCGCGATGAGTTCCGCAAGCGTTCCGTGATCAGCCCGGTCGCCACCGGCACGATCACCGGCCTTGGCTTCTTTGGCTACAAACTCGCGCTTGAGGCGGTGGCCGAGCTCACCAAATGAGCCGCGATATCCACCGGTTGGACATGGGGGATTCCCCTCCAACCGTGTAAAACCAGTCGAATCCCCTCTGTTCCTTTGGGCGGAGGGGATTCTTTGTGCCACACAATGTGAGCGAAGTGCGCAAGAGACGTGCAGAAATAGTGTAAAATGTTTCTGATTTCACTGCAAACGTGTGCAAAGCTCGTAGCTGAGCTCCTCGGAAATCCATGCAAGAGAAGCATGCGAGGGACTGCATACTTTGGCAAGCTGGCGCGTTGGTGGAGTGGCAGGCGTACCGCAAGGCACTCCATGGATGGGCCGGCCCAGGGAAAAGAGAAATGGAACATCTATGGTGATTCAGCAGGTTAGAGACTGCATGCGCCGGACCACTGGCATAGGCGTGGCCATTGCCATGGTCGGCACGGGCGCCCTGCTCGCAGTGCCGATGGCGGCGAACGCCGCGGAGGACACCGGGCAGACCACCCTCCCCGCGAAAACGGACGTGCAGGTGATCGCATTCCAGCAGACATGGAATTCGATCGCCAAGGAATGTACGAACACGTACGGCCCACAAGGAGTGGCGTACGTCGAGATCTCACCGCCACAGGAATCGATCCAGGGCACCGAATGGTGGACAAGCTACCAGCCGGTGAGCTACAAACTCGATTCGAAGCTCGGCACCGAAGCCGAATTCAAGAACATGATCACGACATGTGATGCCGCGGGCGTCGGCATCATCGCCGACGTCGTGCTCAACCAGACGACCGGTTTGGATGTCGCTGCAGGCGAGCAGACCGGTGTGGCGGGCACAAAGTACAACGGCTTGACCGGCGACTATCCGGGCTTCACCGGCGAAAACGGCCAATATCCGCAAGGTGTGACCGCCGCCGACTTCCATGACTACAACAACGGCGCAAGCGTCTCCGATTACAAGAACCAGCAGGAGGTGCAGGAAGGCCGCCTGAACTCGATGTGGGACTTCGACACGTCGAGCGAGAAGGTGCAGGATATCCAGTCCGACTATCTCGCCAAGCTCTACAAGATGGGCGTCAAGGGCTTCCGCATGGATGCCGTCAAGCACATCAACAACGAGGACATCAAGGGCATCAAAGACAAGATGGCCCAGAAAGTCGGCAAGAACGCCAACGACATCTACTGGATCCAGGAAGTCATCGGCAATGCGAGCGAAGCGCCCGGCATCCAGCCGCGCAATTACCTGGAGACCGGCACCGTGACGCAGTTCGACTACAAGTCGGACCTCAACGCGAAGTTCAAGGGCAAGATCGCCGAACTCAAGGACCTCTCGACGCGCATCGGCGACCTGTCGTCGAATCCGAACGCGATTGCGTCCAAGGACGCGAACGTCTTCGTGACGAACTGGGACACCGCTCGCAACGACGGTGCGATCACGTACAAGAACGATTCGATGTACGCGCTCGCGAACGCATTCATGCTCGCCTATGACTACGGCACGCCACGTCTGCTCTCCGACTACAAGTACGACGACAACGCCGCCGGCGCCCCTGGCGTGACGGAGACCTCGGTGCCGGATGTCGACTTCGACCAGGCGTGCTCGACGAAGGACGGCGACTGGAACTGCCAGCAGCGTTGGACGACGACGCGCGGCATGATCGCCTTCCACAACTACGTCGACGGCACGTCGGTCTCCGACTGGCAGGACGACGGCGCCAACAACATCGCGTTCTCGCGTGGTGACAAGGGCTTCGTGGCGATCAACAACTCGACCGAGGACAAGGAGGCCGAATACGCGACCTCGATGCCCGACGGCGAGTACTGCGACGTCTACGGAGTGCAGGACTGCTCGAAGACCGTGACCGTCTCCGGCGGCAAGGTCAAGACGACGGTGCCGGCGATGCAGGCCGTCGCGATCTACGGCGGCGCCACGAAGGCGACGCATCCGGCCTCCGACGTGGCCGTCGACCCGAGCACCCCGGACGTCGTGATCCCGGACACCACCGTCAAGCCGGACGACCAGACGACCACCGTCTGGTACAAGCCGACCAACAAGTGGGACAAGGTCTTCGTGCACCACGGCGCCGGCAGCGACTGGACGGCCGTCCCCGGCGAGGAGATGGAAGGGCCGGACGCGCAGGGCTACTACAAGAAGACGATTGATACCAAGGGCGAGGAGCACCAGATCTGCTTCAACGACGGCGGTAGCGACTGGGACAGCAACAACGGCTCCAACTACCTGATCGCCAAGGGCATCACGCAGGTCGGCGTCGAGAACGGCGCGCTCAGCGTGGGCAACCCGGAGGCGATCGGCGCGCAGACCCGTCTCGTCGTGCACTACAAGCCGGCGGCCGATGAGGCCACCGCGAACCGCGGCGTCTACGTCTGGGGCAAGGACACCGCCGGCGCCGACATGACGGCCGTGAACCATCCGTTCACCGGCGAGGATTGCTACGGCAAGGTCGCGGACCTCACCTTCGACGGCAAGTTCGAGGACCTCGGCTTCATCATCACGACCGAGGACTGGAACAAGTTCGGCGGCGACCGCAACGTCACCGTGAGCAAGACCGGCACCGTCGAGGTGTGGGTCGACGGCACCGGCGATGCGGACGCGACGCTCACCGAGGCGCCAGCCGACTACAAGTGCAAGGCGGACAAGGTCGACGTGACCGTCCACTACATGCGCAACGACGGCCTGTACTTCAACGCCGACGACACCGAGACGAAGGTCCCGCAGTGGGATCTGTGGATGTGGAACTCGAACAGCAATGGCTTCGCCTCGAAGTTCACGAAGCATGACGACTGGGGCGAGCTGGCCACGGCATCCTTCTCTAACTACACCTACCAGGCTTCGAACGGCGAATCCGACTTCGGCCTGCTGCGCCGCTACGGCGCCGACGAGTGGAAGAAGAAGGACGGCTCCGACGGTGACATCAAGATGACCGCCAATGCCCTCGTCTTCAGCAATGACGGTACCGCCAAGGCGGAAGTCTGGCTCCTGCAGGATGATGCGACCGTCTACACGGCGCGCCCGGCACTCGGCGCCCGCATCTCGACGGCCGAGATCGCGCAGAACAACGCGATCGACGCGAAGCTGACGAAGCCAGCCGACGTCAAGGCTGAGGATGTGAAGGTGACCGACGCCAAGGGCAATGCCGTCGACATCGACACGGTGAAGGCCAATGGCACCACCGTGACGATCACGCTGAAGAACAACCTCGACCTGACCGCGAAGTACACGGTCGAAATCGAGGGCTTCGGTTCGGCCGACGCCGTCGCGGGCTCCGTGGTGCGCACTGACGCCTTCGACAAGGAATACGCCTACGACGGCGACGACCTTGGCGCGACCTGGGCGGATGACGGCACGACCTTCAAGCTCTGGGCCCCGACCGCAAGCAAGGTCGAGCTCGTGACGTTCAAGGACGCCAAGACCGCCGACGCCGAAGCCGCCGACACCATCGCGATGGACCGCGGTGAGAAGGGTGTGTGGAGCGCCACGGCCAAGGTCGCCGACGGCACCGCCTACATCTACCGCGTGTCGTTCGCCGATGGCACCGTCAACGACTCCGCCGACCCGTACGCCCGCGCGTCCGTGGTCAACGGCAAGCGTTCCGTGGTGCTGTCGCCGGCCAAGACGACGGTCAAGGACTCGGGCCGCATGGCGCCGTTCTCCAAGAACACCGACGCGGTGATCGCGGAGACGCACATCCGCGACCTCACGAAGAACGAGAACTCCGGTGTGGACGCCGCAAAGCGCGGCAAGTACCTGGGCATGATCCAGAACGGCACCACGAACTCCGCGGGCAAGTCCACCGGCGTGGACTACCTCAAGGAGCTCGGCATCACGCATGTGCAGATCCAGCCGATGTTCGACTACGCGAGCGTCGACGAGACGAAGCTGCTCGATGACTCCAACTACAACTGGGGTTACGATCCGCTCAACTACAATGTGCCGGAAGGCTCCTACGCCTCTGACCCGACCGACCCCGCCAACCGTGTGGTCGAGGCCAAGCAGATGGTGGACGGCCTGCATGCCAACGGCCTGCGCGTGGTCATGGACGTGGTGTACAACCACGTTGCCGATGCCGCGACGAACCCGTTCGGGCTCACGGTGCCGGGGTACTACTTCCGCTACCAGAACGGCTCGCTCGTCAATAACTCGGGCTGCGGCAACGACACCGCCTCCGAGCGTGCGATGATGCGCAAGTACATCGTGGATTCCGTGGCCTACTGGGCGAAGGAATACAACATGGACGGCTTCCGTTTCGACCTCATGGGCCTGCATGATGTGGAGACGATGAAGCAGGTGCGTGCGGCCCTCGACAAGATCGACCCGTCGATCATCATCGTCGGTGAAGGCTGGGATATGAACACCACGATGGACAAGTCCGCGATGTCGATCCAGCCCAACGGCTACCAGCTCGATACCCCGAACTCCACCATTGCGTTCTTCAACGATTCGATCCGCGACGGCCTCAAGGGCTCGGTGTTCTCCGATGAGGACAACGGGTTCGTCTCGGGCAAGCAGGGCATGGAACCGCTCATCATGAACAACATGCTCGGCTGCCGCAACGTCGACGGCACGGCCGAAGGCGCGTTCTGCACGAACGGCAACGCGAACGTCAAGTACGCGAATGCCGGCCAGGTGGTCAACTATGTGGAGATCCACGACAACCTGACGCTCAACGACAAGCTCGAGAAGTCGCTGTTCGTGCAGGGCCGCAACGAAGGCCTTGACGAAGCCGGGCAGAAGGCGAAGGTCGTCGAGACCTCGAAGCTCGCCAACTCCGCCGTCTTCATGGCGTTCGGCATCTCCGAGTTCCAGGTGGGCCAGGAGTTCCTGCGCACCAAGGGCGGCGACGAGAACAGCTACAAGTCCGGTGATACGGTCAACGCCGTGGATTGGGACCGCATGAACGACGCCGACTACGGTGAGCACGCCCAGTACGTCAAGGACCTCATCGCGATCCGCAAGAAGACCTCCGCGCTGCGTGTCGAGAGCTATGAGAAGATCTCGAACAGCACGAAGGAACTCAAGGCGGCCGACAATGTGGTGGCGTACGAGATCGCCCGCGACAACGGCACCTACGTGGTGGCGCTCAACGCCGGCGACGAGGCCGCCGCCGTGCCGGGCGTGACCGCCGGCGACTACGGCGTGCTCGTGTCCAACGGCCATACCTACCTGCATCCGGTCCAAGCCGTGGCCCAGGCCGACAATGCCGATGGTGTGGACGCTTCGGTGGCCGGCGCCGCGATCGCGGTCAAGGATGGCCAGAACGTGGTGGTACCCGCCCATAGCGCGGTGCTGCTCGCCCCGGTCGCCGACCTCGGCCTGCCGGATACCCCGGATCAGCCGGACACCCCGGACCAGCCGACCAAGCCGGATACTCCGGCCAACCCGGATGAGCCCGGCGACACCGACAAGCCGGCCGCCGGCGAACAGCCGGGTGGCAACGCCGCGGGCTCGCAGTCGTCCACCGGCGCCGCGCAGCAGGTTGCCGGGGTCGCCTCGACCGGTTCGGCCATCGCGCTGCTGGTCGCTGTGGCAGTGGCCCTCGTGGCCGCGGGCGCCGGTCTGCTGATCGCCCGCCGCCGTGACTGAGACGGCAACGGTGCAGGCGCCATAACGGCGCGCATCAGCTGAATCCCGAGGAGGATGCCCCACAAGGCATCCTCCTCGCGCATTATCGGTGCGCATATGCATGGCACGCGAAACAACGGCACTGCGCCGCGCCACCGACGATTACAGTGGGAACGAGAGCCCGCGCCGCCGCCGGCCCGGGTGATGATTGAGAAGGAAGGACAACGGTCCGATGACAACGAGGACACCTCATACCGCACCATCCATACTGCGTGGGCCCGTTGGCGCAGTGCGCCGCACAGTGGTCCGGGCGTGTGCCGCATGCGCCGGCATGGCGTTTGCGCTCGCGCCGCTCGCCGCCTGCGGGCATGCCGACACAGGCAGTACGGCATTGCCGCGCAAGACCGATGTGGAGGTGATCGCGTTCCAGCAACCATGGAACTCCATCGCCCGTGAATGCACCCAGACCTATGGCCCTGCCGGCGTGGCCTACGTGGAGATCTCGCCGCCGCAGGAATCGATCCGCGGCACCCAATGGTGGACCTCATACCAACCGGTGAGCTACAGGCTTGACTCCACACTCGGCACCGAGAAGGAGCTCGCCCACATGATCGAGGAATGCTCAGCGGCCGGGGTCGGCATCATCGCCGATGTCGTGCTCAACCAGACGACCGGGGCGGGGGAGGACAAGGAGCTCACCGGTGTGGCCGGCACCCGGTACAACCCGGGCACTGGAAGCTACCCTGGGTTCACCGGCAACGAGGACCAATACCCCGAAGGCGTGAACAGCCATGATTTCCATGACTACAACCATGGGGCCTCGATCAGCAACTACCGCGACCAGGACGAAGTGCAGCAGGGACGGTTGAGCGGCATGTGGGACTTCGACTCATCCAGCGCCAAAGTACGCGACCTGCAGTCTGATTACCTCGCCAGGCTGTACCGGCTCGGCGTGCGTGGTTTCCGCATGGATGCCGTCAAACACATCGATGCCGAAGATGTGAAGGCCCTCAAACAGGAGATGGCGAAGAAGATCGAAGTGCCGGAACAAGACATCTACTGGATCCAGGAGGTCATCGGCAACGCCGGGGAGGCCAAGGGCATCCAACCCTCCAACTACTTCGACACCGGCACCGTGACCCAATTCGCGTTCGCCGGCGCCATGAAATCGAATGTGCCCGGTTCGCTCAACGCATTGTCGGACCTGCGCGAGCGCCTTGGCGACATCAAACGCAATCCTTACGCGATCCCGACCGACAAGGCGAACGTGTTCGTGACGAACTGGGACACCGAACGCAACGGCCAAGCGTTGTCGTATAAGGACGGTGCCGCCTTCGCGCTCGCGAACGCTTTTTCGCTCGCCTACGATTACGGCACGCCACGGCTGATCTCCGACTACCGGTTCACCGACAATGACGCGGGCGCGCCAGGTGCCACCGAGACGAGCGTGCCCGACGTGAATTTCAACGAGGCGTGCGCCACGAACGACGGCCCGTGGAATTGCGAGCAGCGGTGGACTCCCACGCGCGGCATGATCGCATTCCACAACTATGTGCACGGCACCGCCGTGGACCATTGGCAGGAGGGCGCGGATGCCGCTGTCATCGCCTTCTCGCGTACTGGCAAGGGATTCATCGCGATGAATGGCGGCGACGAGGAGGCCGGTGTGGAATTCGAGACCTCGATGCCCGACGGCGAATACTGCAATGTCTACGCGGTGCAGGACTGCTCGCAGACGGTGCGCGTGCGCAAGGGGAAGGTGCGCACGTCCGTCCCCGCGCGATCCGCGGTGGCGTTGTACGCGGGGGCCACGGCCAAGGCGCATCCGTCGTCTCCTGTGGCTGTCGACCCGAGCACGCCACGGCAGGATTGATTGTGCGGATTTCCTCTACAGTGCGGCCGGTGCTTCTCGCCAAGCACCGGCCGCACTGCCGTATCCGTGGCGGTTTGGTGAAGATGGAGGTGTTGCAGAAAAAGACACGCTTATAATTCGCTCGTTGCGATATTATATACTGGTCAATGGTAGCAGGAATGTCGTATATAACTGTATGGTTGCGTCGGCATCATTGATGCCGCGCACCACATCGATTAGGGAGATAGATGAATACGAAGGCCTTCAGGCGAAAACTCACCGCGGCGATCGGCGCCATCACGGCGTGCGCCACACTGACATGTGGGGGCGTCGGCGCAGCGCACGCGGAAGAACGGGACACGCTCGGCGACTCCGTGCTCAACGCCTACAACGCACTCAACGGCAACGGCATGCGTTTCGAGAAAGTCAGCCACCCGCAGGCCGGGCTGCGCGCCGCGGACGGCGTAGTCGACTACATCGGCAACGGCATGATCACCGAAGCGGACAAGGGGCAGGGCGACCGCGGACAGTCCTACAGCTACGCCGCCGCATCGCACGGTGACTGGGTGTACATCGGCACCATGTACGGCGGCCTTGGCGTGCAGGCGATCCTGAGCCACGGCATGGCGTCCAACATGGGCATGTCCGCCGAAGCGGCGAAAAACCTCATGCAGACGATGTATGCGGGCCACATGTATCTGGGCGAGCCCGACGGCAAAAGCGCCGGTGGCATGCTGTTCAAGTTCAATGTGAAGACCGGCGAGACAAAGATTCTCATGTCCAAGAGCGCGGGTATCGAAGGCGGCAAGGGCATCATCCCCACATTCCGCAGCGCGTTCGAGATGAACGGCAAGCTCTATTTCGAGGGCATGGTCATGGACACGGCGAACCCGGACCTCGACCAGCGCGAGATCCAGACCGCCATCGCGATGCAGAACGGCTTCCCGTGCATCTACGAGATCGACCCGGCCAACGGCGACAAGCTCACGCTCGTGCACAACAGTGTGGACACGGAAGGGTTCCGCACGCTCGTCAACCAGAAGGTGTTCACCTCCACGCGAGCGATCGGCTCGTTCAAGGACACGCTGATCGCCGGTGACCTCAAGATCGACGCCAACGGCAACGGAGCGGCCTATCTGGTGGCGTCGAACACGCCATCGGTCCCCGGGTCGTACAAGGTGATCGCCGACATGGCGAGCTTCGACAACCTGCCGGCGATCCACCGTTCCGACGTCAATGGCGGTGGCGGCATCTACCAGGTGCTCGAATTCAACGGCAAGCTCTACGTCGTGGTGTGCACCGGCAACGCGGACACGCGCAACGAGCAGACCGGCACACTGCGTTCCTTCGCCATCTATGTGGGCGAGAACAACGGCGACGCGACGAACAAAGCCGACTGGAGCTGGCGCCCGCTCGTCGGTGACACCGCCAAGGGCGCCAAATACGCTTATGGCCTCGACGCCAGCCGTGTGAGCGCCGGCGCCTGCACGCTGCAGGTCTTCGGCGACCACCTCTACATCGGTGACTACAACGACGTGTCGAGCGCGCTGCAGGGATTCGCGATGAACATGGACTTCGTGACCCAGGCCACGAACCTCGAACAGTCGATCAACCTGTACCGCATGGACGCCAACGAGAACGTCGAAATGCTCGTGGGCGACGCCAACAAGACCTTCCCCGACGGTGGCAGCACCGGTCTGGGCAGCGGCTACGGCAACAACATGAACCAGTACACGTGGCAGACCGCCGTGCACGAAGGCAAGATGTACCTGTCGACGATGAACACGACGACGCTGCTCGAGCCGATCGCCCAGTTCACCAACGGCGACATCCTGCACATGAGTGCACAGGAGTGGAAGACGACGGTGCAGTATCTGCGCGCGTTCCTTGAGATTGTGTTCAAGGGCGATGACGCTGCCACGTTCTCGCGCACCCGTTCCGTGCGGCCGTCGGCGGACGACCCGGACGCGCTTGTCGAATGGGCATGCCAGCAGGCGAGCGCACGCGCCGCCTCGGACGCCCCCGCTCGGACCAATGCCGACGGCGATGCCCAGGAGGAGGTCACCCTGACCGACGCCCAGCGTGAATCGCTTGTCAGGGGTATCAAGGACGGCAGCATCGTGCCGGAAAGCCTTGACGACGCCAACACCGCAGGGGAACTGTTCGCCATCAACAGCGCGCTGGGTTCCCTGACGCCGCAGCTGGACGAGCGGGCGTCTGAGGAATTCGTGGATGCCTACGGTGACATGCTCGCCGCGCTCACCGCGCTGCCGAAGGTCCCCGAGAGCCTCAAGAAGCTCTATGAGACGCTCCTCAAGCTCGCCTCCAAGCAGAACATGCAGGCGTTCTTCAAGTCCCTGCCGTACCTGGCCAAGTCGAAGCGAGGCTTCAACCTGTTCGAGATCAGCGAGGATGCGCAAGGCGGCGTGAAGGTCGAGACCGTGGCCGACGACGGTTTTGGCGACCCCTTCAATCACGGCCTGCGCATCTTTAGCAACACCGACGACTACATGCTCATCGGCACGGCGAACCCGTTCTACGGCACCCAGCTGTGGCGTGTGGCGAACACGCTGTTCCCCGTGCATGTGAGCGCAGGGGAGGGCGGCACCGCGTCCGCCGACAAGACCGCCGACGTGGCTCCCGGCACCACGGTCTCGCTGACCGCCACGCCGGATGATGGCTACCGCTTCGCCGGCTGGAAGGTGAACCAAGGCGGCGCGGCCATCGCCAACGACAACACCTTCGCCATGCCTGCACACAGCGTCTACGTCGAGGCCCAGTTCGAGCGCATCGATACCGCGCCGGATACACCGGGCACCGGCGACGAGGGGTCGGGCTCGCCGGCGGATCCGGACGGGAATGACCCGGCCGGCGCCCAGCCGGGGTCCACCACGACCAATGGGACCCATGCGGGCGACAGCCGGCAGTCGGTCGAACTCGCGTCCACCGGCGCCTCGACCATCGCTCTGATGGTGGCAGCAGCCACCGCGATCGCGGCCGGAGGTGCGATGATCGCCCTCAAGCGCAAGCGCGCCTGACGCCCGCACCCACATAGGGTGGCAATACGACACGCCGACACCACATCGTTGGAATTCCGCCGATGCTACGGAACGTAGCATGGAAATCCCGTGGTGTCGGCGTTCGTTGCTTGTGGGCACCGGACCCACCTCGTACGGTGGCCTCATCGACGCGGCGCCACCCGGCCGCCGCCCTGACCAGCGAGGAGCAGCCACCATGGCACACAGCCACCCGCCGACCGGCATCGCAATCATCAGCGCCCGCGGATTGACCCAATCGTTCCGTACGGCCGACCGTGAACAGACCGTGCTCAACGGACTCGACGTGGACATCCGCCGCGGCGACTTCACCGCGATCATGGGCCCCTCCGGCGCGGGCAAATCGACCCTGCTCTACGCGCTCGCCGGTTTGGAGCGCCCCACCGCCGGCATTATCGAGTTCGACGGCGAAACCATCACCGACATGCGCGACGACGCGCTCGCCGTGTTCCGCCGCGCGCACTGCGGCTTCGTGTTCCAACAACACCAGCTGCTCGAACGCATGAGCCTCATCGACAACGTGATCGTCGCCGGCGCGCTCACGATGCGCTCCAAGCCGCGCATCACCGCCAAAGCGCGCGAACTGTTCTCGCTCGTGCATCTCGACGAACGCGCCCAGGCGCGCACAAGCGCACAGGTCTCCGGCGGCGAGGCCCAGCGCGCGAGCATCGTGCGCGCCCTGATCAACGACCCCGAGCTCGTGTTCGCCGACGAGCCGACCGGCGCGCTCAACTCACACAATTCCCAGGCGGTGCTCGACGTGTTCTGCACACTGCACGCCAGCGGGCAAAGCATCGTCATGGTCACCCACGACCGGCACAGCGCCCTGCGCGCCAACCGTGTGCTGTACCTGCGCGACGGCGCGATCGCCGGCGAATGCACGCTCGGCGCGTGGGACGGAGGAGAGCCGTACGGTGAGCGCGAGCACACGCTCGCTGTGTTCCTCAACGAGATGGGGTGGTGACCCGATGCGCACGCTCGCCCTGCACCAATGGCGCCGCAACAAGGGGTCCTTCCTCGGATTCGGCGCGATCATCCTCATCGCCGCCTGCATGTTGGGCTCCGCGCTCACCCTGCTGTGCACCGTCGGCCCGCGCTATACCGCGCTTGCGGACGAACTGCATACCGCGGATGTGGACATCGTGGTGCCGCGCGCCGCCGCCACTGCTGACGTATGCGAATTGATCAACGGCACCGCCGGCGTCGGGACGATCGAACCCCACGCCGTGCTGCTCATGGACGCGCAGATCCACGATTTCCGCGGCACCGACTTCGCCATCCGCACGATGATCACCGACGCCGACGCGCCGCGCACGCTCAACCAGACGCGCGTGCTGGCGACCGCCGCTGGAGGCGGAGATCTCACCATCGCGCAGTACACGGCGCAGTTCGGACAGTTCGCACCGGGGGAGCGGATCGAGCTGCGGATCGGCGGCCATGACGAGTCGTTCCGCATCGCCGGTATGGTCGAAGAGATGGAATTCGGCAACGCCGGATCGCAGATCCTCGCGTTCAGCGCCCCAGCCGCACGCTTCACCCAGCTTGAACGCGCGTATCCGCAGGCGCGCATGACCGAATACGCGGTGAGCGTAAGCGCCGGCGCCGACCCGCGTGCCGTGCGTTCACACATCGAGCGGGCACTCGCCGACGCAGGCGTACCCGTGGCCGCCGCTATCGACTGCGACAGTGTGCGCGCAACCCGTACGATGGTCAGCCGGCTCATCATGCTCATCCTCGTGGTGTTCGCCGTGCTCGTCACCATCGTCAGCTTGGCACTGTGCACATTCCACATCAGGAACATCGTGGAGACCGACCGTACCGACATGGGTGTGCTCAAAGCGCTCGGCTACACCGGCCAGATGATCTCGCACGCGATGATGGCACCGTATCTGCTCGTGTGTGTGGGCGCAACGTTGGCCGGACTCGCCCTATCCACACTCGCCACCCCGGCGATCGGCTCACTGATCGCGCTGCAGGCCGGCTTCACGTTCCATGCGCAGGCCGACGCGCGCGCTTGGCTCATCACCATCGCGGCGCTCGCCGGCGTCACGCTGCTGTTCGCGTGGATCGGCGTACGCTCCTTGCGTGCACTGCAACCGATCGAAGCGATCCGCGGCATCAGTGCGCGCAGCCAGCGCCATACGGTACGCCCACTCAACCGCATGCCGGGCAATGCGCGCACGGCGATCAGCCTGCAGCAAGCCGCCGCATCCCCCTCGCGCAACCTGCTCGTGGGGTGCATGACGTTCCTGATGACCCTGATCGTCAGCTTCGCCGCGACGCTCACCTACAACGCCGCGGTCACACCCGACAATCTGTACAACACGCTGTCCACGGAGACGCCACAGGTTGTCGCCACACCAGCCCAAGGAGAAACCACTGAGGCGATGCAACGCATCCGTGCGATTCCCGGCGTGCAGAACGTGATCGCATACACCACGGCGCGCGTCGGCATCGACGGCACCCAAATGCCCGCCTTCGTGAGCGACGACTTCGACGCCACGCGCAACGACATCCGGTACGAAGGCAACCACCCCGCCACCGCGCATGAGATCGCCATGGGATCGGCGCTCGCCGCCGCGCACCCAATCGGCTCGAAAGTCACGGTGAGCCACGGCGGCACCGCGCTCAGCTACACCGTCGTGGGCTACATCCAGAGCGTCAACGACGGCGGCACCGTCTGCGAACTGACCAACGCCGGCTATACGCGCCTCGACCCGGACTTCGCACACAGCCCGCACACGCTCTACGTGTACTGCGATGGGGCCGACACCGCGCGCGTCATCCGTGCGATCGAAAGCACGTGCGCCGACCTCGTGACGCACACCACCGACATGGAACGCATGCGCGAGACGAGCCAACAGATGTACGGATCGATCATGTCGGCCGTCAGCCTCGCCATGCTCATCCTCGCAATCGGCCTGACGGGTCTGGTGCTGATGATGGTCGTCCGGTCCACGATCGTGCGCGAACGCCGCCGTTTCGGTATACTCAAAGCCCTCGGCTACACCAGCGGACAGCTCATGCGCCAGATCGCCGCAGCACTCATGCCCGCCACCGCGGCCGGCGCCGTCCTCGGCGCGCTCGTCGCGGGCATGGCCGCGCGGCCCGTGACCGACGCGCTGTTCGCGACAGTGGGCGTCATGCGCAGCCAATTCGACCACCCAGCCCTGCTGCCCATAGCCGCTGCGCTCGCTCTGACCGCTGTGCAAGGCGCGCTCTCCTTGGGCTTCGCCGCCCCGATCCGCACCATCAGCCCCTACCAGCTCATCACCGAATAGGAGACCACCATGGACGAACAGACAGCCACACCCAAGGCGCGCACAATGGAATTCTCCACACGCCTCAAGGACCTGCGTGCACAATCCGCGCTCTCGCAGGAACAACTCGCGCGGCGCATCGGCGTCTCGCGGCAGGCCGTCACCAAATGGGAAAGCGGCGCAGGCCGGCCGGAACTCGAAAGCCTCGTCGCGCTCGCCGATGTCTTCACGGTGAGCGTCGACGCCCTGCTCGGCATCGACGACGCGCACGCGGGGCCGGCGCGCGGCGAATACCGGTACGAAAGCGCCACGAACTACGACGTCGACGGCGGCAAGCATTTCGACATCGACTGCGGGTCGGTCTACGCGTGCGCGATCCGTGGGTATGACGGCGAGCAGTTGCGTGTGCGGGTCGTGTCGAACACCGTGGCCAACCTGGCGCGCCACTTCAAGGTCTCGGTCGACGACAGGCCCAAATGCCTCGACGTGCAGGTGCGCCGCGGCCCCGGTATCAGCGAAACGCTCGCGAAGGACGACGTGACGGTGGTCATCTGGGTGCCGCAGCGGTATGTGACGACGGTCGAATGCGCGGCGAAGGCGCAGGAGGCGCATGTGCGGGGCCTGACGTGCGACGGCCTAGAGCTCGACGTGCGCACACCGCGGCTCAGCCTCGATGACGTGCACACGCATGTGGAGGTCAACTGCAACCTCGACATGGAGATCGACTGTGCGTCGATCGACGGGCGCGTCGACGTCAACCAACTGTCGTCGACCTCGCGCATCACCGTGCCGAAGGACGTGCCGATCGCCGTACTGACGCACGGGCTGCGCACGCGCACGATCGTGGGAGCGGGGGTGCGCCAGGACGAGGATTCGCCCAACATCGTCGAGCTCAACGGCGTGGCGAGCGAGCTGATCATCGAGGGCAGGTGAGGGGTATCGCTCCGCCGTGCCATGTCACGGCGGAGCGATACCATGAAGACCCATGGTTAGAAGACAACATGGCAATGCTCAAGAACACGTCACCAAGCACATTTTCGTCACCGGCGGCGTCGTTTCCTCCCTTGGCAAGGGTCTTACCGCTTCCTCCCTCGGCCGTCTGCTGCGCAGCCGTGGCCTGCGTGTGCTGCAGCAGAAGCTCGATCCGTACATCAACGTCGACCCGGGCACGATGAACCCGTTCCAGCACGGTGAGGTCTATGTGACCGAGGACGGCGCGGAGACTGATCTCGACATCGGCCACTACGAGCGTTTCCTCGACGTCTTCCTTTCGCAGAAAGCGAATGTCACGACCGGCCAGATCTACCAGGAAGTGCTCCGCAAGGAGCGCGCCGGCGAATACCTCGGCCAGTGCGTGCAGGTGATCCCGCACATCACCAACGAGATCAAGTCGCGCATGCGCGCCCAGGCCTCCGACGACGTCGATGTGATCATCACCGAGATCGGCGGCACCGTCGGCGACATCGAATCCCAGCCGTTCATGGAGGCCGCGCGCGAAGTGCGCCGCGACCTGGGCCCGGAGAACTGCATGTTCATCCACGTCTCGCTCGTACCGTACATCGCGGCCGCCCATGAGCTCAAGACGAAGCCGACCCAGCATTCGGTGATGATGCTGCGCCAGCTCGGCATCTCGCCGGATGCGCTCGTGCTGCGCAGCGACCGCCCGCTCAACCAGTCCATCAAAGACAAGATCTCGCTCATGTGCGACGTCGACGCCGAAGGCGTGGTGAACTGCGTGGACGCCAACAGCATCTACGATGTGCCGAAGGTGCTGTTCGACGAAGGCCTCGACGCCTATGTGGTGCGCGAACTCGGCCTGCCGTTCCACGACGTGGATTGGGACGAGTGGGAGGACCTGCTCGAACGCGTGCACCACCCCAAGCACGAAGTCAACATCGCCATCGTGGGCAAGTACATCGACCTGCCCGACGCCTACCTTTCGGTCACCGAGGCCATCAAGGCCGGCGGGTTCGCCAATTGGGCCAAGGTCAACGTCAAGTGGGTGGCGGCCGACCGTTGCGAGACCGAGGAAGGCGCCGCCGCGGCGCTCGACCAGGTGGACGGCATCGTGGTGCCCGGCGGCTTCGGCATCCGAGGCATCGACGGCAAGATCGGCGCCCTGCGCTACGCCCGCGAGCACGGCATCCCGGCGCTCGGCCTGTGCCTGGGCCTGCAGTCCATGGTCATCGAATACGCCCGCGACGTGCTGGGCATCGCCGACGCCGGTTCCACCGAGTTCGACCCGGATTGCCCGAACCCGGTGATCGCGACGATGGAGGAACAGAAGGACATCGTGGCCGGCAATGGCGACATGGGCCACACGATGCGCCTGGGTTCCTACCCGGCGGATCTGCTCGAGGATTCCCTCGTGGCCGAACTGTACGGCACGACGCATGTGACCGAACGCCACCGCCATCGCTACGAGGTGAACGTGGCCTACAAGCAGCAGCTGCGCGACGGCGGCCTCGTCATCTCCGGCCAGAGCCCGGATGGCGAACTCACCGAGTTCGTGGAACTGCCACGCGAGGTGCACCCGTTCTATGTGGCCACCCAGGCGCACCCGGAGTTCAAGTCGCGCCCCACCAAGCCGCATCCGCTGTTCGCGGGGCTCGTCAAGGCCGCGCTCGAGCACAAGGAGGAGCGCCTCCACATCGCACAGTAAGTGTGCAAACCACGTGCAATGTGGCATACACCACATTGCACGTGCACGTTTTGTAGGTATCATGGCCGTGAGCACTGTGGCGTTCACGGCCAGGTTGCAAAATAAGACTCGCATTCTCAGTAGCTGACCAGCCCAAGG
>ERZ808037.962-NODE-962-length-21905-cov-5.393302_pt1 | contig 21905 bp, 17 predicted proteins | sample MGYA00380190_ERZ808037 | MGnify/ENA primary metagenome ERZ808037 (study PRJEB31490, sample SAMN06133399) | mouse gut metagenome | isolation source: J9 | host: mice | place: China: Chengdu | collected 2015-05 ... | reverse complement strand
GACCTCCGCATTGGGGTCGGTGAACATAATCTTTCCTGTAGCTGCCATGGAAACCACTGGAACCATAAGAACCAGCATACATGCCAGGAGAAGCCCTGACAGAATTCGTCTTCGTGTTGTTTTCATTTCCTGATTCTCCACTCTAATTACTTTAAAATTCCGCCGCCGAATAGGCGGCATTAATTTATGTCATCCCGTCAAACCAAGGATAAAAGGATTTGGATTGCGGAAAAACTTATGGTACGATGGTCACGTTGCTTCCGCCCGGTCCGGTGTGAACGGTTCCGGAGGATGTCGTTCCTGACGACGGATTTCCCGGCCCGGCCGACGGGGCTTCGGTGCCGCTTCCCGGGGCAATCACGCCGCTTCCGCCGTTTCCTCCTGCTGAAACGCCGTTTTGCTTCGTAATACGCAGGCGGTATTCGCGGACAGCGCCGTTCTGGGCAGTTACGGTGACCTTTACTTCGGTAACTGCGGTATTTAAGGCAATCGTACCTGTTCCGGCAACTACGGATGTCGAATCCGCCGCAGCCGCATAGAGGATGATGCTGCTTTCATTATTGCCCACATTGACGTCATAGGTCAGGGTATCCGGGCTGAATGCAGGAGAGAGGTTGTAGCCGTTGATGGTAAGGCTTTGCAGCTTGTTATTCGGGCTTCCTCCTCCGTCCGGTCTTGCACAGGCATTTTCCGGCATATTGCGGTAGACAGGGATAGAAAAACGCATAACGGTTTTGCGCATGGTTTCGTTATAGGCATCTGCCATCTTTGCGCCCTCGGCCGCCGCACCTTCAACATTGGTCATGTACTGATGCTTGTAGAGATTTGTTCCCTGCACATTAAACTTTTTCAGGTAAAATGTATTCTGTCCGGCTTTCATATAATTCTGCCCGTACTGGAGGGCACCTCCGATAATGGATTTATCCGCGCTGTCCCAGGGCCGCAGGTAATTACCTGCCTGGGAAGCGTACCATAATCCCCTCTGAACAGCCGTCATGCCGTTGCTGGCATAGGCTTCAAAATTAAAGAAATTATAGTAACCGCTTTTTCCTGAGATGGAATCGGATTTTCCGTCCCGCCCCTGTTCCTGAAGAATCATTGCCGTAAGGACGTAAGGGCTGACGCCGGACTGTGCACCGGCTTCAAGAAGAATATCCACATACGGTGCCGATGTCCCGGTAAAACCGGTATTTCCTGAAGGATTTTGTGTCGTCTGACCAGATTCCGGGGACAAACCTCCCGGCCCCACCGTGCCGGAGCCGCTGTCATTTCCGGGAACGGTTGCGGAAGGTGCGGTCTGTGATGTCGGGGGAGTTCCAGGCTGCTGTGCGCTCCCGTTTGTTCCGGAAGCGGCAGGTGCACCAGCACCGTTTGTTCCGGCATTTTCTCCGGGTCCCACAAGGGCAACCGAATCCGTCACCTGATTGGTTTTGTGGCGGCTGACGGAGAGTCCGTCCTTATTTTGGCTGAGATTTGCTCCCGGGGAAATGCCCAGCCATACATCGGAGAATGCACCGCTTCCATTTGTGCCGGAAGAAGTTTGGTTTTGTGTTCCGGAGTTTCCGGCTGTTCCCTGGCTGTAACCCGGCCCGTAATTACTGCCCGAACCTTTAGTACCGGAGGGATTGTTTTCCGAAGACCCCGTCCCTAAAGATGAATCTCCCGGCCCGGTTCCGGTGCTGACGCCGGTGTTTGTCTGTCCGGTATTTCCTGTGCCTGAAGTCTGGCCGCTTCCGGTGTTTCCCGTTCCCGAAATCTGTCCGCCCAGAACCGTCCCGGTTCCCTGATAAGCGCCGCCGACGCTTCCGTTTCCTTCCAGAAATGTTCCCTTAACCATGGAAGAAAGTCCCTCTCGGGTATGTATGGAGGCATCGTAGTCCTGTAAAAGGAACTGGAAAATATAAGTTTCGTTTAAGAAATTTCTGGGGTCCATGTAATAGCGGATAATATCCTCGCTTGCGGCAACCCATGAACTTCCGTCAAACCCCGGCCACGTTCCGGTCGTCCAGTCATAGGCCCCCGGTGCCGTGGATTTCCAGGAGGAAGGGCTGCTGCTGGCAACCAGGTTTCTTCCCACCAGGCTTTCGTTTTGAATCACTTCATTCCAGTCCAGCCCCGTGTCAAAGGCGGTAAACACCCACTGCGGGTAACGAGCGTGAAGTGCTCTGAGGGCAGGGCGGTAGGATTCCGGAAATCCCTGGCCGTTTAAGTAGGCTTCAAAATCCGTATCGCTGGTGTTGGAGGCGGAGGAAAAAGTGATATAGCTTCCCTGAACATATCCTGTCGCCGCCTCACCCGCGGTTCCCGGAAAACGTATCTGATACCATAAGCTTTTGTCGGCAGCCGTAGCCTCATTCAGGACGGTAACGGTCGTCCCATAAGAAAGCTTTCCCACAATGGTGTTTGCTGTTCCGGGAGCGCTTCGTACATTCAGTGACGTTGCCGAAACTAAAGCCGTTCTTTCCGCCCCGTAGCTTATCCCCGAAAAACCGCTGTTTTTAAAGGAAAAACAAAAAGGCTGGCCAAGGAGCATCAGCAGGCTCAGTCCAAGGCTAAGGATTTTTTTCCAATGTTTTTTCATCTTGTACTCCTAATTTTTCCAAATCTCCCTGAAAAAACCCATGTTTCTTCCTCTTTATTGGAAGGAAAAAATGAGAATTATGCGGAATTACTGTTAAAAATGTTAAATTATTCGCTTTTCTATTATAATGATAAACTTCCTATACGTCAACAAAATCAAAAAAAGTTCATCGTAGAAATAGGAATTTGTAAGTTTTGAGTTAAGTTTTGTAAGGAAAATGAAAGGTTGAAGTGACGGTGAACATGTGAACAGCAACAGGTTGAAAAAGTAGTCCAGACACGATTTTCTGTGCTTTTTCATACGATAATCTATAGATAGAATAATAAAAAATCAATCCGGGAGGGTTTTATGTGTGGAATCGCAGGCTTTTACCGGCCAGAGAAAGACTATCAATCAACCAGAGATTATGCCTGCAGGATATTGAGCAAAATGAGCAGCGTACTGGGGCACAGGGGGCCGGATTCTTCAGGAATATGGCTGGGGAAGGAAGGCGGGCTTGCCCATGCGCGGCTGGCCATTATTGATTTAATCGGCGGCGGGCAGCCCATGATAAAGCGCCTTGGCGATCAGCCGGCTGCCATAGTCTATAACGGAGAACTCTATAATACCGAGGAGGTGCGAAAGGATCTGCTGCATCTGGGCTATGGTTTTGAAACCAGCAGCGATACGGAAGTTCTGCTTAATGCCTATCTTGCGTTTGGCCCGGATTTTGTCAAACGCCTGAACGGTATCTTTGCCTTTGCCGTGCTGGACAGCCGAAAAAGACAGATAATGCTTTGCCGGGATCGGGCGGGGGTTAAGCCGCTTTTCTATACCAGGCAGGGCGGGGAACTGATTTTTGCCTCGGAAATCAAGGGAATTTTTGCCCATCCCGAAGTCGTTCCCCGATTAAAGAAGGAAGGTTTACAGGAGATTTTTTCTATCGGCCCGGCAAGGATTCCCGGTTCCGGGGTGTTTGACGGGATAAAGGAAGTGCTTCCGGGACATTATCTTATTGCGGATGCATCGGGAATGAAGGATTGCTGCTACTGGAAGCTGGAAAGCCGTCCGCATAAGGACAGCCTGGAAGAAACCGTAGAAAAGACGTCCTTTCTTATCCGGGATTCCATCCGGCGGCAGATGGTGTCGGATGTGCCGATCTGCACGTTCCTTTCCGGCGGGATTGACAGCAGCGTGGTTTCTGCGATCTGCGCCGGGGAGTTAAAGAAAAAGGGAAAGCAGCTCCACACCTTTTCCTTTGATTTTACGGGCAATGATCAGTTCTTTCAGGCGAATGACTTCCAGCCCTCCCGCGACCGCCCCTATGTGGAAATGATGGTTAAGTTCTTAGAATCCAACCACCATTATCTGGAATGTTCCAGCACCGTGCAGGCCGACCGGCTTTATGACTCTGTTCTTGCCCATGATCTTCCGGCGATGGCTGACGTCGATTCCTCTATGCTTCAGTTTTGTTCTATGGTAAAAGATACCTGCAAGGTGGCGCTGACCGGGGAATGTGCGGATGAAATCTTCGGCGGTTATCCCTGGTTTCATAAGGAAGAGTTTTTCAGCGCAAATACCTTTCCCTGGTCGATTCATCCCGGGGCGCGTCAGGTGCTTTTAAAAGACGAGGTGCTTGACGAACTGAAGATGGAGGAATTTATCCGGGAAACCTACGAAGTTTCCGTAGCCGAAACGCCGCGTCTGGAAGGCGAGAGTAAGACCGAAGCCCGGCGCAGGGAGATTTCTTATCTGAATCTTCGCTGGTTTATGCAGACGCTGTTAAACCGGATGGATCGAACCAGTATGTATTCCGGGCTGGAAGCGAGGGTTCCTTTTGCCGATCACCGGATTATCGAGTATGTCTGGAATGTTCCCTGGGAATGGAAAACCGCGGGCGGTGTGGCAAAATCCCTTCTCCGCCAGGCGAGCCGGGGACTGGTGCCGGAGGAAGTCCTCTTCCGGAAGAAATCTCCCTATCCCAAGACCTATGACCGGGGATATGAGGCTCTGCTTGCAGAACGCATAAGGGAAATGGCCGGGGACAGTCATTCTCCGGTGATGAACTATCTGGACAGGAAAAAACTGGAAGCCTTTTTACAGGCACCCTCCGATTACGGAAAACCATGGTACGGGCAGCTGATGGCAGGGCCGCAGATGCTGGCTTATATTTTACAGATTAATTTCTGGATGGAAAAATTCAGGGTGGGATAAGTGTTCGGCAAAATTTGTACTTTCCATTGCAGGGATGAAATGTTATATTGGTAATAGAGGCAGAAGTACATGCCGGGACAAAGGAAAAGAGGTGGAAGGCAAATGCAGATTGAGCGAATTTATATCAAAAATTTTAAATCCATCCGGGAAATGGAAATTGAGGGTATCGAGCGTGCGTTGATTCTGGTAGGGAAGAATAATACAGGGAAAACTTCGATTATTGATGCTCTGCGGGCAGTTTTTGGCATTTACCAGGTATCGGAAAAGGATTTTAATATAAAAAAGCAAAATATTGAGATTGGTATTACCCTGCGTCTGACCGAAGAAGACTTACATCATCTTCATCGGCTGGGGAGGGTAAGCCTTTATAAACGATATGAGGTCTGGAAAAGGGATTTCTGTGCAAAACTGCCGTCTTACCATGAGGGAAAGATTTCTTTTACCGGGGTCATTAACTGGAAAAAGGAAGTGCGCTACAATGACGGGTATAAAAAAGATAACCCGAAAATACCGGAAATTTTTCCGCGGGTTTATTCTATTGACACCGAACGCAAGCTTTCCCAGTTTCAGGAAGATTTACTGATGTTTCGGGAAGATGTGCAGTTAGAGCAGCTTCGTGCCCGCAGCTGTATATTCAGTCAGGCCAAAACCTGCAACCAGTGCTTTCAGTGTATCGGACTGATTCATCAGAAGATGCCTTCCGAATTAAATATTGCAGAAACAGCCCGTTTGCTGGAATATAAGATGTATCAGCTGAATATCAAAGATTTTGAAGAAAAAGTGAACCGAAACTACCGGAAAAACGGCGGTCATGAGAAGCTGTTATTTACCTTAAACTGCAATACCCAGGAAATGTTTAAAATTAAAGCAGAAACCTGCCGTGAAGAAGGGGAGGAAACCTGTCCGATAGAATATCTTAGTAATGGGATGCGCAGTCTTTATATGCTTTCCATGCTGGAAACCTACACCGATGACGAAACCAAAATACCCAGTATTATTATTGTTGAAGATCCTGAGATTTTTCTCCACCCGCATTTACAGAAAATTTCCGGGGAAATCCTTTATCGGCTGTCGAAGAAAAATCAGGTGGTTTTTACTACGCATTCGCCGAATCTTCTGCCGAATTTTACCAGCCGTCAAATCCGTCAGATTATTCTGGATGAAAAATTTTATTCGATTGTCAATGAAAGGGCGGATATTGACAGCATATTAGATGCCCTGGGCTATGGCGCTAATGATTTTATGCACACGAATTTTGTCTTTATTGTCGAAGGAAAACAGGATAAGAGCCGCCTTCCGCTTCTGCTGGAAAAGTATTACTCGGAAATTTATGACAGTGAAGGACGTTTGCAGCGGATATCCATTATCACAACAAACAGCTGTACGAATATTAAAACCTATGCCAACTTAAAATATATGAATCAGGTCTATATCCGCGATCAGTTTTTAATGATCCGTGACGGCGACGGAAAAGATGCCGAAGAACTGGCTGACCAGCTTTGCCATTACTATGAGGCAAGGAACCAGGAGGACATCGATAAGCTTCCCCGGGTGACCAGGAAAAATGTGCTGATCTTAAAGTACTATTCCTTTGAAAACTATTTCCTCAACCCGCGGATTATGGCAAAACTGGGCATTGTTAAAAGCGAAGAAGATTTTTACGAAATTCTTTGGGAAAAATGGCAGGATTATCTTTGGAAGCTGAAGAGCGGAAAAAAACTGGTTGCAGCGATTGGAAAGAACTTAGAAAGTATACAGGATATCAAAGATCATATGGAAGATATCCGTATCCATCTGCGCGGCCATAATCTCTACGATATTTTTTACGGTCCCATGAAAAAAGATGAGACTTACCTTCTGCACCAGTATATTGAACTCGCACCCAGGGATGATTTTAAGGATATTTTGGATACAATTGATACATTTCCTTATTTTAACAGCCGAAAGCTTGCTGCCGCGGACCTATAGTACACCAGTCATTCCCTGATTGACATTTTTCATCTCGTGTTATATAATCCATATAACAAGCGTGCAGTCAACGAAAGATGGTGAACCAATGATTTTAAAGATTGATTTTAACAGTGACGAAGCTTTTTACCTCCAGCTCTGCAATCAGATTATTCTGGGGATTGCTATGGAAACGTTCTGTGAAGGGGACCCACTGCCGTCGGTGCGAAGTTTGGCAGATCAAATCGGCATTAACATGCATACCGTAAATAAAGCCTATTCTATTCTGCGCCAGGAAGGGTTTGTTAAGCTGGATCGGCGCAGGGGTGCCGTCATCAGCCTGGATGTGGATAAACTTCAGGCAATAGAAGAACTTCGGCGGAATTTATACGTGGTTCTCGCCCGGGGTATTTGCAGAAACATATCCCGGAGGGAAGTACACCAGTTGGTTGATGAAATTTATAATGTGTTTTCAAAAAACTCCGGCACAGAAGCGGAGTGAGGAGGATACTCATGCTATGTGAGAATTGTAAAAGCAGGGAAGCGAATATTCGCTATACCGAAGTGATTAACGGTGTAAAGACCGAACATAATCTGTGTTCCCAGTGCGCCAGGGAGATGGATATGGGGCATTATTCGGCGATCTTTGACGGAGATTTCCCCTTAGCAAAGCTTCTCTCCAGCCTTTTGGGCTTAGAGGAAAGCAATCAGAAGGAGGATAAGCTTCAGCAGATCAGCTGTCCGGTATGCAGAACCAGCTACCAGGACTTTGTCGAAAACAGCCGCTTTGGCTGTCCCGACTGCTATAATGTATTCGACCTTTTGATTGGCGATAAGATTAAAAAGCTTCAGGGCAATGACAGCCATAAGGGAAAAACTCCGAAATTCAGGAAGATGGAGCCGGTTTCGGCAGTGACCAGAAATCCGGACGGCCAGGCGGACATGGAAGGGGAAGTATCCAGCAGGGAAGAAACGCTTGCCCTGTTAAAAGCAAGGCTTCAGGAAGCCATTGAAAAAGAAGAATATGAAGAAGCAGCCGGCTATCGGGATCAGATTCGGGCGTTAAAGCGGGAGGAAGAGCAAAATGCTTAAATGGTTTGAACAGGAAACGAAGGATGAGCCGAACATTGTAAGCAGCCGGGTACGGCTGGTGCGCAACTGGGATCAGTACCGTTTTCCCAAGACCCTTACCCCACAGGAGGGGGAAGAACTGGTTAAGCGTCTGGAGTTCGGGCTGAAAAACCTGGAAGAACTGGACGGAACCCAGTATGAATATGTTTATCTGGAAGAACTTGATGAATTAAGCCGCAGGGCACTGCGGGAGAGGCGGATCTTAAATTCTGCTATTTTAAATAAAAAAGAAATTGTCGGACTGATCGTGTCCAAGGATGAGAGCACCAGCCTGGTATTAAACGGCGATGACCACATCCGTATGCAGTTTCTTAGCGCAGGTCTTTGTCTTAATGAGCTGTGGAACCGGGCAGATAAGCTGGATGATTACATTAATGCCCGGTTTTCCTATGCGTTTGATGAAAAATACGGGTATTTAACCTCATTTCCCACCAATGTGGGAACCGGGCTTCGGGCTTCGGTCACGCTTCACCTGCCCACGCTTTCCCAGGGGAAGAAATTTTCCAGCCTGGTAGGGGAGATGAGCCGCTTTGGCCTTACCCTGCGCGGCGTCTACGGGGAAGGCAGCGAAAACTACGGTGCCCTCTTTGAAGTTGCCAACCAAAAGACCCTGGGGCTTACGGAGCAGGAGATTCTTGATCTGGTGGCGAGGATGGCAAACCAGCTAAACCGCCAGGAAAAGCAGGTGCGGGAGGCAACCCTTTCCAGTCATCGGCTGGAGCGGGAGGACGAGGTTTATAAGTCCTACGGTGTGTTAAAGTATGCCCGGAGATTATCGGCAAAGGACGGGATGACCTTCCTTTCTCAGCTGATGGCCGGGGCGGATGACGGGCTGATTCAGTTTGCTGACCCCTGCTCTGTCTACCGCATGATGCTGGGCATTCAGCAGGCGAATCTGATGAAGCTTTCCCACAAGCCTTTGGGGAAGGATGAACTGGATATGGCCAGGGCGGAATATGTGAGAAAGGAACTGCCCGAACTGGCCTAAAAGCCTGAATTATGATAAAGAACAGAGGAAACAAAAAAGGAACAACAATGGAAGATAGAGGAGGAACGCTGGTTTATGATCGACCGATTTACAGCGAAAGCCAGGGAAGCCATTAACCTTGCCGCCGATGCGGCGACTACCCTGGGACATCATTATGTAGGAACCGAGCACTTGCTAATCGGACTGCTCCATGAGGGTACGGGAGTGGCCGCAAAGGTGCTGGAGGAAAGCGGAATAGAGGAAGAAAAAGTGATGGAACTGGTGAGCCAGCTTATCTCGACCAACACTATGGTTAAGATGGTAGAGCAGAGCGGCTATACCCCCAGTGCCAGAAGGGTTCTGGAAAACAGTTACAAGGAGGCCGTGCGCTTCCGTGCGCCCTTAATCGGAACCGAACATCTTTTGATTGCCATGATTAAAGAGGGCGACTGTGTGGCAACCCGCCTGCTGAATACCCTGGGAATCAGTATTCAGAAGCTTTATATTGACCTGCTCTCGGCCATGGGCGAGGATGCCCCGGCAGGAGCAAGAGAAGATTTTCCCGGAGGCCGCACACAGGCAAGAGGAAGAAGCAATACCCCCACACTTGATAATTTCAGCCGCGATCTGACCGAACTTGCCCGGGAAGGAAAGCTTGATCCGGTGATTGGCCGTGAGGACGAGATTGGACGGGTCGTGCAGATTTTAAGCCGCAGGACGAAGAATAATCCATGCCTTATCGGTGAGCCGGGCGTGGGAAAGACTGCCGTTGTCGAAGGGCTTGCCCAGATGATTGCTGACGGCGATGTTCCGGAAACGATTCTGGAAAAGCGGGTGGTTACCCTGGATTTATCCGGCATGGTTGCCGGATCAAAGTACCGGGGAGAATTTGAAGAGAGAATCAAGCGGGTGCTCAAAGAGGTGATGGAAGATGGACAGGTTCTTTTGTTCATCGATGAAATCCATACCATTATCGGTGCCGGAGGAGCAGAGGGGGCAATTGATGCGTCCAATATCTTAAAGCCTTCTTTGGCAAGGGGTGAGATCCAGCTTATCGGCGCGACCACCATTGAAGAATACCGCAAGTACGTGGAAAAAGATGCAGCCTTGGAGCGGCGCTTTCAGCCGGTGACCGTAGAGGAACCCGGGGTGGAGGAAAGCATTGCCATCTTAAAGGGGCTTCGCGGACGGTATGAAGATCATCACAAGGTGACTATTACCGACGGGGCCTTAGAAGCCGCCGCCAAGCTGTCTGCAAGATATATCAATGACCGTTTCCTGCCGGATAAGGCCATCGACCTAATCGATGAGGCTTCCTCCAAGGTTCGTCTGTCCAGCTTTATGGAGCCGGAGGAGATTAAAGCCTTAGAGCAGGAAATTGAAGCATTAGAAAAGAATAAAGAAGCCGCCATTAAAGCCGAAGCCTACGAAAAGGCCGGAGAGATTAAGAAAAAGCAGGCGAAAAAGCGGGAAAAAATCGAAAAAATCCGTGCAAAATGGGAGAAGGAAAAGGTCAGCCGCAAGCTTGTGGTCGATGAAAACCAGATTGCCGATGTGGTTGCCGGGTGGACGAAGATCCCGGTAAGAAAGCTAGAGGAAGAAGAGTCCGAGCGCTTAAGAAACTTAGAATCCATCCTTCATCAGCGCGTGGTCGGTCAGGAGGAGGCCGTGACATCCATTTCCAAGGCAATCCGCAGGGGCAGGGTAGGATTAAAGGACCCGAAGCGCCCCATTGGCTCCTTCCTGTTTTTAGGGCCTACGGGCGTGGGAAAAACAGAACTTTCCAAGGCCCTCGCCGAGGCGATGTTTGGAACGGAAACGGCGCTGATTCGGGTGGATATGTCGGAGTACATGGAAAAGCACAGCGTTTCCAAGATGATCGGGTCACCGCCAGGCTATGTGGGCTATGACGAAGGCGGGCAGTTAAGCGAGAAGGTGAGGAGAAACCCCTATTCGGTGATTCTGTTTGATGAGATTGAAAAAGCCCACCCGGATGTGTTTAATATCCTGCTCCAGGTGCTCGACGACGGGCATATCACGGATGCGCAGGGAAGAAAGATTGACTTTAAAAATACGATTTTAATTATGACATCCAATGCGGGGGCAGAGAATATTATCTCGCCGAAGCGCCTGGGATTTGCTTCGGTGAATGACGAGAAGGCAAATTATACCCTGATGAAGGATCGGGTGATGGAAGAGGTTAAGCGGCTGTTTAAGCCGGAGTTTTTAAACCGAATTGACGATATTATCGTATTCCATCAGCTGAATAAGGAGCACATGGATCAGATTGCCGGGATTATGCTGGATGTGATTTTGAAGCGGACGAAGGAGCAGATGGATATCCGTCTAACCGTGGATGAAGAGGCCAGGAAAGTGCTGATTGATAAAGGATATGACGAGAAGTACGGGGCAAGGCCGCTGCGCAGGACGATTCAAAATATGCTGGAGGATAAGCTGGCAGAGGAAATTCTTGACGGTAAGGTGAAGAAAGGGGATCTGGTACAGGTATCCGGGAAAGACGGGGAACTGGTGTTTATTGGAACAGAGGCGGTTGTAGTTTAGGAAGAAGTTTTATTTTTCGCTGGTTATTTTTAGGAGATTCATGTATAATGGTAATGGGAAATGTATTTTCCTGTAACGGATAAGTAGATTAATACACTAGGAGGGCAAAAGGATGCCGGGAATTGAAGCGTTGATTCAGACGGAACAGGACGGGAGCATCAGCTTTGGAAATTTTTCGCTGAATGAAAAGTCGAAGAAACAGGATTTTGAGCATCAGGGTGATTTGTATAAGGTGAAGACATTTTATGAGATAACGAAGTTAGAGCGGAACGGGATGTTTGTGTATGAGTCGGTTCCGGGAACGGCGGTGGATCATTTTACGGAGAACGATGAAGGGGTTTCCTGCCGGGTGGAGGGCTATAAGACTTCACAGGTTACGGTGCAGCTTGAGGAGGAAACACCTTATCAGATCTTTGAAAATGGTGAGCTGACGGCAGAGATTACCACGAATGTGAGTGGGAAGCTGGCTGTGAATCTGGATCTGGAGGACGGGAAGCCGATTGATCTTGAGATTGTTAAGGCATAGGACAGGAAGGCGTTGCTGTAAACAGGTGAACAGTTACAGAAAGGTTATAAATCGATGGCGAAGGCTAAGGCGAGTGTGTTTTTTTGCAGGGAATGCGGTTTTGAGTCCAGCAAATGGATGGGACAGTGCCCGGCCTGCCGCCAGTGGAATACTATGGTAGAAGAGCCTGCGGCGGGGAAGGCAAAGACCTCATCCTCGCCGGGGGGTTCTATTCGCAGGAAGGGGCAGGTTAAACCTGCCCTTTTGTCTGAGATTTCCATTGACGAGCAGGATCGGATGAGTACGGGATTCGGCGAATTGGATCGGGTGCTAGGAAGCGGGATTGTGATTGGATCCCTGGTGCTGGTGGGCGGCGATCCGGGAATCGGGAAATCGACGATTCTTTTACAGGTGTGCCGGAATTTGGCGAAAGAAGGGAAGAAGGTTCTTTATATTTCGGGGGAGGAGTCGTTAAAGCAGATTAAGCTTCGGGCGAACAGGATTGGAGAAGTGACGGGCGATCTGCGGTTTCTGTGTGAGAATAACCTTGGGGATATACGGGAGGTTATGGAGGCGGAGAAGCCGGAGGTTGTAGTGATTGACTCGATCCAGACGATGTACATGGAGGAGATTACCTCGGCACCAGGGAGTGTGAGCCAGGTTCGGGAGTGCACGAATGTTCTGATGCAGTTAGCCAAGGGTATGGGGATTGCGGTCTTTATCGTCGGGCATGTGACAAAGGAGGGCGTGGTTGCCGGCCCCCGGGTGCTTGAGCATATGGTGGACACGGTGCTTTATTTTGAGGGGGAAAGAACGGCGTCTTACCGGATACTCAGGGCGGTGAAAAACCGGTTTGGATCGACGAATGAGATCGGGGTATTTGAGATGCAGGAGGAGGGGCTTTGCGAGGTGGAAAACCCCTCGGAGTTTTTATTAAGCGGGCGGCCGGAGGATGCTTCGGGGGCGGTGGTGGCCTGTCTGATGGAGGGGACGAGATCGATCCTTTTGGAAGTGCAGGCACTGGTGACGGAAACGAATTTCGGACTTGCCAGAAGAACGGCGGCGGGTACGGATTTTAACCGGGTGAATCTTTTGATGGCGGTTTTGGAGAAGCGGTGCAGATATGATTTGGGAAGGTTTGATGCTTATGTAAATATTGCCGGGGGGATGAAACTTAGTGAACCGGCGATGGATCTGGCGATTATTCTGGCGCTGATTTCCAGTTATAAGGACAGGCCGGTTGACCCTTCAACGGTGATTTTCGGAGAAGTGGGACTGGCTGGGGAGGTCAGGGCAGTTTCAATGGCGGATCACCGGGTGTATGAGGCGAAGAAGCTGGGATTTACGACGTGTGTGCTGCCGCGGCTCTGTATGGAGAAATTAAAGCCGGTGAAGGGGATTCGGCTGATTGGAGTGGCGAATGTGAGGGAAGCGATTGCGGCGGTATTGTAAAGGCGCAAAAAAGATTAAATAAAGAAGGAGGATTTTTCTATGGTAAGGAAGAATGAGGCCGTGGTGAAGGAGAATTTACGCGGGGGGAAGGGGAACGTTACGCTGTATCCGATTTTAAGCCCCGAGGAGCTGATGGGACATGGGTCGATGTATGCCCGGGTGGTGATTCCTGCGCATTGCAGTATCGGGTGGCATCAGCATGTGGGGAATACGGAGCCGTATTATATTATTAAGGGTGAAGGGGTGTTTGTGGACAATGATGAGTCCAGGACGGTGGTTCATCCGGGAGATATCTGTACAATTGCCTGTGGGGAGTGGCACAGTATGGAGAATAACAGTGAAGAGGATTTGGAAATGATTGCTTTGGTAATTAATGAAGGGTAGGGATTGGAGATTGTTGTTGACGGCATGAATTTACAGAAAATGGAATATAAGTGAAAATCTAAAATTTTTGTTTATTCGTCAATTATTATTGACTTTTTCTTAACGAAGTGAGATAATAAGAACAAATTTGGATTTATCAAAAGGAGGATTTTCTATGTCAACAAAAGCATATTACCCGATTGCTGAAATTGGAAAAGACAAGCCAGGCTTTTCCAAAACGAGATCCATTATTGAAGCTGCTTTCTATGGAAATAATGTGGTTAAGGTGAACACATTAAAGGAAGCTTATGAATTAGCAAAGAATTCTCCAGGAACCATCGTAACTGATATGCCGGTTTACCGGGGCGAAGAGTTTGGTTTAGAGAAGGACGCGAAGGTGCTGCTGTTTAATGACGGTGCGATTACCGGGCGTTATGCTACCGCACGCCGCATTTCCGGTGAGCCAGGAGTGAATTGTGCAGCTCTTGATCTGGTTGCCATGGATGCTGTTTATGAGTCCCGCTGGAAAACCATGTATCATGCAGAGGTCTTTGTAGGTCTTGATCCGGAATTTATGGTAAAGGCACATCTGCTGATTCCCGAGGGCGAAGAGAATGTTATGTATAACTGGATGCTGAACTTCCAGTATATGTCCGATGAATATGTAAAGATGTATAAGAATTCCAAGCCGGTAGGCGACGGAAAAGAAGCCGATATTTATATCTTCTCCGATCCGCAGTGGAACGGTTCTGACCGTCCAAACGTATCTTTGGACTGCCTGTCTGATCCGCAGAAGAAGACCCTTTGCTATTTTAATACCGAAACCAACTGTGCTTGTATTTTAGGTATGCGGTATTTCGGCGAGCATAAGAAGGGCACGCTGACCATGGCCTGGGCGATTGCAAACCGCAACGGTTATGCATCCTGCCACGGCGGACAGAAGGAATATACCCTGGCTGACGGCAGCAAGTTTGTTGCTTCTGTATATGGTCTGTCCGGTTCCGGTAAATCCACATTGACCCATGCAAAGCATAACGGCAAGTATGAGATTAAGGTTCTTCATGATGATGCATTTATTATCAATACCGATACCTGTGCTTCCATCGCTTTAGAGCCGACTTATTTTGATAAGACCGCAGATTATCCTACCGGATGTGCAGATAACCAGTATCTGCTGACTGCACAGAACTGCTCGGCTACTTTAGATGAGGACGGAAAACTGCAGTTAGTTACCGAGGATATCCGTAACGGCAACGGTCGTGCGATTAAGTCGAAATTATGGTCACCGAACCGCGTAGATAAGATTGATGCTCCGGTTAATGCGATTTTCTGGATTATGAAAGACCCAACCATTCCTCCGGTAGTACGCTTAAAGGGCGCTTCCTTAGCTTCCGTTATGGGCGCTACCCTGGCAACCAAGAGATCTTCTGCAGAGCGTTTGGCTCCTGGCGTAGATCCGAACAAGCTGGTTGTTGTACCTTATGCTAATCCATTCAGAACTTATCCGCTGGCGAACGACTATGAGAAGTTTAAAAAGTTGGTTGAAGAGAAGAATGTAGACTGCTATATCATCAATACCGGTGATTTCATGGGCAAGAAGGTTAAACCTGCAGATACCCTGGGTATTCTGGAAGCTATCGTGGAGAAGAAGGCTGACTTTAAGAAGTGGGGTCCGTTCTCCGATATTGAAATCATGGATTGGGAAGGCTTTGTGCCGGATATGAACGATCCTGATTATGTAGGGCAGTTAAAGGCTCGTATGAATGACCGTGTGAATGAAATTAAGGAATTTGCTACAGCAAAAGAAGGCTATGACAAGCTGCCGGATGACGCTTTAGCTGCAATTCAGAAGGTTGTTGATGAGTTAGGTTAATTACCGCAGAACTCTTGAAATGAAAGAAAAAACCTGACCGGGTAAGATTGGTCAGGTTTTTCTTTTTACGTTTTGGGATTCTTTTTCTTTTTTGGTTTTTTGATGGATTATGGTTTGCCGGTTATCGGTTTGTCTTCGAGTTCTAAAAGTTCCTTCTTTTTATTGCGGATAAGATAAAAGCCAATGGCAATGATGAGCAGGGCAATAACCATCTGCGGAAGGGACTGGATGAACCATTGGAAGACGTCGAGTAGTTCATCGGGAAGCGACAGGACGTCGTAAACAATGTACATCAGGAAGTCATTGATATTTCTCCAGATGATGGAGGCACCTAAAAAGATCAGGATGAAGGCAAAGAGCTTTCGATAACGGCTCAGCAGCACTTCCTTTCCTTTGGTGATCTGTGAAAAATGGATGATGTATTCGTCCTGGATAGCATAGAATTCGTCATCGGGCAAGCTGTTTAAGTTATGGGTGTGGAAGAAGCTGTAAAACCAGACTACGGAACAGAAGGTTGCCGCAGGAGGGAAAATAACTCCGCACACAGAAAACAGGAGGAGGAACAGGGTCATAATGCTTGCCCCCTGTTTTAAAAATCCAAGATACATTTCTCCTGCTCCCGGCAAAAGAGAACAGCAGAAGGTTAAGAATCCGCTTTTTTTTCTGCTCATTATGGTTGTACCTCCCTTAGATAAAAAACATTGGAAAATTCCATGGCGGAATTGGAAAACGTTGTGTGCAGCAGTTCAAGGGACGGAGGGGCTAAAAAGAGCACAATAATCGCGCCCATGGCGGCTACACTGACCCGCAGGCTGTAGAGAAAGAATTCCATGCGTTTGGAAACGGGCTTGTTTTTTGCTCTGCTGCAGGTTATAACATTATCTTTTTGTGCAGTTATGGCGGGAGGGGGAATTCTCCTCTCACCCGAAGAAAAGAGGGGAGGGGTAATCTGCTTTAAGGTTTCTTCTTTCATATGGGCAGGGGCTTTAACCATCCTGTGGTCTTCCGTATCCTGAATAAAATCCATCAGCCAGCTATCGTCCAGGCACAGGGAATAAAGATTTTCTAAAGCAATGAATTTCTCTATGGTCTGATGCGGTATATTTTTCTCAGTCATGACGTAAATCCTCCTCTCTGATTAGTTTCCTCAGCATACCCTTTGCGCGGTAAATCTGCGTCTGCAGGGTTTTTTTATTTTTTCCGGTTTTTTCTGTGATTTCACTGATGTCCAGTTCGTAGTAATAGTAGTCTAAGGCGACCTGGCGATAGGGCGGGGCAAGCTGGTTGCAGCAGTCCCAAAGGCGTTTCTGCAAATCGTTTTCCAACACCTTTTTTTCCAGGGAAGGCGACTGGTCTGGAATCGAAGTAAAGTAAAGTGCTTCGGTGGGGACAGAACGCCGACCCGCCCGTTTTAAGTAGTCAATACACTTGTTTGTGGCAATCCGACAAAGCCAGGCTTTTTCGTTCTGTCCGTCAAAATCCTTATAATGCCGGTAAGCGGAAAGAAAGGTATCCTGGGCTAAATCCTCAGAATCGAAGTAATCTCCGGTAAGTCGATAGCAGATGGAATATATTAAGTTTTGGTATTCGGTCATCCAGCGTTCCAGCTGCGCCTGCGAGTCCAAGGAATGAATCCTCCTTTGTAGTGAGAATATATTCTTCTATATAGTATAACGGAAAAAGAGAAGGAAAAACTTCAATATTTTCTTTTAACCTGAGGAAAGATATGGTATAATCAAAAAAGTTCTTGAAAAAGAAGAGCGGCTGTTGTATAATCAAACCATGTGAAGCAAACCTATGGGAAGAGTAATTCCTGGGATGTTCGACACTCTTACTTTATTTGAACCTACAGTATGACATAAGGGATTCCGATATTTTTAGGCGGATGTCAAGCCTCCGTTTTGAGTGGAAGGCAGAAGCCTAAGTGAGGTTACCCACCTAGCACGGCTAGGCGTCAATGAGTAAGAACCGGCATTTTGGGATTACCTAAGATAAGAAGCAGCGAGAAATCGCTGCTTTCTGTTTGCTTCAATCTTTCTTTTTTTACATTTGATCAGGAAAAATTATCTTTATCAGGAAAGATTATCCGGCGGGAGAAAGACAACAGCAAAAAAGATTGTTGAGGAAGTGCAGAATGAATAATCATCACAAGTTTAAGGACTATATTTACTGGGGGGTAACGGCGTTTTGCGTGATTGCTGCCAGCGTGGCGTTTGCCTATCTTCTGGTGCGTTTTGACCGGGTTAAGGCAGCGGGTGCGGCTTTGTTTACGATACTGACGCCGATTATTTACGGGGCAGTGCTGGCCTATCTTCTGGCACCGGTGTATAATTGGTGCATTGTCGCGGCGGATACTTATGGAAAGCGCTGGGTAAAGAGTGATAAGCGCAGGAAAAGCGTCGGGAAGATTCTGGGAACGGCTGCCTGTCTGGTAATCTTATATCTGGTTGTCGCCGGATTATTTTCCATGCTTATTCCGCAGATCCAGCAGAGTATTAAGAATGTTTTGGAGGCTTTGCCGGAAAATTTCAATAATTTTTATCTCTGGGTGGAGGAACGCCTGAATGATAATCCGGATATTCGGGAGCAGGTGACGCTTTACATGGATCAGGCCATGCAGTGGGGGAAGACTCTGGGAAAAGATGTTGTGGCTCCGAACCTGGATAAGATCGTGGGAAGCGTTTCGAGCGGGATGTTCAGCGTGATTAACTGGCTGAAAAATGTGTTAATCGGCTTAATTGTTATGATTTATCTGCTGAATATGAAAGGCACCCTGCTGACCATTGCCAAAAAGTGCATTTACGGGATATTTCCTCTGGCCTGGGCAAAACGGCTGATTGAGGAGGCAAAGTATACACACTCGGTATTTGGCGGGTTTATTATCGGCAAGCTGGTGGATTCACTGATTATCGGGATTATCTGCTTTTTCTGCATGACATTGATGAAGCTTCCCTATGTGATGTTAATCAGCGTCATTATCGGCGTAACGAATATTATTCCCTTTTTTGGGCCGTTTATCGGGGCGGTGCCGTCGGCGGTGCTGGTATTGCTTAACAGCCCCATCCAGTGTGTGTATTTTCTGATTTTTATCCTGATTCTCCAGCAGTTTGACGGAAATATCCTGGGGCCGAGGATTTTAGGGGAGTCTACGGGAATTTCCGGTTTTTGGGTGTTATTTTCCATACTCCTTTTCGGGGGCGTGTTCGGTTTTGTGGGAATGATTATCGGCGTTCCTACGTTTGCGGTGATTTATCGCCTGCTGTCGGATATTATTAAGACGCTTTTAAGAAAGCGGGGTCTTCCGGAGGAAACGTCAGCCTATGCAGGGGCTGTCTGCCTGGAAGACGGGCATTGCAAAAAGAAAGCGGTGATCGCAGACGAGGAGATTTCGGATCACCGGGAAAAGAAAAACCCAGAGAAAGGAAGCCATGAGTAAAAGGGGATTTGTCATTCGGATGGGAGGGGTTGTTGCGCTCATTGCCCTTTTGATTGCCCTGATTTTATTTCTGGAGCCGGAAAAGCCGGGGATATCCAGGGCGCAGGCGGCGAAGGCAGCAGCATTATTTGCCGTTTCCCGGGAAGAATGTATACAGTACCGGGAAGAAAAGGGGAGTTCCCATTTTACCGAAAAAGAAAAGAATAACTGGTATACGGTGTACATGGATTATCTTTTTGATCATGAAGGTCTGTCCGAAGAATACACCGAGAGCACAGCGGCAGCGGCAAACCAGGAACTTACCTACCGGGAGGCAAAGCGCCTGGTGGGATTTCTGGGGAAGAATTACGCAAACCGGGTGAATTTAAACCAGAGCAACCAGAAGCTTCCCTTTCCGGCGGATCTCTGGTGGCAGATCTATGAAGATGCGGCAAAGGATAAGGAGGAAGAAGGGCTGCAGACTCTGGATGTCGTCCTCTACGGAACGCCGAACCATATGGAAAACGGGGAAGCCTGGATATGCTATACCGACAGCGGAGATTTTCGCTTTGAGGGGCTGGCCCTGGAGTCCTGGGTTGACCGGAAAATCCGGATCTTTGTGCGCAATAAAGAAATTGCCGGGGTGAGCCGCCAGCTTTCATCGACCGTAGTCTATGAGAATGTCTGGCTGGAGGAAGTATCCGGGGGAAAGCTTTTTATCCATGCCGGTGCGGTTCCCCGTCAGTTTTCCCTGCCTGAAAAAGGTATGGACAGTGAAATTCAGGTACATCATATTGCCGATTTAACGCTGAATGAAGGCGTTTTGGAAAAGATTAAGCTGAAAAAGGATCGCATCCAGGGGAAGGTTCTGGCGGTGGGTGAAGACTTTGTGGAGATCGAGGGCTACGGGGTATTAAGCCTGGCTGACAACTTCCGCGTGTTTAAGGTTTACGGCGAATATGAGGAACAGACAAAGGCCAATATTTTAGTGGGCTATGATCTGCAGGAATTTGTGGCAGCAGAAGGGAAACTCTGTGCCGCGCTGACGATCCGTCCTTTTAATGGGGAGAGGATTCGGGTGATTTTGATGGATAAGGGCTTTACCTCTCTTTTTCATGAACAGGTCAGCCTTACCTTAAACTGCGATGCCGTGATTAGTTTTGGGGACAAAGAAAAGAATAAAGAGCAGCTTCCTGCGGGAACCCAGCTTACGATTGCCCCGGGAGATGAGTACTTAAAGGCGCAGAGGGCGGTGATTACGCCTTTTGCAGACAGGGACGGCATTTGCTTAAACAGCCTGACCCGTGACCAGGGAACGCCGGTGTACGGCGGGATTTTAGAGATCCGCGAAGAGGAAGGAAAGCTGGTTTTGGTCAATGATCTTTTGCTGGAGGATTATCTGAAAAAGGTGGTGCCCAGTGAGATGCCGGCAAGCTATGAGATGGAGGCGTTAAAGGCCCAGGCGGTCTGCGCAAGAACCTATGCCTATCAGCAGATTATCGGGAACAGCTACAGCCAGCACGGTGCTCACGTCGATGACAGTACGAATTACCAGGTTTATAATAATGTAGCCTCGGATGCCCGGACGGATACGGCAGTGGATGAAACCTGCGGAAAGATTTTATTTTACGGGGACAATCCCGCCTATACATATTATTACTCGACCTCCTGCGGCCATGGAACCGACGGGAGCGTGTGGGGAGGTTCTGGGGAGAGTCTGCCCTATATTCAGGCCGTTGAACTGCGGGAGGAGAGAAGGACGCTGGATTTAAGTACGAATCAGGGATTTGCAGCATTTATCAAGAATACAGAGATCCCTTCCTTTGATTCCGCTTACTCGATGTACCGCTGGAATGCACTGTATAAGGGAAGCACCCTGGGAAATAAACTGGGAATGAACTGGATTACTTCTATAGAGGTGACAAAAAGAGGTCCCGGGGGAATCGTCCAGGAGATGGTGCTGACCGATGCGGACGGAAAGCAGAAAATCTGCAGCGATCAGATGGAAGTTCGCCGGATTCTGGGAAGTAAGGATCTGGAGATTGAACGAAAGGACGGCAAAGTGATCGACGGCTGGAGCCTTTTGCCCAGTGCATTTGTTTCTATAGAAGAAACAGGAACCGCAAAAGACGGGAGCAAGCTATTTACCATTTACGGCGGAGGTTATGGACACGGCGCAGGAATGAGCCAGAACGGAGCGCAGGGGATGGCCAAAGCCGGGAAGAATTATCAGGAGATTCTGGGATTTTTCTATGAAGGAACGGAATTAAGAGATGTAGTAGCAGCCAGGGAGTGAGATGCCCTGGCTGTTTTTTTCAAAATAGTTTATTGTGTAAAGTTTTTTCGTGTGTGCTTCAAAATATTTCAAACATAGTTTAATGCGTATTTTCCGCCGGATTGCTGCAGAATACAATAACCTGCTCCGGTGCAGTCTGCGCAGGAATGCTGCGGGTGGTTGTACTGTAAATCACCAGCAGAAGTTTTCCGGATAAATCTCCGCCAAAAAGCTGTCCATTGGGAAGGAAGCGGGGGGTAAGGCCGGAAATATTGAGCTGAAGACTGTTTTCTGTGTTGATTAGTCCGCATCCGTTTGCCTGGCGGGTAAAGACATCCAGAGTGGCATAACTTGCCGCAGAGGTGTGGGCGATAACCACGGCATGATAGGTAGGCGGATAGATTAAGGGAACCGGGGCAAAGGTGGAATAAAAACAGGTAACCTGATCGCCGACATTCATTTGCCGGTTATTGAGAACGTAAGTGGAACCGTCAAGATGGATATGAATAAGTCCCTGATCCATGGAGTTTAATGTCAGGGTCAGTCCGCAGCCATTCTGGGCAGGATCACCAGTGGACTGCCATTCGATTTGCAGGATAATTCCTGTAGTTGGGGTGTACTGGGTCATAAAAGCCTCCCGG
>ERZ808037.961-NODE-961-length-21917-cov-4.382051_pt1 | contig 21917 bp, 18 predicted proteins | sample MGYA00380190_ERZ808037 | MGnify/ENA primary metagenome ERZ808037 (study PRJEB31490, sample SAMN06133399) | mouse gut metagenome | isolation source: J9 | host: mice | place: China: Chengdu | collected 2015-05 ... | reverse complement strand
CCCTCCTTTCTCTGAATTTTTTCTATACAGAAAGCCTGCGCCAAGTAGAAGGACTATGCCGCCTGCCATTGTATATGGAATTGCGCCGGAACCGCCGGTCTCGGGTAGTGCAAATCTCAGGACATTGTTATACTTAATTTTTTCTGTGCTGTTTTTAGTAACGGTGCCTGTAATTTCTCCTTTTGTTCCAGTGGCAGTCCCTCCACTAATCTCAGGGTCATAAGGATTATCAAGTACTTCCCATGTCATATCCTGCCCTGGTTCCTTAGGATTAATTTTCACTGGTCCCACTTCTGTAATGGTATACTTTGCGCCATCTGGTAAGAAACTGATTATTATATACTCCCCCGCTTTTAATGTAAACTTCGAATTATTCCATATAAGAACATCACTTTCAACAATTCCCTCTGGATTATCTTCCGTTTTTTTACTATCGTCATATTTTGTATAGGAGTAATCATTCTTCAAGTCTTTACCATCTTTATCTTTGAATTTAACTTCAAACCCAAATTCTTCTGAAGTCACAGAACCTGTTACTTCCTTTTCAATCCTAAGCATTCCTGTATCTCGCTTTGTTGTAGCAAATGTTACTGAAGGAAGCGTAAATTGCATCCAACAAGTAGAACCTGACGCACCTCGTTCTGTGTAGAAAAATGAAAGCTTATAATGTCCTTCTGCTTTTCCTTTTTCGATATAGTCCCATAAATTCACATATTCACCAATAGAACTATGCACTCCACCAATATCACAAATTAGCTTTCCATTATTCCCATCTGGCCCATCCAAGAACACCCACATATCATCATCCCCATAGAAGAGATATTCCAATGATCCTACATAATCCTTAACCAAATCAAACTCAACAGTATAATGCATCCCAAAGTAATGATTGTGGTTCAAACCGTCATCAGATACAGGTACTCCTTCAGTACCATCATTGCCTCCATAGCTCTTTACCACTCCATTTTTACATCCTACAGTACTGCCAAATTTTAAATCATGTCCACCAGTACCTGCGGTTTTAACATTATCCAACGGATAAAAGTCATTTGAGGCAAAATAATTATTCTTCCGACTATTCCATTGTTGTCTTTTAAATGAATCTAAGTTTTCAACCTTACTTACTACTATTTCGTTTTCCTCTACCTCTGCCCTTATCAATGTATAAGTATCACCTTGCTGACTAAATACAAGACCACCATCATATTCCTGCTTTCCATGCGCATCACCCTGATTAAACAGATTAAGGGGATTTAAGCCGTCCTTATACTTGATTTTTCCATCTTCCAATTTCGTAGCTAATCCAAATGTTGCCATTCCATTGTCAACGTTACCAACCCCTACATTAGCCTTATTCCATTGATAATCTCTCAAGCCTGTTCTGACATTTTGGTTACCGAAACCGAAAGTTTGATTAGCTCCATTGTTTTCCTCACCATTATTAATACCCTCCTTATAAGTATACATATACCAGACAGCGCCACTATCATGCGTTCTTGCATTTCCCCGCGGAATTGTATTTCCTTTAGTATCAAGATAAGTTTCACCATCTGAAATGTCATAGTCATAAAACTTTGTCGGGTTTCTAACTTCATCTTTTTTAGTATCGTAAATCAGCCTAATTGTTGCCCCAGAAGTTATCAATATAAAATTTTCTGGATCATCATCTTTTGTTTTCTGTTTATTGGTAAAATGCCACTCCTTTCCATTTTCAAAACTGTATTCTTCCCACTTTGTTCCTTTATTTCGTAATACTTTAATTTGTTTCAAAATGTAATTTGGATTCTTCGCTACTTTATCAAAATAGACCAATGCTGGTGCTGATACATACTCTTTTTCATCTGGAGAATAAATTTCAATTTCCTCAGGTTTTGTCTTTCCTATTACCCCATCCTTTGATATTTTGATATATTTTTTAGGATGTACTTTTCCATCCACAGGTAAATTTTTGCCTGTGGTGTCAAGGATAGATATATACCCCTCTTGATTTTCATTTCCAAATATGAAACTTTGAATAAAAGCATAATATTGTACTGTAAATGTCGGATTTGCCTGGCTTGTTCCTGAAAATAAGGCAATACCTTCATCACCGTAGCTGTTTAAAGATAATAACATCGGTGTTGCAAGTGCTTCATAACTCACAACCATAGCATCGGCAATTTTACTTTCCGCTTCGTCCTCCACTATCTCAATAGCAGTAATAACCACCTCCGGCTTAATTTCCACGTCATCCGCTACCGGCTTCTCGCCATCCATTTCCAACGTCATCGGATCAATCGCCGTTTCCGCATATTCTACCAGCGCCTCGCTGGGCCTCACTTCCGCAGTAATCGTACAATCTGACAAATCCAGTTTCTTGCCGTTATATAATACCTTATAGGACAGCGCTTGCAGAAACAGCTGGTCGTCAAGCTCATCTGTCCCTTCTGCGCCATCTGCATATGCCGCAGCTGCAGCCCTGGCATATTCTTCCGCTTCCTCGTCCAAAGGAGTGACACGGAATTCCAAATCCTTTTCCAATGTGCCGTTCTCGATGCTTACCGACACGCCGTTTTCCGATATTGCAGTATCTGTTTCTGTATTGCTTCCGTCTTCAGTACCAGCTTCACTCCCTTCTTCAGGAGCCTCTGCACTATCAGCTTCTGCTTCGGTGCCATCTTCCGCAGCATCATCTACCGTGTCGTCCCCGACTGCCTCGCCTTCCATGGAATCTCCCGGCACAGTACTATCTTCCTTTGTCTCTGCGTCTTCCTCAGACTCCATATCCCCGACAGGTACATTAACTTCACCTTCTATCCGAAACATGATTTCTAGCTCATCCGTCTCATATTTCAGTTCCGCATCCACCGGAACCTTCACATTCTCCACGCCATACCCGACAGCAATCTCAGAGAATCTCTCCATCATAAAGGTGGTGCTGTTGTCCTGCACCTTGCTGCCCTCCAGCAGCTCCGTGCCTCCCTCCATGAAGTGGATGACTGTGATGGGCTTGCCCTCTTCCAGTCCCTCCTCATCGAGGAACTGGATGGTAATGGTCACCGGGCTCGCTGGCTCTACTTCCTTTGTGAACTCGCCATTTTCATCTTCTTCATAGAAGCCAATCTTCATCAAGGCCCGCATGGTGGCCGTCTCGTCCCCCAGGGCTTCCCGGTACTTCGCCAAACGCTCGGCGTAGTGCTCGCTGTCGCTCTCCTCGGTAATCTGCTCCACAATCAGCTCTGCCTCTTCCGGAATATTGGCATTCGGCTTGTAGGTGGCGGTCACGATGAAGTTCTCATCCTGGAAGGTCTTGGTAATCGTGCTATTGTTCACATATCTGGCAATTGCCAATATGCCATTCTCCGCGACTGCGTTCTGGAGGACCGGAACCTCCGCCATGTCCGGCGTCAGGAACACGCTTCCGCTCTGCCGCACGCCATCCGCCGTCTTCTGCAATGCGGAGACGATGATTCCGGCACCCTCTTCTGCAGCAGCCTCTTCCCCATAGGCCTCAATCATTTCCTCTGCGGTCGCTGCTTTCGGCGTAATGTTCACGGCCACTGTGCAGTTGGTGACATCGATTTCCTTTCCGTCCTGATATACATGCAGCTCCATGACAGACAGATCCAGCAGTCTGCTGCCGTCCATCCCCTCTATAAAGCCGGCCATCTCGGCATAAATCTCTTCTCCGGCATCCAGAGGCGACATCTTCAGGGTCAGGCCGCTCTCTTCATCAGATATCTGAATCTGCGCATTCTGCTCCGGCTGTCCTTCCGCCTCGTCAGGGTTCGTGCCCTCCGGCACGTCCTCGCTGCCATCCTGGCTTTCCTCTGCATCGGACGCAGCGGCATCGTCGGGCACAGTGGTATCCGTATCGCCTTCATGCACTTCCGAAAGCTCCTCGATACCGGAAGCGCTGGCTTCCTGTGCAGGCTCCTCCGCACTGCCGTCTTCCACAGGCTGGGATCCTGCTTCCGGTGCTTCTGTGCCATTGCCCTCTTCTGTGGCAGGCGTTTCCATCCCGGTGCCGCTCTCTTCTGCGGGCTCCTCAGATTCAGACGGCTCTGCAGCGCTTCCGTCCTCTGTTCCGGGCTCATCAGCCTCGCCGCTGTCCTTTGTCCCTTCTCCTGTCTTTATATCTGTATCCGCATTCTTCTCATCTGTGGCCGGTTCGTCAGGGGCGTCAGATTCCGAATCGCTTGAAGGCACATCTGCCTGGACACGTATCTCCAGCTTGTAATCCTCCGCCTCATATGTGAAGGTGCCGTCTACTTTAACGGTATCCTCTAATGCCGTGCCGTAGCCGCACTGCAGGTTGCCGTCCGCATCGTAGCAGCTCTCCTCATGGACATGGGTGGCTGCCTCGTAGCCGCAGATCAGATTGCCCCCTTCATCGTAGCATTCCTTCCCATGGACATGGGTGGCTGTCTCATAGCCGCACTGCAGGTTGCCGTCCGCATCGTAGCAGCTCTCCTGGTGCACATGGCTGGCTGTCTCATAGCCGCAGGTCAGGTTGCCGTCTTCATCGTAGCATTTGCTCTCGTGTACATGGGATGCTGTGCCGTAGCCACATATCAGCTTCCCTGCATCGTCATAGCACTGGGGCATATGGACATGGGTGGCGTCATGGCCGCAGATCAGGTTGCCTTCCTCGTCGTAGCACTCTTCCGTATGGATATGGAGCGTCGCCCCGTTCTCCAGCGCTTCCACCTCTTCCGGTGTCAGCTCCACTGTCGTGAAGCAGCTGTCCTCGCCGTCCGTATGCACATGTACATGCTCCTCCAGCTGGAGCAGTCCGCAGGTAGGCAGGCTCCCTTCTATCAGGTTCCCTTCCTCATCGAAGCATTCCGGTTCATAGCAGCTGTCGTCATGGGTATGGAGCTCCTGTTCCCCGCAGATCAGTGTCCTGACTTCTTCATAGCACTCATCCGTGTGGACATGGCCTTCCTCTGCGCTTTCTTCTGCGGCGTCATCCGTAGGCTCTGTGGGTTCCGCAGACGCTGAAGAATCCGAAGGCGCTGCGTCGGCTCCGTTGTCCGTGCCAGCTGTCCCTTCCGATGAAGCGGCTCCTTCTGCAGGCCCCGCCGTCTCGTCGGCTGCAGCCGGTACTGTTTCAGACTTGTAGCATCCTTCTGTATGCTCATGTTCTTCTTTTTCACATATTAAGTTAGATGTATAGCAGCTATCGTCATGGGTGTGCTCTTCCATGCCGCAGGTGTATTTGGCAGTGTAGCAGCCTTCCCCATGGGTATGCTCTTCATGTCCGCAGGTGTATGTGGTGGTATAGCAGCCTTCCCCATGGGCATGCTCCTGCATTCCGCAGGTCAGGTTGCCCTCTTCGTCATAGCACCCCTCAACATGGGCGTGCTCTTCCACGCCGCAGGTAAGCTCCTTTGTGGTGCAGCCTTCCCCATGGGTGTGCTCTTCCACGCCGCAGGTAAGCTCCTGTGTGGTGCAGCCTTCCCCATGGGCATGCTCTTCATGTCCGCAGGACAATGCCTTCTCATAGCAGCTCTCGTCGTGGGCATGGGCTTCTGTCTGGCAGACGAGCGTCTCCTCCTGTGCCGGTTCCGCGGCAGCCGCGCTTCCTGTCTCCGGCTGGCTTCCCGCATCAGGCGTACTCCCGGCTGCAGGCGCTTCCTCTTCCGGCGTGCCCTCAGTTCCGGCTGTGGATGCTTCCTCTTCCGGCGTTCCTTCGGCATCCTCAGCGGGAGCTTCCGTCTCTTCCAGTCCGCAGATGGGCACGCGCTCTATCTCATAGCACTCGTCCGTATGCTCATGCTTCTCATGCTCTTCCAGGGTGCAGACCAGGTTGCCCTTCCCATCGAGGCAGTCCTCGTTATGCGTATGGATCACATAATCCGCATAGCCGCAGATGGACTCTCCCACCGGATTGCCCTGTTCATCCTTTTCATAGCACTCTTCTGTATGTTCATGTACCTCATATTTACAGGCCAGGACTTCCATCTGGTGCGTCATCGCCTGGCCATACAGCTTCAGAGCCGTGACCGTGCCGAAAGCGACTATCACAGCCAGGCACAGGAAAATCTTCAGCTGGCGTCTGTGTAACTTATGTTCCTTCAAGAGCTTTGCCGCCTGTGATAAAAATTCTTTCATAATGCAGTCTCCTTCCTTCTGCCGGTATCTGTCAATCCACGATTCCGAATCCTGACATAGGCCAGACCCGGAGCAATATCTTTCCGATCACCATGTCGTTGCTGACGCATCCCACCGCCGTGTTCCTGCTGTCTATGCTGGTGGCCCTGTGGTCACCCATCACGAAGCATCTTCCGTCCGGCACCTGGTAGGGCAATGTGATGTTGCAGTCGCCCAGGGCTTTGTCCGTGACGTAGGGCTCATCCAGCAGCTCGTCGTTCACGTAGACGTTGCCGTCCTTGTCGATGTCCACCCAGTCGCCTGACGCGGCTATCACCCTTTTCACCAGGATGTTGTTGTTATAGTAGAAAGCGATGACGTCGCCCGTCTTGTACCTGGAGCTGTTCAGGGCTACCACGATGTCCTCGTCCTGGAGCGAGTCCGTCATGGACGTGCCGCTGATCTGGAGGACCGGGAGCAGCAGCACCGCTATCAGCACTGCTATCGCCGCTACCACCACCAGGGAGAATGCCGTGCTCCTCAGCACCCTTCCGTATCTATTCTTATAGCGTTCCCTTTCCAGCTCTGCTTCCAGCAGGCTGAGCTCCGGGAGCGCATGTGTCTTTTCCTCACTCATCCATAAACCTCTGTCCCTTGCGGTTCTTATAGCAATGCCTTCAATCTTGACAGGAGCTCCGGAGGCAGGCCGCTCTTCTTCAGTTCCTTCCATCCATCGGATTTCAGCTTCACCGCTTCGGCCTCCAGGTCCTCTATCTTCGCCTCCCGGCTTTCCAGGCGGGACTTCAACTTCTCTATCTGGGCATCCTTCTCGTCCAGCTTTGCTTTCAGGCGGCGGAAGGTCTCTTCCCTCTGGGCCGTCTCCTCCGCCATCTGGGCATCCTTCTCGTCCAGGCGACCCTTCAGCTTCTCTATCTGGGCGTCTTTGTCGTCCAGCTTCTCCTTCAGGCGCTCCAGGGCCTCTTCCGTCCGGGCCAGCTCTTCCGCCCTGCCGGCTTCCTTCTCTTCCAGGCTTTCGGCCATCCGAGCCAGCTGCTCCTCCGCTTCGGCAGCCTTCTGGGCCATCTCCGCGTCCTTCCCGTCCAGGCGGCTCTTCAGCCTCTCTATCAGCTCATCCTTCTCTCCCAGCTTGCCCTTCAGGCGGTCGTTGCTCTCCAATGTCTCCGAAAGCTCCGTCTCCTTCTCTTCCAGCGCCCCGGCAAGCCTTGCCGCTTCCCTGCTCTGCTCCACCAGCAGCTCCAGGAGATCGTGCCTGCTCAGCTTCCTTAACTCTTTCTCTGTCATACCAAGCCTCTATTTCGGAAATTTATCTCTTTATCCTTCTATTCCCCCAGAATCTCGTCAATCAGCTGTATCAGTTCGATGGCGCTGCGGAATACGGCTTCCTGATTCTCGTTCTGCCATATCAGCCTGCCCTGCCAGGTGTAATGTTCCCGAAAAAGTATCTGTATCCGAAAGACCGCTATCTGCTCTCTTCCCGGCTCTTCCTGGGAGACGAAAGGCAGCGGGCTGTTCGGGCAATCTTCTAAGTCAAGCAAATCATTCAACATCAAAAGCAGTTGTGCCAGATTCTGTATCTCTACTTTCCGCTGCAGCCGCGGATGCTGCAGATAGCCTTCCACTATCCCGTTTTGATAGGACAATACCGTGACCAGCGCTTCCCGGCTCTGGCAGGGAATCATATTCTCTCGAAGCATCATTGCGGCGCACCTCTTTTCTTGTTTCGATTATACTTTAACAGCCCTCCGTTAGCGGGCTGTTAATTTTCACACAAAACATGGCACAAATTTTTACGCCAGCGTTTTTTCTGTACGGCTGTCCGGTTTCAAGCCTGTCACCTGGAAAGACAGGCGCGCCTTGGAATGCCGGTATGTCCTGTGGAACGCGCTGTCGATGCGCCCTGCCACTATCTGGGCGTCCTCCACGCAGGCTCCTGTCAGGAGGAAAATATAGGTGCCCGCCTCCAGCCTGGCGATGGGGTCTCCCGTCCGGAGCTTATCCATCAGGATATGTTCCATCCTCCGGCTGTCCGTGGTAGGGGTGCTGTCGCTTTCCAGGCTGATGATTACCAGGGAAGCGGTCTCCCCGGAACGCCTCATGTGGCGCTTCTCCAGGGCGACGATGCTCTGGAACGTGCTGAAAGTGCAGAAGAATGCCCTTGTGTCCGGTTCTTCCTCGCACACCAGCCTGAGGATGTCCGCTTCGTCCATGCCTTTCTTCCTCAGGCCGTCCGCCAGGGTATAGAGCTGTTCGATATGTTCCGGCGGGCGCATATCATATTCCGACAGCATCCTTTTCTTGAATGCCTCATATTTTTCTATGGCCTGGCCGGGCTGTCCCAGGGCGATGAAGGCCTGCATCTGGTAGGCAATGAAATCTTCCATGCTGAAATCCACGGCATACGCCTGGCTGCAGATGCTTACGATTTCCACCCACTGTTCCTTTTTGTGCAGGAGGGGCAGCACTGCCTTGCAGCTGTCCAGGTAGAGGGTCTGGTAGTATTGGCGCATCGTCCTGGCCCATTCCGCGTCATTGCCCGCCAGGAAATCCCCCTTGTAGAGGGCCACCGCCTGGCGCAGCAGGTCGCAGCACTCTTCTCCCGATCTCCCTCTGGCCCTCACGCACAGATTTTCGAATTCCTCTGCGTCCAGTTCCAGATGTATCCCCGGATTCCATCCGTAGCAGTCCTGAAGCGTCAGGAGCATGTTCTCCTGCTGGGGGTACATCTCCTTCAGGAGGTTGCGGGTCTTGAACAGCATGTTCCGCAGGGCATTGGCCGGATTGCTGCTGTTGTCCGCCCAGAACTGCTCGATCAGCTCCTCCGCGGAAATGGTCCTTGTGTGGTTCACTATCAGGTACTGTAGGAAAGAGCGCACTTTCTTTCCCATTTTGCTCACCAGTTCGCTGTTTTTCGTCTTCTCTTCTTCTGTATTTCCGCAGGAAAATGCTCCCAGCAGTTCAAAACGAAAGATGTTCCTCTTTTCCATATGCAATTGCCATAGAAATACCTGGCATCCCCCTTTCTTCCATCCGATGTCGCCAGCGAACGCCCTGGAGCCTTTGATGGTCGTAAAGGGCCGCATTCTGTGACATAAGTGAGCATAGGCTGGAAAGGGCTGTTGGTACGGACTATAGAACCAGAAACAGTCCACCCAGCTGCCAAATTGACTGCCGAGCTGACTGCCAGTTCGACTGTTGGATGGACTGCCAGATGGACTGCTGAACGACTGCCGGATAGATGGACTGCCGCAGCGGCGATCTGCCATATCCCTACAGCAGGATTCCCGCCTTCAGCCGGTTCATGTTCTCCCGCTTCAGATCCAGGCTGGGATGGACATATTGGTTCATGGTGATGTTGATATTGGAATGCCCCAGAATCTCGCTCAGCGTCTTCACATCGAACCCCGCTTCAATGCAGCGCGTGGCAAAGGTATGGCGCAAAGTGTGGAAATGCGCCTCCTCGATTCCGCATTCCCGCAGATATTTCTTCAGATGCCGCTGAAGCTTCCGGGGATCCAGGCATCTCTCCGTGCCCGTAAGGACGAAAGCGTCCGGATTCTCCGCGTAAAACCGTTTGCACAAGGCGGCGATGTCCGGCATAAGCGGTATCGTACGCAGGGAACTCTCGCTTTTGGGGGAATCCAGGATAAGGACTGTCTTATGGTCGTCTTCAGGCCGGGAGCCCGATTCCTTTGGGAGCCGCTGTGCCGTATGGCAGACCGCAATCGTGGATGTCTCAAAAGAAATGTCGCACCATCTCAGGGCGCAGATTTCCCCTATCCGCATCCCTGTTCGCAGGGCAAGGTAGATGCCGAACTTGCAGAAATCCATGTCCTGGGCGAGAATCTCCGTCAGGGCTTCCTCCTCCTTTTCGTCCAATACCCGTACATTTTTCTTATATGCCTTGGGATATGTGATTTCCAAATCGGGAAGTCTTTCCTCTGACCGCTTGCCCACATAGGAAATCAAGGAATGGAGCAGCGTCAGAATGCTGCGGACTGTCTTGACAGAAAGCTTCTTATTATATAGAAGCATCTGTGTAAATGCGTCGATTTCTTCGGACGAAATCTCCCATGGGAGCTTGTCCCCGAAGAACGGCTTGATGTGTTTGTTGATGTTCGCCTTGTATTTTTCATAGCTTGATGCCTTCAGGCGCGGCTTGTTCGTAAATAACCACCTGTCGCAGAACTGGGAAAAAGCCGCCTCTTTCCTATTTTGCTGGTCTTTTTCGGTCTCCAGCTTCTCTCTGGCGCGGACGGCCTTTTCCCGGGCTTCCTCATAGGTCCTGCCGTAGCAGAAGCCATAGATCAGCTTCCCGTCCGCCTTTCGTCCTTTGATGTAGCGCGCTTCGAACCGTCCGTCTTTTCTCTGGAACACATTTTCTCCTCTTGCCATATAACAGCACCTCCTCTTTTGTGTAGCTATTAGTTTACAGAAGAGTGGCGCCGTTTGGCTAGAAGGTAATTAGTAAAATATCTTGACGTAAATGTTGGGTTGCAAAATGATTCTGACTCGAGTATAATGAAACAGACGATAAGTTGTCGTAGAATGCGGCCATCTACGACATTTTTGCCTGAAATCTTAAGCTATATCTCGCACAGTCAAAAAATGCAAAGCCCTTGATGATTCAATAGGCTTTGCATCCTTTTATGGTCGTGCTATTCAGTTTATGGCCATAGCCTAGCTCGTGCTTCCCAGGCTTTCCAGCCACACTCTATTCTCTGTACTCTTTCCCCAGGCATCAAGCGCAAGCTCATATGTATCGTTGACTTTCTGCTTTACTTCTCGTATTTCTTTCTTTAATTCCATCTGTCCAATTCTCATTGCCGACATTTCGGATTCAAGTTTTTCGAGCCTGTTATTAATCGGTTGAAGCTTTGTATCCATTAATGAAGCAATCTTTGTATCCATTAATGAAGAAATCTTCGTATCCATTAATGAAGCAATCTTTGTATCCATTAATGAAGAAATCTTTGTATCCATCAATGAAGCAATCGCTTGCAGATCGTCATTTGTCAATGCCATTATATCACGCTCCTTTATGTAGGTGTTTTCATGCTGTTGCTTTTCACTGAATAGTATACCACAATCCGGATGCAAAGTCTATTCAATTATCAAGATGGCTCTTCCCGGGTCTCTTCCCGCTCAAGCTCTATCCGTCTGTCATATGTGTAATCCAGCTGTGTCACCTTTGTCACCTCCTCGCGGCACCGTATCAGGAATTCCCGCAGCACGTCTTCATACTCCCTGTTTCCTGCCATAAGGCTCCTCCTTTTTAGTCTGTAGGAGAATCATGGCCTGGGTATTGCATGCGGAAACTTCTACCCTTATTGATAATGATGGATAAAATAAAAGCATGAATTTCCCTGATCTGATGAAAAATCTGATATTGGACAGGTATGCAGCCCCAACGGCCATACCGGATTTGAAATGATGCTTTGTATAAAGTGTAGCATATTTCCGGAGGAATGGCAAATATTTTTTCTTTTGCACAAAAATCGGCGAAAAATCGAAAACCGTGACATCCGACCCCGCAGAACAAATATGCAGGGACAGAAGCTTTCCTTCCGGAACAGTAAATCCATTTTTCTTGGATTTCACAGCCATGCCTCCTCCTCCAGTGTTTCCTGCGCGGAGTCGCGGCTAAACTGCTCCGACCGGGACCTGAACAGTTCAAAGCAGCCTCCTTTCCCCGCCATCAGCTGGGCGTGGCTGCCGGTTCCCGGCGATGCAGGCTATGATATCCTGTTCTGTCTCCGCGTCTATGGCGCTGGTGACCTCGTCCAGAAGCAATACCCGGGAATCCTGGTATAGCGCCCGGGCGATGGCCATTTTCTGGGCATTCCCGCCGGAGAGCACCATGCCCTCCCCGGAAAGCTCCCGGGTCATGTCCCAATCCAGATTCCTCTTTCCTGGGAACTGCCCGGAGCATCACCGGCTGGATGCTGGCAATCAGCCCTATGCTGATTAAACCGCCCAGCAGAAACCCAATCAGGTAGAAGAGGGTCGCCACCGCTTCCTTCGCCATGTCGGGGCAGTTTCGGAGCGCATAGATATACTCCTCATAAAATCCCGGGTCGTCATTGGAGGACAGAGGCATCCGGGCAGCGTTCCTGCAGAGCATCCTGTCGATGGAACAGCATATCTTGCGGTTGCCCACTGCCCAGATTCGTCCGCTCAGCACGGATTCAAAAGTGAGATTGATGAGATAAAAGAATGCCAACGCCGCCAGAAAGGGCAGCATCCTGGAGAAATCCCTGCCCTTCTGGATGAAATTGTAGATTGTGCCCACCAGCAGGACATCTATGATCAGATTCCGGGGCGAGTTAATCATGGCGTTGACTGCGGTGCCGATGACCTATGCCTTTGAGCCTTTCCAGGCCAGGCCGATCAGCTTGAGATTTGCCTTTAGCGTCTTCATGACAATGTACTCCCTTCACACACTTTTCGTTGATGGATGCTTTCAACTATATAGTCCCTGAAAGGTTTCCATTTGTCATCTATATTTGGTCAGAATTTTTTATTTTCCCTTACTGCTTCTCCACGCTCATCCAGCACCCCTCCGCGCCCAGTCTGTTCTCCGGCGGAGTCAATATACCCATCTGAACCAAACAGTCAACCAGAGAATCCAGCACCATCATACCGCCCAGGCCGATTGCATACTCCCACTCTCCCAGCAGATGCTCCGGTACAAATCTGCGGATCAAGCCGGACAATTTTTCTGCCACAGTCTCCGCACATTCCGTCAGGTACCCATCGGCAAGCCGATCTGTGACAGCAAACAGCCTGTCCCTGTCTTTCCTTTCACATACCAGAATCTTCGTATAGAGGTTTTCACCGTCCCGGTAAAGGTATCCGCATTCTATGGCTTTGGCGGCATGCTCCCTTTCGGCATCGGAGAGACTGTCCACTGCAAGCCCGTCCACAGCACGCATAGCAAGCTGCAGCCGGAAATCGTTGGCCACATTATGCCCACAGTCGAAATGGCGGTCAATCCAGTTATTGTATATATTTTCCAGATATACCCATGGATAGCCGCATATATTGGAAGCATACACTCCGTCCTGTCCTCCTCCGTAGCTTCTGCCATCGTCCACATAGCCATATACATGGAATGGACGCTCAATCTTTTTTACCTGAGAAAAATATTTTCTGGACAAAACATTATGTACACAACCAATGAATACATGTTCCATCTGCTGTACCTGCTGCCAGAGAATCAGATTCCAGTCAGCTCTTCGGTTGAGATAGGGAAAAGCCATGTACTCTTCCTTATGCTCTTTCACATACTCGGAAACAATGCGGCAGACGGCGGGAATCTGTTCCGTATAGGCAGCACGCATCTGGCTGATTTCCTCTTTGTCAAACAGAATGAAATTGATCGCATATTTGCTTACGGCATTTCTGCCCGTGGCACCTTTGTCTATATCCAGCTTGCGCAGCAGCCCGTACTGGCCGTTTTCCCCTTGCCTTAAGATTTCCAGCTCTTCCTCCACATACACGGTAGGGACGTGCAGTTCCTCCGCGGCTTCCGCTGCGCTCACGGATTTCTTTCGGCAAAGCCACACAAGATGCTTCGAAAACTGTCTGGTGCACACCTTTCGGGGATCTCCCCAGCCAGGGGCGCCGCTTCCCCATATGACATACTCCATTTGGTCAAGGACTACCGGTTTCTCATTGATTTCTGCCATTTCTTCTACCTCGCTCTGAATTTTCTTCCTTGCCGAAAACAGCCTCTGCTGAACCGCTCCCACGCTGGTATTCTGCCGCCTGGCAACCTCCGCCACGGACAGGCCGTCCAGATAGTACAGAATCATCACCTCTCTGTATGCTTTCGTCAGAAAGGCAATCTGGCGGTAGACGCCCCTCAGCAGTTCCCGGCTGTCGTCCTGGCTTTCCGGGTTTGCCATAAGCCGGAAAGCATCCTCCGGGTCTCCCTCGTAGGTCATTTCGCTACGTCGCCTTTTTTTGTCCGAAAAATCGGCATATGTGTTCCTGGCGATCCTCCATAGGAATCCATACAGGTTCTCGACGTCCCCCTCCGTATTCGCTGCTTTCACCAGTTCCAACACGATATCCGAGCACAGCTCCTGCGCTTCCTGGCTGTCGCTGGTTCTGGCGTAGCAGAAGCCGAACAGCTTGTCCAGCAGTTCCTGATCCATTATTTTCAGCAATTCCTGTTTTTTCATCTTTCTGTTGTTCTCCAAAGTCATTGATCAATGCTTTCAACTGTATAGTCCCCCGGAGTCTGGAATTATTAGGCGGGGAGCAAAAATTTTTCCAAAAAAATTCCCTTATCTCAAATAAGGGAATCTAAACATAACTTTTTATTACTGCCGCTAACCTTGCCAGGGATTTCGCCTGGCTCTTTGATAATTGGATTTCTGTCTCCGACTTTTGAAGCAATGCGTGGTATTCATTCTCTCCAGATATCGGGTCAGGAATGACGCAGACTTCCACTGAATCACACTGTTCGCGCGTCAGTGCGATGATAGCCTTCAATTCTTCCCCTTTTTCTTTTATTTCCGCCTCGGTCAATCCTTTATTATACAGCGCATGCAGGCGTTCTTCATCCATTATTATCTCATCCAGCCCTCTTCCGCCATCCCGATCCACCGATACGCCTTTGCTGTCCTTAAACAATGCCGATGACGGTCTGCCATCTTTCATAAAAATCGGCTTGCTTTTTACTCTGCGGTATATTTCCGTCCAATCCTTTTCAGCCATAAAAATCCACCACCATCTGCTTCATTTTATCAGTGGCTGAAACGCCTTGAAAGACAAATTCCTCTTCTCCAACGGACAATGTATCTGAAAAAGCTTCAATCCTGTCCTCGTATATTTCAAATTCAAGATACTCGCCGTTCTCTTTTTCGTATTCAAATTGGATAGAACCACAGGCTGTGGGACATATGAACGGTTCAGCTGCCAGCTGCATCAGGATTCCCCTGCATTTTTCAATCAGTTGAGCCGGAAAAGGAATCGCGCCGTTTCGATTCCAATCATCGTCCAGCTTTGCTATTTCGTCCAATGCAGCGCTTGCCGTCACATAGTTCTTCTCCAGGGACTGAATGCCAGTATATACCATTGAGTATAATTTTTCCAGCTGCTCATATTTTTCCCTATTATATCCCACAACATTGCTTTTTATTCCCGTATCTAACCAAAAAGCATTTTCGAATTTCTCAAAAAGGCCGTTAAGGATGTATGTAGCTACACTTCTTCTCCTGTCCGTATCCCATATCATCGATTGGCTCAACACTGCACTATTAGAGTTATAATACATCCAGCATCTTCCCTTTCAGTTTTTCTGCACATCTGTCCATAGCTTCTTTTCCTGATATCCCTTGTTCACTCAATTTTCTTTCGGGCAAACTGTTTATATCGAACACTATCTTGTTTTCATCCTTTGACTCATTGATTGAAAAATATGTCCATACGTTATAAGCCCCATCATTTTCTAGCCATGATATATTGGCTTCCCTGGCACTATTGAATTTGTCTATAGAGATATGCTCCATCAATAATTCACGGAAACTATCGGAAGATACGATTTCTGCCACTATGCCAACCCTGTCAACCATGATGTCACATCCATGAATCGCAGACAGAATCTTATCATTAAAATCATGGAACAGTTCCTGCCAATTACATTTTGATGGGACATGAAAGAAGAAATCCAATCTGTTCTTGCTGAATGTCAGAGATTTGTTTACGTCATTCCATATACACCTCGGCATGTCCACAGGTGCGTCATCGGGAATAGGTATGGACTGTGGCTCTGTCTTCATAACATCCTTTAATCGATCATACAGGCTGCTCATAAGCCCAAATGCCCTCATTCCAAGTTTTTCCCTAAAGAAATAAACCATTTGGACTTTATAAATGTTTACATTCGGGCTTTTCATATGTTTTCCTTTCTTTCTCCACTTGATATTTAAATTATAGCAAATCCTTGCATTTCTTCAATACTTTTTTCTAAGTTCGTGGACTTTTCGTTTTGCTGATTCGTTGCTACAGCTTTTTCCGCATAGGTAGGCCTGAAAAAGTTCAGCAGTCCTATCCTGACATTTATGTCAAGTCTGCCCGCTCTACTGACGGCTCTGTCGGTTTTCTGTTTTTGGCTTTATGACATGTACGTAATTTATAATACTGTGCCTGGGCCTGCCACAGTTCATGATACTTTCCTTTCTCTTCCCGCAGCAGCGACTCATGGGTTCCCAGCTGCACGATTTCGCCCTGGTCGAACACCGCTATCCTGTCGCAGAACCTACAGGAGGCCAGCCTGTGGCTGATGTAGACTGCAGTCTTCTCCCCGGCTATTTCGTTGAAGCCGGAGTAGACCTCATACTCCGAAATCGAATCCAGGGCTGCCGTGGGCTCGTCCAGAACCAGAAACGGCGCGTCCCGGTACAGCGCACGGGCCAGGGCAATCTTCTGGGCTTCGCCGCCGGAGACCTCCACGCCGCATTCCTCAAAATCCCGGAACAGGCAAGTCTCCACGCTCTCCGGCATGGCGGCAAGCCGCTCTCCGAATCCGGCTTTTATCAGGCATTCCCGGACTTTCTCCCTGTCGTAAGCGAGGAAGCCGCCACGTTCTGCCCCAGGGTAAAGGAGAACAGCTTGAAGTCCTGGAAGACCACTGAAAACAGGGACAGGTATTCCTGGTAGTCATATTCCCTGATGTCCACGCCGTTGAGCAGGATCTGCCCCTCCGTGGGGTCGTACAGGCGGCACATAAGCTTGATGAAAGTGGTCTTCCCCGAGCCGTTTCTGCCCACCACCGCAAGCCGCTGCCCCGCCTGGAACCTTACGGAGACGTTCTTCAGGGCGAACGCATCCGCTCCCGGGTACCGGAAAGAGACATTTCGGAACTCTATTGCATATTCCTTTTCTTTGCCATAGCCTTTATTATCACTTGCCCCATTGCCTTTGCCATGCTCCTTGCTGTCTCCTGTTCCCCATTCTTTGCCATACCCATTACTCGAATCCACTCCATTATCTCTGCCATACTCCTTGCTGTGGCCTGTTCTCCATTCTTTGCCATCCCCATTACTTGCGCCCACCCCATCATCTCTGCCATCCCCAAAACACACCTTGCCGACAGGAATCGTGCCCTGCTGCATCTTCTGGGGAATATCGAAATAGGCGAGATAGTCTTTCACAAAAGGTGTATTGTACCTGATATCCGCGAACACCTGGAAATAGCTTGTGATACAGCCTGTCAGCGTCTCTACAAAGCCCGCATACTTCACGATGCTCCCTACGCCGAACACGCCTGACAGAGCGTAGATACAGACGAACATATAGCAGAGCGCCCGCAGAACCGTCCCCGCGATCGTCAGGGGAATCCCCAGCACATACCTTTTTGACGCCATGGCGCGGAAAGCTTCTTGATGCAGGTCGAACGCATAGTCCCTGAGCTTTTTGATCATCTTATCCTGGCGGTAGATGCGCACATCCTTTCCCATGTTGTAGCAATCCACGGCCTCCCCGATGCGGTTCTCTTCCATCATGGTCCGGGACACCTGCCCGGACACGGCGCTCATTTTGTCCTGAATCCGAAAAGAATACCACACCCGGAACACCATGAGCCCCGCCATCACAAGCGCAAACAGGACAAGGTACCAGCGGAATCCCGCCGCGAACATCAATATGAACATTTCGAGCCCCAACGCCAGCGCAAGCACGGAGCTCGCCGTGATGTTGGCGAGCCTTCCCACGGAGAGCAGCAGAAGCCCCCTGCCGTGGCTGTTGATCATGGCCGATTCGGCAATCTTGCGGCGCAGCTGCCGGACTTCCGCCTTTTCCAAATCCTCATAGTCCAGCGTCAGCGTCTTGCGGTTCTCATAGGCGGCTTCCCTCTGATCCAGGAGGATCTCGCTGTGCCCGAAAGCGCGGTTCAGGATACCGCCGGTTACCGCGATGGCAAAGTTGCCCAGCACCGTAACCAGCACCAGCATGGCCAGCCGCTCCCTGTCCAGGTTCCCCAGGATTTCATTTACGATCTCCGCGGAGAGGTACAGGTTGAAATAAGGGGAAAGCCTGCCGAAGAAAGACTTCAGCACCAGCAGCGGGAAATAGGACGGCGCAAAGGAACGCAAAAGCTTCAAGGCACGGATATTGGGATTGTCGTCACGCATCTTTCCTGTCCTCCTTGTAGTATCGGCTCTGCAGCGCGAACATGCGGGCGTACTTACCGCCCAGCTCCATCAGTTCTTCATGGGTTCCGCACTCGGCGATCTCACCGTTTTCCAGGTAAAGGATTCTGTCGCAGAACCGGGTGGAAGCCAGCCGGTGGGAAATGTACACCGCTGTCTTGCCCGCCGTCAGGTCATTGTATTTCAGGTACAGCTCGTTCTCGGCGATAGGGTCAAGGGCCGCGGTGGGCTCGTCCAGCACGATGACAGGTGCGTCTTTGTAAAGCGCCCGGGCAAGCATCAGCTTCTGCTCCTCCCCGCCTGACAGTTCGACGGAATCCTCAAATACGCCTTTCACCAAATGGCTGTCCATGCCCTTGGGAAGCGAGGCAATCTTTTCCGCAAGCCCCGCCTGCCTTAGCACCTCTGCCACCCTCTCCCTGCGCATTTCCTCTTCACAAGGCGCAGCCTCCCCTCCAAGGCTTTCTCTTCTGCCGGATGATGTCCTCTCCCTGCGGATTCCTCTTCCGTCAGACGTATCGCGCTCTCCAAAGCTTTCTCTTCTGCCGGATGTCACCCTCTCCCTGCGGATTTCCTCTCCACAAGGCGCACTGCGCTCCTTGCGGGCTCCCACCTCGCCGGACGAGACAAATTCCGCAATTGTGACCGGCAGCAGATAGATATCCTGGAACACCGCGGAGAACAGCGAATAATACTCCTCAATATTATATTCGGAAACGGAATGCCCTCCCAGCCTGACATCGCCGCCCATGGGATAATAGAGGCCGCACAGCAGCTTCACCAGGGTGGTCTTGCCCGCGCCGTTGGGCCCTACGATGGCTATCTTCTCCCCCCTGCGGATCCTCAGATTTATGTTCTTCAGCGCGTACTTCTCCCCGTCCTCCGAGGGATAGCGGTAAGAGACATCGGAAAACGCAATCTCTACCGGCCATTCCTCCTCTGGCGGCAGCGGACAGCCCTGCCCGTGATTGTACCTTTCCCCCATCTGAAAATACGCGCGGTAATATCCTATCCGAATCCCTTTTTGCACTACGTCATTGTAGTTGTCCCCGATGTCCTTCAGCCAGGCGGAGAACCCTGTGACCGTGGCAAAATAGAAGACAAAATCCCCGGCGCCTATGCGTCCGTCCAGAACCATGGCAATCAGCACCCCATATGCCGCGCTGTTCTGAATAAGCATCAGCAAGGCCCCCAGCACCGCCCCTCCCAGGCCCCTTCCGCTGACCTTTTTCGTCCAGGCAAAGCGCTCCCTCTGAAACCCCTCCAGCATTTCATCCAGCCAGTCGGACATCCCGTAGAGCCGGATGTCCTTGGCATGGTCGAATTTTCGGGAAAAGCTCTGCAGATAACCGATTTTCCGGTCTATGGCCGTCCAGCTGTCCCTGTTCTTCTCTATGTAATCGTGCTGCCAGCGGCTGAACAGATACGTGACATAGGCCGACAAGAGCAGAAACGCCAATATCCAAGGGGAAATCGTGACGATCACGGAGCCATAGGTGAAAATCCCAAGGATGCTGACAAGGAGATTCATCAGGGAATGCCAGACGAACTCCGGGGAGCACTGGCCGGAACAGGCATCGTTCATGGCGTTCTGGTACTTAAGGTTCTCCTGGGGGCTGTCGGTGTTCTCATAGTCGGTGCGCATGAATTTTTCATTCATTGCATTCTGATACAGAAGCGACAGGCTGTACTGCCTGGCCTGTAGCTTGCTCCCGCAGAAGCCGTGGAACAGATTCACCAGCAACAACACGCCAAAGTAGCCCGCGATGACGAAGCCAATCCTCCGGACGCTCTGCCGCTGCGTCACTGCGTCCAACAGCACTTTCGGGAAATAGTTCTCCGCAAAGGGCAGAAGGACCCGCCCTTACTTCTCCACGCTCATCCAGCACCCCTCCGCGCCCAGGCCGTCCTCCGGGGGCGTCAGGATGCCCTCTCCCACCAGGGACTCGATCAGCGCGTCCAGCACTGCCATGTCTGCCAGCTGGTTCGCGAACTCCCACTCCCCCAGCAGATGCTCCGGCACGATCCTGCGAATCAGCCTGGCCATTTTTTCCGCCACGGCCTCCGCGCATTCGTCCAGATACCCCTGGGCAAGCCTGCCTGTAAGGTCGAACAGCCTGTCCCTGTCCTCCCTGCTGCACACCAGGATCTTCGTGTAGAGCATCCCGCCCTCGCGGTACAGATAGCCGCATTCTATGGCCCTGGCGGCGTCTTCTTTCTCGGCTTCGGAGAGCCCGTCCAGGCTAAGCCCCTCCAGGGCCCGGAGCGCCATCTGCAGCTGCGCGTCCCTGGCCACATAGTGCCAGACGTTGAAATGCCGGCCAATCCATTTGTTATAGATATTCTCCATCTGAATTCTGCTATAGCCGCATATATTCTCAGCCTTTACCGTGTCCCATCCTCCGCCGCAGTCCTTGCTTGCGCCCTCGTAGCCGAACACGCTGAATGGACGTTCCACCCGCTTCACCTGGGCAAAATATTTTTCCCGCAGAATCCTCTCTACACAGCCCCGGAAAGTATGCCACATCATGTGCACCTGCTGCCATAGAATCAGGTTCCAGTCCCTCTCCCTGTTGAGATAGGGAAACGCCAGATACTCTTCTTTGTGGGCTTTCACATAATCGGAAAGGATGCGGCAGACCGTCGGCACCTGTTCCCGGTATGCCCCGCAGACCTGTCCCATTTCCTCCCTGTCCAGCAGAATGAAATTGATCGCGTATCTGCCCATGGCGTTTTTGCCCATGGCGCTTCTTCCATTGTCCAGTCTCCGCAACAGGCCGTACTGGCCGTTCACCCCTTTCCTCAGAATCTCCAGTTCCTCCACATACACCGTGGGAACATGCAGCTGCTCTGCCGCCTCCGTGGCGCTCACGGACTTCTTGCGGCAAAGCCATACCAGGTGCCGGGAGAACTGCCTGGTGCACACATGGCTAGGGTCTCCCCAGAACGGATCCCCGGTTCCCCATATCTGGAACTCTATCTGGTCAAGGATTACAGGTTTTGGATTGATTTCTGCCATTTCTTCTACCTCGCTTTGTATTTTTTTCCTGGCTGCTAACAGCCGCTGCCTGATGGCTACCTCGCTGGTGTTCTGCCGGAGGGCGATCTCCGCCGTGGACAGCCCGTCCAGGTAAAAGAGAATCATCACCTCCCGGTAAGCCTTTGTCAGAAAAGAGATCTGACCGTAGACGGCGTCCAGCAGTTCTTTGCTGTCGTCACCGCCCTCCTGGCTTGTCAGGAAAGGAAGGACGTCTTCCGGATTCCCCTGGTAGACACCGGTGATATGTCGGTTTTTCCTGTCCGTAAAGTCGGCATAGGTATTCCGGGCCACCTGCCACAGGAATCCGTACAGATTCTCGATGTCTCCCTCGGCCCTGGCCGCCTTTACCAGCTCGAACATGATATCCGAACAGAGTTCTCTCGCCTCCTGGCTGTTCCTGGTTCTGGCGTAACAGAAGCCGAACAGCTTTTCCAGCAGTTCCTGATCCATGATTTCCAGCAGTTCCTGTTTTTTCATTTCAGTTTTCTCCGTTTTTGTTTTTATTGGTATAGTCCGGGGGTGAGGGTGGTTTGTTAGGTAGCAGCCAAAATTTTTCCACCTGTGCGGTTTAAGTTAACCTGTCCTTGTTCTTAACGGCTGGACATTTCTCCACAATGGAGTAT
>ERZ808037.960-NODE-960-length-21942-cov-13.507523_pt1 | contig 21942 bp, 16 predicted proteins | sample MGYA00380190_ERZ808037 | MGnify/ENA primary metagenome ERZ808037 (study PRJEB31490, sample SAMN06133399) | mouse gut metagenome | isolation source: J9 | host: mice | place: China: Chengdu | collected 2015-05 ... | reverse complement strand
GCGCCGTGGCCGGGGAGCGGTTCCAGGAGCTGTTCTTTGCCAGCTGCAAGGACCAGGCCATCGCGGACTACGTGAAGGGGCTGCTGTAAAAAATCTGCCCACAGGCAAAAAAATCCTCGGGAGTTATCCCGAGGATTTTTTCATGCCTTATTGCTCCCGCTGGCGCTCCAAATACTCGTCGTAGGTGGTCCTGCTGTCGATGAGCTTCCCCTCCGGGGTGAAGTCAAACACCCGGTTGCACACGGTCTGGATCAGCTGGTGGTCATGGGAGGCCACCAGCACATTGCACTTCACCGCCTCCAGCCCCTTGTTCAGCGCGGCGATGGACTCCAGGTCCAGGTGGTTGGTGGGCTGGTCCAGCAGCAGCACATTGGCCCCGGACAGCATCATCCGGGACAGCATGCACCGCACCTTCTCCCCGCCGGACAGCACCTTCACCGGCTTGTGGACCTCGTCGCCGGAGAACAGCATCCGGCCCAAAAAGCCCCGGAGGTACTGCTCCTGGGGGTCCTTGGAGAACTGGCGCAGCCACTGGACCAGATCGTCCTCACAGTCCTGGAAGTAGGGGGTGTTGTCCTTGGGAAAGTAAGAGAAGGTGGCGGTCTGGCCCCATTTGACGGCGCCCTCGTCGGGCTCCAGCTCCCCGGACAGGATTTTGAACAGGGCGGTGTGGGCGTTCTCGTTCTCCCCCACAAAGGCGATCTTCTCGTCGTGGCCCACGATGAAGGAAACCTTGTCCAGCACCTTCACCCCGTCGATGGTCTTGGACACGTCGGTGACGAAGAGGATGTCCTTGCCCACCTCCCGGTCGGGGGTGAAGCCCACGAAGGGGTAGCGCCGGGAGGAGGCGGGCATCTCCTGCACCGTCAGCTTGTCCAGCAGCTTGCGCCGGGCGGTGGCCTGCTTGGACTTGGACTTGTTGGCGGAGAAGCGGGAGATGAAGTCCTGGAGCTCCTTGATCTTCTCCTCGTTGCGCTTGTTCTGGTTCTTCACCAGCTGCTGGACCAGCTGGGAGGACTCGTACCAGAAGTCGTAGTTGCCCACGTACATCTTGATTTTGTTGTAGTCGATGTCCACAATGTGGGTGCACACGGTGTTGAGGAAGTGCCGGTCGTGGGACACCACGATGACGGTGCCCTCAAAGTCCAGCAAAAAGTCCTCCAGCCAGTTCACCGCGTCGATGTCCAGGTTGTTGGTGGGCTCGTCCATCATCAGCAGGTCCGGACTGCCGAACAGGGCCTGGGCCAGCAGCACCTTCACCTTCAGCCGGGGGTCCAGGGTGGCCATGGGGCTGTCGTGGTACTCGGTGCCCACACCCAGGCCCTGGAGGATGCGGCTGGCGTTGCTCTCCGCCTCCCAGCCCCCCAGCTCGGCGTACTCCTCCTCCAGCTGGCAGGCCAGCAGGCCGTCCTCGTCGGTCATCTCCTCCTTGGCGTACAGGGCGTCCTTCTGCTTTCCAATGTCGTACAGCCGCTGGTTGCCCATGACCACGGTGTCCATCACGTTGTAGGCGTCGTAGGCGTTCTGGTCCTGCTTCAGCACGGACATGCGGATGTTGGGCAGTATGCTCACCTCGCCGGAGGTGGAGTCCAGCTCGCCGGACAGGATCTTCAAAAAGGTGGACTTGCCCGCGCCGTTGGCGCCGATGATGCCGTAGCAGTTGCCCCGGTCGAATTGCAGGTCCACGTGGGAGAACAGCGGGGTGCCGCTGTAGTTCAGGCTCAGGTCGGTGACTGTAATCATGGTGTCGCTCCTTTATCAATTGTACGAAACTCGCGGGAACTATCCTACCACAGGTGACGGGGAAAAGACAATGGCTTTGTGGAAAGACTTTTATTTTCAGCTGGAGGCGGGCAGGGGGACCATAATATTGATCTCAAACCAGCCGCCCCGGTTGTGGAGGGTGACGGTGCCCCCGTACTTGGCGGCGGTGTGGCGCACCGATTTGATGCCGTAGCCGTGGTAGGCGGCGTCCCCCTTGGTGGACACCGGCAGGCCGTCCCGGAACTCCACCTCCTCGGGGCAGAAGTTCTGGCACTGGATCACCAGAAAGTCCCGCTTGACATACACCGCCAGCCGGATCAGCCGCCGCTCCTTCTCCCGGATGCGCAGCTCGTACTCAATGGCGTTGTCCAGGATATTGCCGAAGATGGTGCAGATGTCCATCACGTCCATGAACTCCAGCCGCCCACCGTCGGCAATGCAGGTCAGCTCCACCTCATGGCGGGCGCAGTACAGGCTCTTGCCGGTGAGCACCGTGTCCAGCACGGAGTTGCCCGTCTTGTTCTGGGCCTCATAGTCCCGGATCTCCTCCTCCATGCCGTCCAGGTAGGCGGAGCGCTTGTCCGCGTCCGGCTCCGCCCGGAGCACCGCGATCTGGTGCTTCAGGTCGTGGTATTTGTGGTTGATCACCTCGATGCTCTCCCGGGACTGGCGGTACTGGGCGTACTGGTTTTGCAGAATGTTCTGGATGGCCCCCAGCTCCCGCTGCATGTACAGCTCGCACCGCTGCACGTGGTAGGCGTACAGCATGGCCACCCCGGCCAGGTCCACCAGGGTCCGGATGTTGTAGATGTCGGTGAGCACGGAGCTGGTGAAGGGGGTTCCGCTGTGCACAAAGCTGAGGTTGCTCAGCAGAAAGCAGGCCAGGGCCATGAGGATGGGGCTCCACAGCTCCCTGAGCTGGAAGGACAGGGCGGCGCTGGGGTCGTCCCGGCGGGTCTCCAGCCAGTACATCCCCACAAAGACCAGGGGGAACACCCCGCCCAGCGAGGCAAGGGCCAGAATGCCCCGGCGCAGCCCCGCCCCCTGCCACCCCAGGGCGTACAGCACGTAGGAGTAGAGCTGCCACTCCAGGGAGGCGGCGAACTCCGCCAGCAGGAAGGCCCGCACCGTACAGTAGGCCGCGCTGGCCAGCGGCATATCACAGCACGCGGAGATGAGCAGGAACATCAGCCCCACCGCCGCCGCCATGCAGGGCAGCCACAGGGCGATGTGCAGCGCGTCGGTGGCCTGCAAAAACAGGCACTGGACGGCCAGGCCCAGCCCCAGCGCCCCCCAGAGCCTGGGGCCGCTGAACCGCCGGGGGTGCCTGCCGATGTAGACCAGGCAGGCGCACCACTCGGCGGCGGCGGTGACCAGGCGGGGGATGTCGGACAGGTAGATGGGGTTCACGGCGACACCCCCCCCACACAGTCGGCCAGCGCCTCCAGAAAGGGGGCCCGCCGGCCCCGGCTGATGAGCAGCCTGCTCCCATGGACCACGGCGCAGCCGTCCTGAATGCCGTCCACATGCTCCAGATTGACCAGATACCCCTTGTTGCAGCGGGCAAACCCCCGCCCCTCCAGCTCCTGCTCAATCTGCTGGAGGGTGGCGGTGGAGGCGTAGACGCCGGTGCGGGTGTGGAACATGAGCTGGCGGCCCAGCCGCTCCACAAAAAAGATCCCGTCGATCTCCAGCTTCATCGCCCCCCCCTTCACCGCCACGGTGAGAAAGCCCGCCTCCCGCTTGCGCACAAACTGCAGCGCCCGGTTCAGCCGCTGGGAGAAGGAAAAATAGCTCAGCGGCTTGAGGATGTAGTCCAGGGCGTTCACCGCGTAGCCCTGAATGGCGTACTGGGCCAGATTGGTGACAAAGATGATGACCACCTCCGGGTCCTTCTCCCGGACGTAGCCCGCCGCCGTCATCCCGTCCATAAAGGGCATCTCCACGTCCATGAGGATCAGGTCGAACTCCGGCCGGTAGCGCTCCACCAGGTCCTCCCCATTGTCATAGCGGGTGATGTGAAAGGCCCGGCCCGTCTCCTGGCCAAACTGGGCGATATACTGCTCCATCTGGGCAAAGCACTGGGGGTCGTCCTCGGCGATGGCAATGCGGATCATGGCGTTCTCTCCTCTCCCGTTCCCATTTACGCGGTCCGGCTGAAGCTATTATACCGCCTGCCTACATTCTGTGTCAATCGTTCCCCGTCCCCGCCGCAGCCCCGGGCCGGCATATGCAGAAACTGCCTTCTTGATTTATTTCGTTTGACGTGTTATGCTGATAATAGATCATGATATTGCGAATTTTACAGGCGCCACAAGGAGGCAAGCCATGGACCTGCACACCATCCGCCAGCAGCTGCGCACCCGCGCCGTCTACGACATCCCCCTGCGGGTGACCTATTACGCCCGGGTGTCCTCCGAGAGCGACGAGCAGCTCAACTCCCTGGGCAACCAGATCAGCTACTACGAGGACTTCATCCGCAGAAACACCGCCTGGACCTTCGTCCCCGGCTACATCGACGAGGGCCTGTCCGGCATCTCCACCCGCAGGCGGGAGAACTTCAACCGCATGGTGGACGACGCGGGGGCGGACAAATTCGACCTGGTGGTCACCAAGGAGATCTCCCGCTTCGCCCGCAACACCCTGGACTCCATCCAGTTCACCCGCCGGCTGCTGAGCTGCGGCGTGGGGGTGTTTTTCCAGAACGACAACATCAACACCTTTGACGAGGACAGCGAGCTGCGGCTGTCCATCATGTCCTCCATCGCCCAGGACGAGCTGCGCAAGCTGTCCAGCCGGGTGAAGTTCGGCCACCAGCAGGCCATCCGGCACAGCGTGGTGCTGGGCAACGCCCGCATCTTCGGCTACCGCAAGGAGAACAAGCGGCTGGTCATCGACGAGACCCAGGCCGCCATGGTGCGGGAGCTGTTCGAGCTGTACGCCACCGGCCGGTACTCCATGAAGCAGCTCGAGTCCGTCCTCTGGGAGCGGGGCTGGCGCAACCTCAACGGCAACAAGCTCGCCCACTCCACCATGTCCAACATAATCGCCAACCCCAAGTACAAGGGGTACTATGTGGGCAACAAGGTGCGGGTGGTGGACATGTTCACCAAAAAGCAGAAATTCCTCCCCCCGGAGGAGTGGGTGATGTTCAAGGACGAGACCGGGGAGATCGTCCCCGCCATCGTGTCCGAGGAGCTGTGGGACCGGGCCAACGCCGTGCTGAAGCGGCGCAGCGAGGACGTGAAGGCCCGCCAGGGCATCTGCAACCACGACAACCTGCTCACCGGCAAGCTGCTGTGCACCCACTGCGGGGCCCCCTACTACCGCCGGGAGTCCAAGGACCGCCAGGGCAACAAAAACAGCAAGTGGGTGTGCTCCGGCAAGATCAAGGCGGGGGCGGACTCCTGCCCCTCCTTCGCCATCTATGAGGAGGAGCTCAAGCCCCTGCTGTTCCAGGTGTTCCGAGAGACCGAGGCGGACGCCGACGCCCTGGTGGAGGAGTACGTGCGGATGTACCAGGAGCTGTCCGGCCACGGGGAGCTGCCCAAGCGGATCGAGGAGCACAAGCGGGCGGCGGAGCTGGCCCGGAAAAAGAAGGCCAAGCTGCTGGAGTACAACGTGACGGGCCGGATCTCCGACGAGGAGTTTCTGTCCATGGCCGCCGGGTGCAGCGCCGAGATCCAGGCGGAGGAGGAGGCCGCCCGGGAGCTGGAGGAGCAGCTGGAGTCCAGCGCCAGCCGCAAGCAGCACATCGAGCGCATCCGCCGCACCCTCCGGGCCGCCCAGGACAGCGCCGCCCAGGGCCTCATCGGCCGGGAATTCGTGGATCAGTATATTGATAAGATCTACGCCACCCCCGAGGCGGACGGCACCCTGCGGCTGGACGTGAAGATCTTCACCGGCGAGACCGCCCAAAAATCCCTGGACCGGCTGGCACACCGTACGGGACACACGTTCAAGAAGATGATCGAGGCCTACGAGAACGGCCTGAAGTAACAACCACAGCATTTCCCCTTTCGCGAAAAATAAGCGGCGGCGGAGCCAACCCGGCTCCGCCGCCGCTTGCTCGCTGCCGGGACCGCCGGCCCGCAGCGGCGCGGATTGACAGAAAAATGCGGGCGTGGTAAAATGTCGGAAAAATGGCGGGCACAGGCCCGCGCACCGAGGGAGGAGAGGCCCATGAGGGCGGAAAAACGGCGGCCTGCCCGCCGGTGGTGGCGGCTGGCCGCCGGGCTGGCCGCGGCGGCGCTGGCGGGCTGGGCGCTGCTCAACCTGATCGTGGACCCTTTCGGGGTGTTCGGCGACCGGGTCCTGGGCTGGTGGGACTACAACGAGACCCGCAACCCCCAGACGGCAAAGTTCGCCTACCTGGAGCAGCACCACAGGGAGTTCGACTCCTATGTCATCGGGGGTCCCTCCGCCGGGGCCTGGCCTAAGGAGGCGCTGGACCGGTACTTCGGCGCCAGCTTCTACAACCTGGCTTTGAACAGCGCGGACATGGGGGCTGCGGAGCGCTTCGTCCGCTATCTGGTCACCCACTATGAGGTGAAAAACCTGGTGCTCACCGTGACGGTGGACAGCGCGGCGGCCTTCGGCCCGGAGGACCGCTCCGCCCCCTCCGCCCCGCCCTATCAGCTGGACGGAGGCTCCCCGCTGGCCCATTACGCCCGCTACCTGTTCGCCAGCCCCCGCTACGCCCTGAGCAAGCTGCTGCGGATGAGGAGCGACGGGGTGGTGCCCAACTCCTTCGACGTGTTCGACGCGGACACCGGGGCCATCGACTACGCGGCCCGGGACGTAGAGGCCGTGGGGGTGCTGGGGCTGGAGGGCTATCTGGCCGCCCACCCGGAGTTCTCCCAGCTGCCGGAGGCCCCCGCCCTGGCGGGGCGGCAGGGCTGCGTGGAGAGCGTGGCCGTCATCCGGGACCTGTGCGACCAGGCCGGGGTAAACCTGGTGGTGGTGGCCGCGCCCACCTATTCCCCCTATCTGGAGCGCTTCTCCCGGCAGGAGGTGGAGGAATTTTTCGCCGCCCTGGCGGAGACGGTGCCCTACTGGGACTTCACCACCAGCCCGGTGAGCCGGGATCCCAGGTATTTCTACGACCCCGCCAGCTTCCGCACCGCCACGGCGGAGATGATGCTGGCCCGGATCTTTGAGGACGGCTCCGCCTACTGCCCCCAGGGCTTCGGCGTCCGCGTGACCCAGCCCGGCGGGGAGGACCGGCTCTGGGACGCCTCCCAGCCGGACCCGTCGGATTACACCGCCCAGGTGCCCATTCTCATGTACCACCACCTGTCGGAGGACACTATCTCCGGCGAGACTCTGGACGAGCAGCTGTCCGCCCTGGCCGGGGCGGGCTACACCGCCGTCACCTTTGAGGACCTGCGGGCCTATGTGGAGCGGGGGACGGACCTGCCGGACAAGCCGGTGGTCATCACCTTTGACGACGGCTACCTCAGCAACCTGGAGACCGGCCTGCCCATTTTGGAAAAAAACCGCATGAAGGCCACTATTTTCGTCATCGGCTGCTCGGTGGGCAAGGACACCTACAAGGACACCGGCCAGCCCATGACCCCCCACTTCACCCTGGAGCAGGCCCAGGCGCTGATGGACAGCGGCTGGGTGGACATCGGCAGCCACGGCTACGACATCCACGAGGTGAGGGGCCGGGACCCGGACCCCATCCGCCACGGCGTCCTCCAGCGGGAGGACGAGAGCGAGGCAGATTATGTGGCCTTCCTCCGGCGGGACTGCGCCCAGATCAACCAGCTGCTGGAGCCCCTGCTGGGCCGCCGGGCGGACGTGCTGGCCTACCCCTATGGGCAGTGCTCCACGCTCAGCGAGATCGTCATGGCCCAGGAGGGCATGTATGTCACCCTGACCACCCTGCCCGGCGGCAACACGGTGGTCAAGGGCATTCCCCAGACCCTGCGGGCCATGAACCGCTACGACATGGAGGAGTTCCGCCTCACGGGGGCGGAGCTGGTGGAGCTGCTGGACAGCCTGTGAGACGGGCCCCGCGCCAAAATTTTTGGCGCGGGGCCTTTTTTCGCCGGGATCTCCACGCCGGCCTTGCCAAAAAGTGGGGGCTGTGGTATGGTATAGGCAGAGAAGTGTCAGGGGACCGGCCGGTCCCCGTCCCGTTAAATCAGAGCCCATACCACATCAAAAAACGAGGTGAGAGCGATGTCTGATTGTTCCCAGCTTTTGGCCGCCCTGCGGGCCGGCGCCCACGACCAAGCCCTGGCCGCCCTCTACGCCCTGGACGGCACCGCCCAGCGGCTGGAGGAGGCCCGGGCCCGCTGCGTCCGCGCGGTGGAGGCCTTTGTCCAGCGGTTCGGCTGCGCCCAAAACGCGGCCCTGTTCTCCGGCCCCGGCCGCACGGAGATCGGCGGCAACCACACCGACCACCAGCACGGCCGGGTGCTGTGCGGCAGCGTGGACCTGGACATGCTGGCCTGCGCCGCCCCCAACGGTTCGCGGCTGGTGCGCATTGTGTCCGAGGGCTATCCCGCCCTGGAGATCGACCTGGACGACCTGGCCCCCAAAGCGGAGGAGAAAAACACCTCCGCCGCCCTGGTGCGGGGGGTGGCGGCCAAAATCGCCCAGCTGGGCCACCCTCTGTCCGGCTTCGACGCCTGGGCCACCTCCACGGTGCTGTCCGGCTCCGGGCTGTCCTCCTCCGCCGCCTACGAGACCCTGGTGGGGAACATCTTCAGCCACTTCTGCTGTGGGGACAAGCTGGACCCCGTGGCCATCGCCAAAATCGGCCAGTACGCCGAGAACGTCTACTTCGGCAAGCCCTGCGGGCTGATGGACCAGATGGGCTCCTCCGTGGGCGGCGCGGTGTTCATCGACTTCAACGACCCCGCCAACCCAGTGGTGGAAAAGGTGGACTATGACTTTGCCAGGTCCGGCTATGCCCTGTGCATCGTGGATACCGGCTCCAGCCACGGGGACCTGACGGACGACTACGCCGACATCACCCGGGAGATGGGGGCGGTGGCCGCCCACTTCGGCAAAACGGTGCTGCGGGACGTGCCCTTGGAGGACTTCCGCGCCGCCATCCCCGCCCTGCGGGAGGAGTGCGGCGACCGGGCGGTGCTCCGGGCCATGCACTTCTATGACGACGACCGCACGGCAAATCTGGAGGCCGCGGTCCTCAAAAACGGGGACTTTGACTTCTTCCTCACCCTGGTCAACCAGTCCGGGCTGTCCTCCGCCCTCCACCTGCAAAACACCTGGTCTGTCCATAACCCCCGGCAGCAGGCCATCCCCTTGGCCCTGGCGGAGGCGGAGCGGCTGCTGGACATCAGGGCGGTCCGGGTCCACGGCGGCGGCTTCGCGGGCACCATTCAGGCGTGGGTGCCCGTGGATGATCTGGAGGCGTTCAAGACCGGCATGGAGGCCCTGCTGGGCCAGGGCAAGTGCCATGTGCTCCACATCCGCCCCCAGGGCGGCTGCGTGGTGGCGGAATGAAGGAGGCGTGGACAAATGGATCGCAGCGAGGCAATTACAAGGCTGGCGGTTTACGCCATGCAGGAGGGCCTGATAGAGGAAAATGAGTACATCTGGGCTGTCAACACCATCCTGGACGTGCTGAAGCTGGACGACTACACCCCCGTGCCCCGGGATTACCAGCAGGTGGAGCTGGCCCCGGTGCTGGAGGAGCTGCTGGACGACGCGTACCAGCGCGGCGCGCTCACCGAGAATTCGGTGGTCTACCGGGACCTGTTCGACACCGAACTCATGGGGCGGCTCACTCCCCGTCCCGCCCAGGTGATCGAGAAATTCCAGGCCCTGTACCGGGAGGATCCGAAGAAGGCCACCGACTGGTACTACAAGTTCAGCCAGGACACCAACTACATCCGCCGGGATCGGATCGCCAAGGACATCCAGTGGAAATCCCCCACCCCCTACGGCGAGCTGGACATCACCATCAACCTGTCCAAGCCGGAGAAGGACCCCAAGGCCATCGCGGCCGCCAAGAATCTCCCCGCCTCCGCCTACCCCCGGTGCCAGCTGTGCGCGGAGAACGAGGGCTACGCCGGGCGGGTGAACCACCCGGCGCGGCAGAACCACCGCATCGTGCCCATCACCATCAACAACTCCCCCTGGTTTTTGCAGTACTCCCCCTATGTGTACTACAACGAGCACTGCATCTGCCTCAACGCGGAGCACACCCCCATGAAGATCGACCGGGCCTGCTTTGGCAAGCTGCTGGACTTCGTGGCCCAGTTCCCCCACTACTTCGTGGGCTCCAACGCCGACCTGCCCATCGTGGGCGGCTCGATTTTGGCCCACGACCACTTCCAGGGCGGGCGGTACGAATTCGCCATGGCCAAGGCCCCGGTGGAGACCCCCTTTACCTTCCCCGGCTTTGAGGACGTGGAGGCGGGCATCGTGAAGTGGCCCATGTCGGTGATACGGATTGCCAGCGAGAACCCGGACCGGCTGGTGGAGCTGGCGGACAAGATCCTCACCGCCTGGCGGGGGTACACCGACGAGGGGGCGTTCATCTACGCCGAGACCGAGGGCGAGCCCCACAACACCATCACCCCCATTGCCCGGAAGCGGGGGGACAAATTCCAGCTGGACCTGGTGCTGCGCAACAACATCACCACAGAGGAGCACCCCCTGGGGGTGTACCACCCCCACGCCCAGCTCCACCACATCAAGAAGGAGAACATCGGGCTCATCGAGGTGATGGGGCTGGCGGTCCTCCCCGCCCGGCTGAAGGACGAGCTGGCGGCGGTGGCCGACGGCCTGGCCCAGGGCGCGGACCTGCGCGCCAGCGAGCTCACCGCCAAGCACGCGGACTGGGCCGAAAGCTTCGCCAAGGACTATGAGATCACCGCCGGAAATGCCCTGGACATCGTGAGGGCGGAGACGGGTAAGGTGTTCGCCCAGGTGCTGGAGCACTGCGGCGTGTACGCCCGGACGGAGGAGGGCAAAGCCCAATTCCTGAGATTTCTGAACACCATCGGATAACAGCAAAACAGAGCGGGCCGGAATTCCGGCCCGCTCTTGACGGTTCAGCTCATGCCCACAAATTGTCCGGGTACAGCCCCTGGGCCGTCATCCGGGCGATGGCGGCGGATACGGCGGGCTTGTCCTCCTGATAGGTGACGCCGTACCACCTGTCCCCGGAGGACAGGGCCCGCACGGTGGCCTGTCCCTCCTGGATGAGCTGGCCCACCAGGGTGGGCAGCAGGTACTCCCCCTTCATGGGGTTCTCGGCCAAGGTCCGGTCCAAAAAGCCGGGGAAGCGCTCCCGGGCCCGGTCCAGCAGAGCGGGGGGGAAGCCCCAGAAGTTCATGGACACCATGGTATCCCCCGGGAGGGTGGTCCAGCTCTCCCCGCCGTCCTCGGTGAACCGGGGGGGCGGGCCCTTCTCGATCCGGGTGCGCTCCACAATGCCGGTGAGCAGGCCGTCCGCCCCCACCTGACACACCCCCCGGGCCACGTGGCCGTGGTCTGTGACGGTGTTCTCCAGGCGGTAGGCCACCATGGCGTACTCGTCCTCCGCCCGGCAGTCCAGCAGGTAGTCATAGATCACCTGGAAGGCCGACCGACCGTAGTAGTCGTCGGCGTTGATAATGGCAAAGGGGCCGTCGATGAAGGGCCGGGCGGCCAGGGCCGCCTGGGCGGTGCCCCAGGGCTTGGTCCGCCCCTCCGGGATGGCGTAGCCCGGAGGCAGGTCGTCCATGCGCTGGAAGGCGTAGCGCACGTCCATGTGGGGCTGGATGCGGGCGCCGACGCGCTCCTTGAAATCCGCCTCGATCTCGTCCTTGATGACGAAGATCACCGTCTCAAACCCGGCACGGCGGGCGTCGTAGATGGAGTAGTCCAGGATGACCTGGCCGTGGCCGCCCACGGGGTCCATCTGCTTGAGGCCGCCGTAGCGGCTGCCCATGCCTGCGGCCATAATGACCAGGACCGGCTTCTTCATGGGAAAAACCTCCTTATGTGGGTGCAGCACCCTGTCAGATGGTGAATTGAACCACGCAGAACCCGGCGTAGATCAAAAGCAGCGCCACCCCCTGGGCCCGGCTGAGCTTCCCCCGGCGCAGGGCGGGGAGGGTGAGCAGGGCCATGACCAGGAGCATCACCGGGAGGTCCAGCACCAGGGAGGCGTTGTGCCCGGCGATGGTGGAATTCTGCGGGATGGAAAAGGGGGACAGGGCCACCGACGCGCCGGACACCAGCACCAGATTGAACAGGTTGGCCCCGATGACATTGCCCAGGGACAGGGCCCCATGGCCCTTGAGCAGGGAGGTCACAGCGGTGACCAGCTCGGGCAGGGAGGTGCCCAGGGCCACGAAGGTGAGGGCGATCACCGACTCGGGCACCCCCAGGGCCTGGGCGATGAGGGTGCCGTTGTCCACCAGCAGGTTGGCCCCCACCGCGATGAGGGCCGCCCCGGCGATGAGCAGGACAATATCCTTCAGGGTGGAGCCCTCCCGGGGCTCCGCCCCGGCGGCGGGCTTTCCCTTGGAGCCGGCGCGCATCTGCCCCACGGTGGCCACCATGTAGACGCAGAACATGGCCAGCAGGATCAGGCCGGTGATCCGGCTGAAGCAGCCGGTGGTGTAGGCCACCCCGGCGTAAATGGCGGCGGCGGTGAAGAAAAAGGCCACCGGCAGGCGCAGGGATTTGGGGTCCACCTTGCCGGGCCTGACGGCCACCGTGATGGCGGCGATGAGGGCGGTGTTGCAGATGACGGAGCCGATGGCATTGCCATAGGCGATCTCGCCGTGGCCGCTGAGGGCGGAGGTGGTGGACACCATTACCTCGGGCAGGGTGGTGCCGATGGACACCACCGTGGCGCCGATGAGCAGCTCAGGCAGGCCGAACCGCCGGGCGATGCCGGTGGCGCCGTCCACAAACCAGTCGCCGCCCTTGATCAGAAAAACCAGCCCCACCAGAAATAAAAGGACCGGGACAATCATGGCCATACCTCCCAGGGCCTGCGCACGGGGAACGCTCCGCATGGCCCGGCTCTTTTGTAAGCAGCTGTACCATGAGCCGCGTGAAAAATCTGGGAAAGCACTGATTTATCTCGCGAATCGGAACGCTTCGGTTATTAGTACAGCTTCTTAATCAGGACAGAGGCCGCGGCCGGCACGGCCCGCCGCAGCTTGGAGCACTGCTATAGTTTAACCGCTTTTCCCTGGTTTTGTCAATGCACAAAAGCGGCCTCTCCCAGGTCGGGACGCCGGCTCCGGGCCAAACCGCCCCCACCGGGCCCCGGATGGGGCGAAAAACAGAAAAAGTGCCGAAAAAGGCTTGCGTCCGGCGGCAAAGAATGGTACATTATTTCGTAGAGAGAACTGCCATCAAGGAGGTTAGATCCACCATGAATGACCAGTCTGGCGGCGCTGCCCCGCCCAGCGGGAGCCCGTGCTATGTCAACCGGGAGCTGTCCTGGCTCCAGTTCAACCAGCGGGTGCTGGAGGAGGCGGAGGACCCGGCCAATCCCCTGTGCGAGCGGCTGAACTTCGCCTCCATTTTCCAGAGCAATCTGGATGAGTTCTATATGGTGCGGGTGGGTATGCTGATGGACACATCCCACCTGAGCGCCGCCGATGACAAGACCGGGCGGACCCCCGCCCAGCAGACCGCCGCGGTGCTGGCCAAAACCCGGGAGCTGCTGGCCCACCGGGACCGGGTCTGCGCCGGTCTCATGGAGGAGCTGGCCGCCCAGGGGGTGGAGCTGTGCCGGTTTGACCGGCTCCAGGACAAGGCCCAGTCCTTCCTGGAAAAGCACTTCACCTCCAGCGTGCTCCCCCTGCTCTCCCCCCAGATCATCGGGCGCAAGCAGCCCTTCCCCTTTCTGCGCAACAAGGCCATCTACGCCGTGGCCATCCTCAAGACCAAAAACGGCGGCGAGCGCATGGGCATCGTCCCCTGCGGGGAGGGCGTGCTGCGCCGGCTGGTCCCCCTGCCGGGGGACGGGCAGCGGTTCATGCTGGTGGAGGAGCTGATCGTCAGCTTCCTGCCCAAAATCTTCGCCCACTACAAGGTGGAGGGGGCGGTGCTCATCCGTCTGGTGCGCAGCGCGGACATACACGTGGACGACGCCTCTTCGGAGATGGGAGACCTGCTGGCGGAGGAGTACCGCAAGAGCATGGAGAAGATGATCCGCCGCCGCAAGCGGCTCCAGCCAGTGAAGCTGGAGTATAAGGGCAAGCTCACCGACACTGTGCGGGACAGTCTGTGCGCCTGCCTGGGCCTGTCCAAAAAGCACCTGTTCGCCAGCGGCATCCCCCTGGACCTGTCCTTCCTGGGCGGCCTGCGGGATATGCTCCGGGACAAGAGCGAGCTGTTCTACCCCCGCCGGGTGCCCCAGAACTCCCCCAACGTGGACCCCCTGGTCCCCATGACGGAGCAGATCCGGCGGCGGGACCTGATGCTCAGCTTCCCCTATGAGAGCGTGCGGCCCCTGCTGCGCCTGCTCCAGGAGGCGGGGCAGGACCCGGAGGTGGTGTCCATCAAAATGACCCTCTACCGGGTGGCCCACAACAGCAAGATCGTGGAGGCGCTGGTGGACGCGGCGGAGAACGGCAAGGAGGTCGTGGCCCTGGTGGAGCTCCGGGCCCGGTTCGACGAGGAGAACAACATCGGCTGGTCCCGGGTGCTGGAGCGGGCGGGCTGCCGGGTGATCTACGGCCTGGACGGGCTGAAGGTCCACTCCAAGCTGCTGCTCATCACCCGGATGCACAACGGCCAGGTGGAATATATCACCCAGGTGGGCACGGGGAACTACAACGAGGACACGGTGCGGCTGTACACCGACTACGCCCTCATGACCGCCGACCCCGAGATCGGCGGGGACGCCGCCCAGGTGTTCAACTGCCTGTCCATGGGGGAGGTGGTGGAGGACAGCCGCTGCCTCATGGTGGCCCCCGCCTGCCTGCGGGCCAAGGTGATGGCCCTCATCGACCAGGAGATCGGGCAGGCCAAGCAGGGCAACCCCGCCTACCTGGGCTTCAAGCTCAACGGCCTCACCGACAAGCTCCTGATCGACAAGCTTATCGAGGCCTCCCAGGCCGGGGTGCAGATCGACCTGATCGTCCGGGGCATCTGCTGCCTGGTGGGGGGCATCCCCGGCGTCACCGGCTGCATCAGCGTGTCCAGCATTGTGGGCCGCTACCTGGAGCACGCCCGCGTCTATATCTTCGGCCAGGCGGAGCGGGAACAGGTGTATATCTCCTCCGCCGACTTCATGACCCGGAACACCACCCGGCGGGTGGAGGTGGCCGCCCCGGTCCGCGACCCCCGCCTGCGCGCCCAGCTGGCGGGGATGTTCCGGGACCAGCTGCGGGACGCCGCCAAGCGGCGCCTCCAGCTGCCCAGCGGCGAGTACGTCCATGTGGAGGGGGAGCCCTTCAACGCCCAGGAGGAGTTCTGCGCCCAGGCGGGCAGCGGCGCCTGGGCTCTGCCGGGACTGCGGGAGGAGAAGCAGACCCCGCCGCCCGTCCCCAAGTCCCCCGCCCCGCCCAGGCAGCCTCCCCTCAAGCCGAAGGCTCCCCCCGCCAAAAAGCTGCCCGCCGTCCGGGTGCAGACCCCCCGCGCCGGCCTGCTGGGCCGCATCTTCAAGCGGGATTGACCCCACGGCCCCAGCGGCCGGAAAATATAGTGGAAAGGAAGCAATCATCATGAAACGGATTGGAATGCTCACCAGCGGAGGCGACTGTCAGGCGCTCAACGCCACCATGCGGGGCGTGGCCAAGGGCCTCTACAACATCTACGGCAACGGCGTGGAGATCATCGGCTTCATCGACGGCTACAAGGGCCTGATGTACGAGGACTACAAGAAGCTCTCCCCCATCGACTTCACCGGCCTGCTCACCCGGGGCGGCACCTTCCTGGGCTCCAGCCGTCAGCCCTTCAAGCTGATGCGCACCCCCGACGACAACGGCCTGGACAAGGTGGAGGCCATGAAGTACACCTACCGCCGCCTGCGGCTGGACTGCCTGGTGGTGCTGGGGGGCAACGGCAGCCAGAAGACCGCCAACCTGCTCAGCGAGGAGGGTCTGAACGTCATCGGCCTGCCCAAGACCATCGACAACGACCTGTGGGGCACCGACACCACCTTCGGCTTCCAATCCGCCATCGGCATCGCCACCGACGTGATCGACTGCATCCACACCACCGCCGCCTCCCACAACCGGGTGTTCATGGTGGAGGTCATGGGCCACAAGGCGGGCTGGCTCACCCTGAACGCCGGCATGGCCGGCGGCGCGGACATCATCCTCATCCCCGAGATCCCCTACAACATCGACTCCGTGGTGGCCAAGATCGACCAGCGGGCCAACGCCGGCCACGGCTTCACCATCCTGGCGGTGGCGGAGGGCGCCATGTCCAAGAAAGAGGCCGCCATGTCCAAGAAGGAGTACAAGCAGCACATGGCGGAGCTGCTGGAGAAATACCCCTCGGTGTCCTACGCCATCGCCGACAAGATTTTGAAGAAAACCGGCAAGGAGGTGCGGGTCACGGTGCCCGGCCACATGCAGCGGGGCGGCACCCCCTGCGCCTATGACCGGGTGCTGTCCTCCCGGCTGGGGGCCACCGCGGCGCTGATGATCTCCCGGGAGGAGTACGGAAGCATGGTGGCCATTCACAACCACGTCATCACCTCCGTTCCCCTGAAGGAGGTGGCGGGCAAGCTGAAAACCATCGACCCCAAATCGGACATCATCACCGAGGCCCGCCTGCTGGGCATCAGCTTTGGCGACGACTGAGCCGGTCCACGCAGACAAACCGGCGGACGGGAAAAACTCCCGTCCGCCGGTTTTTTGCGTCTGGGGTCTTGACCGATTTGGTCAACGGCGGTATGGTGGATGGGAAAGGAGGACCGCCATGAACCAGAAGTTTTTCAGCCTCCCCCCAGAGCGCCAGGACCTCATCCGAAACAGCGCCATGCTGGAGTTCGGGGCAAACAGCTTTAAAAAGACCTCCGCCGACTCCATCGCCAAGCGGGCGGGGGTGTCCAAGGCCCTGCTGTTCCACTACTTCAAAGACAAGCGGGAGCTGTACGCCTACCTGTTCCAGCACGCCATCGACGCGTGCATGGAGGTCTTCAACCGGCAGGTGGAGCGGATGAGCTATTTCGGGGAGACCGACTTCTTTTCCGCCCTGGAGCGGGGCCATAAGATCAAAATGGAAATGGTGCGCCGTATGCCCGGGCTGTTCCGCTTCGTCATGCGGGCCTACTATGAGCAAGACAGCGTGCTCTCCCCCAAGCTGCGCAAAAAGCTGGACGACGTGCTGGCCCAGTCCACCGACTCCTTCCTGGCCCGGATGGACCTGCATAAATTCAAGGACGGCGTGGACCCCCGGCAGGTGGTCCGCCTGCTCACCCTGGCCGCCGAGGGGATGCTGGCGGAGACCGGCGCCTGCACGGCGGAGGAGATCGACAAGCTGTTCCGGGAATACAAGAAGAACGCGGATATGCTGCGGCAATTTCTCTACAAGGAGGAATATCTATGATTCAAATCCACCATCTCACCAAATCCTACGGCAGGGCCCGGGGGGTCACGGACCTGACGCTCCACGTCCCGGAGGGGTGCTGCTTCGGCTTCATCGGCCCCAATGGGGCGGGCAAGTCCACCACCATCCGCACCCTGCTGGGGCTGCTTCGGCCCACCGCCGGGTCGGCCCGGGTGCTGGGGCTGGACTGCGCCCGGGAGCGGGAAAACATATTGGCCCAGGTGGGCTATATGCCCTCCGAGGCCATGTTCTACCCGGAAATGCGGGTGGGCGAGGTCATCCGGCTGTCCGCCCGGCTCCGCGGCCGGGACTGCCAAGCCCAGGCCGGCGCCCTGTGCGAAGCGCTGGAGCTGGACACCAAAAAGCGCGTCCGGGAGCTGAGCCTGGGCAACCGGAAAAAGGTGTCCATCGTGTGCGCCATGCAGCACCGGCCCCGGCTGTACATCCTGGACGAGCCCACCAGCGGCCTGGACCCCCTGGTCCAGCGGGCCTTCTGGTCCGAGCTGGAGGCCCGGCGCCGGGAGGGGGCCACGGTGTTTTTGTCCTCCCACGTGCTCTACGAGGTCCAGCGGTACTGCGGCCGGGCGGCCATCCTCCGGGAGGGGCGGCTGGTGGTGGAGGGGACCACCCAGGCGCTGGACATTGAGAACAAATTTTTCGACTACTACGAGGGGAGGGTATCCCAATGACCATTTTTCGCAAGGAGCTGCGCTCCGGCGGGGTGAGCCTTCTGGTGTGGTCCGCCGTCATCGGCGGGCTGATGGCGGTGTGCGTGGGGATGTACCCATCCTTCGCCAGTTCCATGGGGGACGTGTCCGACCTGTTCGCCGGGATGGGGGACTTCTCCGCCGCCTTCGGGCTGGACAAGCTGCAATTCGGCACCATTCTGGGCTTCTACGGCACGGAGTGCGGCAATATTCTGGGGCTGGGCGGGGCGTTTTACGCCGCCCTCACCGCCATGGGCCTGCTGGCCGGGGAGGAGGGGGGCCACACGGCGGAGTTCCTGCTCACCCACCCTGTCAGCCGCCTGCGGGTGGCGGGGGAAAAGCTGGCGGCGCTGGCCGTGCTGGTAACGGGGCTGAACCTCCTCTGTCTGGCCTGCGGCGCGGGGGGCATCCTGTTTATCGGCGAGGAGGCGGACTGGGGCGACCTGCTGCGCTACCACGGGGCGCTGCTGCTGATGCAGCTGGAGATCGGCGGGCTGTGCTTCGGCCTGTCGGCCCTGCTGCGGCGGAGCAGCTTCGGTCTGGCCATGGGGCTGGCCGCCCTGCTGTACTTCGCGGGGCTGCTGGTCAACCTGGACCAGGGGCTGGACTGGCTGCGGTTTTTCACCCCCTACTACTACGCCGACGCCGCCCGGATCTTCCACCGGGAGGCCCTGGCGGGGCCGCTGCTGTCGGGCTGCGCCCTGGGCGCGGCTGGGGCGGGCCTGGGCCTGTGGTGGTACGGGAAAAAGGACATCGCGGCGTGAGCCCCAAAGCAAAAAACAGGCGCCGTCCATCGGCCCCACGCGGGCCGGCGGACGGCGCCTGTTTTCTTCATCTGTGGCGTTTCCCGGGAAATCCCCTCCCCAGCGGAGGGCCCAGCCCCGGTTCCAGATCTCAGGGCGCGTCCTCCAAGCTCTTGACCAGCGGGGGGATCTGGGAAATCATGTTGTCCATGTCCTCGAACATGGCGCTTTTTGTGGTGCCCAGCTGGCTGGCGGAGTCGATGTGCTTGACGACCTCCTGGTACTGGCCCTTGATCTGGTCAAAGAACTGGCACAGCACCTGCAGCTCCCCCTGGGACGCCTGAATCACCCCGGAAATGCTGTTCTGGACGGACACGGCCCCCTCCGCGGCGGCGGTGATCTTCTCAAAGCTCCCCTCCGTCTGGCCCACGATGGCGGTGCCCGCGCCCAGGGTCTGCTCCGCGCTGGAGATGTTCTGGCTCAGCTCCCCCGCCCGGGCCTCCACGTCGTTTACGCCGTCGTCCACCTCACCCGCCAGGGCCTTGATCTCCTCCGCCAGCTTCTTCACCTGGGTGGCCACCACCGCGAAGCCCCGGCCCTCCTGCCCGGCCCGGGCCGCCTCAATGGAGGCGTTGATGGCCAGGATGTTGGTCTGCTCGGCGATGGAGACGATCTTGCCCATGGACTGCTGGATGCTCCGGATTGCCGCCTCCAGCTGAACAAAGGTCTCGGACATGGCGTCAAAGGACTGCTGCACCTGCACGGAGACCTGCCCCAGGTCCCCCATCTGGCCCCGGGCCTCGGAAACCGCCTGGGCGATTTCCCCCCGCACCTGGCCGAACTGCTCCGCCGTCTCATTGATGTTGGAGAAGGACTCCCCCAGGTTCTGGAGCTTCTCCTGGAACTGGTCCCCCTCCCTCAGCACGCCGGAAAAGGAGGCCCCCACCCGGCTCAGCTCCCACAGGGAGGCCACCTCTTTTTTGACCAGCTCCTTTTGGTACTCCTTCAAGCTGCCCGCCACGTGCAGCACCGGGTAGAGGCTTTTCTCCTCCCCGGCGGACTGGGCGCTCCGATCTTTTTTCACAAACAACATGGCCGACCTCTCCTTTACTCAAAGACTACGCAGGTCATGGACTGGTTGACGAAACGGTTGTTGTAGTGCTCGCCGTAGCCCACAAAGCCGGCATGGTTCCCCAGCGCCGCCATATCCCGCAGGTAGTTCTGCATATAGCCCTGCTCAGAAAACAGCTTGTACCGGAACAGGCAGTTCACGGAGAAGATGGCCGACCGGCGGGGAAAGTCCCGGCAGATCTGGCCGATGGTATCCTGCACGATGGCCCGGTAGTCCCCCAGCTCCAGCAGCAGGAGCACATCGGAGTCGTTCACCTGCCGGAAGCAGGCCAGGGCGCTGCCGTGGACCTCCTTGATGGAGATGATGCAGGTGTCGTCCCCGTTGAGCTTGCCGAAGGGATTTTGGAAGGTACGGGTGAGAATCTCCTCATCCGTCACATGGAGGATGTCCTTATACACCTGCTTGGCCGGCTTCCCGTTCAGCGCCCCCAGAATATAGTTGGCCCGGTCGGTGTTGGAGGCCACAAAGCGGTAGTCCCCCAGCTGATGGTAGATGTTCTCCTTGTAGGTCTTGACCCGCCCGTTCTGGTTGCGGACCAGGGCATAGGCCACCGCGTCCTGGTAGACCCGCCCGTTGGCGGACACCCGCCCCTGGTCGCCGGTGCCCCCCATCAGGGAGATGCCCCGCCTGCGCAGAGCGGTGTAGATGGTGGTGAGCACACACGCGTCGTTGCCGGAACAGAAGTCGATGCACACGGTATCCCGCTCGGACCCGCCCACCGTCTGCATGTCCTGCTCCAGGCGCTGTATGTATTTCACCGGCATGGCAGACGCCTGCTCCAGCACGTTGGCGGCGGCGGTCACGCCGTCCAAAAAGGCAACGACTCCCACGCCCTTCTCCACCACGCTGGTCTGATAGCTCATCCCGATGCACCCGATGCTGGGCACGCCGGGAAAGCGCTTTTCCAGCTCGGCCACATGGCTCTCAAACTGGTCATTATTGGAAAAGAGCATGATAAACTGCGGGCGATAGAGACCCTGGAGCGCTTCCTCCAAGCTCCCCCTCTGGCTCATACCGTAAAACTGCTTCATGCTGTCGGCCTCCTCCTAAGATTTCACTCTTTCTTATTATATTTTAAAAATGCCGGTGTGTCAATCATCTAAAATGCCTAGGCGCCGTTTGGGTATGCTGACATTTTTCAAACAAGCCCTAGTTCGCGTTTCCTTCTCCGGCGGTTTGCCCCCAGTTTCCAAAAGAAGCATTTGCTTCTTTTACAGCACTCTGCTATAATGGGGAAAATTCCCCGCCAAACCGGCGAGGCATTTTGCTCTCCAGCCCCTCCCCGAAACGGCTGGAGATTCTGAGCAGCTGTACTAATTTCGAGAGAAAAGAGGGCGTATATGAATCGAGAACGTTTTCAATCCCGGCTGGGCTTTCTGCTGGTGAGCGCCGGGTGCGCGGTGGGCATCGGCAACGTGTGGAAATTTCCCTACGTCACCGGGCAGAATGGCGGCGGGGTGTTTGTCCTGTTCTACCTGCTGTTCCTGGTGGCGATGGGGGTGCCGGTGCTCACCATGGAGCTGGCGGTGGGCCGGGCCAGCGGCAAAAGCGCCGTGCTGGGCTACAAGACCCTGGAGCCCGCCGGGAGCAAGTGGCACCTTCACGGCTGGTTCTGCGTGGCGGGCTGCTGCCTGCTGATGATGTACTACACCACCGTGTCCGGCTGGATGCTGGGCTACTTCTTCAAATTCGCCGGCGGCGTGTTCGACGGGCTGGAGGGCGCGGCGGTGAACGGCGTGTTCGACGCCATGCGGGCCAACCCGGCTGAAATGACCGCCTGGATGGCCCTTACGGTGCTGGGCGGCTTCCTGGTGTGCAGCTTCAAGCTCCAGAGCGGGCTGGAGCGGATTACCAAGTGGATGATGCTGGGGCTGCTGGGCCTCATCGCGGTGCTGGCCGTCCACAGCTTCTCCCTGCCCGGCGGGCTGGAGGGCATCAAGTTTTATCTCCTGCCCGACCTGGGCCGGGCCATGGAGGCCGGCATTGGCAGCGTGATCACCGCCGCCATGAACCAGGCGTTTTTCACCCTCAGCCTGGGCATCGCCGCCATGGAGGTGTTCGGCAGCTACATGAAGCGGGATCACACCCTCACCAGCGA